>ERZ894220.1280-NODE-1280-length-10270-cov-4.97357_pt1 | contig 10270 bp, 8 predicted proteins | sample MGYA00380292_ERZ894220 | MGnify/ENA primary metagenome ERZ894220 (study PRJEB32331, sample SAMN06328446) | human gut metagenome | biome: human gut microbiome; feature: stool | host: Homo sapiens | collected 2014-12-05 ... | reverse complement strand
AGTGGTGCCCGAACGCCGAACGCGCGCCGCTCGTCCAACTGACGATGTGGAACCCGTCGGGCGCGCGTTCGGCGTTCGGGCACCACTCATGCACGCATGAGTCGATCCACCGGGCCCCGTCCCCGGCGACGACCCTGATGGAGGCGCGCTGTTCGGGCGTCAACGTTTGGAAGAACAGGCCGAACACGTCCCTGCCGTACCCGTCGTGCGCCCATATCGCCCGATGCCGTTCGTGGTCGACGACCACGGTGATGCACGTGTGGCCTTTGCGGTAGCCGGTCTCGTCCACGCCGATCGACGTGAGGCCGCCGAACGGAGACGGCATCGACGCTTTCAACCGTTCAGCGACCCTATGGGCGGCGTCTTCCGGCGGCGCGCCACGCGACGTGCGGAAAACCGCTTACGGTCTTCTGGTTCGCGACGCTCATCGGCCACGCGCGTTCCGATTCGAAATCGCGTGTGGACCGGCTGCCCGGCTCGGCCCACGGCACGGAAGCGACCACGACGCCGCACGCCGCCGCCCTGGTCATGCCCGCGGCACCTCCTTCCGCATCGGGAGCATCGGAGCATACCCGCACGTGGACGCACCCGGATCTCGAGCACGGGTTCGGAACGCGGCGGCGAATCCGTGATCCGCGCATCCTCTGCAACCGCGCCTTTGACGTTCGGCAATCCGGCGAATGAGCTTTTGCTCAGGCGTTCTTCGTGATTCATTTCTTTGGTCGGAAAACAGAATACGCGGGAACGCCCCTCACGCTTACGAAACCAACGGCTCGACGACGAACCGACATCCACGAAAACAGCAATAGCGCCATATTTTGCAATATGGAAGATTCAGGGCCTTGAAATGACGAACCATTACAATGAGCGGCGAACATACATCACACGGCGTAGGAAACGCCAAGGAGGGCATCATGGCCGAGATCACATGGAAGTCGATTCTCACCAAGCTGGTCGGGGGAGACCACCTTACTGCTGAGGAATCGGAGTGGTTCGTGGACGACCTGATGCAAGGTAACGCCAATCCGGCCGCCGTGGGTGCCGCGCTCGCTATGCAGCAGCAGCTGGGACTGACCGCCGACGAGGTGCGTGGTGCCGCCAAGGCCATGGTCTCCCACGCCGTGCCGCTGAACGTTTCCGGTGGGACCACCGACATCGTGGGCACCGGTGGTGACGGCTTCGCCACCGTGAACCTGTCCACCATGGGCTCCGTGGCCGCCGCTGCAGCCGGCGTGAAGATCGTCAAGCACGGCAACCGCGCTGCATCCTCGAAGTGCGGTGCCGCCGATGTGCTCGAAGACCTCGGCCTGCCGCTGGATTTGAAGCCGGAGGCCGTCGGCGAAGTGGGCGACGAGGTGGGCATCACCTTCGCGTTCGCCCGCACCTTCCACCCGGCCATGCGCTTCGTGGGCCCGATTCGTGCCGCGCTCGGCATTCCGTGCGTCTTCAACATCCTGGGACCGTTGACCAACCCCGCCAACCCGGCACACGTGGCCATCGGCTGCGCCAACCGCAAGGTGAGCCCGATCATGGCTGCCGTCTACGCCAGCCGTGGTCAGTCCGGCTTGGTCTACACTTCGCATGAGGGCATGGATGAGCTCGCCCCCACCGGCCCGGTTTCCGTCTGGGAGATTCGCGACGGCAAGGTCACCGAAACCGAGTTCGACCCGACCGTGGATCTGGGTCTCGCCAAGATTACCGTCGGCCAGCTCAAGGGCGGCGTGCCGGACGTCAACGCCAACGCATTTAAGGACTTCCTGGCCGGCAAGGACATTACGTCCCGCACCACCGCGCTGCTCAACGCTGCCTCCGCCATCGTGGCTGACGGCAATCTGGTCGGCAACGGCACACTGGCCGAGCGCTTCGCCGAGGCCTACAAGCTGGCCGAGGATGCTGTCGACTCCGGCAAGGCTGAAGCCCTGTTCAACAAGTGGATCGAAACCGCCAAGTCCAAGGCGTGATACACCGTACTCAGCCTCCTCTGATGAGGGGGCTTATGTGTCTATATGGCGGCTGTTATGGCGGCCGTGGCCTTGTGCGTGACTGCGGCGTGCGGCACTTCGGTTTGGTGCCGCTGATGTGCCGGTTGTGCCGGCCAAAGGGGACGTGACGATCCGTCTCAACTGGTGGGGAGGCGATGCCCGCATCAAGGCCATGATTGCCGAGTTGCAGGAGTCCATCGACTTCAATTCGTGACCTATCGTGGCTCGGCCGCAATTACGGACGAGCTACGCCCGCAATACATTGGTTCGCTATCGCTCACACCTCGCCTACAAACAGCCCGCTGGGCTGTTCGCTTAACGGCTCAGCCTCAGAGAGGGGAGCCAAGGACCACACAGCCTACGCGAGCTACACCCTCGCGCCGTCGTCGTAATAGCCGCCCTGATCACCGGGGCGGTCTTTGCGGTTGAGAATTTTGGCCACCAATCCACCCAAGCCCAAAATGACGCCCAGCCCGAAGAGAATATTGAGCAGCGCGCCCAAGAGAGGAATCGCGTTCAAGCCGGGGACGAATATCATCACCGCTTCGCCTACGAGACCAATGATAAGCAACGCCGTCAGCAGTACCGTAGACGCTTTGACCGGACCAAGATCAGGGTTCGGGGGAGTGAAGCCGCCATCATCATAGGCGTCCATCACATTATCGGTATCCAGCCAGCTGGAGCCGGTGAAATCACGGGGACCTGACTGCTTGCCTTTTTTGCGGCCACGGCTCGGGCGAGCATCATCGGTGAACGAGCCGATATCCAAGTCATCTACGGAAAGCAGCGCCTCCTTCTCGCGTTTCTTGGCCTGCTTCTCGAACTTTTTGGCCTGCCTGGAGGAAGCCACGTCATGCAAGTCGGCCTGATGCTCGGCTTCGAACGCGGCCCACGCCGCATCCAAATCGTTCGCGTCATGCGATTGCGGTGTATCGGCACCATTCGTGGCTTGTCCGGCGGCACCGGGAGTCGACGACTTGGATGAAGTACCGGAATCCTGTCCGTTGCCCGGCGTGGGGGTTGGCCGCTCTCCGTCGGCATTGCTATTCTGGTTCTCAGTCATAACTGTCACTCTAATCAGGCGACCGGCCAATGGCTAGTTCGTCTGCGGGAGGAATGCCAAGTGCTCTACTGGTTCTTCGTCAAAGGTCTCGGCCCTATTGCTCATCATCGTTTGAGCCCTGCTGTCAGCGGACTGAATAACGTGCCGCGAGAGGGCGGCGCGATTATCGCAGCCAACCATCTGGCGGTGATCGACGATGCTTTGATTCCGATTACCTGCCCGCGCATGGTGCACTTCATGGGCAAAGCCGAATACTTCGAGGGCAAGGGATTGAAGGGCAAGTTCAAGAAGTGGTGGTTCACGTCCGTGGGCGTGTTCCCGGTTGATCGTTCCGGTGGCAGCAAGTCGCTTGGCGCACTCAAGCACGCACGCGAGATTATCGAGGATGGGCACCTGTTCGGTATCCACATTGAAGGCACGCGCAGCCCGGACGGTCGACTGTACAAGGGACACACCGGTGCCGCACGACTTGCGCTCGAGACCGGTTGCCCGATTGTTCCGACCGCCATCATCGGCTCGGACAAGCTGCAGCCGATTGGCACGTCGATTCCCAAGAAGGGCAAGACCAAGGTGTTGTATGGCAAGCCGATTGAAGTTGCCAAGAAGCCGGCCGATGAGATTACACATGATGATTTGCGTTCGCTGACCGATCGTGTTTCCGCCGCAATCCAGAAAATGAGCGGTCAGGAATTCGTGAACGAATACGCCCAGAAGGTCAAGGCCGAGCTCAAGGCCCAGCAGGCCGCTGAAGAAGCCGAAAAGTAATTAACAAATGAGGCTCCCTCGTCTGAAGACAGAGGGAGCCTCATTCAAATCTCACACGATGGTGAGGGTGATGACGGTGGGGTTGCCGTTGGCGTCGCGCAGGCGAATCTTGCCGCCGTTGGAGAGGTCCGTATCGCCGCTTTTCACGGTACGTACCGTGCCGAACAGGCCACCAAGCACCTTGTCGGTTTTCACCTCGAACCCGAGACCTTCAAGTGTCTTGGTTACGGCGCTTTCCTGTTTGCCGACAAGGCCGGACGGTATCGTCGCCATCTCCGGACCCTTGGAAATCACCACGTCCACGCTATCGCCCCACTTCAGCTGGGCTCCGGCTTCCTGAGACGCGGAAATGACTTGGCCGGCCTCGACCTTGTCATCGTACTGTTCGGTGACATTGGCCGTGAGCTTCAACTCGCCGAGCGCGGCTTGCATCTCATCCTGGGTCTTACCGACGATGTTAGGCATGGTCACCGGCATCGGTCCCTTGCTCAAAGTAACCGTCACCTCATCGTTGTGCTTGGCCGTGGTACCGGGATCAGGGGAGATCGTCAATGCCACACCCTGCGGCGTGTCCATCGAATACTCATCCTTCGACTCGTCGTGCTTGACATTATCGAAGCCGGCCTTCTTGAGCGCGTTCAACGGGTCCTTGCCATTGGCCGAATTCGCGTCGAGAATATCCTTCGGGATGGTGGTCATCCGCACGCCCTTGGACACCACCACCGTAAGCTCCTGATTGGCTCGCTTGCTTATGCGGCTGTTCACAACGGCCTTGGTCTTGTTCACGGAAGAAGAGATGATCTTGCCTTCCGCCACGTCGTCGCTGTATTCCTTGTGCGTCTTGTAGGGGATGCCGAGAGCCTTCAACGTGCTCTCATACGTGGCCCAATCCGCGCCGGCCAACGAGCATTCGGTGCTTGCATTCGCATCGCAGGTCACGTCATCCGGCTTGGGCACACTCCAATAGCTGCCCGGTCCGGCAAACCACCACCAGCCGGCGGTTCCGCCGATTGCAGCCAGTACCAGCACGATCACCAGTACGATGATGAGCGGTTTTTTGCTGCGCTGCTTCTTTGGCCCGGTGCCGTTGGAAGCGACGTCCGGCTCATCGGAAAAGGCAAGCGCTCGGGTGAAGGCATCGCCGGCCTGAGGCAGCACTTGTGTCTCGCTGCCGGACTGTGCCATGATTTGCGTCTTATGGGGAGCCGAAGCATCGGCTGGCGTCGACGAATCAAGTGCCGTGGTGGGGGCGACCGGAGGAGCCGGAGGATTGACGTCTGCGGCGCCACCGGTATCGACGGTATTGCTTGCGACATCATCGGCCAAAAACGCTGGTACGGACGGCTTGAACGTTGCTGCACCGGCAGGTACGCCGGTCAGCGGGGCCTGCTCGGCGATATTGCCTACCAGCGCTGCAGCGGTGGCATCGGTATGATCACCTCCGATGGGTTCGGCATGCAAACGGTATTGCCACGCCTCCAGCGGCAATTTGGCGGCCAACTGGCTCAATTCCTCAGCTGCTGCCGCGCCATCGGTGGGGCGGGCATCCACCTGACGCGCGGTCAGATGGGCGATGAACGCCGCCACGGACGGATCAATGCCCTGACAGACCGTGGCCACGGACGGCACGTCCTCATGAACATGCTTGAAAACAAGCGTCACCGGATTATCCGAATCGAACGGCACCTTGCCGGTCAGCATCTCCCATGCCATGATGCCCACCGAATACAGGTCGCCTTGCGCGGTGGCCTGATTGTTCTCGATCATTTCGGGAGCCAGATAAGCGGCGGTGCCCAATAGCATGCCGGTGGAGCTCAATGTGGCCTGGCTGGCGGCCTTGGCCAGACCGAAATCAGTGATCTGCACATGGCCGCGATCATTGATCAAAATGTTCTCGGGCTTGATGTCACGGTGAACCACGCCGGCGCGATGTGCGGAAGCCAGACCATCCAGCGTCTCCGCGACCACGCGCAGCGTCTCACGTACGGAGAATGTGCCTTGGGCGTTCATCTCATGCCGCAGATTGACGCCATGCACATATTCCATGACCAGAAAATCAAGTCCATTGAACTCGCCGGTGTCATACACCTGAACGATGTGCGGGTTGGCGATGGACGCGGCCGAATTGGCCTCGCGGCGGAACCGTTCGACGAACTGCTCCCGATGCGGGCCTTTGGCGAGTTGTGTGTGCATGACCTTAATCGCCACGGTGCGCCCCAGACGCTCATCGATGGCCTCATACACGGTGGCCATACCACCCTCGGCGATATTGCGCACGATGCGGTAGCGTCCCTCAATCATCTGTGCGGGCTCGTTCTCACTCATGTTGTATCGTACGGTTCCTTTAATCACGACTAAACATGTTCAGTGTACATGGCCCCGGTTACGCGGCCGGAGCATCAGCGCATAGTTTTCACGGGTTTTCACCGGTGTTCATGGTCTCATGGTCCGGCGGCTCGCATTGTGGACTATCGCAAGGATTCGGGGACGAATCGCGCACAAGCCTCGGTCAGACGGCGTTGCGCTTCGGAATTCAGCTCAAGACCGGCAATCGCCTTACGGGACTCACCCCATAGGGCAGCGATGCGCTCGCGGGATCGATCAAGAGCACCGGTCGACGTGAACAGTTCAATGGTGCGGGCCACCTGGTTGTCATTGCGACAATCTTCTTCGAAGATGGCAATCAGATCGGCCTTATCCGCCGTATCTGCCGCAGACAGAGCATCAGCCAACAGCACTGTGCGTTTGCCTTCTCGGATGTCTCCGCCAACTGGTTTTCCGGTATTGCGGCTTGATCCGACGACATCCAACAGGTCATCCGCCAGTTGGAACGCCAGTCCGAGCGGCCGGCCGACGGCCAACGCGCAATGCCTGGCCTGATCCGGGCTCTCTCCTGCGGCCAGCAGTGCAAGCAGCAGTGGAGCGATGGTGGTGTAACTGGCTGTCTTCCAGCGGAATACGTTCAATGAGGCGTTCGCCAGAGCTTCGGGATTGGACAGTGGGGTCATCTCGACGGCCAAGTCCAGTACCTGGCCGATTTCCACCTCGCGTTGCATGGTAAGAAACGCCTCGTTCAGGGCATCGGTGTTGGGAAGACGGCTGGCGGATCGGCGTGTGATTTCAATGCAGGCGGTGGCCAGAATGTCGCCGAGCATCAGGCCCAAGCCACGGCCTATGGCACCGCTGTGTACGGCCTGTTCCAAGGCATGATGTGCGGAAGGCTTGCCCCGGCGCAGATCGGATTCGTCGATGATGTCGTCATGCACCAGTGCGGCCGTCTGAAACACTTCAATGGCGCAGGCCAGGTCGATCATGGCGTCACGCCGATCAGGCGTCACGTCGCCGGCAAGAATATCGAAGGCGTCCAATGCGAGCAGCGCACGCAGTCGTTTGCCTCCTTGGCTGGAGGAGGCGGCTTGGTCCACAACCTGTTCCATCACCGGTTTCAGGGCGTCGGCAACCTCGTCGGTGGCGGGGGCGGCAGTCAGTTCCCGCACCAACTGAATGATGCGTGGCTCGATGATTTCGCGGTTGTTAGCAGTTGTGCACATGCCTAATAACTTATCCACAGGGTTTGAAGAACACAAGAACGTTGGAAATCAAGGGTTTTGAAGCTAGAACCACAATGGTCGTTTTTTCCTGCGTCATACGGCGTTTTCAGCCATAGTGGGCACACACCCCCTCGGCGCATGAGCTATCCGGCTCGGCGCGCACCGCAACACCAATAGATTGCACACCATTAGTCAAGGAGGACATGATGAACAACAACACGCCACACAAGCCGCGTAAGAACCGACACGCCAAACGGCACGCCGCCGAGCAGACGGAGCCCTTTGTCTTTGACGAGTTGGAGACGAGATCACAGGAATTTCGCAATGATCGCCGACTTCGAGGCGCGCAACAGGCTAATGCCGACTGGGTGGCCGAACCATTGGACGAATGGCTGTCTTGTCTCGATGCCGGGAACACCGACCTAGGCCGAGAGACGATGGCCGCGTTTGCGGTGGGCATGCGCGAGACCTTATCGATTCGTGATGCGCTGATTCTCTCGTTGGTTATTGATGAAAGCCGTTGCCCCAAGTCATGGCTCATGGAATTCGCGGCGCGACCGCATCTGGCGCGTACGAGAACACGAATGGGCGAGCTGCTGACCTGCGCATTCGAGGATGAAGGCATGATGCCGGATAAGGAGCGTTGCCATACCGGCATCGGTATGTTGCTCGATATCGCCGAAGCCTCACCGGTGCCGTACTGCATACAGCCATTGGCCGTAATCGCCTACACCTTATGGTGGCTGGGCGATCCGCGAGCAATGGTGTTCGCCTTGCGATGCCTGCTGCTCGATGAGGATTGTTCGCTGGCGGCGATGATATTCTCAGCCGCCGATCGAGGCGTGGCACCGGCATGGTGCTCGGCTGAGTGAACAGAAACGGCGGATTTCCGAGGTTTTACGCGCGATGCGCGGAAGGAAAGCGTGTGGTGATCGGCAACACGTCGGGCAACGATGTGGGAATAATCGTCCGTGGAGGGTGGTTTACTCGCATAGTTGACGATTTGCCCTTGCCAGAAGTGGGCCCATGTGGTATATGCACTTCACGGCGAGAGATCAGGAGGAGCAGTTTTGGCCACGAAGGAAACGACGGCAACCAAGCAGACAGCCGAGTCCAGCGAGGAGACCGAGACCAAGAAGAAGGCCAGCTCTACGACCACCGCACGCAAGACTTCCGCCAAGAAGTCCAAGTCCGCAGAGCCCTCGAAAAAGACCACGCGCAAGTCCGCTGCGAAGAAAACCGCGAAGAAGGCCAAGGACGATGAGCTCGTCAAAGACGAGGACACTCAGGTCGATGACGAGCTTGATGACGATGCCGAGGTCAACGACGACGATTTGGACGTTGACGACCTCGACGAGGATCTTGACGACGTTGACGAGGACGATGCCGACGACGAAGACCTCGATGAGGACGATGCCGACGACGATGATGTGGAAGACGACGAGGACGAGGAAGAAGCCAAGTCCAAGGCACCCGAGCAGCCCAAGGAAAAGGGTGCCTACGTGGTCTCCGACACGGATGATGAGGAAGAGAACATCATCCCCTCGGGCAATCCGAAGCGTCGTGTGATTGCGGCCGGCGCAACCGCCGACCCGGTCAAGGACTACCTGAAGCAGATCGGCCGCGTGAGCCTGCTGAACGCCGAGCAGGAAGTCGACCTGTCCGAGCGCATCGAGGCCGGCCTGTACGCCCAGCACCTGCTCGACACCGAAAGCGAAGGCATGGAGTTCAAGCGCAAGCGTGAACTCAAGTGGGCCGCCGCCGACGGCAAGAAGGCTAAGGACCATCTGCTGGAAGCCAACCTACGACTTGTGGTCTCGCTCGCCAAGCGCTACACGGGTCGCGGCATGCTCTTCCTTGATTTGATCCAGGAAGGCAACCTTGGTCTGATTCGTGCCGTCGAGAAGTTCGACTGGAAGAAGGGCTTCAAGTTCTCCACCTACGCCACGTGGTGGATTCGTCAGGCCATCACCCGTGCCATGGCCGATCAGGCCCGCACCATTCGCGTGCCTGTGCACATGGTCGAAGTGATTAACAAGCTGTCCCGTGTACAGCGCCAGATGCTGCAGGATCTGGGGCGTGAACCTACGCCGGACGAGCTGGCCCGCGAGCTGGATATGCCGGTTGAGAAGGTGCAGGAAGTGCAGAAGTACGGCCGCGAGCCGATTTCCCTGCACACCCCGCTTGGCGAGGATGGCGATTCCGAGTTCGGTGACCTCATTGAGGATACCGACGCCATCGCTCCGTCCGACGCCGTGGCCTTCTCCCTGTTGCAGGAACAGTTCAAGCAGGTGCTGGAAACCCTGTCTCCGCGTGAGGCCGGCGTCATCAAGATGCGCTATGGCCTGGAAGACGGCCAGCCGAAGACGCTGGACGACATCGGCCGTGTGTATGGCGTGACCCGTGAACGCATCCGTCAGATCGAGTCCAAGACCATGTCCAAGCTGCGCCACCCGTCCCGTTCGCAGACCCTGCGCGACTTCCTGGATCAATGATCATCTGGCTCCCCTCTGTGAGGGGAGCCAAGCATTTGAAGAGAAAAATAGGACTGTATGCCCAAAGAAGAATACGGTGCCAAGGACCTAGCTGTTCTTGAGGGCTTGGATGCGGTACGCAAGCGTCCGGGCATGTACATCGGCACCACCGACTCGCAGGGGCTTATGCACTGCCTGTGGGAGATCATCGACAACTCCGTGGACGAGGCCTTGGCCGGCTTCTGCAACGACATTGTGGTCACCCTGCACACCGATGGTTCCGTGGAAGTCGCGGACAATGGCCGAGGCATCCCGGTGGACAAGGAACCGAAAACCGGCCTGTCCGGCGTGGAGGTCGGGCTGGCCAAACTGCATGCCGGTGCCAAGTTCGGCAACTCGTCTTATAACGCCGTCGGTGGCCTGCACGGCGTGGGC
>ERZ894220.1277-NODE-1277-length-10276-cov-6.78642_pt1 | contig 10276 bp, 7 predicted proteins | sample MGYA00380292_ERZ894220 | MGnify/ENA primary metagenome ERZ894220 (study PRJEB32331, sample SAMN06328446) | human gut metagenome | biome: human gut microbiome; feature: stool | host: Homo sapiens | collected 2014-12-05 ... | reverse complement strand
TTACCGACATCTGTCATCGTCGCCTGTAATTTTTCATCTTCAATCGGCTTCAGAAGATATGCGCATGCTCCCAGGTCACATGCCTTCTGCGCATATTCAAAATCCCTGTATGCACTTAATACCACGAACTGACATTCCGGGTTCTCTTTCTTGATTTCTTCCATTACCATAAGTCCGGAAATCTGTTTCATCCTGATGTCTGTCAGCACTACGTGTGGTTTTTTTTCGCGTATTACCTTTAACGCCTGCTCTCCGCTCTGTGCAAAGCCAACCACTTCATATCCCATACCGTTCCAGTCATACGTCTTCACCAGACCCTCCAGCAGGATCGGCTCATCATCTACGATCACCAGTTTTAACAACCCCATAGTACACCTCATACCTTTTATTAATACCATCTTAACATATTACAGTCTCATTCTATAATTTTTTATACTTTTTCTTTACCAAAAATCATATCTGTTATGCAAAAAATCATACTTTTTATATCAAAAATTATACTTTTATGAAAAATCAGAGGTTTTGGCATATACAAAACAAAAAGAAAAACACAATATCCAAAACGTTTCCATTCCCTTCTCAGTGAATCCTTCGTTTGAATATTGTGTTTTCTTTTTGTCTCCTGTTATGTTTATCTTGCGCAGACTTCTGTCGTTTTTCTGATCTTCTTGATCAGTTCATCTGTAAATGCGCCTTTTTTCATTCTCCACATCCAGTTACCGCCGAGTGTAGATGGCATATTAATTCTTGCCTTATTACCAAGTCCCAGATAATCCTGTACCGGAATGATGCACGTATCTGCCACACTTCTCATCGCCAGACTTATGAAATCCCAGTGCACTTCTTCATCCGGAGTGTATGGATTATTCAGATATTCCTTTGTCATCTCTTTATCTTCTTCGGAAAGTGTCTGATACCATCCCTGAAGGGTATCGTTATCGTGGGTTCCTGTATAGACTACACAGTTTTTATCATAATTATGTGGAAGATAATCACTGTCCTCTCCTGCCACAAATGCGAATTCCAGTACTTTCATTCCCGGATAACCACTGTCTTTTAACAATTGTCTCACCGTATCCGTCAGGAATCCCAGATCTTCCGCAATGATCGGAAGGTCACCTAATGTTTCCTTCATCTTAAGGAACAGATCCATGCCCGGTCCCGGCATCCATTCACCATTCTCTGCCGTCTCATCTCCATACGGAATTGCATAATATTCATCAAACCCACGGAAATGATCGATACGGATGATGTCATATAATTTAAAGCAGCAGGCCACCCGCTTCATCCACCAGTCATAGCCTGTCTTCTTATGGTAATCCCATGCATACAATGGATTCCCCCACAGCTGCCCGGTTGCCGAAAATGCATCCGGCGGACATCCCGCTACCGCAACCGGCAGATTCTCTTCATCTAACTGGAACAGCTTCGGATTCGCCCAGGTATCTGCACTGTCAAATGCTACATAGATCGGGATATCCCCGATAATCTCAATGCCTTGTTCATTGGCATATGTTTTCAGTCCGGCCCACTGTCCGGCGAACAGATACTGCAGAAATTCATAAAAATCAATCTCTGCACTTAATTGTTCCTGATATGCCACAATTGCTTCCGGCTTACGCAGCCTGATGTCTTCCTCCCACTGATCCCAGCTTTTTCCGTCAAATGAATCTTTCACTGCCATATACAATGCATAATCCGCAAGCCATGCTTTTTCTTCTTCCAGATAAGTACGGTACGCCTTGCTTTCCATCAATCCGTTCTTTTTGGCTCTTTTATATGCAAGCTTTAATACTTTAAATCTTGCATTATATATTTTTTCATAATCGATTTCTTCTTCATTCTCTCCGAAATCTGCCTGGTCACATTCTTCTTTTGTCAGAAGTTCATCCTCGATCAGCGTCTCCAGATCGATAAAATACGGGTTTCCCGCAAATGTTGAAAAAGACTGATACGGTGAATCACCGTATCCTGTCTGTCCAAGCGGCAGGATTTGCCACAATTTCTGTCCTGCTTCTTTTAATATATCTACAAATTCATATGCTTCTTTTGAAAAACATCCGATTCCATATGCCCCCGGAAGTGCAGAGACCGGCATTAACATTCCACTCTTTCTCATTAACTTTCGTTCCTTCCTCGTTATGATACTTATAATTAAGTATAGCAGTGTTCTTTGGATGCTTCAAATAAAAAGTATACTCTGTATATAAGAAATCATAGATTATTCCACAGATGTCACCGTATAATCCTTGTCTTCTACTGTCTTCTTCAGCACATCATCTGCGATTTCTGCATTTAATGTCAGCTCTGCTGTTCCTGCCTCATGGCTTACAACCGCTTCATCTACCTGTGGAAGTGCTTCCAGTGCTTTCTTTACGGCTGCCTCACAGTGTCCACACATCATTCCCTCAATATGCATTATTTTTTTCATTGTCTTGTCCTCCTTCTTGGATCTCTTTTTTTCTTTTTTGGCTTTTAATTTTTTATCTTTTGATGCATCATACATCTTAAAAAGATTCAATCTCAATGCGTTCGATACTACGCAGAAGCTTGATAAACTCATGGCTGCCGCACCGAACATCGGATTTAATTTCCACCCGAACAGCGGATACCACACACCAGCCGCAAGCGGGATTCCGATAATATTATAGAAGAATGCCCAGAACAGGTTCTCATGAATATTACGGAGTGTCGCACGGCTCATGCGGATTGCTGCCGACACATCACTTAACCGGCTCTTCATCAGAACAACATCTGCCGCATCGATCGCAACATCCGTTCCGGCTCCGATCGCAATACCCATATCAGCTCTTGTAAGTGCCGGTGCATCGTTGATACCGTCTCCGACCATCGCAACTTTTCCTTTTTCTTTCAGCTTACGGATCACCTGCTCTTTTCCTTCCGGAAGTACACCTGCAATCACTTCATCAACTCCGGCCTGCTGCCCGATAGCTTTTGCAGTACGTTCGTTATCTCCGGTCAGCATGACTACATGGATTCCCATGTTCTGTAATTCTTTGATCGCCTGCGGGCTGTCTTCTTTGATGACATCCGCCACTGCAATTACACCTAATAAACGGTCTTCATTTCCAAAGAATAATGGTGTCTTACCTGCTTCGGCAAGTTTCTCTGCCTTCTTCTGGATATCTCCATCAACGGATACCTTACTGCTGATAAATGTATGATTCCCTCCATATAATGTATGACCATCCAGTATGGCTGTCAAGCCGTTACCCGGAAGGGCCTGGAATCCGGTAACTTCTTCGATGCCGGCATTTTCCTCTTTTGCCTTTTCAAGGATTGCTCTTGCCAGTGGATGTTCACTCTTATTCTCCAATGCATACGCATATTTTAATAAGGTATCTTCTGTCACTCCCGCTGCCGGAATGATATCTGTCACTTTCGGTTCTCCACTTGTAATCGTGCCGGTCTTATCCAGCGCAACAATCTGCATCTTTCCAGTCTCTTCCAGTGAAACTGCTGTCTTGAACATAATACCATTTCTGGCGCCCATTCCATTTCCGACCATAATTGCTACCGGTGTTGCAAGTCCGAGCGCACACGGACAGCTGATCACCAGCACCGCAATCCCTCTGGATAATGCAAAACCAATACTCTGTCCTGCGATCAGCCATACAATAATTGTGATCACTGCAATCGTAATAACCGTTGGCACAAATACTCCCGATACCCGATCCGCAATCTTTGCAATCGGTGCTTTCGTTGCAGCCGCGTCACTTACCATCTGAATGATCTGCGAAAGTGTCGTATCCTCGCCGACTCTGGTCGCACGGCACTTCAGATATCCGGACTGATTTACGGTTGCGGCTGATACCTTATCACCGACAGCCTTATCTACCGGAATACTTTCACCTGTAAGAGCAGATTCATTGACTGCACTGTTTCCTTCTATGACTTCTCCGTCAACCGGAATATTCTCTCCCGGTTTTACAACAAAGCAATCTCCCTTTTGTACCTGTTCGATCGATACCTGAACTTCTTTTTCTCCACGGATCACAACCGCTGTCTTTGGCGCAAGCTTCATCAGTCCTTTTAATGCATCGGTCGTCTTTCCTTTGGATCTTGCCTCTAGCATCTTTCCGACCGTGATCAGTGCAAGGATCATAGCTGCTGATTCAAAATAAAAATCATGCATATAAGACATTACTGCATCCATATCCCCATGCATCTGCGCATCTGTCATTGCAAACAGTGCGTACGTACTGTATACAAAAGACGCTCCGGATCCAAGTGCCACCAGGGTATCCATATTCGGTGCCCGGTGGATCAGTCCTTTGAATCCACTGATGAAAAACTTCTGGTTGATCACCATGACTGTAATCGTCAGAAGCATCTGTAACAGTCCCATCATTACATGATTGTCTTTCATGAATCCCGGGACCGGCCATCCCCACATCATATGTCCCATGGAGAAATACATCAGGACGATCAGGAATCCAAGTGATGCAATCAGACGCTTCTTTAATGCCGGTGTCGTTCTGTCTTTTAACATATCTTCTCCGGCAGATGCTGATGACGACTGTGTCTTTGCCGCTCCTTCTCCTTTTTTCGATGCTCCGTATCCGGCATCTGCGACTGCCTTAATGATCTCCTGTTCACTTGCAGTTCCCTCTACTCCCATAGAGTTGGTAAGCAGACTTACCGAGCAGGATGTTACACCCGGCACTTTCGAAACTGCTTTTTCGACTCTACTGCTACAGGCTGCACAGCTCATCCCGGTTACTATATATTGTTCCATTGTTGTCTGTTCCCTCCTGTCATTATTATTTTTCTTATTCCTTTATAGTAAACTCAGAAAATGCTTTCCGAGCAGACTATACATCTATAAACTTTACTTACCTCATCAGCTTCTGTAACACCTTTACCAGTTCATCAACCGTCTCATCTTTTCCGTCCCGGATGTCATCTGCCACACAGGTACGGATGTGATTCGCCAGCAATACTTTATTAAAGCTGTTCAGTGCCGCATTCACCGCTGATACCTGTACCAGAATCTCCGGACAATAAGCGTCCTTTTCCAGCATTCCTTTGATACCGCGTACCTGACCCTCAATCCGGCTCAGACGATTCATCAGATCTTTGTATTCTTTATCCGAACGATGCTTGGACGTGTGGCAACAGCATCCTTTTTCTGATTTGTTTTCCATATTATCTGTATTCTTGTCTTCCATAAGCATACTCCTTTCACATTCATACCCTTACGGGGTATATGTATTTTATCTCTTATTATCACATAAGTCAAGGAATATATGCGTTCTTGATATATGTTTTCATTTATTGGTAGTTCCAATACAATTTTTAAAAAATGTCTATTTTATTTGACTTTCAAAATTTATAAGGAATATAATTCTTGCTGAAGGAAATAATGATAGCAGAACTGGAGGTTATATTATGCTGGAAGAACAGGCCATGATAACATTCTTAAAAAAATTCGATGAACACCCTTTCCTGGTCAAAATTAATGGACACGAACATCTGATCGGCGAAGGCGCACCTACATTTACCGTAAATTTCAAAAAGGTCATCCCATTAAAGGATCTGGTCACCAGTACTTCTCTTGCACTTGGAGAAGCTTACATGGATGGTGATCTTGATATTGAGGGAAACCTTTATCAGGCACTTGATAACCTTCTTGGTCAGATGGGTAAATTTTCAACTGATGAACATCATTTGAAATCTATCATGTTCCCATCTTCATCAAAGAAAAACCAAAAAAAAGAAGTCAGCAGTCATTACGATATCGGAAATGACTTCTACAAACTCTGGCTCGATGAAACAATGAGTTATTCCTGCGGATATTTCAAACATGAAGATGATACCCTGTATCAGGCGCAGAAGAATAAAGTTGATTACATTCTTGAAAAGTTATATCTGAAAGAAGGTATGACTCTTCTTGATATCGGATGCGGCTGGGGATTCCTTCTGATTGAAGCTGCTAAGAAATATAAAATTAAAGGTACCGGCATCACCTTAAGTGAAGAACAATACAAAGAATGCCAGAAACGTATCAAAGAGGAAGGATTGTCCGACTATCTGGAAGTCAAGCTAATGGACTATCGTGATCTTCCTTCTGACGGCAAGATGTATGACCGCGTTGTCAGCGTCGGTATGCTCGAACATGTCGGCCGTGAGAATTATCAGTTATACTTAGACTGTGTCAGCAAGGTCATGAAAGACGGCGGTCTGTTCCTGCTCCACTTCATCAGTGCATTAAAAGAGCATCCTGGTGATCCATGGATCAAGAAATACATCTTCCCGGGCGGATCTGTTCCCAGTCTTCGTGAAGTCATGAACTGCATGGCAGAAGATAACTTCCATACCCAGGATATCGAGGACTTACGTCTTCACTATAACCGTACGCTTCTCTGCTGGGAGAAAAACTTCAAGGATCATATTGAAGAAGCACATACAATGTTTGATGAACGTTTCTTAAGGATGTGGGATATGTACCTCTCTGCATGTGCCGCCACCTTCCATAACGGAATTATTGATATCCATCAGATTTTAATGACAAAGGGAATTAATAATGATCTTCCTATGACGAGATGGTATTAAAAAATGAATCAGCCGGGGATATGAACAATATTTCCCGGCTTTAATAAAGATGGATACCATGCTGCACTTGACATCTAATACACATGCATAAAAAGGAGCGGAGCCGGAATCCTGTCACTCCTGACAAAATCCCGACTCCGCTCCTTTTCGATATGTATTCATTTCAATCAGAACGTCGTCTAATTTACCATACTATCCTTTATTCATTCTCCGTTCGATACCTACTCTTTGGATTTACTTCTTTCTTTTTTAAATACACGTATCATGAAATAACTAAATCCGCCAATATATCCAACCAGTGTAATCACCATCATAATAATTGCATCTATCGTCATAGTTCATACCTTCTTTCTATTATTTTGCAGCTTTGTTATCTTTCATAGCTCCCCTTGCAGTCTTTGTATTAAAGAACTTGGATAGTGCAAGACCTACAAGGATCACTACTCCGAACTGAAGTAATACAGTTCCTGTGTTATCCTGAATAATAAACGGATTCAGCCAGGTATCCGGGAACCATTCCTTTGTCTGTAATAACCAGTAAACCACCATGATCACTACCAAAACCGGAATCAGATACATACATCCGGTATAATATGCTTTTGGAAGATGTACATCTGCACCTTTTGCATTTACTTCCTGTGTACGTAATTTTTCCACACCATATTTCCATGCCAGGATTGCGATAAAGGCACCACTTATCAGAAGTCCGATTCCCCATACCCAGTCCTGATTATCAATGTTAACCAGTGACCAGCATGAGAAGCATCCTACTAAGAATCCTGCGAAGCAGACACTGACAACTGCTTTCTTCCGCGGCAATCCAAGGTCAACAACACATTTTACTCCAACTTCGATCATAGAGAACAGTGATGTGATTGCTGCAATTGCAAGTAATCCAAAGAAGATAAAGGAAATGAATCTTCCACCCGGGATTGTTGTAAATAACTGATAAATGTAAATAAATGTAAGTCCGAAGTTGCCCTGACTGAGTGCTTCATTCGCTGCCTCCGGTGTAGCTGAAAGTGCACAGATTGCCGGGATAACTACCAGTGCCGAGAGGATTGCTCCAAGGTTATCACCAAGTCCCATGATCAGACAGCTTGTCGGAACATCTTCCTCTTCTCCTACGTAGTTCGCATATGTAATAATGAATCCCCATCCGGCTCCGGTGCTCCATGCTGCCTGGATGAATGCCTGAATCCATGTATTCGGGCTTAAAATATACTCTTTCTTAACAGTAAAGAGATACTGAAGTCCCTGATTTGCTCCATTTAATGTAACTGCGTAAATTGCTAATCCTACAAGGATGATAAACAGTGCCGGTATCGCTACTTTACAGAATTTTTCAATTCCACCTGCAATTCCCTGATAAACGATGAAACATGCAAGTGCAAATCCGATCGCATGGAATAAAATAACCTGTGCCTGTGAATCTGTAAATGCTGTCCACATTGCCGATGTCGTCTCTGTTGACAGATTCGGTTTAAATGCTGAAGTAACAGAATTAACTGCGTATTTCAAACAATATCCCTGAAGTACACAATAATAACTCATCAGGAAGAAACATACTGCTGCTACAAAGAATCCCATCCATGTATATTTCTTTCCACCTGCATCACGAAAAGTACCGATACATCCAAGTCTCGTCTTTTTACCGAATGCCATCTCTGTGGAAAGGAGCGGTACTGCAAATACCAGCATTGCAATCGTCCATGCTATGATAAATGCTCCACCACCGTTTGCCGCACACACTCGTGGGAATCGCCATACATTACCAGTACCAATACACATACCTAACGCGGCGGCTATGTAACCTATGGTACTAAATTTTTCTTGTTTCTGTTCCATAACTCAAACCTCCATTCGAATATCGAAATTAATTAGAAATGAATACCTTGTAACCATAGTGTAAAAGATGGTTATTAAATTGTCAATATAAAATATTAAGTTTTTTTATACAAATATAAGAAAGTGTAATATTAAACGCATTTTGTTTTATTGTTTGTTAATTTCTGATAATTTGCCAGTAAATAGACTGGTTTTCATACTTTAGTCTAATACATCTACAATTTCGGATGCATATTTCGGTATCTACAGAACCTGCCACCGGCAGCTCCTTTCGAACACATGGTGATACACAAAAACCTGTATCAGACTTTCTATCATCTGATACAGGTTTCCCGCTTTCTCATAACAATTCATTATACTATATATTTTCTTTTTTAATTTTAATTCTTTGTATTCTTTCACATAAGCTTCTTATGCTACAGATCTTCTTCAATATGCTCTCTTCCCTGGTCTACGATCGTACGCACATGATCGTCTGCCAGTGAATAGAACACGGATTTTCCTTCTCTTCTGCTCTTAACCAGTTTGTTCTGTTTCAGGATCCTGAGCTGATGTGAGATTGCAGACTGTGTCATATTCAGTGCCTCTGCCAGATCGCAGACACACACCTCTGCTTCGAACAACACGAACAGGATACGCATTCTGGTCGAATCACCGAATACCTTGAACAATTCTGCAAGATCATACAATTCCGTTTCTTCCGGCATCTTTTCATTTACGATCTTCAGAAGATTCTCATGTACCTCACATGATTCACATACTTCCATTCCTTCTTCTAATTTTGCCATCTGCCCACCAGCCTTTTCTATAAGTTTTTCACAAATAATGCGCGGATTGCATTCAATACAGCAATGACCATAACTCCGACATCAGCGAAGATTGCCATCCACATATTCGCAATTCCGAGTGCTCCCAGGACCAGGCAGATTGCCTTGATTCCAAGGGCAAAGTAAATATTCTCATATACGATGCGCATACATTTTCTGGAAATCTTGATTGCTTTTACGATCTTCTTCGGATCATCGTCCATCAGGACAACGTCTGCTGCCTCGATTGCTGCATCTGATCCGAGTGCTCCCATGGCAATTCCGATATCTGCTCTCGACAGTACCGGTGCATCATTGATTCCGTCTCCGACGAACGCAAGCTTTTCTTTCTCTGATTTCTGACTCAGAAGCTGTTCTACCTTCGCAACCTTATCTGCAGGAAGAAGCTCACTGTACACTTCTCCGATTCCCAGTTCTTCTGCAACCTTATCTGCCACACGCTTCATGTCACCAGTCAGCATAACTGTCTTTGTGATGCCCGCTTTTTTCAGATCTCTGATTGCTTCTTTTGCATGCAGTTTTAATTTGTCTGAGATCAGAATGTGTCCTGCATATTTTCCGTCTACTGCAACATGGACGATCGTACCGACTTCTTCACATTCACTGTATTCCACATTCAGATATTTCATAAGTTTGGCATTACCTGCCGCTACCGGAATGCCGTCAACCTTTGCAGTCACACCTTTACCGCTCAGTTCTTCAATCTCTGTCACACGGTCACGGTTAATCTGTTTGCCATATGCTTTCTGAAGACTCTTACTGATCGGATGAGAAGAAGAACACTCCGCAAGTGCCGCATACTCTAATAACTGTTCTTCCGGCATCGTATTGTGGTGAACTCCACTCACCTCGAATACGCCTTGCGTCATGGTTCCTGTCTTATCGAATACCACATATTTTGTCTGTGCCATTGTCTCCAGATAGTTCGATCCTTTTACCAGAACACCTTCATGACTTGCTCCGCCGATTCCTGCAAAGAAGCTGAGCGGGATACTGATCACCAGTGCACACGGGCAGCTGATAAC
>ERZ894220.1259-NODE-1259-length-10480-cov-6.21036_pt1 | contig 10480 bp, 10 predicted proteins | sample MGYA00380292_ERZ894220 | MGnify/ENA primary metagenome ERZ894220 (study PRJEB32331, sample SAMN06328446) | human gut metagenome | biome: human gut microbiome; feature: stool | host: Homo sapiens | collected 2014-12-05 ... | reverse complement strand
TTATGATACAATGCAATATGTTAAGCCAGATGTAAGCACTATTTGCATTGGAATGGCTGCATCAATGGGAGCATTTTTACTTTCATGTGGTGCAAAAGGTAAAAGATTTGCACTTCCAAATGCAGAAATAATGATACATCAACCTTTAGGAGGATTTAAAGGTCAGGCTACAGATATTGATATTCATGCTAAGAGAATATTAAAAATTAAAGAAAAGCTTAATTTAATATTAAGTGAAAATACCAATCAAGATCTTGAAAAATTAAAGAGAGATGTTGAAAGAGATTACTTTATGGAAGCTGACGAAGCTAAAGAGTACGGTATAGTTGATGAAGTAATAGTAAGACATGGTAAATAGAAAATTATTATAGATTGAAAAAGCTGAAGTGAGGTGAGGTTATGGCTAAATATGAAGATAAAAAGCAATTAAAGTGTTCTTTTTGTGGAAAAAGTCAAGACCAGGTAAAAAGATTAATTGCAGGGCCGGGAGTGTATATCTGTGACGAGTGTATAGACCTATGTTCAGATATAATTCAAGATGAGTTTGAGGAAAGTGTAGAGTTAGATACAACTTCATTACCAAAACCATCTGAAATAAGAAATTATTTAGATCAATACGTTATTGGTCAAGATAGAGCTAAAAAATCATTATCAGTTGCGGTTTACAATCATTATAAGAGAATAAAAAGCAATGTGATTGATGATGATGTAGAAATACAAAAGAGTAATATTTTACTATTAGGACCTACAGGTTCGGGTAAAACACTTTTAGCACAAACATTAGCTAAATTCTTAAATGTACCATTTGCTATAGCTGATGCTACAACATTAACAGAAGCAGGATATGTTGGAGAAGATGTTGAAAATATTCTTTTAAAACTTATACAAAATGCTGATTATGATGTTGAAAAAGCAGAAAAGGGTATAATTTACATTGATGAAATAGATAAGGTTGCAAGAAAATCTGAAAATCCTTCAATTACAAGAGATGTTTCGGGAGAAGGTGTTCAACAAGCCTTACTTAAAATATTAGAAGGAACAGTTGCATCAGTGCCTCCTCAAGGTGGAAGAAAACATCCACATCAAGAGTTTATTCAAATAAATACCTCTAATATATTATTTATTTGTGGTGGAGCTTTTGATGGTATAGATAAGATAATTGAAAAGAGAACAAGAAAGAGTTCAATGGGATTTGGTGCAGATATAGACTCTAAAGAAACTAAAGATGTTGGAGCTTTATTAAAAGATTTATTACCAGAAGATTTATTAAAATTTGGACTTATTCCAGAATTTGTTGGAAGAGTACCAATGGTAGTTTCACTTGAATCTTTAGATCAAAGTGCATTAATAAATATTTTAAGTAAGCCAAAGAATGCTTTAATAAAGCAATATTCTAAACTTTTTGAAATTGATAATGTTGAGTTAGAGTTTACTGAAGAAGCTTTAAAGGCTGTTGCTGATGAAGCTATTAAGAGAAAGACTGGCGCTAGGGGATTAAGAGCTATTCTAGAAGATATATTGGTTGATGTAATGTTTGAAGCACCTTCAGATGAAAATGTATATAAGGTTATCATTACTGAAGAAGCAATCAAAGAAAAAAAGCAACCAGAATTACTTAGATTAGCAGAGAATGAAACAAGACCAGCTATAAAAGTTAAAAAAGCAAAAAAGAAAAAAGGTGTTGAAACAGCTTAATTTTTCAAGGATATTACAAAATAATTATTTATTTTGTAATATCTTTTTTTATATTTTTATTATTTTAATCTAAGAATAGATGAATATTTTTAAGTTAATAATACTAATAATTAAATGCAAATGGAGGGTATTATTAAATATGAGTGAATTTTTGATTTTTTTACAAATAGTAATGATGATTTTATTTATAATTTATCTTTTTAATAGTAATAAGAATAATTATAGTAAAGTAAATATTATTGATAAAGAAAACAGAAAAGAAATGGAAAAGTTACTTAAGTTAAGAAGTGTAAGATTGACAGAGCCATTAACTGAAAAGAGTAGGCCTTCATCCTTTGATGAAATTATAGGTCAGAAAGAAGGAGTAAAGGCACTAAAAGCTGCTATTTGTGGGCCAAATCCACAGCATGTAATTATATATGGTCCTCCTGGTATAGGGAAAACTGCAGCAGCACGTCTAGTATTAGAATATGCTAAAAGTATGGAAAATTCACCTTTTAAGAAGGAAGCAAAATTCGTAGAAATAGATGCTACAACATTAAGATTTGATGAAAGAGGAATAGCAGATCCACTTATAGGATCAGTGCATGATCCTATTTACCAAGGAGCAGGATCTTTAGGGGTTGCAGGCATTCCTCAACCTAAACCTGGAGCAGTAACTAAAGCTCATGGAGGAATACTTTTTATTGATGAAATTGGTGAACTTCATCCAATAGAATTAAATAAGCTATTAAAAGTTTTGGAAGATAGAAAAGTATTTTTAGATAGTTCATACTATAGTTCAGAAGATACTAATATGCCTACGTATATAAAGGAAATATTTGAGAGAGGGCTTCCGGCTGATTTTAGGCTTATAGGTGCTACCACAAGAGGACCTGAGGAAATATCACCAGCCATTAGATCCAGATGCGTTGAGGTATTTTTTAAACCTTTAGAGTGTCCTGAAATTAGAACTATAGCATCAAATTCAATAAATAAGGTAAACTTAAACATATCTAATAGAGGGCTAGATATCATTAGTAGGCATTGTAGCAATGGTAGAGAAGTAATAAATCTAGTGCAACTTTGCTCTGGTGTGGCTATAAATGAAAAGCGTGATTATATAAGTGAAGAGGATATATTATGGGTTATTGAAAATGGAGAATATCATGAAATAGTTGAAAAAAAAGTTAGAAGTAAGGCAGAAATAGGTATAGCTAACGGTTTGGCAGTGCATGGAAGTAATATAGGTATTTTAATAGAGGTAGAAGTAGTAGCTAATTTAAATAAAAATAAAAAAGGGAGCTTAAAAATTTCAGGAATTATTGAAGAGGAAGAAATATCTAGTAACAATAGAAAAATGATTCGTAAGAGCACTGCATATTCGTCAATAGAAAATGTAATTACTGTATTAAATAATTTATATAACTTAAATTGTGATGAATATGATATTCACATAAGCATACCAGGGGGAGTGCCTGTAGATGGTCCATCAGCAGGAATAACTATAGCTGTAGCTATATATAGTGCAATTACTAAAAGACCTGTAAATAATAAGGTAGCTATGACTGGGGAAATAAGTATTTTAGGAGCTGTAAAGCCTGTAGGAGGAATTGTAGCTAAGATTATGGCAGCATCAAAAGCTGGAGCAGAAAAAGTATTAATTCCAATTGATAACTATAGTGAAGGTTTATTAAAGGACAAAAAAATAAAAGTTATTCCTGTAATTAGTATAAATGAGGTTATAGAGAATTCTATAATACCTTTAAAAGATACAATTGAATCAGTAGACGTATTATCAGCAGAAAGATACCAGTAAAATAGTTTAAATTACCAAATGAATCCTAAGTAAAGTTGAAAAAATGTTCTTTTATGTGTATACTAAGTAGGTTAGATAAAATAATTTGTAAAAGGATTGAATGGAGGGGGAAAATGAATAAGGATTCAATTAATTTACCAGCTATTCCTCTAAGAGGAATTACTATTTTTCCCAATATGATTATACATTTTGATGTCGGTAGGGAAAAGTCGATTTCAGCATTAGAAGAATCAATGTTAAAAGATAGCAAGATATTTTTAGTGTCTCAAATAGATCCAGAAATTGAGGATCCAAAGAGAAACGAAATTTATTCAATAGGGACTATCTGTAAGATAAAGCAGATTTTAAAGTTGCCAAAAGGCGTTACAAGAGTATTGGTAGAAGGCGTTGAGAGAGCAGCTATAATTGACTTAATAGATGATAAGAAGTTTAAGGAAGTTATAGTTGAAAAAATTGATGATGAACTTAACTTAAAAGATGAAAATGAAGATTCAGCTTTAAGAAATTTACTATCTAAAGCCTTTAAAGAATATATTAGGGTTACAGAAGGTGACGAAAGTAAAGTTATCGAAGTTATAACTAAAGAAGAAGAACTAGGAAAAGTCACAGATTTAATAGCTGCATATATTCAATTAGATGAAGATAAAAAACAAACTATACTTGAAACAATAAATATTGGTGAGAGAATTGAAAAGCTTCTAGTATTTATTAAGGAAGAAGTAGAAATTGTTAAGATAGAAAATAGTATAGGGAAAAAAGTTAAAAATAAATTAGATAAGTCCAATAAAGAATATTTCCTAAGAGAACAATTAAAAGTAATTCAAGAAGAACTTGGCGAAGATGATGAAAAAAATGAGATAGATAATTACGCAGAGAGAATAAGTAAGGCAAAAATGCCAAAAGAAGTTCGTGAAAAAGCTGAACGTGAATTATCTAGATTAAAAACATCATACTCAGGTGATGGAAATAATATTAGAAATTACTTAGATTGGATTATAGAATTGCCTTGGAACAAATCAAGTAATGATTCTTTTAATATAGAAAAGGCAGAAAAAATTCTTGATGATGAACATTATGGGTTAGAAGAAGTGAAGGAAAGAATTTTAGAATATTTAGCTGTAAAACAATATACTAAATCACTGAATGGACCAATTCTTTGCTTAGTAGGACCACCAGGTGTTGGTAAGAGTTCTATAGCAAAATCTGTAGCTAACTCATTAAATAGAAAGTTTGCTAGGATTTCACTTGGTGGATTAAGAGATGAAGCAGAAATAAGAGGTCATAGAAGAACTTATGTAGGAGCTATTCCAGGAAGAATTATCTATGCCTTAAAGGAAGCGAAAGTAAATAATCCATTGATATTATTAGATGAAATTGATAAATTAAGTTCCGATTACAAAGGTAATCCGGCAGATGCACTTTTAGAAGTTTTAGATCCTAAGCAAAATAAAACTTTTAGGGATACATTTATGGAAGTAGATTTTGATTTATCTAATACTTTATTTATTACTACAGCAAACACCTTAGAAACTATTCCTAGACCACTTCTTGATAGAATGGAAATAATAGAAGTATCAGGATATACTTATGAAGAAAAATATCATATAGCAAAAGAGCATTTAATTCCTAAATCCTTAGAAGAGCATAACACAGATGCAGAAACAATAAAGATTTCTGAAGGTGCTATAAGAGAAATTATAAATAGTTATACTAGGGAATCAGGAGTAAGAAGTCTTGAACGTCAAATTAATAAGGTTATTAGAAAATCGATAACTGAAATGGTTAAGACAAAGAAGAAAAAGGTTACTATTACTGTAAATAATCTTAAAAAATATTTAGGAAATAAATATTTTGAGTTTGAGAAAGCTGATAGACAGGATACAATAGGTGTTGTTCATGGATTAGCATGGACTGCATATGGTGGAGATACACTGCCAGTAGAAGTTGTAGTGATGAAAGGTAATGGGAAGTTAGAACTTACTGGAAAGCTAGGAGATGTTATGCAAGAATCAGCAAAAGCAGCTTATAGCTATGTAAGAGCTAACTGTAAAAAATATGGCATTGATGAAGACTTCTATAAGAGCAAAGATGTTCATATACATGTGCCAGAAGGAGCAGTTCCTAAAGACGGACCTTCAGCAGGGGTAACTATTGTCACAGCTTTAGTATCAGCCCTATCCAAAAAGAAAGTTAAAGGGACTGTGGCAATGACAGGTGAAGTAACTTTAACTGGAAAAGTACTTCCTATTGGAGGCGTTAAAGAAAAGTGTTTAGCAGCACATAGAATAGGTATAGATACAATAATTTTACCTAAAGATAATGAAAAAGATATAATAGAGATTCCTAGTACTGTAAAAAATAAATTAAATTTAATTTTTGCAGCTAATGTGGAAGATGTATTAAAAAATGCTTTAATTGGAGTTGAAAATATTGATAATTAACAAGTCAGAATTTATAACATCAGCGGTTAGAAGAGAGCAGTATCCAGAAGATGGACTTAATGAAGTAGCTTTCGTTGGAAGATCTAATGTTGGAAAGAGCTCAATAATAAATGCTTTAACTAATAGAAGAAAATTAGCTAAAGTATCACAAACCCCAGGAAAGACAAGACTAATAAACTTCTTTTTAATAAATGATGGGTTTTATTTAGTTGATTTACCAGGTTATGGTTATGCAAAGGTATCAAAGAAAGAGCAGGAGTCATGGGGAAAAACAATTGAAACTTATCTTACAGCTCGTGAAGAATTAAAGAGAGTTATCTTATTAGTTGACTCAAGACATAAGCCTACAGCAGATGATATTACTATGCATGAATGGATAAAACATTATGGATATGATGTAATAGTGGTTGCAACTAAAAGTGATAAACTATCTAACAATGATTTAGTAAAAAGTAAAAAAATAATAAAAGAAACATTAAAATTAACTGAAAATGATACATTATGTTTCTTCTCGTCTTTAAATAAGAAGGGTGCAGAACAATTAAATGATATTTTATTCGGTGATTTATCTCAGTAGAGAGCTGCCAAATGGCAGTTCTTTTTTTGTAAGAAAAAATAGTATAAAAATAAAGCATTGAATAAAATAGTGTCAAATTATTTGCGGGAGAATAGTATATAGTATAAATTTAATTATAAATTTAAATCAATAGGAGGAATCAATTATGCAAATGAACGATATCATTGGTGAAATGCAACCATCAGATTATTCATCAGTTGGTAGTAGCTGTGGCTGTGGCTGCGGATGTGGCAATTTAGGTGGATTAGGCAATGCTGGTGGATTAGGCAATGCTGGTATTGGAAACTGCGGATTTGGTTGGTGGATTTGGATATTATTAATATTATTCTATACTAATCAAAGTACAAATAATGTAGGAAATAATTGTTGTTGTAATAATGGATCAAATGACTGTTGCTGCTGTCAAGGGAATTCAAATAATGGTTATGGAAATGGAGGCTGCAGTGGATGGTTATTCTTATTAGTTATTTTATTCTTATGTAGCGGATGTAATAATGGATTTGGTGGAGGATTTGGAAATTACGGATTAGGCAGTGGATTTGGAAACTACGGATTAGGAAATTGTGGAATTTGTGATGGACTAGACGGCCTTGTTGGCGGATGCTACTAGAAAGTAAATAAGGAGGAGATGTTGAAATGTCAAAAAAACATTATCACAAAGATGAATGTTGCTGCTGTTGTCAGCCATGTTGTCCACAAAATTGTTGCTGTAATAACAATAATAACAACAATGGTGGATGCTGCGGAAATCCATTTTCAGGAATTAATAGTTGTGTAGCACCTATTATATTCTTATTAATAGCTTGTGGATCAGGACTATTATGTAGTGGTTCATCATATCTAATTATTTTATTATTCTTGCTATGTGGAGGTTGCGGAAGTTTCTTTGGTGGAAATGGAAACAACGGAAGCTGTTGCTGCACAAACAACTCAAATTGTTGCTGTGAAAGCAATTGCTGCTGCTAGTGTAGAGGGTGGAGGGTTTTTTAACCCTCCAAAAATATTATAAAAATATGCTACTTTTTTTACCTAAATACATATAATTTAATAGAAAGATAATAGGAGGGGGAAAATGTCAAAGAGAAGACATAAAAACAAAAGGGATAATACCACTGAAAATAGAAGAAGACAGATGCAGCAGCAAAGACAACCACAGCAACAGGCTAGGCAGCAGCCGCAATATAACGGACCTTTTGGAATTAATCCTGCCCAGTTGTTAAGTATGTTTGGAAACATAGATATGAATCAGATTAATAATATGCTTCAAAATATGAATAGGGACGGAATAGATTTTAATAATTTTAATCTAGGCATGCTTCAAAATTTAATGGGTAACAATGGAGGAAGAACAGATAATGTAAATAGCGTTAATAATATAAATAATGATAATAGCGAATCTGTAGTAAATGAGGAAATGGATATTTTTAATGAAGATTTACCAAAGAATAATAGAAAGTTTCAAGTAGATGTAAATGATGAAAACATGCAACTATTAAGGTCTATTAGAAATATAGTATCAATAGAAAGAGTGCCATTTGTAGATAAAATAATCGAATTATATGCTAAAGGTGCATTTAAAGATTAAGGGAGAAAGTGTATAAAAGAAAATTAAAGGGAAATAATAATAGTGTACCGGAGAAGTATTCTCCTATAGCAAATGAAGATAAATTCTTCATTAAGCTAAAAACCCCCCCATCCCCCTTTTAGGCCGCAATATAGCGGCCTTTTATTTTATGTTGAAATTGATGAAATCTTATAATGATTTAAATAATCTATATTAACAGTAAGGTGAATAAGTACTTCTTTAGAATGTTTGGTTATATCATTACGACTTATTTTTTGAAAAGATAAGGTCCATAAAATAGAGCTAGGATTACCTAAGTTATTCCAATCATTATCACAAAAATAAGCACTTTGGAATTTATATTCATAATTATCCTTATTTAAGTTCCAAAAAATTTTAAGTTCATCACTGGATATGTTAGGAGTAAATATATCAGGTAGTTCTTCTGGTTCGTAAGGGTATTCAATTAAATCAATAAATTTTCCTACTTCATCTAGTGAGAATATATTACCAGTATTGATGGTGACTTCCTTAACTGTGTCATTATCAAGGAAATATGATGAGAAATCGTTGTTATTTAAAAAATTGCTTTTTAAGAGGATTGGCGTTTTGGAATTCTTTGAATCTATTACTCCAAGTATATTATTATTGCAGCAGAATATGTTTTCAAAGCTAGTACCATTCCATTTAAAGATGCAGTATTGAGATGTATTGTTATAATAATTTGAAAGAATTATTTCAGGAATATTATCCCGAGATAAATCTATAATATTTACTTTTAAATCATAATATGGGCAGATGGTTAAAAAATTTATATTTGAACAATTAAGAATGTAATCTTTATTTGAAGTTTCAATTTTGATTTCATAATAGTTGTTAATCTCAGATATAGTTAGTTCATCTTTCATACCATCTCCATCCAAGTCGTAATAATAAATATGATTAGGTTTTGAAAGAGTAAAAAAAGCGGAAATATTTTTAGTATAATTTATGCAGAAAAACAAGATGGAAATTGCTAAAATACTGAGCATAATAGCAATGATGGTTTTCTTCTTTATGATAATAAATTTTGTCATTATATCACCTCTATAATATATATGATTTTAAGGGTGAGATAATACAAAAAAGCCAGTAAGTTTAACCTACTGGCATTCTTTACATAGTCCATAAAAGAATACTTTATTCCAATTAACTTTATAGTCTGAATTTTCTTCAACTATAGAATTTAGATTTGGAAGAGGAAGATTCATTAAGTCTTCAACTTTACCACATTTTACACATTGAATATGACAATGCTCAAAACAGTTAGCATCATATCTAAAATTACCTTCTCCTACATTAAGTTCCTGTACTAAGTTTACTTCCACAAGAGTTTTAAGAGACTTATATACAGTTGCAAGACTCATAGTAGGATAAGTTGCTTGAAGAGCATTATAAATAGTTTCAGCAGAAGGATGTTCATTTGTAGATTTTAAATATTGATATACAGCTAATCTTTGAGGCGTAAGTTTTAATTTTTTTTCTTTAAATATTAAAGATATGTTCTCCATAAATAGCACCGCCTTTAATTCTATGTAATTATTATATGAAACTGTATAATTATTTGTCAATAATAAATATTAATTAATATAGAATATAAAGAAAAATTTTATAAATTTTTACAAAATTGTTGAAAAAATATTTAAAATATGTTAAATTAATATAAAAAGATAAGGGGATGAGTATATGTCTAAGTATAAAGTTGGAGATGAATTAATTATTGTAACAGATCCAAATGAAGAAACAGAAAAATTAAAGGAGCTTACTAGACTGAAAATAGATGGTGATTTTGCACAAATTTCTTGGGGGCTAAAAATAGTAGATGTTACTTTTGATAAGCCATATGTTACGCTTACGTATAGAAATGCAAATGGTGATATTAATAAAGTTTTTGCTGAATGCAGAGATATAGAAAATTTTGATAGAGAAAAAGTACTGGAAAAAGCTTTATTAAAAGCTTTTCAAAATGAAATTATTAATATTACTGTAATTAAAAATAAATAATATAAGTATTAATAGTTTAAGTCAAGAAAAAGGTGAGTATAAAGGACATATTCATAAATGTACAGGTAAATAAAGTAAAAGTATTTATTTTTTTACAGTTATGATGTATAATAACTGTATAATTAGATAAAATATAATCTTTATTTGCAAGGGGAGAGGTTTATGAGTAAGTGCCCATTTTGGTCAACAGGCAAAGTGAGAGTAAATTGTTATAATGAATGTCCAATGTATCCTGATCCTAAAGGTTATGAGATATGTCCATTTAAAGAGTATTTAGATAGCGAAAGTATTAATATAAAAGATAATATTGATAAGAAATTTAATTATTCTAATGATGATATAGAAGAAGATATCTATCAATT
>ERZ894220.1252-NODE-1252-length-10542-cov-14.2916_pt1 | contig 10542 bp, 15 predicted proteins | sample MGYA00380292_ERZ894220 | MGnify/ENA primary metagenome ERZ894220 (study PRJEB32331, sample SAMN06328446) | human gut metagenome | biome: human gut microbiome; feature: stool | host: Homo sapiens | collected 2014-12-05 ... | reverse complement strand
ATGTTTAGCCGTCTTAGCGGTCATGAGCTGTATTCAGTAAAAGTGACAGGCAACAATATTTGCAAAAGTAATTCCATTTCAAATGCCGTCTTAGAGTTTGATTTGGGTTGTATTAGAACTTACCAGAGAGAATCTAGCTTATAAAGCTTCGAGCTTGTGAACAAACTCGTTAACTATAGATACCATACGCTCTATGTATTCTTTACGGCTTTGAGGAGAAATTAGTTTGTATGTTGGCGTACCTTCAAAATTGCTGAAGCAAAATTCAAGATCACCTCCAGATTCTGGCTCAAAATAATTCCAATACAGCCAAGATTCATTACTTCCATCTGGCTCCTCCATAGCTTCTAAAGCTTTTACTTTCCTCTTAATATCCTTAGTGTATTTTCCGCTTGTATCTGAAACGCCGTAACAAATGTAATCGGCATAATCACAATTTATACCTAATGGAATTCCCGATTTGGAAGTAAACATTAAATTGAAATCAATTTGTCTTTTTCGTGGGCCGCCATGAACAGCATTATCTATCATTTCTTTGTCAATGGATTCGGTTAGCTTGTATCCAGCTAAACCCAATGCGTCTGATAACTCTTTCCAAAAGTCGAAAATTGTATGCCATTGAATATGTTTGAAATTCTTTATCAGGAACATTGCGCTTTCTAAATTGTCAGTGTTCTTCCCTACAATATTCATGAGTTCTATTCTTTCTGAAACGGAGGATTCGTTATTAGTCATTTTTTGCAGTAGATTTATGTATTGATTTATAGATTCCCGAAGTATAGGCTTCGCATAGCTCTCTTTAGCACACTCATTTAACCATTCTATTATTTCAGATCCATAAGAGATACACTGAACTTTTTCTGCAAGTTCAGGATATTTACCACTTGTAGAAACACTTTCTTCAGATGGTTCATGCTGGTCTAGCGTAAGATAATAAATATCGATATTATCCTTCGAGTAGCCTTCTTCTATAGCTTCACGGTAATACTTTTCGAGTTGTCCTTCTCCTTCGTGATTGCTATCCGAAGCGTCTATCTTATTTTCGATAATCACAGCTGAATCATTACCTTTGCGAATAAAGATGTCTATATCTTTGAACTCCGATGGATTGTGGAAATTTGGTGATATGAGTACTTCATTGTCATCCACTTGCATATTACTTTCGAGTTTGCGAAGAAATAAGGAAAGGAACGTGCTTCCCATTTTATGCGGTGCTTTTGGATCTAGTAAGACAGAGATAAATCTAGAGTGTAGATTTACCTCATTTCGTTCATTCAGCAAAATGGAAAACAGATTAAAGGCTTCCTCATTATCTTGTCGTTCTAGAAGTTTCAGACGCAAGAAATTTACCTGTTTGAGAAGAAAATCAACGTTGTTCATCATTATATTCTTAATGCGCTCATATTATTTCTTTTCGTTACGTTCCAAGTATTCTCTCATGGCCACATTCACGATTTCTCTGAGCGACATATTCTTGTCGATGGCCAAGTACTTCATGCGGGTATGAATGCTCTTGTCTATAACGAAGTTGCAGTGAACCGCCTTTTCCTTTGCAGGTTTTTCAGCCGCAGCGCCAGCTGCCTTCTCTTCCTTCTTCACAGTAGAAGTGGGTGAAAGGAGGCCATTCAAGCCTCCCTTTAATCCTTCTTTCAATAAATCACTTTTGCCCATAATGCTTTATTTTAATTTGAGAACCTCTTGTGCCAGCGACATGTAATCCTGGGCACCATTACTGTTCTTGTTATACTGATAGATGTTTTTGCCGTTTACTGGAGCTTCGGCCAAAGCCACATTGTCACGAATAATGGTCTTGAATACCTTGTCACAGAAAGCATCCTTGATGAGTTCTGTAACGCCTTTGTTCAAAGTCTTGCGACCATCATACTGAGTTATAACGATGCCACCAATCTTCAAGTTGGGGTTGAGACGTTCTTGTACCACTTCGATGACGTTCATAATCTTCGCCATTCCACGCATCGCCAAGAATTGAGCCTGCACCGGAATGATGAGGAAGTCTGCTGCGGTCAGCGCATTCAAAGTCAACAAACCAAGTGAAGGAGGACAGTCAATCAAGATGTAGTCAAATTTATCTGCCTCGGGAAGTTTGGCTATCAGACCTCTCAATATCATTTCACGTCCGGGTTCGTTGATGAGTTCCGACTCAGCTGCTGACAAGTCCAAGCATGACGGCACCAATGTGATACCGCTTTCGGTCTTTATAAGCGGAAGACCATACTCGCCCTTGAGAGCACCATATACAGTTTTCTCTTCTTCGATGGAATAACCGAAGGACTCTGTGAGGTTCGCTTGACCATCAAGGTCAATTACCATCACACGTTTTTTCTTCTGCTGGAGCGCAGCAGCAAGGTTAATAGAAGTCGTGGTCTTACCTACGCCTCCCTTATGATTTAGTATAGCTATTATCTTTGCCATAGTTCATAAATTCTATTTTCATGTACAAAGGTACACATTTTATTTAGTAATTACTATATGTAGTACGTATTATTTCTACTACGCTACTACAATTAGTATAAACTAATAAAAGTAAAGCGGATGAAGTGCCTATTTAATTGATAAACAGAGATAATCACCCGCTTTTTACTTTTAGTAGATATTAGTCACTTGCTTGTTTGAAGCCTGTGCTTTCTTGGTTGTGTAATACGTACCACCTTCCGCTTTCCCATTGAAGAAGGCTATGATGTGGTCTGCATTCTCAAGCATAAAATCATTCCTTCTGAGCATACAACCATTGAAGTAATACTCACTCAGGATGATTATGCGGTCGGCCTGACTTAGAAGTTCGTGATACTTGTTTTGAAGGACGATGTTCCAACGTTCACACTGACCTCTATAGGGAACTACGGCGATAAGCCTTATATGGGGAAGCTCCTTTTTGAGGTTTATAACGGCTTCGGCTGCAAACATATCAAAGCCTATGGCCATGCCACACAAGAAGTCTCTAATACCTCTTTGATAATGCTCGCGGATGGCTTTGTTCAGCTTTAATTCCACTTCACGCTGCTTCCCAAAGGGCACCTTTCGATGCCCCGTAAAAGCCACTGCCCATTCTGAATTGATAAAGATTTTCTTCATTGCTATTGTTTGTATTTATAACTTGTTCTACCTAAGAAGAAGCCTCCCATAACATTGGCTCCAAATGTCTCAAGCTGATTGGCGAAGAGTGCGTAACTTGTGCCTGTCGTGACAACGTCGTCCATCACAAGAACATTCTTTCCGTTGAAATACTCGGTGTCGAAGTCAATAACCTGCACTCTACTTACGCTCTTATCGTGGCGGTGTTCGTGGATGGCAAGGCGGTCACTCAGCACTCTCACATGAGAAAAACCGTTAGCGATGCCGGTTAACTCGCTTACTCGCTCACAGAAACGTGCATATCTGCTTTGGTTCTGCTCCTGGGTGCTTGCTGGCACGCAAACGAACACCATATTAGAAACCTGTTTACCAAACTCCTTTTGCAGGTGGTCAGCGGTCATTTGGGCCACCTTCTCATAAGCGTCATCACGTGAATCTTTGAACGCCCAGATGAGATTTCTGGCTGCCACTACATCCTCGCCAACGTTCTTGATACGGACGGGGAAATACTTCAAGAAGTGAACCATCTTCTTGCTTAATTGTCTTTTCAGACTTTCGTCTATCACTTTTGCCATAGCTTCAAACTTTTTATTTCCCTTATTTCGGATAGCCTTTTCAGCTTGTCCAAGGGATATTTTCTGCCGACAAAAGGTGGTGGCGCAATAAAGCAAATCGGTATCTCAAAATACGCTCCGCCATAGGTGGAGGAAGATTTTTAGCTAAATAGGTCGCAGGCCCATGGCCAATTTGCTGTTTGGTTAAGCCACCAAATACCTTTGCAGAACATATCCGCAGCGGCAAGGTGACAGGGTCGAAGAATAGTTATAAGAGGATGCCTTACAAAAGAGAGAAAGGGCGGGCGTGAAGCAGTCGGAACAGCCGGTCAAACTTCTTGACGAACGGACTCACGGTTGAAATGCCAAGTATTAGTGCAGTCTTCAGACCGCACATCCTTGGCGATGAAGACCGTGAGTTGGTTCGTGTTTGGCCTTTGCCGTAGATCCACGTATGCTTTTTGAGGGACTTGCTTCCCTAAATGCAGGAGTGGTTCTTTGGCAAACTGTTCATGACGCTTCGCGAGGTGTGGGATGTTTAGTCTAAATAAGGTTGATAGAACGATATAATAGGGCCGATATAACCCACAGAAGCCGGATGAACATTAAGGAATGGACTTGCGTTTACACAAGTTGATTCCGTTCATCCATGCCTCAAGATGCCATTACAGACGGAAAAGAAGGTTTCCTTCCTTGTAGTCCGTTATACCTTCTTGAGGTACGAGGTGAGTCTCTATAAAAGAACGCTGGTAAATTAGAAAAGGTTGATGGGTAGGCTAAGAAGAAGGAGTGCATTTATACACTCTGTCTTTGCCTACCCACTGCCATCTTGCTTTGCCCGCATAAGCGTAGCCTATGCCTGCAATGCTAAATGGCTATTACAAGAGGAAATGTGTGTTTACAAAAGGAGATGCTGCGACACAATAAAAGCGACCCGAAGGCCGCTCTTATAGAGGTGAGATGAACTACTTCTGCGAAGGAGTGTCTTCTTTCTCAACCGCTGGGTAGAACTTAGTGGCTACCATCACGATGCGGTTGTGTTTCACACCGTCCTTATCGGTCCATTCTTCTGGCTTGCAATAGCCTTCAACGGTGAGCAAAGTGCCTTTGGTCAGCTGGCTGAAAGCTTCAGCGTTTTCATTCTTGCGCCATGCCTCAAAGTTCATGAAGGCCGATACACGAGTGGTTTCTTCTCCATTCTTCTCTTGGCGGCTGATGGCCAGTGAGAAACGTGCAACTGATGATGTTGCGAACTGACGGATTTCAGCGTTATTACCTACGAATCCTGATACTGCGAAGTTGTTCTCGATCTTTTTCATTTTGAATTGAATTTTGAAGTGAAACTTAATTTTTACATGCAATCAAAAGCAGGGCTGTATTCATGTGGACAAGCCATGAAAATCGAACTGAATACTCTTTTCTGCTTGTCGGAAAAGGAAGATTCTGGACTATTTTATTGGCAAGAGTGCCAACGACCACACAAGATGCCAAAGCATCGCAGCAGCACGCTACCTTTGCATTGGAAAAACAAGTGGCTTCAGAAATAGCCAATTCAGAGAAAGAGCAAGGCAAACGACTTCGTTCAGGAGGCATGTCAATAGCTGCATTCTAGTCATAAACATCAAAGTGTACCTTATCACCATCAGCCGATTATAAATAGAGAACATTTAGAAGAAGCCATATCTCATACTCAGGCCTCATTTGAGACTATGTGCTTTTGAAAAGGCTTTTAACCAGAGTACATGGCACTTGCCATTGAAATACAGAGGCCAAAGATAAAAACGACCGAGAACGGCCGAAAACGACCATGACGTGATTGTTAAAACGACCAAGAAGCAAGCGAAAGTAGGCTCTTGATAAAGTAAAATCATCAACAATAAAGAAGGCTCAAGGAGGCATTTGCAGGAAAAACAGACTGCAAAGCCATAGAATTAATAGAAAAGTAGATAACTTTTTCGTGCAAAAGTGTTCATTATCAGTGAAAAACATTACCTTTGCAGGCAATTGAACATTTTTGTTTATCAGATTGGACATTTTTACTCAAACAAATAAACATTCTATAGATGGTGGGATATAAAAGAGCACAATATTCAGAAGTGATGGCGCGCATCAATGAGCCTCGCAGCAAGATGCAGGTTATTGTGGGTCCGCGTCAGGTAGGCAAATCAACCTTGATAAGTCAAGTGCTTGAAGCTTGCGAACTGCCTTATGATAGTTATTCGGCTGATGATGTCGTAGGCGCATCAGCCAACTGGTTGGCAGGTATTTGGCAAACTGCTCGTATGCGCATGGATATGCGAGGAGAAGGTAAACGTCTATTGGTAGTAGATGAAATACAAAAGATAACCAACTGGAGTGAAACAGTAAAGGCGGAATGGGACCGAGATACGCGAGAAAAGCGAGAGCTCGTAGTTGTTCTGTTAGGGTCGTCACGTATGTTGATAGAAAAGGGCCTAACGGAATCATTGGCTGGTCGATATGAACTGATACGACTAACGCACTGGACTTTCCCTGAAATGAAAGAGTGCTTCGGTTGGAACCTCTATCAATATGTCTATTTCGGTGGCTATCCTGGTGCCGCTGCTTATATTGCTGATGAACGTCGTTGGCGAAACTACGTCAAAGACGCATTGATAGAGCCATCCATCTCTAAGGATGTGCTAATGGATACAAAAATCATGAAGCCCCAACTTCTTCGCCAGTTGTTTGAACTGGGTAGTAGCTATAGTGGCGAACTGCTATCGCTTACCAAGGTGGCAGCCCAACTGCAAGATGCGGGCAATGTCACCACCTTGGCCGGCTACCTCCATCTTTTGGACGAGTGTGGCTTGCTGTGTGGTTTGCAAAAGTATGCCGAGGATGATGCACGCAAATACAACTCTATCCCCAAATTCCAAGTTCACAATAACGCCTTGCGTAATGTGTATGCTGATAAGGATTACATGGAGATGGCAGAAGACCCAAAAGCTTGGGGACGATATGTTGAATCGTCTGTAGGTGCCTATATCGTAAGTCAGGCACAGATTTGTGATTACAAAGCCTATTACTGGCGTGACAGTCATGATGAAGTAGATTTTGTACTTCATAGAAGAGGAAAAACCATCGCCATTGAGGTTAAAAGTGGAAGACGCACCACCAACAATGGTCTACCCAAATTTGAAAAGGCTTATCACCCGCATCGTGCTTTTGTGGTTGGTTCTGGAGGATTGTCATTTGAAGAGTTCCTATCTATGGATTTGAATCTGCTCTTCAAGTAGTCGTATAAAAGGGCTTTGCCTTTGCAAAAAAGAAAAGAGACTTACCTGTCACGGGGTAGGTCTCTTTTCATTGTGTATTTTACTGTCTGGAATAGCTTTGTGTGCGGAATGTGCTTGCAAAAGGCGATGGCTTGCGCTTTGATTCAACATACTGTCTAGCCTCGTCTTCTATCTGTTCAATGCTCTTAAAATGCGCTTCTGGCTTTTTAAGCCATGTATCAATCTCAGACTTCAAAAAGCGTAAACGCTTACCCTCTTTATGGTATGGGATGCGCTTTGCACTTGTCCACGTATATAGCGTTTAGACTGCTGGGTGCTCTGGAAGATAGTCGCTGACCTCTTGAACAGAGAACCATCTGTCTTCTTCCACCGCAAATTCCTTTTTGCCTTGAATCTCATCGATTTTTGCATCGAGTTCTACCAATTTTCCCTTTATCCATCCTAATAATTCAGGAATGTCGTCAAAGCGAAGGGGCTGTTTGTTTTCTGTATCCATATACTTTGTTTTTTGATGATTACTTTCTATTTTTCTTTAGGCGCATCAATCGTAAATCAGCACATCATCACGGCTCTCCACGACTTCTTTACCGTTGTTCAATCTCACGACAAGGTCTTTACCATAATCGCCCACGATGTAGCCTTCTGTGTGACCACGATAAGGAATGAGCAAAGTACAACAGCAACCGACCACATCGGTTATTTCTTCAAATTCGTATAACATAATGACTTCATTTAGGGTTATTGTTCCTTTGCGTAAATCACGATGCAAGGCTCAACCTCGGCTGCCTGACCGAAGAGTGGATAATAGGAAAACTCAGGTTGAGCTTCGCCATCCACCTCAATGGGTGAAACCACTTGCACTTGACACTTGTTGACGAAGTCATCTACCATTTTGATTTCTTCATCAGTCAGTCCACTTGGGTCATCATTGATGAGATAAGGCAAGCTCCACGTAGGGATGTTCTCTGTACTTTCAAACTTTTGCATATCTATCGGCTTTTGAGGGTTAATATCGAATGTCCCACTCACCTTGTGAGAAGATGCGGAAACTTACATATTCATTGCAGAGTTCGTGAGTACACGAATGTAGATGCCCTGCTTGTCTTCAAGGCTTTCAATCATTTCGTTGATTAGAGCCTCTGGAAAGTCCCATTTAGAATAGAACTCGCCATCTATATAGTCTTCGGTGCGTTCAAGATAGCAGTCGAAAAACTTCTCATCCAAAAACTTCTCTACCTTTTCAAGGTCGCTCTCATTCTCTGTGCTGCAGAAGAAGAGATTTGTAGCGTAATTTGCCATAGTACAACTGATTATATTAGTTCAACGATTTCATCTACCTTGCCAAACAATATGGCTCTCAGTGAGGTCTTATCAACGGCATAATACTCATGGATTTGCCCGAACTGCTTCACCCAATAAAGGTGAACCGCATCAGTGAAGTCAAACTTCCATCCCATCACCGGTATGCCACGACGAAAGTAGCTATTGTGGTTGATAGCCTCTGTAAGCCAATTTTTATCGGCTCTATTCAACTTCTCACCATTGTTCAGCTGCTCACGAAGTTGGTAAGCTTTGCAGCCCTTTAGGGTAGCCAATGCTGGCACGTCCCACTTTGCGAATTTTGTTGCGATACCCATAAACTCAAACTTTTTATTTCCCTTATTTCGCTTCAGCTACTTTCGGGATTGATTAAAATTTTGTTGCCTCAAAAGGTCTTGTGGATCATCGTGCAAGGTTTTCTGGTCAAATACTACCTAAAGGGTGGAGATTTTATCAGAGACCGTAGGCTTGACCTTGCGACGATGCAGACACAAGAAGTACCTTTGCAACCAAATTGCTATCAAATCCCAGAAAGACGATGAAGGAGCTAATATAAATGGGCACGGATTCTTTTATATGTGTATTAGGTTTGGAGTAAATAAGTCCGGTTTTGGCAGACCAAGAATCGAAGGTATGCTGTGAAAAGAGAAAGTATGATGTAGATGGGGTTCAACCTGGTATAGAAATGGTATATAAGAGAAGGTAAATCTGTAGGTTGGTTTATACCTTGGAGTAGATATACAATGACTAAACTAACCTTGCTTATCTCCCATCGAACTCAATAGTGTAAGGAGCAAAATCAATGAAGGTAACTCAAATAAGAGGTGAATCAAATCTTAACGAATGTGAATCGTAGATTTCAAAAACAACTCATTTGCTCTTATTTGCTCATAAACATTTTCTTCATTTACTTTTGGTTGAAATATGATTGGTAGTTATTGATAGTCAGGTACTTGCGATATTTGTAGATTCTTGTCTGAAAAAATTAAGCAAAAGCAAAGTAAAAGGGCTGTTTTTGCTGATTTTTGGATTTTTCTTGTCCCCAGTTTGTCCCTCACCATTTTTCTTTTCATCGGAAACTATTGATAATCAACATCTTTTGATTTTCATTTGACCCTCTGCGTGGGTAAATAGTTTTTCTGCATCGGTAATCTCGAAAGAGGCAATTTTATATATCGGATTATCCAAGGTTTCCAGAAAGTCAACAGCACTTTTGTCAAAAGGGGTAGAAAAACAAACTAACCCCTCTTCTTTTGCCACATGAAAAATTTCTTCATGCCATTCCCATGGAGTATACGCTTTTTGATACAAATGATACAGATTTTCTCCATTCCAAATAGTACCATGAATTTTGAACCATTCTTGGTTACTGTCAATAGTCATGGTATCTGCCGTATAGGTCTGTATCTTCACGGCATCCGCACCGCACCGCTTTGCCGCACGAATAGTGTCAAGAGCCACCTGCTTATCATGATTATGATTTGCCGATAGTTCGGCTATAATAAATGTCTTATTCATGATTACTTCTTTGTTATTTTTACGTCAGCCACAATACTACCATCCGCTTTGATGGACGCACGTGTAAACTCATATCTGAACTCTCCTTTTTCAATATAGGCATGAGGATAGCCATCAGCATCCAGCATACGAATATAATCGAAAATCTCCTCCAATTTTTCCAGTCCACTCATATCGCTCTGTTCAGGCTTTCGTCTTTTAAAGACAACGGGGTCTCCCTCTTGTGGCACCGGCTGCAGATTATTTTGAATAATTTCAACTATCATCTTTCCAACAAGCTTATTGACCCTGACAAAAATTTCTTCGGCAGTTCCCGATAAAGACAAATCCATTTTTAAATAGACCGGTCCGGTATCTAATCCCACTTCTACACGGAGAGCTGAAAGTTTTGTCGCCGTCAGTCCCCGAACAATAAGATTTTGCAATGGGCTTCCCCCACGTCCATAGGGTAAATCAGTCATGTGGAATACGATACATTCATATCGTTCAAAAATAGCAGAAGGAATTATATAAGACCAATGCGGAATAAATATTTTAACCGGTGATATTGAACCAATCCGTTCAACTGTGAAATCCTCTTTTTGAGATATTAAGTAAAAAGCATATTGAGGCATTGTTGACTGGAGATAACTAACCAACTCTTTATTCCAACTCTTTTCAGAAACGATTAAAATATTTTCCATCTAGTTCTACTCTCTAAAATAATGTTTAGTTATTAATATCCTCATTAATCAATAACTTATATCATTAGTGTCCACTAAAAAATCATAGTCGTTCTTTGAAATTGTTGAAATTCAGTT
>ERZ894220.1251-NODE-1251-length-10566-cov-7.41071_pt1 | contig 10566 bp, 8 predicted proteins | sample MGYA00380292_ERZ894220 | MGnify/ENA primary metagenome ERZ894220 (study PRJEB32331, sample SAMN06328446) | human gut metagenome | biome: human gut microbiome; feature: stool | host: Homo sapiens | collected 2014-12-05 ... | reverse complement strand
ATTTCCGGTGGTCCGATGATGGGTGTTGCCATGTTTGGATTAGACGTTCCGACCACAAAGACACCATCCTCCCTGTTATGTATGTCACAGGATGAGGTTGCTGCTGCAGAAAAGTTACAGACAGCATGTATCAACTGTGGACGCTGTGTAGAAGCATGTCCGGAGCAGTTGATTCCGTCGAGACTTGCGAAGTTCTCAGATAAGGGACTTTCCGAAGAATTTGAAAAATGGCATGGCTTAGAGTGTGTTGAGTGCGGAAGCTGCAGTTTTGCATGCCCGGCTAAGAGACAGCTTGCACAGTCTATCAAGACCATGAAAAAACAGGTTCTTGCAGCAAAACGCAAAAAATAATGGAAATATGAAAAATAAATTTTTAAAACTGAAGAAAGAGGTGGATTCCTGTGAGTGATTTATATCATGTTTCATCATCACCACATGTGCGTTCTAAAGATACGACGGAAAGAATCATGCTTTATGTAATTATTGCATTGCTTCCGACAACCTTATTTGGTATTTATAACTTTGGATACAGAGCACTGATTTTAATTTTAGTAACAATCGCATCCTGTGTTGCATCAGAGTGGATCTTCAATAAGATCGTACATAAAAAACAGACGATCAATGATTTAAGTGCTGTTGTAACCGGTCTGCTTTTAGCATTAAACCTTCCGGCTACACTTCCATGGTGGGAAGCAGTACTCGGCGGTGTATTTGCAATCGTGGTTGTAAAATGTATATTCGGCGGATTAGGACAGAACTTCATGAACCCTGCTCTGGGTGCAAGATGTTTTCTTCTGATTGCATTTGCAGCTAACATGACGAACTTTACGATCGATTCCTATACCGGAGCAACGCCGCTTGCAGCAATGAGAAATGGTGATCCGGTCAATACGATGGATATGCTGATCGGACGTACAGCCGGAACAATCGGTGAGACTTCCGCGATCGCGATTCTGATTGGTGCAATTTTCCTGATTTTAATGGGTGTTATCGATCTTAGAATCCCGGCAAGCTATATTATCACATTTATTGTTTTCATGCTTCTTTTCAGCGGACATGGTGCTGACTGGACTTATATTACAGCACAGCTCTGCGGTGGTGGTCTCATGCTTGGTGCATTCTTTATGGCTACTGATTATGTTACTTCACCGATCACACCAATGGGACAGATCATCTTTGGTATCTGCTGTGGTATCTTTACCGGACTGTTCCGCTGCTTTGGTGCAAACGCTGAGGGCGTTTCCTTTGCAATCATCTTAAGCAATATCTTAGTTCCGATGATCGAGAAATATACAGTTCCGAGAGCATTTGGTATGGTAAAAGAAGCCAAAAAGCAGGAAGGAGGCAAATAAGATGAATAAGAAGATCGTTCATGACGCATTAATTTTATTTGCTTTTACAATCGTACTTGGACTTTTACTTGGAGTTGTGTACGGTGTCACAAAACCTTCAATTGACAAGGTAAATGAAGAAAAAACACAGAATGCCTACAAACAGGTATTTACAGATGCAGATCATTTTACAGATTATGCAGATTTTGATGCAGACGCAGCACAGGCTCTGTTAGATGAAAACGGATATTCCGATGAGATCGAGACAGTAGTTGCAGCACAGGATGCATCCGAAAATACACTTGGTTATGTATTTACGGTAACCGCAAAGGACGGAAGCCAGGGATCTATCACATTCTCCGTAGGTATCCAGAATGATGGAACTGTAAATGGTTATTCCATCACATCTATTTCTGAGACACCTGGTCTTGGTATGAAGGCGCAGGAAGAAGATTTCTACGGTCAGTTTGAAAACAAAAAAGTAGATTCCTTTACCGTTGTTAAGTCAGCTCCGTCAGCCGACAACGAGATCGAAGCAATTTCAGGTTCTACCATTACATCAAAAGCGATGGCTAACGGTGTAAATGCCTGCCTGACATACTTCCAGAATGTTTTAGCGGGAGGTACAAATTAATGAACAAAAATGTAGAACGTTTATATAACGGTATTATCAAGGAGAATCCTACCTTCGTTCTGATGCTTGGTATGTGTCCGACATTGGCGGTTACTTCCTCAGCAATCAATGGACTTGGTATGGGACTTTCCACAACAGTGGTACTTATTTTATCCAATATGCTGATTTCAGCATTCCGTAAAGTGATCCCGGATGGTGTCCGTATGCCGGCATTCATCGTAATCGTTGCATCACTTGTTACCATGGTTCAGTTTATCATGCAGGCATATACACCAAGCCTTTCCGAGTCTTTAGGTGTATATATTCCTCTTATCGTAGTAAACTGTATCATCCTTGGACGTGCAGAAAGTTATGCTTCTAAGAACCCGGTAATCCCGTCTATGTTTGATGGTATTGGTATGGGACTTGGATTTACATTTGGTCTTACCTGCATCGGTTTGATCCGTGAACTTTTAGGAGCAGGTCAGATCTTCGGATTCCAGATCTTATCCTTAAAATGGTTTACACCGATCACAATTTTCGTTATGGCTCCTGGTGCATTCTTAGTATTGTCCTGTCTGGTTGCTATTATGAACATTGTAAGAGCGAAGATGGAAGCAAAAGGAAAACCGTTAGCAGAGCCTGCAGGATGCTTGAGCGGCGACTGCTCCGGCTGCAGCCAGGCTGCACACTGCAGCGGTAAAGCAACTGTAAAAGCAGATGCTGCCGGAAAAGAAGAGTAGGAGGATAGGTACAGATGAAAGAATTACTTTTGATTGCAATCGGTTCTGCGATTGTAAATAACGTTGTATTAAGTCAGTTCCTTGGTATCTGTCCGTTCTTAGGAGTTTCCAAGAAAACAGAGACAGCAGCCGGAATGGGCGGTGCAGTTGTGTTCGTTATCACGATTTCCTCGTTTGTAACAGCACTGATCTATAAATTTATTCTTGCAAACAGCTATCTGATGAGCAAGGGGATCGATCTTACTTATTTACAGACGATCGTATTTATTCTTGTTATCGCAGCATTAGTACAGTTTGTTGAGATGTTCTTAAAGAAATCAATGCCGGCATTGTATCAGAGTTTAGGTGTATACCTTCCTCTTATCACTACAAACTGTGCCGTATTAGGTGTTGCATTAACAAACGTTACAAAAGAATATGGAATCTTAGAGAGTGTTGTAAATGGTTTTGCAACTGCATTCGGATTCCTGATCGCGATCGTTCTGATGGCAGGTCTGCGTGAAAAAATTGAATACAATGATATTCCAAAACCATTTCAAGGTACTGCGATCGTTCTGATCACAGCAGCTTTGATGTCTATCGCGTTTATGGGATTCTCAGGAATGATTTAGGAGGAAAAATAAGATGAACGTTACAGCAATATTAGTTGCAGCCCTTGTTGTGGGCGGCGTAGGTATCTTGATTGGATTTTTCCTTGGTATTTCCGGAGAAAAATTCAAAGTAGAAGTTGATGAGAAGGAAGTTGCCATCTTAGGCGAACTTCCAGGAAATAACTGTGGTGGTTGTGGTTATGCCGGATGTTCCGGACTTGCTGCAGCGATCGCAAAAGGTGAAGCACCAGTCAACCAGTGTCCGGTCGGCGGAGCTCCAGTTGCAGCTAAGATCGGTGCAATCATGGGTGTAGATGCAGGTGCAGGTGAGAAAAAAGTTGCTTTCGTAAAATGTGCAGGAACCTGTGACAAGACACAGAAAGATTACGAGTATACTGGTAATGAGGATTGTGCATCTATGATGTTCGTTCCAAACGGTGGACCAAAGGCATGTAACTATGGATGTTTAGGTTTTGGCTCCTGCGTAAAGGCATGTCCGTTTGATGCAATCCATATCGTAGATGGTATAGCGCTGGTTGATAAAGAAGTATGTAAGGCATGTGGTAAATGTGTGGCTGCCTGCCCGAAACACTTAATCGAGCTGGTTCCTTACTCAGCAAAACATATTGTTCAGTGTAGTTCTAAGGATGTCGGCAAGAATGTAATGAAGGCATGTTCCGTTGGATGTATCGGATGTCATCTCTGTGAGAAGAACTGTCCGAAGGATGCCGTACATGTCATTGACAATGTAGCATATATTGATCAGGAAAAATGTGTCGGATGTGGTATCTGTGCACAGAAATGTCCGAAGAAGATTATTCTTTAATTTAAGTACAATTAGAAGAACAAAAGAACAGGCTGCTCAAAGCGGTCTGTTCTTTTGTATATTATTTTATAAACATTCAAAAAAATAAGTGATAAAAAATTGTTATTAACACAAAAATATGATAAAATATCACTATAACAATATATTTTTTGTGAAAATTATACAAAGCGGGTGGACAAAATGGAACTTATTTACGCAAATGATAATTGTACCGGATGCAACAAATGTGTAAGAGATTGTCCGGTGCTGATCGCCAATGTTGCAACAGATGCAGGAAAGGTAACAGTTGACTCTGAAAAATGTATTGCATGTGGGGCATGTTTTGATGCATGTGAGCATAATGCCAGAGAATATCAGGATGACACAAAATCATTTTTTACAGCATTAGAAGCAGGAAAAAAGATTTCTGTTATTTTAGCTCCTGCATTTTTGGCAAATTATCCGCATGAGTATAAAAAGGTACTTGGATATCTGAAGGAAAAAGGTGTAAATCATATTTACAGTGTTTCTTTCGGTGCAGATATCACGACATGGGGATATTTAAAATATATTACAGAACATCAGTTTCTGGGTGGCATTTCCCAGCCATGTCCGGCAGTTGTCAATTATGTGGAAAAATATATTCCGGAATTACTGCCGAAAATGATGCCGATTCATAGTCCGATGATGTGTATGGCAATTTACATAAAAAAATATTTAAAATGTGATGATGAACTTGCATTTATCAGTCCTTGTATCGCAAAGAAGACAGAGATTACAGATCCAAATTGCTATGGCTATGTAAAATATAATGTGACATTTAAAAAGCTTTTTGAAACGATTGGAAATAAATATCAGGGCTGTAAGGAATATGAGGACGAACTGGAATATGGCATGGGTGCTCTTTATCCGATGCCGGGTGGTTTAAGAGAAAACGTAGAACATTTCCTTGGAAAAGAACAGGTGGTAAGACAGGTAGAAGGCGAAAAGGAAGCCTATCGCTATCTGCATGAGTATTTAGAACGTATCAAAAAGAATAAGAGACAGCCGTTTATGGTCGATATTTTAAACTGCTCTAAGGGATGCATCTATGGAACAGCTACTGAGTTAGAGCGCAATACGGATGATGTTATGCTCACACTCAGTGATATGAGAAACAAAACGGCAAATGCAGGAGCAGACGCGAAAAGAGGATTGTTTGGCAAGAAGACAAAGAATGGTTCACCATGGGACGAATCCGTACCGGAGAAGGATCGTTTGGTAAATCTGATGAAAGCATTTGAAGATTTAGATATCAATGATTTTGTACGCAAATATACAAACAAAAGTGTTGAGATTAAAGAGCCTGCGGAGCATGAAATGCAGGAGATTTTTGCTTCCATGAATAAGACGGATGCTGCCAGCCAGAAAATGAATTGTGAGTCCTGTGGTTATTCTTCCTGCCGTAATATGGCAAGGGCAATTTATAATGGTGTAAATGTCAAGGAAAACTGTGTACATTATGTCAAGAGTGTTGCGGAGAATGAAAAAGAAAAGATCCAGAATCTGATGGAAGAGGAACAGAAGAAACAAGAAATTCATAATCAGAAACTTGCCGATATTACAGAACAGTTTGTATCTTTGAGTGAAAATATTGATCAGCTGGGTGACGCGAATGAAACTTCGGCAAATGAGGCGACCACGCTTGCACAGCATATTCAGGAGATCTCCAATTTCTGTCAGGAGTTAAACAGTTCATTGGCAACGATGTCTGATTTTATCAATATTTATAAAGCAAGCAATGAGGATATTTCTTCCATAGCAGGGCAGACAAATCTTCTTTCCCTGAATGCTTCCATAGAGGCGGCAAGGGCTGGAGAGGCTGGACGTGGATTTGCAGTAGTTGCAAGTGAGATACGTGAATTGTCCGATTCGACGAAAAAACTGATTGTAGAGAACAATGCAAAAGCAGAAGAAATCATTCCTAAGATTAATGCAAGCATTGATTCTATCAAAGATCTGATTGAAAATATCAATGAAATGAATGAAAAGGTGGCAACGATTGCAGCAACATCGGAGGAAATTTCGTCACAGACATCCTGTGTACAGAGTATGGCAGATGAACTGCGTGATGCGGTAGAAAATATTTAAGCAAATAGAATTGGTTTGCATAAAAAGCAGTAAAAAGGTGACATTACGTTTCCTGCCAATATTATATGACATAAAAAACATCCGGCAACTAAAAAAGGTCTGCCGGATGTTTTTTGATCAAATAGATTTAAAACTGATTTTGTGTAAATATTACAAGCTCCTGCATCTTTGAGGCAATAGTATCAAGGATATCTGTATTTTTATTTTCGGCTTCTAATGTTTCGTGTGCATGAGCAGTAAGCTCTTCTGAGATGGCAGAGAGTGTCTGGACGGAATCAGAAATGACCTGGTTTGCATCTTTTAACTCTGAGGTACTTACGGTCAGGTTCTGGATACCACTCTGAATGGAGAGCGTGTTTTCTTGAATCGAGGAGAAACTGTTTGCCGTGTTTTTAGCACTTTCTTTTTCCTGATTGATTCCATCGATCATTTGCTGGATGACTGTGACAACTTCGTTGATAGCTGAAGTAACATTCTGGATCAGTTCCGTGATCTTTACAGTTGCTTCTTTTGTCTGGGAAGCCATTCCGGTAATCTCTGATGCAACCACTGCAAATCCCTTCCCGGCATCTCCGGCTCTTGCAGCTTCAATACTTGCGTTTAATGCAAGCAGACTGGTCTGGGAAGTGATACCGCCGATCAGTTCCACGATAGAATGCATTTCTTCCATGTAATGGTTCAGAGTTTCTAACTTTGATGCGGCATCCACGCTGTTTTGGACGGAGGTATCTACCTGGCTGGCGAGAAGCTGCATGGAACTACTGCCTTCTGTCACGATATCTAAAGTGTGTTTCATGTTTGCATCGATCTGCTGTGTTACATCATTGACGATCACAATCTTATCCTGAATTTCCTGTGTCTGGGAACCCTGTTCCATTACGGCATTCGTTGCTTCGGCAGCACCGCTTGATACTTCCTGCATTGCATGCTGTGTGGTCTGAGCTGCAGTGCTCAATTTATCAAGCTCCTGATGGATGCTGTTGATCTTCTGATTGACGTGGTCTGATAATTCAGAGAGGTTTGCCAGCAGTTTTTCGGACTGTGACTGTGATTCCTCTGCATGCTGTATTTTCTGTGCCATATTGATATTTAATGTCTGTGATGTAAAATAAGAATAAATACCGACCATGATCATGATGACAACCTGGATCACGGCATTGTCCTGTCCGGAGTAGCCAAACTTTCCGGTCTGAGCCCCCATAATTGTAATGATGAGACTTTCGATGACTGTTCCGGTATTGATTATGAGAGAGTATTTGGCATCATTATAAACTGAGATGATTAAGATCATCGGGATAACAAATAAAAATACGAGACCGTTGGTTGCAGTGAAGATTGCAAAACTGTAAAAAACAGCGAAACCGATGGCAACAAGATGCTGGATCGCGGGTGTTTCATGTGACTTATTCCAAAAGAAAAACTCTGCAATAACCGGTCCAAAACCCAAAACTGCGAAGATAATGATATATCCCCAGGTTTGAAGTCCGGAAAGCGCCTGCAGGATACAGAAAAGTGTCATGATACTTGAATCAATCAGATGTGCATACATACAGGTTTTGTTATTTCGTTCAAGATCGCTGAAAGTGGTTTGCTTCATAAATAAAGTCTCCTCTTATATATAGTTATTCAGTAGGAATAGTGAAAAAACTTTGGTTCTATTGTACTACTTTTAAGTGGAAGATACAAGAAACTTACGCTGGGCTATTTGAAAATTCTTCTAAATAGGAAAGATAACGTTCAGACAGCTTTACTTTCGTATAAACTTCTGCATATTCCTTTGGCGGGAGTGTATCAACATAATTTTCGGGAAAATCCTTTTTGATTCCGGCAGCCTTTGCGAGATCTACGGCTTTGTTATATGCCACGGCAGCCTTTTCCTCACTGGAATAAGTGCCGACAAGATAATTGCCATTGATGTGGATCATTGTGCGATATTTTGTGATCCCTTTCACGATATGACGCAAGACACCGTGAAAACGATTGATCACAAGAATATTGGCATAGCGATAGTCGTAAGAATCTCCATTTACAAACTGATAATCTCTTCCGGCAACTGCGTATGGACGGATCCCATAACGTGAAAGAATGGAATACTGCATTCCGTAATCACTGACAAAAAGATGTCCCTGCCGCTTCTGGATCTTATGGCTGGAATAATAAAAAAGATCATCAATATCAAATTTTAATTCCTCATGTTCGGAAAGAAAATAGCTGAAATATCCTTTGCGCAGATAGATCGGATTTTTAAAATAAAGTCCATTGTCCCGGAAATTAAGCAGAATGATGATTTTTTCATGAGGGAGAATATTTTTGTGTGAATAGACATTGTCAATGGTTATGACGGCGTCAGAAAGAGTCTGGGATGCTTCCTTATAAGCCAGATGCGCCATTTCTTCTGAAGCAAAACTTCCAAGGCTGATGTGTTTGCCGGAATAATTGATGCTTGTACGATAGTAGATGGTTCCATCTTTTTTTGTGGCAGGAAAAACGCCTTTTAACATAAGAATTCTCCATTTCAAAAAATGTTATGGTGCATTAGTGAGTTGTATTCAGCATATCACGTTTCGAAGCAGGATGCAACCGGCTGCAATTTTGGTAAAATAATATTTTCATACGTTAAAGCATTGACATGAAGCAATCGTTTCCTATATAATGTTTAGAAAGTATTGGGAATCATACGAAAACGTATTGATATAATACCGAACAGTATTAGAACCCCGAAATTTGATTACGATGAATAAAAAGATAAGAGGACGAAGAAAATGGAATTAATGTATGCAAGCACAAGAGACGCAAATGAAAAAGTGACAGCATCACAGGCAATTTTAAAAGGACTGGCAAATGATGGCGGTTTATATGTACCGACTGAGATTCCGTCTTTGGATGTAAGCATGGAAGAACTTTCTAAGATGACTTATCAGGAGACTGCCTATGAAGTGCTCAAACTGTTTCTGACAGATTATACAGAGGAGGAACTGAAAAACTGTATTAATGCTGCCTATGATAGTAAGTTTGATACAGAAGAGATTGCACCGTTGGTGGATGCGGATGGTGCGTATTATCTTGAATTGTTCCATGGTCCGACGATAGCTTTTAAAGATATGGCATTATCCATTCTGCCACATCTTCTGATCACTGCTGCAAGAAAGAACAATGTCAAAAATGATATTGTGATCCTGACTGCTACTTCCGGCGATACCGGAAAAGCAGCACTGGCAGGATTTGCAGATGTAAAGGGAACGAAGATCATTGTATTTTATCCAAAGAATGGTGTCAGTCCGGTACAGGAAAAACAGATGGTAACACAGAAAGGTGATAATACCTTTGTTGTCGGTATCCACGGTAACTTTGATCAGGCACAGACCGGCGTTAAGAAAATGTTTTCAGATACAGAGCTTGCAAAGGAGATGGATGCTGCAGGATATCAGTTTTCTTCTGCAAACTCGATCAATATTGGACGTCTGGTTCCGCAGATCGCATATTATGTCTATGCATATGCAAAATTATATGCAAACGGTGTGATCGCAAAAGATGAGAAGATCAATATTGTGGTTCCTACCGGTAACTTTGGAAATATCCTGGCTGCATTTTATGCAAAAAATATGGGAATCCCGGTTGCAAAACTGATCTGTGCTTCAAATGAGAACAAAGTCCTTTATGATTTCTTCTCCACAGGCACATATGATAAGAACCGTGAATTTATGCTGACAAGTTCTCCTTCTATGGATATTCTGATCTCCAGTAATTTAGAGCGTCTGATCTACCGTATTGCCGGAGAGGATGCAGCTAAGAATGCGGCATTGATGAAAGAACTTAATACAACTGGTAAATACGAGATTACATCAGAGATGAAAGAGAAACTTGCTGACTTTTACGGCAATTATGCGAGTGAGAAAGAAACTGCGGATACCATCCGCGATCTGTATGAGAAAACCGGTTATGTGATTGATACACACACAGCAGTTGCTGCATCCGTATATCACAAGTACAAAAAAGACACAAATGATGCGGAAACAAAGACTGTGATCGCTTCCACAGCCAGCCCATTTAAATTCAGCAGAAGTGTTATGGATGCCATTGATCCAAAATATGATTCTTTATCAGAGTTTGAATTAGTGGATGAATTAAGCAAGATCGGTAACGTAAAAATCCCGCAGGCAATTGAGGAGATCCGTAGTGCTGAGGTACGTCATAAGACGGTATGCGAAGTAGAAGAGATGCCAAAGGTTGTAAAACAGTTCCTCGGAATGTAAAAAGAATAGAAAACGGCTGTGCCCAAAGGCACAGCCGTTTTTACTGTGTGCGCCTAGCGGCGCACGTTTCTAACGGGTTAAAGTCCCGAATCCGCCCGGTA
>ERZ894220.1245-NODE-1245-length-10630-cov-6.14582_pt1 | contig 10630 bp, 15 predicted proteins | sample MGYA00380292_ERZ894220 | MGnify/ENA primary metagenome ERZ894220 (study PRJEB32331, sample SAMN06328446) | human gut metagenome | biome: human gut microbiome; feature: stool | host: Homo sapiens | collected 2014-12-05 ... | reverse complement strand
GCATATACCCTGGGCTGGATGGAATTCTTTGTAGAGGCGATATTTATGCTGGGCTGCATTGATTTTCCGTCAGATAGCGCCGCAATCCTCCGTGTCAAAGCATTTGTGGAGGCCCTGATAGATTCTGAACGCGAGCGATGCGATGATGAGCCGTCTTACCTGTTTGAGGATGGGGAAGAGATCGCGTTTGCCGCGGGCGGCTTGATGGACGGTGCCTCGGATTCCGCAGATCAAGCGGTGTTGTCAGCCATCCTGATTACGACAAAGCGGATACTCGCCTTCAGCAGCATAGACGCCCCCCCGGAGGTCCAAGGCGTGCTCCGGAAACTGGATAATCTCGATCCTGACCATATCGCCACAGTCATGCAGGCACCGCTCCAGGATATTATTTCCGCATCGCTCAGTGGGCCAACCCTCCGTTATCCTTATGGTTCATTTACAGTTATCTTCCGGATGCCGGATTCCCTAAAACGGCGCGGGATGCGGCTCCTCACAGCCGCAGAACGCCGGGAAACGGATGAACAGAAAAAACAGGTATGGAAGGATTACCAGCGGGACATGCCGGAGCAGATATGCTACGAGATGGCGCTGCGCTCGGAAGATACTTACAGCCATCTCTATGAGATGTCTGGGCTGCTAAAATCAATGGGGGAATATGAGGGCTTCAAAGTTTCCATAGAATGACCTCTGCTATGCCGAAATCCGTCAATTACCGGATAACATACTGTCGCCGCCCACTGTTGGGCCTTCAAAGATAAGAAAGGAGATCCCTATGCCAAAAGCAAAAACCATTGCGCAGTTCTGCCTTTATCACTTTCTGGATGCCCACTTTGACTTGAACGCGTTTCATATGACCGATGCCGATGACGGTGTGATACTGGAGGACGGGGCGGGAAACCGCGCTGTGTTCCGATATTGGGATGGAGCGGTGGTCATGCTGCCGCTCAGAGAAACGGAGGACGGCCATGCCGAGCGGCCGCTTATGTTCCTGCTGACCGGAGAGCCGGCACATGATTCGCACAGTGGGCCAGTGCCTGGGCATTTGACGCTCCATCAGATCATGGGACTCCCGGACACGCTTCTGGCCCGTTGCATGACCCACGAGCTCCTAACCGATAAGGAAGTCCGGGAAATAATCCGGAGCGGGCGGGTATCCGCGGAGAACTATCTGGACATCCTCCTGTGGTACCTTGCGGGAAACTACGAGACGCATTATCTGGGCATGGCCGGGATAGATGCTGAAGGGTGCTGCGCAGATCTGATCTTCCACCACCTGACGCCCCAGGCGGAACACTTTCAGTTCTATCTCGAAGAGATCCCACAGTTCTGAGCCGCCCACTCCCCGCTGGACGCAGCTTGAGACGGCTGCGTTCAGCGGACATGCGGGTAAAAACGCCAGACTTGCCAAAAAAGCGCGTATTGAGTATAATATAGGCCGTATCTCACAAAAGAGAGGAGGGATATGTTGTGACAAAAACAGAACTGGTCGCAGGTATGGCTGCCGACAGTGGGCTGACGAAGGCCGATGCGGAAAAGGCGCTGAACGCATTTCTCGGACAGGTGGAGAAGGCTCTGAAGCAGGGCGACAAGGTTCAGTTGGTCGGATTTGGCTCTTTCGAGGTCAAGGAGCGCGCTGAGCGTACCGGACGCAACCCTAAAACGAAGGAAACCATTGTGATCCCGGCTGGAAAAGCCCCGGTATTCAAGGCCGGAGCGGCCCTGAAGGATGCCGTGAAATAAACGGATATTGCTGAAAAGCTCCAATAGACTTTCTATTTATGCCTCTGGAACTGATTCCAGGACGCCAGCAAATCGCCCCCCGAAACTCCCGCTTGGCAGCACAGCCAAGCGGGAGTTTTTTCATTTATGACGCAACATCCTGTTACGGACTGTGTATGTGACCGGAAAAGGAAACGTGGCTGTACGATTCCCCGCAAATTCTCTCTGCCTCTCCACCCTGTATAATAAGAGATTCAGGCCTATGGAAACCTGGGCGGCCATAACAGCACAGCCGCCTGGTACACAGTGGACAGAACGACCTCCATCGGCACAGACGGATCTGGCGGTGAAATCGACCTAGCATCCTGACAGCGAAAGGAACTTCTTTGACCGGCGCAGACACAATTTTTCCCCGTTGGCTTGATGGGTGGATGTCGGCGCCTACATAGCGATACACAGCTCCCTTTTGATCTAAAAAAGCGGATGGCCGGTATGCAGCCCCACGGGTCCATACCGGCCATCCACTTTTTGTTTTTTAGCTGCGTCTACCCTGGCCGTCATACGGCAGCGCCCTTGCAGTCTGTACCATGTGTAATCACCCGGCGGCTGTCAATGCTCACCAAACCACTTTTTCATTCCCCAAAAATCAGATGCAGAAGAAATATCTGAAAAGAATCCGCTTCCCCCGTCCTGTTTTATAGATGTAGGCAGAAAACACAGACAAATATTAAGGAGGCTGCTATCATGCGGGAAAAGCACATCAGTCAAATCGGGCTCCCTTCACCGGACGATCACGATCCTCATCCCCGGCTCCTGCTGGACGGCTGCGGCATCCATGCCGGGAGTTGTTACACTGCCCTGTTCCCGGACGGCTGGCACGAGATCACTCTGGAAGTCGAATGGGATACGACAGGCCCCGCCTGCTGGTACATTTCCACACCCGGATTTGCTGGCATATCCCCGGTAGGGCTGTTTATCAAACACTGAACCCATGTGGGGGAGCAGTGCCGCGGGCAAATATTCGCGTGTGTCTGGCTTTTCCACAATATACAGTACAACTTTTTTCGCAAAATACTATATATAGTAAAAATGATATTGACATACACAATATATTGTGTTACAATCCAACTGTAATTGATTTCTGCGCGAAATCCTCACTTGTTGAGGCATGGGCTTCCGGGCCTGTGTGTGGAGCGAGAGCTCCACCTGCGCACGTTGTTAGGTTTGTACGCAAGTGTCAGCGGGATGACTATGCCCTTTTGGGGTAGGCCGTTCTCTGGCGCTTTTTTACATATATAGTATTGCCATACGGCAGAAAGGAGTGTTATGTCAGAACTGCGTTCTTCCGGTTGGGTGGCCCAGGATCTGGAGTTTAAGATCAGCCAGAAGGGTGTCCTCTATGTACGCTTCATCCTGGTCGAGCATTACGGCCATGGGGAAGCGAGCCGCAAGCAGTATTTTGAGGTGTGGGCCTGGGAGGAAATCGCCCAGGCCCTGCGGGATCAAAAAATCGGCAAAGGAAGCCACATCCGTGTCCGCGGCTATTTGGAACTGGTCCATTATATGCGGGCGGATGGACGGACGATGGACAAAAAGCTGAAACTGCGCCTGCGTGAATGGAAGCTGTGGGAACCCGAAAACAGTGCGGGAGCCCCAACGCTGGAGGAAGCTGAGGAACCGCAAGTCGGTCGGGCCCCCGGACCTGTGCCCGTGGTGGACGGCGAGCGGGTCTCACTGCCGGAATAGAACTTCCGGCACATCTCAAAAAGGGAACCGTACCCTGTGTTTGGACATGCTCTAAACCTTGGTGCGGTTCCCTTTTTTATTTTTTGGAGAACAGAAAGGTGGTAATCGCTATGAAGAAAGCATCTGCCCTTTGGGGCGGCATTTCCCTGCTGATCGAGCTTGTGATCCTGATCCTGGCTCTGGTGCGCGGGAACTGGCTGATCCCGCTGCTGCTGGCGGTGTGCGCCGGATGGACCCTGTGGCTCGTCCTCACACAGCTTCTCCCGGTCTGGAGAAACAACCGGGCATACCGGGAAAAAGAGCGTGAGTTGAGGGAACAGACCAGGCAGAACGCAGACCCCGCCTCCGAAGCAGACGATGGAGAGCTGTCCAAGGTTCTGCTCCACCACGTCAATTACCGGATCCTGACGGCGCTGAAGGCGGCGTATCCCAATGTCCGGTGGAATTGGACCATGGATGACCCGGCCGCCTTTGTCCGCAAGGGCGGCACAGGCCGCATCCGTGTCTATGGCATCCCTGACTTCGACTATGTGGATGTCACACTGGACCGGAAGGCAAACCTCCGCTGCGATCTGGTCAAGGTTGTCCCGGTCACACCGGACGGAGATCCCGAATCCTCGCCCGGCAGGCAGGAACTTGACCCCAGCGTCTGGTATGAACTGCGGGGCCGGAAGGTGTTGGAGACTCTGATCCCTGATCTCCAGTCCCGCGGCTACAGCGGCCTGACCGTGAAGGAGAACGGCGAGATCTACGTTGAGCACGAGGAGGACGGCAGGTCCGAACTTCTGAATACGCTGCTGGATCTCCCGGAAAAGGTCTACTGGCCCCAGCTGGTCAAGGTGCTGGAACGGGAAGGCATTGCTGCCGAGACCATGGACAGCGGCCTCCTGCTCTCCTGGTGAGCGGTATGTACCGAAAGACGATCATTGTGATCGAGCGCGATGGCCTTGCCGTGCGCGCATTTACGATTGCATTTGCGCTGCGGAGTCCGGACTTTGACTGGCGGGCAGCGGTGAAAGCCGCGTGCGAGGAATACGTGCAGTCAGAGGAAGGCCGCAAGGTCTATCAGTATAACTGTGGCTGCTTCAACTGGGCCGACTTCGTTCAGCATGTGCCGAGGGAGCTGTGCATCAAGCACGGCTTCCTGCGCTGCGATGACGAACTGGCGGAAGAAGCAGTCGATTGGGACGAACAGCTGGTCTCCGGCCTGGAGTGACTCCGGGCAGGAGACTGCTGAAGTCATAAATCAAAGAAAGGTCGTGATATGGCATGAAAGCCGGACGTACGATTGAAGCGATGCTTCAGGAACTGGTCCGACAGAGCGCGGCAAAGGAGGACTATCTGGTGAATACCAGCTGCCTCGTGATGGAGGCGGATGGTTCGGCACCCACGCTCCGCATGGCAGGCCGGGAGGAGGTACAGCTTTCACCCCTGGGAATCCGGGATACGGCGCACCAGCAGATCGGAGCCTACCTGGGCATCCCGGCCAAATACTATGGCAAAATGCTCACGGAGGACACTGAACTGCTGGCTTATAACGTCAATCGCTGGTTCCAGAGAAACCCGGAGCAGCGGATGCTCCGGACCATTGACGGACACGCCAGAGCGTTTCTGAGCAACCGCTATCGGCGCATCGAAAATCTGGACATCGCCAGATTTACCCTTCCCCGTCTGGCTGAGCTGGATGGGGCCCGTGTGGAGAGCTGTGAGGTCACCGAGGACCGAATGTACATCAAAGTGGTCAACCCCCGCTTGCAGGCGGAGGTAGTGCCCGGCGATGTGGTCCAGGCCGGCGTGATCATTTCGAACAGTGAGACCGGTCAGGGCGCCGTGTGGGTCAAGCCTCTGGTGTACCGTCTGGTCTGTTCCAACGGGATGGTCATTGATGACGCCAAACTGGGACGCTACCATGTGGGGCGGGCCGCCGACAGTGAAGAGGATGTCTCCATCTATTCCGAAGAGACCAGGCTGATTGATGATGTGGCGTTTGTTAAAAAACTTCAGGACACGGTGGATGCCGCTGTAGAAAAGGCGCGGTTTTTGCAGGTCGTGGATAAGATGCGGGACAGTGTCGGGATCAAGCTGGATATCAAGCAACTCCCTGATGTGGTAAAACTCACTGGTGCCAGCTTCCATATTACCGAGGAAGAGTGTAAAGGTGTCTTTCAGCGTCTGGTCGAGGGCGGTGACATGACCCTTTACGGCCTTGCCAACGCCGTCACCCGGTTCAGCCAGGATGTGGAGAGCTACGACCGCGCGACCAAGCTGGAGGAGATCGGATACAAGGTGCTGACGATGCCTGCGCCGCTGCAGGCGCGCATCACCCAGCCGGTCTCCCTGCCCGCGGCCGCTTAACATAGGTCATATAAAAATAAGGAGGAACATGTTTATGAACGAGCAGAAAAATATGATGATGGAAGACCAGAACCGTTTCGTACTGCCCCAGATGATCGGGATGGACGGCGGAGATGACGATCTCGCCGATGATATGGAAGGCCTCCAGCTGAGCTTTCCGCAGATCAAGGTACCCGGCGGCGGAAGCCTCGTCTGGGAACTTCCCAGCGGCGACCCCCAGAATCCGAACTATGCAAAGTATCTGGAGGGCGTGCTCCTGTTCGGCCATAACAGCAACGCCTACTGGCCGGAGGGCAGTGAGTACGATGATAATGTGCCGCCCCTCTGCCAGTCCGCAGACGGCAAGGTGGGGTACGGCGAACCCGGCGGCCTCTGCGTTGACTGCATCCTGAATCAGTACGGAAGCAGCCCGAAGGGGGCAGGAAAAGCCTGCAAAAATATGCGGACCATCTACCTGCTCCGCAGCGGGGAGCTCATGCCTTTCCGTATTCCCCTGCCGCCCACCAGCATCAAGCCCTATACGGATTTCGTCAATACCGCGTTTCTCTTCCGCAAGCGCCGCATCTTCAGCGGCGTGGTGCGGATTGGTCTGACCCGGGAGACCAATACCCGTCTCAACAAGGATTACAGCGTGGTTAACTTCACTAAGCTGTATGATTTTGAGGGCGAAGAACTGGCCCAGATCCGCAGCTTCGCCGGAGGCTTCATCACGCAGATCAAGCAGATGAACCATCAGCGGGCCGAAATGCTGGCCGCCGGCGCCGCCATCCCCGAAGATACCGGGGGTGCGCCTGCGGTGTTGCCGGAGAATGGCGGTCACTTTGCGGACGCGCGTGTGCTGGATGGAGAACGGGATAAACTGCCTGCGTAACACGCCGGAGCAGATCCCGCGGGAAGAGCCGGGGCCGCCCAAACACCGGGGGCTGCCCCCTCCCCTGACCGCTCTGACGGAACCGCAGCGGCAATTTGCCGAGGAGCACCACGCACTGATCTACCAGTTCCTGATTGACCGGCGCTTGGATATCCATGAGTATTACGATATTGCGGCCCTCGGGTACCTCCGCGCTGTGCAGAGGTACCTGACGCGGCCCGTCCTGTCCCGATACCGTTTTTCTACGGTCGCATGGAGGGCCATGGGGCAGAGCCTTGGCGTTTTCTTTCGGGCCGAGAAGCGGAATCGGGAGAGCTGCGCGCGTTTCTCCGATTCTCAGGGCCGGCAGGCAGATCTCCTGTGGGAGAAACTGGAGGCAGAGCTGGCCCTGCATGACCTCGCCCGCATTGCAACGAAAGAGCAGTATGCCCTGGTGGAACTGCGGCTGCGCGGATACAGCGTGCCGGAAGCGGCTCGGGCCAGAAAGGTCGGCGTAAAACATGTGCGCAGGCTGCTGAAAGATCTTTTCCACACCTATTTGAACATGAAGTGATGAAAGAAGGTATTCGAATGAAATCCCCGGTAGACACTCCGCTGAACTGGTACTTCTATCTTCTGTACAGCGCATTTATCTGGGGCTATGTGGTGGTAAGGCTACTCTGCGGATACAGCTGGGATAATATACTCCCGGTCTTGATCGTATGGTTCCTGACCTGTGTTGCCTGGTATGTGAATTGGTCTCTCTACATGATCAAACGTTTGAAGCTTGAAAATAAGCGTCTTCATGCGGAGATGGAGGAACTTTCCGGAAAGAAAGAAGGGAACGACTTATGAAAAAAGCGATCAGGGTCATCAGCGGTACGCTGATGTGCCCTCTGTCAGTCGGGGCGCCCGCGCTGATTTTCCGGGGCGGGCAGTATATACAGACTTCCACCGTTGTCCGCATCCACAGTGTAACACCTAGACAGACTCGTTTTGAAACGCTGAACACCCAGTATTGCCTGCTGGCCCCCGATTCCCCCGCATCTGCGGATACTCCCATGTCCGCAGAATGCGCGGCGTAACTCGCTTGAGCGCCGGCACAGGGGCCTGTCCCTGCCGGCCGGGCCGTTATCAGAAGGACCGCAGCCTCCCGTTGGGGCTGCGGTCTGTTTTCTTTACAGAGTTTCTGAGACAGCGGGGAGAACGGCCAGAGACAAAACCATCTGGCATGACAACGATCCAATCCATAGGAGGAAGCCCATGAAAAAGATTTTGTTTCCGGAACCGGGCTGCCGGTTCCACTGTCCGCATTTCAAGATTGTTGGAGCTATGCTGAGCGAGACCTGTTACTGTATGAAAAAAGGCAGAAAAGGAAAACAGTTCCAGAAGAAGGATATCAGGCGCAGGCCTCCGGACTGGTGTCCGCGGCGGCTGAAGACGCCTATGTGCCGGATCTACGGCTTTCGGGATGCACTCCAGGAAAGTCTGGACCTTGATTACAGGCTCGCACTGAAGCCGGAGAAAGTGGACTGGTGCTTTCCAATGGGGCACCGCTATGTGCTCCGCCATGAATTTCCGCTTGGCATGACGGCGGAAAAATTCTACGCTGCGGTACAGGAACTCATGGTGGATGAGGTGCTCAACGGTACGCCGGTTCGGAATGGGGAGTTGATCGAGATTGATGATGGGCTGGCTCCCTATTTCTTCTATGTTTACAATCCGGCGACGGTCCTTCCGGCGAAGGTGTTCGGGCTGAAAAAGGAGAATCACGATGAAATATGAGGGGATGGCCGGTTCCAATATGTTGTGGCTGGCTGACGCGCTGGCTGCGGAAGGAGCGGCGCTGGCAAGAATGGACATCAGCATCGAAGAGGATGTCACGCTCTATGAGCAGGTCCTCCGGCTGATTGGAAAGGCGTGCCCGGCGGCCGCGCGTTATGCGGGGGAGTCGCTGGAAACCTTTTTACAAGATAAAATGGCGGAGAAGACATCCGGAGTACCTAAGAAGCGGCATGAGGATGATACGGCCTTGATGCTTTGCAGCCTGCTGGAATTGGCAGCCCTTTTATCGGGAACAGACCACCAGACGGTCGTTCGGCTGATTGGATTTGTGGAAAAGTGGCCGGAGCCGTATTTGTGGGATCCCACAGAGCCGGTGAACGATGGCAGTGAAAAGCGCCGTCCTATCACCTATAAAGAGCTGAAACAGCGCCAGCAGGCGGAGGTCAATGCCTTTCCGATGGCGTTTGCGTTCGGTGCCCGGCAGTTTGAAGAGGGAATGAAAAAGCTGGGGCTTGCGCCCTCGGAGCGGGAGAAAATCGTCAGTATTGGGGGTGGTGGATTCATCCGTAAGGATGACCAGGAGGCCCTGAAGGAGATGTTCCGCCAGCATAAGCGGCAGCGGAAGATTGCCGCAGCCGCTGACAAGACGGGAACCGGCTATCTGCTGGAGATGTTTCGGAGCGAGCTCGCCAATCACGAGTACGGCTATACCCGCGACCCCGAGCCTGCGCTTGATGCGCTGGGCCTTACGGAACAGGAAATCGCCGGGGATAAGCGGTTGTGTGCCGCTTATCTGACGGCCCGCCGGCAGGAGGCGGCATGGTATGACGAGCATTGCTGAGAGAACAACAAAAACGCAGGAAAGGAGAGCGGCGCCCATAACAGGCGGCAGCAATGAGGCGAGGTACAACCGCGCGATCAACGCCCTGCGCCGAAAATTGATCCGGCTCCCGACCAACCGGCAGGCGGCCTTCAACAACGGGGTCCTCTGCGGAATGTCTAAGATCAAGGAGGTATGGGGCCGCGACATGGAAGATCTGCCCGCAGACAGTGTGCCCCATGCGCAGGCGCGCGTGCGCTCCGCGGCCGAAAAATATCAATATGCGGTTTGCTCTCTGCGGCGGAAGGTGGAAGATACCAGATGCTCCAGCCGGTGGAGAGAAGCGTACAGGGAGGGTGTTATGTGCGCCATTGCCCAGATTGAAAAGACGTGGGGGCCTGATCCGGGCGGCCAGGTGGAGCCCGACATGGATGCGGATTTCTGGAGGGCTGTGCTATGAGCGATATGATCCCTCTCTGCTCCAAGGATACGGTCCCTTTCCACTGTGGACTGTGCGCCGCCTGCTGCCGGAACATAAAGGACACCATTATGATGGAACCCTTAGACGCCTTTCGACTGGCCCGCTTTTTCCATGGGCGGTCCGGATATTCGCAGATCGAGGGCATGGAGGGCGTGTATTCCTGGTTCACACACATCTCCATGCTGGAAGGGCTTTTCCCAATCTACTTGATGAATACGACGGGGCCGGAGGCTACCTGTACCTTTCTGGAAAACGGGCGGTGTTCGGTCTATGAGGCACGCCCCAGGGTGTGTCGGCTCTACCCGTTTGCGGCATTTCCCGGCACATGGGGCAGGAAGTTTGCATTTTACCAGTGCGTGGACGGCCATGCCGGCCACTTCTCCGGGGGACGAGCCGTGGTGAAGGACTGGATGTATGAGAACTTCACCAGGGAATACCGCGCGTTTTTAACGGAGGTGTCCGATGTGATCCCCCGGCTGGGCAGGCTGCTCAAAGCCCTCTCCCCGGCACAGCGGAAGCGCCGGTATTACCAGGTCCTGTATTACTACTATTTTCATTATGATCTGGAACAGCCGTTTTTACCGCAGTACCGGAAGAATGTGGAGACGCTGTGCGGCGAGCTGCAGTCGGAGCTGCCAGAAACGGAGGATCTGCCATGTATGTGCTGATGCGGCGTGTCTCCCAGCGAGGCGGCCGGCGCCGGTGGGTGCGGTACGCACTGTGCGGCAGCACCGGTACTCTGGAGCGCGTCATACGCGGCCAGCCGGATCCTGCAAACTGGCGCGTTGACGTGTCCGCGGAGACGATTCAGACCGCCTGCCTTGTCTGGAGCGGCATGGCGTCGGCCATGCCGCTCCAGACAAGGCAGGCGGTC
>ERZ894220.1244-NODE-1244-length-10665-cov-10.342_pt1 | contig 10665 bp, 9 predicted proteins | sample MGYA00380292_ERZ894220 | MGnify/ENA primary metagenome ERZ894220 (study PRJEB32331, sample SAMN06328446) | human gut metagenome | biome: human gut microbiome; feature: stool | host: Homo sapiens | collected 2014-12-05 ... | reverse complement strand
TCGGAATGCCTGACAGGAGATACATTTGGCTCTTTGCGTTGTGACTGCGGCCAGCAGCTGGCCGCTGCCATGACGCAGATCGAAAAAGAAGGCCGGGGTATCCTGCTCTATATGCGGCAGGAAGGCCGGGGCATCGGTCTGATCAACAAGCTGCGTGCCTATGAACTTCAGGAGCAGGGCATGGATACGCTGGAAGCCAATCTCGCTCTGGGGTTCCATGGAGATGAACGGGAGTATTATCTCGGCGCACAGATCCTCCGGGAACTTGGCGTAAAAAGCCTGCGCCTGCTTACCAATAACCCGGACAAAGTATATCAGCTCTCCGAGTTTGGGCTGGAGATCTCCGAGCGCGTACCCATTCAGATGACGGCGACCCCGTATGACCTGTTTTACCTGAAAACGAAGCAGGCACGGATGGGGCATCTTCTGGAATATTAACAACGAAAGAGGTATTTAAAAATGAAAACATTTGAAGGCAAGCTGGTTTCTCAGAATATCAAGGTCGGTATCGTAGCTGCCCGATTCAACGAATTTATCACGTCCAAACTTCTGAGCGGAGCAATGGATGGTCTGCTCCGGCACGATGTGCAGGACGCTGATATTCATGTTGCATGGGTTCCGGGTGCTTTTGAGATCCCACTGGTTGCCTCTAAAATGGCAAAAAGCGGAAAGTATGATGCTGTGATCTGCCTTGGTGCCGTGATTCGCGGTTCTACCAGCCATTACGACTATGTGTGCAATGAGGTTTCCAAAGGCATTGCCACGGTCTCGCTGGAAAGCGGGGTTCCCGTCCTCTTTGGTGTTCTGACCACCGAAAACATCGAACAGGCCATCGAGCGGGCAGGCACCAAAGCAGGTAATAAAGGCTATGACTGTGCAGTCAGTGCCATCGAGATGGTAAACCTGCTCCGGGAAATGGATACCGCCGCAGAGTAAAATACACGCAGGAGTTTGCCATGATCGTTATAAAGACCCGACAGCCTGACCCGGAATTGGAGCAGAAGATCCGGATGCTTCTGGAACGAGAGCACATCGAGGCAGAGCAAATATCCATTGATTCATGGGAGAAGTTGGTTCTTCCGGGGCTTACACTGGACGGAATGGCCCACGAAGTGTCGTGCAACGGCAGAAAAGTCTCCCTTACACGACTGGAGTTCGATTTGCTGCTGATGCTTGCCTCCCACGAAGGACAAATCTTCTCAAAAGAAGAGCTTTTCCGTGCTGTGTGGGGACAAAACTGTGACGACACCTTAAAGGTCGTGGCAAATACCGTTTCCAATCTGCGAAAGAAGCTGGCCGGCTGCGGTAGCTTTATCCGCACTATCCACGGCGGCTATGCTTTTGTAAGCCAAAAGGAGAACGACCCGGCATGACCAGGATCTTATTTATTTGTCTCGGAAATATCTGCCGAAGCCCGATGGCGGAGTATGTGATGAAAGACCTTACGTCCAAGGCAGGACTATCCGAGCAATTTGAAATCGCATCAGCCGCCACCAGTGCATGGGAAATCGGAAATCCGGTCTATCCTCCTGCACGGCAGAAGCTGGCAGAACATGGCATCGACTGCAACGGCAAGACCGCCCGGCAGATGACCCGGCTGGATTATGCACGGTATGATCATCTGATTGGCATGGACGAAAGTAATCTGTGCGACATCCTGCGGCTTGTCGGCGGAGACCCACAGCATAAAGTCTCGCTGCTGATGGCGCATACGGATCATCCCCGTGAAGTGGCAGACCCATGGTTCACGGGAGATTTTGAAGCCACATGGCAGGATATACTGGAAGGATGCACGGCATTGCTTGAGGAACTGCGATCATAACAGATTATCATAAAAACGGACGGATGTCTGCCAGTTGACAGACATCCGTCTATTTTTTTATTTCAAATCACCTTAAAATACTTCAGTGCCTCCCGGATGGCTTTTTCCTTCTCCGGCGGGCACTTGAGCTGCTTGGGGTTCTCAGCCTTAGGCTTGTTGTAGTTCTGCCGCTCCTTGATGCCGCACTTGCGCTTGACCTGTGCAATATAGAGGTTGCTCACGTTCAGACCGGTGTGCTCCTTGACGTACTCCCGGATCTCTTCATAGGTAGCCTTGGTCTCTGCAGCAGTCACGTCCAACTCAGCCATCTTCAGGTCTACCGTGATCTTCTGGTGGATATCCAGTTTGGACAATGCGCATACCGTCTCGATATGCTCACTGTGAGGGAACATATCCACCGGCGTGCTGCTCTCCACTTTGTATCCCTTCCGGGTCAGCAGCTCCAGATCCCGGGCCAGCGTGACCGGGTTGCAGCTCACGTAGACCACACGTTTCGGGGCCATGCGGGCCACGCTTTCGATAAACTGCGGCGTAGAGCCCTCTCGCGGCGGGTCCATAAAGATCACGTCTGCGCGTTCACCAGCCGCAGCGGCTTCGCCGATCCACCGGGTGGCATCTGCGGCAAAGAAGCGGGCGTTCTTCACGCCATTGTGCTTTGCATTGCCTATGGCATCGTGCACCGCTTCGCGGTTCACCTCCACGCCCACTACCTGCTTTGCATGGTCGGCGGCGGTCAGGCCGATGGTTCCGATGCCGCAGTAGGCATCCAGCACCACTTCTTTGCCGGTGAGATGCGCCGCGTCCACCGCAAGGCCGTACAGCACTTCGGTCTGGGCGTGGTTGATCTGGTAAAAGCTGCGTGGGCTGATGGCATAGGTCTTGCCGCAGAGGGTATCCAGAATGAAGCCCTTGCCGTACAGCACCTTTTCCGCTTCACCCAGCACTACGCTGGTTTTGCGGTCGTTCACGTTCTGGACGATGGTGGTGATGGCCACGCCCTGCTTTCCGGCTTCGGTCAGCAGGGCTTTGACAAAGTTCTTGGCACCCGGCAGCACCGGCTGAGCCGTCACCAGCACCACCATCACCTGCCCGGTCATAACACCCCGCCGCAGCAGGCAGTGACGCAGAAGGCCGGTGCCCTTATCCTCATTGAAAGGCTGGTAATGGCAGGTGCCCGCTGCCGCACGCACGGCCAGCATGGTCTTATCCAGCACTTCGTCCTGCAAAAGGCAGCTTTCCACCGGCAGCACCTTGTGGCTGTTTGCCGCATAGATGCCGGAGGTAAGTTTTCCACCCCAGCCGGTGGTAAAGGTGGAGATCACCTTGTTCCGATAGTGGTACGGCGTTTCCATGCCCCGGATGTGCTCCACCGGGCCGTACTTCCCCAGCAGCTTTTTCACGGTCTCTTCTTTCTGTTTCAGCTGTGCGGCGTAGTCCATGCCCAGCATCGGGCAGCCGCCGCAATTTTTGGCACGCAGTTTGCAATCCATCTTCTGCTCTCCTTTTTACCCATAAGGGTCATACAGATCATATTCTTCCGCTTCCAGATGCTTTTCCTCCAGCACCTTCATGGCCTGTTCCAGCTCGCTCTGGCCGCAGCCGCTCTCGCTGACCAGCGCGCGCACCGCCGCCGCAAGGTCGCCGCCAAAGAGGGTGTCCAGCCGTTCCCGCATACTCCACACGTTGTAGGCGCGCTGGGTGATGGCCGGAGTGTAGGTATTGCGGTTGCCATCCTTGCCGCTTTTCACCCAACCCTTTTCTTCCAGCCGGTAAAGAAAGTTGAGCACGGTAGCCGGTGCCCAGCCCTTTGCGCGCAGCTTTTCGTCGATGTCCCGCCGGGTCGCGGGCGCACGGCAGGCCCACACCGCCAGCATCACCTGCTCCTCTGCCGCCGAAAGCGGCTTTACACTGTCCGGGATGCCGTACATCCTGCTGTTCTCCCTCCTTTTGGCATCTTTTTTGCTTTTACGTTTGTCTTTGTTTTATTATTATACCAATTTCTGCGCCAAAGCGCAAGAGCCGGAAACGCCGATGAAATCAGGCTTTTTCAGCTCTATTTTACATTTGTCTTTGTTTTTGTTTTTCCATCAAGGACATTTGTGTGCTTTGTGCCCGCACAGGGGCTTTTGCGCCGTATCTTTGTGCAAAGATGCTCTTGTTTTCATCCCTGCAAAACCGGTATACTACGGCTACAGCAATCAATAGAACGCACCGCAGAAAACCGCGGTGCTGTGCGATACAGGAAAGGGAGAGTTCATTATGGCACGAGTTTACAACTTCAGCGCAGGCCCCAGCATGCTGCCCGAGAAGGTGCTCAAGCAGGCACAGGCAGAGCTGCTCGAGTATGGCGACAGCGGTCAGAGCGTGATGGAGATGAGCCACCGCAGCAAGTGGTTCGATGCCATCATCAAGGACACCGAGGCCACCCTGCGCCGGGTAATGAACATTCCCGACAACTACAAGGTCGGTTTCTTTCAGGGCGGTGCCACCCAGCAGTTTGCCATGGTCCCGCTGAATTTCATGACCACCGGCAAGGCAGATTACCTTGTCACCGGCAACTTCTCGAATCTTGCCGCCAAGGAAGCCGCCAAGTTCGGCGAGGTGAACATTGTTGCTTCCAGCAAGGACAAGAACTTCACCTACATCCCGGACGTGAACGCCATCAACTATGATAAGGATGCCAGCTACATCCACATCTGCCAGAACAACACCATCTTCGGCACTCAGTTTGTCGAGGTACCGCAGGTGGAGGGTGTGCCTCTGGTAGCCGACATGAGCTCCATGATCCTCTCCAAGCCCGTGGATGTGACCAAGTACGGCTGCATCTACTTCGGCGTGCAGAAGAATGTGGCCCCCGCCGGTATGGCCATTGCCATCGTCCGCGACGACCTGCTGGGCCATGCCGCCGACAATGTGCCCACCATGATGAACTACACCACCCTGCTGGGCAAGGACAGCATGTACAACACGCCCCCCTGCTGGTGCATCTATATGACCGGTCTGGTGCTCAAGTATCTGGAAAACGACATCGGCGGTCTTGCCAACATGCAGAAGATCAACGAAGCCAAGGCCAAAGTGCTGTACGACTATCTGGACGGTCAGGGCTTCTTCACGAATCCTGTGGAGCACCGCTACCGCAGCACCATGAATGTCACCTTCACCAGCCCCAATGCAGATCTGGACAAGAAATTCTGCGCCGAAGCTGCAGAAGCAGGCTTCGTGAACCTGAAGGGCCACCGTCTGGTAGGTGGTATGCGCGCTTCCATTTACAACGCAATGCCCGCCGAGGGCGTGGACAAGCTGGTGGACTTCATGGAGAAGTTCCGCAAAGAAAATGCATAAAACCCTCTCAGCCTCACTTCGTTCGGCAGCTCCCCCGAGGGGGGAGCTTTTTATCAGAGGGACAACTTGATCGAACCCGCTTTCTAAGCTCGCCCTTCGGGAGAGCTGGCACGGCGCAAGCCGTGACTGAGAGGGTTCCTGTATAATAGAAGGGAAATCTGGACTATGTACACCATCAAAACTTTGAACGCCATCAGCCCGGTGGGTCTGGCAAAGCTGAACAACAAGCAGTTTGACGTGGCTGTGGACACCGATGCCCCGGACGGCATCCTCGTTCGCAGCGCCGACATGCTGAATACCGCCTTCAACGACAATCTTCTGGCCATCGCCCGCGCCGGTGCCGGCGTGAACAACATCCCGCTGGACCGCTGCAGTGAGCAGGGCATCGTGGTGTTCAACACCCCCGGTGCCAACGCCAACGCTGTGGCCGAGCTGGTGATCGGCATGCTGATCGCCGGCAGCCGCAATGTGGCTGCTGCCGCCCAGTGGTGTCAGGGCCTTGTCGGCGACCCCGCCATGGCAAAGACCGTGGAAAAGGGCAAGAAGCAGTTCGTGGGCAACGAGATCAAGGGCAAGACGCTGGGTGTCATCGGTCTGGGTGCCATCGGCTCCCGCGTGGCCAACTGCGCCATTGAGCTGGGCATGGAGGTCTACGGCTACGACCCCTACATCTCCATTGACGCCGCCTGGAACCTGAGCAGTCAGGTACGCCACTGCGTGAACCTGAACGACATGCTGCCCCTGTGCGACTACATCACCATCCATGTGCCCTACCTGCCCACCACCAAGGACACCATCAACGTCCAGACCCTTGCCCTGTGCAAGGACGGCGTGAAGATCCTGAACTACGCCCGCGGCGAACTGGTGAACACCGAAGCCCTGCTGGAAGCCATGGAGACCGGCAAGGTGTCCGGCTACATGACCGACTTCCCGTCTGAGGCCATTCTGGGCAAGCCCGGCATCGTGTGCACCCCCCATCTGGGCGCTTCCACCCCGGAAGCCGAGGACAACTGCGCCGTGATGGCTGCAAAGGAGCTGAGCGACTACCTGAAGAACGGCAATATCATCCACTCGGTGAACATGCCGGAGGTCAACCAGCCCAGAGCCGGCGGCAAGCGCATCTGCATCATCCACAAAAACGAGCCCGGCATGATCAGCCAGATCACCGCCTTGACCACCGAAGCCGGCCTGAACATCGAGAACATGGTGAACAAGAGCAAAAAGAACATGGCCTACACCATGCTGGATGCTACCGGTGCTGTGGACAAGAAGCTGGCCGAAAAGCTGGCTGCCATCCCCGCCGTGATCCGGGTGCGCATCCTGTAAAGCAAAACGGTTTAAAATGCCCGCCGCGTCGCTCTTGGCATCTTCAGCGGAAAACGATTTTTATTTTAGCAACCCGGAAAAATCTGCGGATTTTTCCGGGTTGCTTTTTCACAGAGAAGGGCCGTAGCGGCAAACCGCATTTCCAAACCAGGATTTTTTACAAACTGGAAATTCTTTCTCGTCCCATCTGCCGGTTAGTTTTCATTTACAAACTGTAGTTTGTCTTAAAAAACGCGTTAGAGATAGCTTTTTCTAACTACACATCGTAAAAAGTTTACATGTATTAACATTCAAGAAAAAGCTTGAAAATGGTAAATTCTGTGCTACAATAGGCTCGACAGAAGGGAAATGTCCACCCTGTTCTCCGGCTTTTGGGCCGGTATATTCATCTTACAGGTCCTGCGAGGGTCTCTGACAGGAAATAGAAAAGGTAGGGAAGTTACTATGGATATCAAGAAGATCGCACTGTTCGCTGCCGGTACGTTGTTCGGTTCTGCCGGTTTCAAGCTGCTGTCCAGCAAAGACGCCAAGAAGGTCTACACCCAGACCACTGCTGCCGTGCTGCGCATGAAGGACTCCACCATGGAGACCGTCAGCAAAGTTCAGGAGCAGGCCGGTGACATTCTGGCCGATGCAAAGGCCATCAACGAGGCTCGTGCTGTTGAAGCCGAGGCTGCTGTGATCGAGGATGCCGCCGAGGAGACCACCGAAGAGACCGCTGAGTAATTTTCGGTTCGTAAAGCACTGAAAGCCCCAACGTGGCTTTCGAGCCGCCTTCGGGCGGCTCTTTTTTGTGAGAGTGGGGCCGCAGGCGTGCAGGGTATAGCAGCCTGACGCTGCGGCAAAAAGATAGAGAAGGATATTTGATATATGAAATGTACCATTCTGCATGAAGGCAAAGGCCGGATGCGCGTGCATGTGGAAAAAGTCCGCATGACCCTGCACCGTGCCGATGTGCTGGAAGCTTATCTGAACCACAATGATGCCATCGTCCATGCCGCCGTTTACGAGCGCACCGGCGATGTGGTCATTACCTATACCGGCAAGCGCACCGCCGCCATTGCCATTCTGGCAGGCTATAAGTTCGATGTGGCCGAGTATGACGCTCTGGTCACCTCCGCCGACAGCCGCAGGCTGAACCGGGAATATCAGGATAAAATGTTCGATCTGGTGGCAGGCCGCTGCCTGCGCAAGCTGTTCCTGCCCGCACCCCTTGACGCTGCCTACACCGCCTTCCGCTCCATCCGCTTTCTCTGGAAGGGTGTGCGCTGCGTGCTGAGCCGCAGGCTGGAAGTGGAGGTGCTGGACGCTTTGTCCATCGGCGTCTCGCTGCTGCGCGGCGACTTTGGCACCGCCGGTTCTGTCATGTTCCTGCTGAATCTGGGCTCTCTGCTGGAAGAGTGGACCCGCAAGAAGAGTCTGGACGATCTGGCCCGCAGCATGGCCCTGAACGTGGACAAGGTGTGGGTGCGCAGTCAGGGCACCGAAGTACTGGTGCCTCTGACCAAAGTACGCTCCGGCGATGAGGTGGTCGTGCGCAGCGGCAACATGATCCCGCTGGACGGCACCGTGCTGGAAGGCGAAGCCATGGTGAATCAGGCTGCCCTGACCGGCGAAGCTATGCCGGTGCGCAAGGCAGAGGGGTCCACCCTCTATGCCGGCACCGTTGTGGAGGAGGGCGAGTGCGTCTTTATCGCCAAGGCCGAGGGCGGTTCCAACCGCTACGATAAGATCGTGGCCATGATCGAGGAATCCGAAAAGCTCAAGTCCAGCACCGAGAACCGTGCGCTGGTGCTGGCCGACAAGCTGGTGCCATGGTGTCTGGGCGCAACGGTGGTCACCTATCTGCTCACCCGCAACGCCACCCGCGCCATCTCCTGCCTGATGGTGGATTTCTCCTGCGCGCTCAAGCTCTCCATGCCGCTGGCCGTGCTTTCCGCCATGCGCGAGTGCGGCAGCTACCACATCACCGTCAAGGGCGGCAAGTATCTGGAAGCGCTGTCTCAGGCCGACACTATCGTGTTCGACAAGACCGGCACTCTCACCCGTGCCACCCCGCAGGTAGTGGAGGTCGTGCCCTTCTCCGGCTGCAACGAGCGCGAAGTTCTGCAGCTGGCCGCATGTCTGGAAGAGCACTTCCCCCATTCCATGGCCAACGCCGTGGTGCGTGCCGCCAAAGAGCGCGGCATTTCCCATGAGGAGATGCACTCCGAGGTGGAGTACATCGTGGCCCACGGCATTGCAAGCCGCGTGGGCGGCCAGCGCGTGGTCATCGGCAGCCACCACTTCGTCTTTGAGGATGAAAAGTGTACCATCCCCACAGCCGAGCAGCAGAAGTTCGATGCCCTCAAGCCCGCGTATTCGCACCTGTACATGGCAGCCAGCGGGCAGCTGGTGGGCGTCATCTGCATCTCCGACCCGCTGCGCCCGGAAGCCGCCGCTGTGCTGAACGGCCTGCGTGCGCTGGGCATCCGGAACACCGTCATGATGACCGGCGACAGCGAACGCACCGCTGCCGCCATTGCAAAGCAGGTGGGCGTGGACCGCTTCTTTGCCGAGGTGCTGCCCGAGGACAAGGCAAACTTCGTCCAGCAGGCCAAGGCCGAGGGCCACACCGTGGTGATGATCGGCGACGGCATCAACGACTCCCCCGCCCTGTCCGCTGCCGACATTGGCATTGCCATCAACTCCGGCGCTGCCATCGCCCGCGAGATCGCAGACGTGACCATCAAAGCCGACAGTCTGGAGGAACTGGTGGCCCTCAAGGCCATCGCCAACTCTCTGCAAAAGCGCGTGCACGCAAACTACCGCTTCGTGCTCACCTTCAACTCGGCCCTCATCGCGCTGGGTGCTCTGGGCATCCTGCAGCCGGCCTCCTCTGCCATGCTGCATAATCTCTCCACCATCGGCATCAGCCTGAAGAGCATGACCAATCTCCTGCCGGAGAACAAGGCTCCGCAGCTGAAAGCATAATTACCGCAAAAAATAACGCCGTGTCTGAACATTCGACACGGCGTTATTTTTTATCTGTTATTCCAGCCCGATCTGCTGTGCATACTCTTCCAGCAGCTCCCGCTCCAGGAACGGAGTCTTGACACCCTCGCGGTCACGGTAGGTCTCGTGGCCCTTGCCAATGACGGCGATCAGGTCGCCCTCCTGCGCGTGATCCACTGCGTAGTGCAGCGCATCCAGACGGTCGGGGATCTCCACGAACTTTGCATCCGGGTTGCCCTTGTTCATGCCCACGCGGATATCAGCAAGGATGTCCTCCACCTTTTCAAAGCGGTTGTTGTCCTCGGTAAGGATGGAGAGATCCGCCATCTTGGCGCAGATCTCGCCCATGCCGTAGCGGCGCAGCTTGGAGCGGTTGCCGCCGCAGCCGAACACCACCACTAGACGGTGGGGCTTGTAGGCCCGCAGAGTGGTGAGCAGGCTTTCGGTGGACACCTCGTTGTGGGCATAGTCCAGCAGGATGGTGAACTTCTTGCTGATGGGCACCAGCTCCACGCGGCCCTTGACCACGCACTTGCCAAGGCCGTCGTAGATCGCCTGATCCGGCAGGCCCAGCACCTTGCCCACCGCCAGAGCTGCCAGCGCGTTGTACACGCTGAACTCGCCGGGCATGTTCACCTTCACATCCATCTCGTCCTTGCCGGTCACATGGAACTTCACGCCCAGAAAATCGTGGGTGCGCAGCAGTTCAAAGCCGGTCTCGCGGTAGTCCGCCTGCTCAGCGCGGCCATAGGTGACAAGGCGGCAGGTGTGGCCTTCCAGAAGTGCTTCGGTATTCTCATCGTCAATGTTCACCACGCCCACGTCGCAGCGCTTGAACAGCTGGCCCTTCCAGCTGCGGTACTCCTCAAAGGTCTTGTGCTCGCCGGGGCCGATGTGATCCGGCGAAAGGTTGGTGAACACGCCCACATTGTAGTGCACACCGGCCACGCGGTCCATCATCAAGCCCTGGCTGGAAACTTCCATCAGCGCGGTGTCGCAGCCTGCATCCAGAAACTCCCGGAAGGTCTTTTGCAGCTCGTAACTTTCCGGGGTGGTGTTGGCAGTTTCCTTGTGGCGGCCCATATAATAAATGCCGTTGGTGCCGATCATGCCCACCTTGCGGCCTGCAGCTTCCAGCACGCTCTTGATCATGTGGGTGGTGGTGGTCTTGCCCTTGGTGC
>ERZ894220.1238-NODE-1238-length-10718-cov-5.98884_pt1 | contig 10718 bp, 8 predicted proteins | sample MGYA00380292_ERZ894220 | MGnify/ENA primary metagenome ERZ894220 (study PRJEB32331, sample SAMN06328446) | human gut metagenome | biome: human gut microbiome; feature: stool | host: Homo sapiens | collected 2014-12-05 ... | reverse complement strand
GTGCTAGCAATTCAAAGAAAGCCTATTTCGGAAGAGACTGCGGAGAATTCGTGTCACACCAGAGCCGGGGGTGATCGAAGGGGGCATAGGAATTGACGGCATGGCATGGGAGAAGCTATTCAGAGGTTGGAACTGGGACAATACATCATGATTCGGGGCTGAGTGCCATCAATCGGGATGCGGTGGTTGGGAGCTTACCCCAACTGTGTCCGGATACCAGCTATGGGCTGGGTGGCGATAGGAGCTGTTTTTATGAGCAATATGCCTGGGATGACGAGGATTCACTATTGATATGCCGCAAATGCGCGAGTTAAGAGATTGATACAGAGTTCTAGAAACGAGGGTAATACCAATGATCACATTTATCTGCGCCATTGTACTGCTGATAGGCGGATACTGGTTATACGGAAAACTGACGGAAAAGGTGTTCCGCCCTGACAATCGGCCGATGCCGGCTATAGACCACCCGGATGGCGTGGATTATGTGCCGATGAAAACTTGGCGTGTGTTTTTCGATTAATTCATCAAATGCGTCCATGCGTTTGTTCTATAGAATAATTTTGTAGCCTATGTGTGTCTGCCTTGAAGGAATGGCTGCTTTGCCGTGTGTTTTGATCACAAGCTATGATTGTGAAGAGAGGAAGTCATGGGAATCAAAATATTTACACAGGAAACCGTCTTTGTTCGGAAGTCTTTTTATAGTTTTTTCTTGCCCAGCCTCCTTTCGTGTCTGGGTATTGCGGCGGGCGGCCTTGCAGACTGTGTTTTTGTTGGTAACGCGATTGGGCCGGTCGGAATGACAGCCATCAGTATCGGCCAACCGATTTATATGTTGTTCAATACGATAAGCTATTCCCTCTCCATTGGTGGCTCCATCCATTATGCCAATGCCCTCAGCGAGGGAAAGGAAGAAGAAGGCCGGCGCATTTTCGCCAATGTCCTGAGAACAGATCTTTTTCTAAATCTGTTCCTCTGCATCTTGGGGGTGCTATTTCTCCCCCAGGTGCTTACATTCTTAGGTGCTGGTACACCAGGAACCGAGGTGTGGAATAATTGTGCGGCATTGGTCCGTGCCCAGCTGTTGTTAGTACCCATCATGTTCTGTCAAGGGCCATTCTACTACTTCGTCAACTGTGATAACGATCCCAAGTTGGCCGCAGTGGCGTTTGTCACTAGCAATATCCTGGATATTGTGTTCAACTATGTTTTTGTGGTTGTCATGAATATGGGAGTGGCCGGTTCGGTATATTCTACGGGACTCGGCGCTTCGGTTATGATTTTCATTAGTCTGATCCACTTTTTTAAGAGGAGAGGCTGCCTCCGCTTCTGCTGGCCGAAATATCAGTTTAGTACGGTGGTGACATCGTTCCGGACAGGCTTCGCCACTTCCGTGCAGTATATTTATCAGTTTGTCACTATTCTGGTCTGCAATCATCTGCTTATGAAGATCAGCGGTGAGTTGGGCGTTGCTGTTTTCGGTATTGTATTCAATGTGGCTCTGGTCGCGGCATCGGTCTATGATGCAATCAGCATGGCCTTGCAGCCTATGGTCAGCACATTTCATGGCGAATGTAATCAGGCGAACATTCGCTGCACACTGCGACAATCATTCAAGATGGCGATGATTGTAAATTTGTTGATTGTTGTCGTTTTGCTCACGATTCCTCAATGGGTTAGTTTTGCGTTCGGTTTGCGCACCGCCGAAGAATTGGCTATGGGAAGTACAGCCATTCGTATCTATGCCCTGTGCGTAATTCCGTCGGGAATCAATATGGTACTTACCTATTACTACCAAGCCCTGGGCAAGGAGTTCACCAGTTATCTGCTGTTTACGCTGCGTTCCTTTGTATTCTTTCTGATATTCAGCATTCTGTTCAGCTTCAGCGGAATAGGGCTGTTCTGGTGGACCTATCCCTGCATGGAACTGTCTACATTGGCTGTCATGTGTATTTATAACTGGAGAAATGGTTCCTGGACCTATCTGGATGAAGATAACAGTCGCGTGTTCAGTGCTTTCGTGGAAAGCCGGAATGCGGACCTTGGTACAGTTGGACGGTCGGTTTCCGATTATTTGGCAGGTATTGATGCCACGCCGTCGCAGAGTTATTTCGCGTCGATTGCAGTGGAGGAAGTTTGCGCTGTCATCCTCAATCAGCCGTTCCCTTCCAACGAGGGATACATCCAATTCACAATCGTGCCTCATGATGATGGGACGATTACATTACATCTGCGTGACAACGCAAAAGCGTTCAACCCCTTTGATCTGGACACGGAAAACATCAGTTTGGAGACAGGAACAGGCCTGGACGCTATTGGCATCAAAATGATCAAGAGCAAGGCAAAGGAGTTCTTCTATCGCCGGTACGCCGGTTTCAATACGCTGGTTATCCGTGTGTGATTGGACTCCCTGAACTGCCGGAGTGGGGGTATATAATGAAAAGCCGAATGAAATTTTCTCTGGGAAGGAAACTGACTGCGCTGATCGTGCTCCTTAGCGTTACATTGAGTGCCGTGGCAATTCTTGTGAGTTATCAAATATTCACTTCTACTATGAACGATTATTATGCGCAGCTGGGCACTAACTTGGTTCGTACTCTGGCCAGCCAGTTGGATCCGGAGAAGCTGGACTACTATTTTGAAACCGGAGAGATGGATGATGCCTACTATGACACGCAGCACTTTATACAGGACATGGTAAGCAACAATGATGTAGAATACCTCTATGTGGTGCGGCCCCACGGTGTGGGCGTTACCTTTCTTTTCGACTCCTATATGGAAAACGGTGCTGGCGGCGAGTACGAGGACGGTGGATACTGCGCCTTGGGTACTTACGTGGATCTTGCAGGAGATTTCGCAGCGAACTTGGATAATCTCCTGGCTGGGCGTCCTGTTGACCCTATCATTCAACAGGATGCCAGCTTTGGATGGCAGATGACTGCCATGACTCCGATTCTCCATGAAGACGGCACCATGGCAGGCTATGTGATGGCCGACATCAGCATGAATGATGTGATGGAAACCCAGAGGACCTTCCTCATTGTTTTAGCGGTTCTGCTGCTAATGCTGACTGTAGGTTTTATTGCACTCTTTTTGACTATTGTGCGCCGAAAAGTGATTCGTCCTATTGACCAGCTGACACAAGCCACATGCGTATTCATTCAGAACAATGAATCTGAGTTGGCTGCTGGCACAGCTGCCGTAAATGTTCCGGAGATTCACACTGGTGACGAGGTAGAGCAGCTGGCAGATGCTTTCCGCAAGATGGAGGAGGATATGATTTCTTACATCCGCAGTTTTGCGGCCATCACTGCGGAGAAGGAGCGCATCGGTGCAGAGCTGAACGTAGCGACACAGATTCAAGCGGATATGCTGCCCCGGATTTTTCCGGCCTTCCCGGAACGCCCGGAGTTTGACATCTATGCCAGCATGACTCCGGCCAAAGAGGTAGGCGGTGATTTTTACGATTTCTTCCTGGTGGATGATGATCATTTGGCCATGGTGATCGCTGATGTATCTGGAAAGGGCGTACCGGCGGCTCTGTTCATGGTCATTGCTAAAACACTGCTGAAAAACGCCGCTCAGACGGGACTCTCTCCCAAAGCGGTGCTGGAGAAAGTCAATAACCAGCTCTGCGAGAACAATGAGGCCGAGATGTTCGTAACGGTTTGGTTAGGCGTCTTTGAGATTTCCACTGGCAGGCTGATCGCTGCCAACGCCGGACACGAATATCCGGCCATAAAGCGGGCGGATAGCAGGTTCGAGCTATTTAAAGATAAGCACGGTTTTGTATTGGCCGGAATGGAAAATGCCCGGTACCGTGAATACGAACTGGTACTGGGCGAAGGGGACACCCTGTTTGTTTACACGGATGGTGTGGCAGAGGCGACAGATACGACCAATACACTATATGGAACAGATCGGATGCTGAATGCGCTCAACAACAGCCAGAATGCCGCGCCAGAGGGGCTCCTGCGGGATGTAAAGCAGGACATCAACCATTTTGTGGGAGATGCGCCGCAGTTTGATGATATCACCATGTTGGCGATTCAACGGAAAGTAAATAAGGGGGAAACCATGCGGAAGATCAGCATTGTGCCGAGCCAGAGCAGCCAACCCGAGGCCTGCGCTTTTTTCGAGGACATCCTGGCAGGGCATAACATCCCTGAAAAAATCATATTCCAGATCAATATCGCCGTTGATGAGATATTCTCCAACATCGCCCAATACAGTGGTGCCACATCTGCCACTCTGGGGTGCGAGATAACAGACCATAAGATCCTTCTGCGTTTTGCGGACAATGGGCGTCCATATGACCCGACAGAGCAGCCAGAGCCGGATACAACTTTGTCTGCAGAAGACCGCTCTATTGGAGGCCTGGGTATCTATATGGTGAAGAAAACCATGGATGCTGTGGTATATGAATACCAGAACGGTTTTAATATCCTTACGATAGAAAAGGCGTGGTGAAAATGGCGTGACAGGTTGACATGCAAATATGTTGTAATGGACTTATCTGAAGAAGTCATATTCTACCGTTTTCAGCCTATAGCGGATCTTCCTGGGGTTGTCCTTACAGATGCCGATACGGTGGCATATATGGAGACAGAATGTTCAAAAGGAGGAAACAGAATTTATGAAAAGAGGAATTGCTGGACTGTGTGCCCTTGCCTGCGCAATTTTCCTATCAGGCTGCGGAAGAGGTGTACAGCCTGAATCCACCCCTAATACCATAGATTCGCCGGTGGCAGGGAAGAAGGTAGCCTATATCATGCAAATGGCACCGTCAGATATTTTCCAGATGTGGTCCCAATCCGCGGAGGAAACGGCGGAGAAATTGGGCATGGAGTACGATGCTTTTTTTTGTGGCGGCTCGGATGCTCAGTGGCAGGACACAATTTCTCAGTGTGCCGCTGCTGGCTATGATGGGCTACTGCTGAGCCACGGAGGACAAAATTACGCCTATACATTTCTCAAAGACTTGTTAGGGCAATACCCCAATTTAAAGATTGTCACCTTTGACACCCAATTTAGGGATAGCGGCGGTCAGACGCAAACACTGGATGGAGTGACACAGTTCTTCCAGCAAGACGCTCAGTTTGCAGAGCTGTTGCTTGAATATGTATGCGAGGAACTGTATCCAGAGAAAGTTGAGGCGGACGAACCTATCAATATCCTAAAGGTTTGGGTAGGGCCTAATTTTCTCTCTGCCTTCGACCGCCGGCAGGTAGGCTATGCTGCCTATGAGGAGGCGGGCTTGATCCGTACGGTAGAGACTATTGGCCCTTCCGATTTCAGCAATGCCGAGGCTTCTATGGCCGACATCACCAACGCAACCTTAGCCAAATATCAGCAGGGAGAAATCGATGCCATCTGGTGCTGTTACGATCTGTACGCCAGTGGAGTCTATACCGCACTGACCCAGGGCGGATATGATATTCCCATGGTAAGCGTGGACATCTGCAATGCGGATATTGAGAAAATGGCCCGTGCAGGCTCCCCTTGGAAGGCGTGTGCCACCACCAACTGGCACTATAACGGGGAGTTTGGCATGCGGGTGCTGGCGCTGGAACTGTCAGGGGACTACGATTCTATTATCGACCCCATGACAAAGGAGTGCGCCAGCTGGCTGGAGTTGCCCACCACTGTGGTCACGCAGGAGATGGTTTCCGGGGGAGGCGTCAATGTCACCAATTTGGATGCAGTGGCGGGGAATTCCTATACTGACCGTGGTTGGATGCCCACCGCCGACTGGATGGCCCAACTGCTGGGTGACTGAACAAGTGATGAAGGAAAGGACTTAGAAAAGCATGGTGGAGAAACTGTTTCATATCAAGGAAAAGGGGGCTGATATCCGGACTGAACTGCTGGCGGGGCTGACTACCTTTATGACTATGGCGTATATCCTCATGGTAAACTCCGGAATGTTTGCTGAACTGCCCGGCGTGTCCTATTATGCCATTTATATCGCCACAGCTCTGTCCGCGGCCATCGGCACCGTCCTCATCGGACTTCTGGCCAACCTGCCCTTGGCACAGGCCTCCGCCATGGGTTCTAACGCATTTTTTGTCTACACTGTATGTTTGGGCTTTGGACTGAGTTACGCAAATGCACTGGTCCTGATCCTGCTGGATGGAATCGCATTCATCATTCTGACCGTGACCGGTCTGAGGAAAAAGATATTTGAGGCCATTCCCACGTCCGTGCGGCTGGCTATCCCAGCTGGAGTAGGGCTGTTCATCGCCTTTATCGGGCTGCAGAACGCAGGCATTGTAGTGGCAGATTCTGAGACTTTTGTTAACTTGACATCGTTCAACTTGCTGTTCGGCTCTGCTTCCTGGTCCGATGTCATGCCGATCCTGGTGACTCTAGCTGCTTTGACCGCTATTGCTGTTTTGACATACAGGGGCATAAAGGGCGCAGTCCTATGGGGAATTTTGGGCGGTACCATTCTCTACTACTTGTTGGGCTTTACTGTTCCGGGATTCTACAAGGGATTCGGCACCTCTTTGAATCTGAATCCTTTCACAGCGTTTAGCGAGTTTGGAGTCTCGGCGTTTGGGCGAGTTTTTACGGAAGGCTTTGACTTTTCATCCTACCTGGTTAACCACAATCCGATGGAGTTGGCACTACTGATTGGGAGCACCGCCCTGGCTTTTTGCCTAGTGGATATGTTTGACACCATCGGTACACTATACGGCGCCTGTGCTCGAGGGAATCTGCTCACTCCGAGGGGTGAGGTGCCTAATATGGAGCGGGCCATGCTGGCTGATGCCGTGGCAACCGTCTGTGGCGCGGTGTGCGGAACCTCTACCGTCAGTTCCTATGTGGAGTCATCTGCCGGCATCGCAGAAGGGGGCAAGACCGGGCTGGCTGCTGTGGCTACCGGAGGGCTGTTTCTCCTGGCCATGTTTTTCAGCCCCATCGCCTCCCTTGTACCCAGCTGTGCCACATCGGCTGCTTTGATCTATGTAGGTATTCTCATGATGGACTGCACGAAAAAAATAGACTGGCAAAACACCGGAGAGGCGGTTCCGGCATTCCTGACCTTGGCGATCATGCCGATGACCTACAACATTTCTTATGGAATTGCTTTCGGCGTAATCTCTCATGTTTTGATTAAGATGTTCGCAGGAAAGGGAAAAGAGATCAATGGCGGGACCTGGGTCATTGCGGGACTGTTTACTGTGATGTTCCTGGTCACCCATTGACGGTCGGAGGATATATGGACACATTTACACTTCAGGCAAGGGATATCTGTGTGGAATTTCCTGGTGTGAAAGCACTGGAACATGTGGATTTTCAGCTTTTACCGGGGAAGATTCATGCCCTGACGGGTGCCAATGGAGCGGGAAAATCTACGCTGATGAAGGTGTTGGCTGGCACCAATCCCGGCTATGCTGGAGAAGTTTGGCTGGACGGCAGGCCGGTGGAACTGCGCAGCCCTGTAGTAGCGAAAAAACTGGGCATCCAGATTGTCTATCAGGAGGTGGATCAAGCCTTGGCCCCTGCCCTGTCGGCGGCAGAAAATATCTTGCTGGACGAGCTGGGAGAACGAAGAAAAATTCTCCTTAACTGGCGTATGCTGTATCAACGGGCTGAGGAAATCAAGCGCCAACTCAACATAGATTTTGATGTGCGTACACCGGTAAGCAGGCTAACTCTGGCACAAAAGCAGATGATACTGATCGCCAGAGCGATACATAGCCGTTGCCGCGTCCTCCTGCTGGATGAGCCAACCGCACCTTTGAGCGTCGTAGAAACGAAAACATTGTTCGACCTCTGCCGGGATATGGTTAAGGAACGACAGATATCTATTGTGTTTATTTCCCACCGCCTGCCGGAAATCTTGAGCCTCTGCGATCGCTATACGGTGTTGCGCAACGGTAGAGTTGTTGCCAGCGGCCCCATTACCTCGCAGACCACCGCCGATAAGCTGGTAGCACATATGCTGGGGACAGAAAGGCAGACGTCCAACTTACAAGCTTCTCACCCAGCAGGAAGTGAGCTGCTGTCAGTACACCGCCTTACCAGTCGGGACGGCAGCCTTCGGGACATTTCCCTGACGGTACGGCGGGGAGAAATCGTTGGCCTGGCTGGGCTGGTGGGAGCTGGGAAGAGCGAACTATGCAAGGCCCTGTTTGGGCTTCTGCCCAGGGCAGCCGGTGAGATTCAACTGGATGGCAGAGCAATCGATCCTCATAGTCCCGCGGACGCGGCGGCATTGGGTATGGGACTGGTGCCGGAGGAAAGGCGGAAGGAGGGACTTTTTTCTGGAGAGAGCGTTTCCTTCCATCTGGGGATTGCCAGTCTGAAACGGTGGAGTTGTCTGTCCATACTCTCCAGCAGGAAGCTGGAGCAGAACGCTCAGACACAGATCGGACGGTTAGAGATTAAAACTCCTTCCACTCGGCAGTGTATGGATTTGCTTTCCGGCGGCAACCAGCAGAAAGCAGTAGTAGGGAAGTGGCTTGCGGCTGGCTGTCAGCTCTATCTGCTGGACGAACCCACCAAGGGAGTGGATGTGGGTGCAAAGGGGGAAATGCTCCAGCTCATAACTCAACTGGCCCAGACGGGTTGCGGTGTGCTGTATGCTTCCGCCGATCCCAGTGAGTTGCTGCAGATGACAAATCGGATTTATATCCTGTACAGAGGAGAAATTGCCGCGGAATTGTTTGCCGCCCACACATCCGAGGAGGAAATTATGTACTATGCTATCGGTGGAAAAGCACCGTATTTTCCGCCAGCACGGAGAGAAGGGGGGAAACGGTCTTGAAGCGAATGCAAATCAAAAGGGAGATTGCCTGGTTTTGGATGGATTGGGCGGCAGTGATTGCCCTTGTGACCGCTGTGGTGGTATTCACACTATTACGGGGCGATAGCTTCTTTTCATCCGCCAACGCCGTCAATATCCTGCGCTCCATGTCTATCACTACTATTTTTGCCATCGGTGCCACCATTACTATGGCACCTGATGGCTTTGACATGTCGGCTTGTACCCTTGCCACGGTTTCGTCGTTCCTGTTCGCCAGTTTATTTTTGTGGTTTGGCTTGCCACTGTGGCTGAGTGTTCTCCTTACAGTAGTGCTGACCATGGTGCTGTATTTGGTGAATATGTTTCTTATTCTGGTCTGTCGAATCCCGGATATGCTGGCCACCTGTGCGCTGATGTTTGTATATCAGGGGGTGGGGCTGTGGTGGACAGGGGGCGGTGCAGTGTCCGCTGGTATGCCCACACCGTGGGGGACCGCGCCCGTTCGTTCGGGCTGGACCGAAGGAGCGTTGGCTATAGGCGCGTCTCCCTGGTGCATTCTTATTATGCTGGTCTGTGTAACTTTTGCTTTTGTGTTTCTGCAATATACCCGCCATGGCCGCTGTCTGTACGCCATGGGCAGCAACCATACCGCTGCGGCCTACTCTGGCATCCCAGTCAAGCAATACCGATTTTTGGCAGGAATGCTCACTGCTGCTATGATCGCGGTAGGAGCCATTGTGGTCTGTTCCCGCAACTCAGCGGCGCAGATTTCTGGCTGTGACAGCTACCTGATGCCATCTCTGGCTGCGGTGTTCGTGGGGCGCTCTGTAGGTGGCGCGGAAAAACCAAACGCCCTGGGAACGCTGGTGGGTGCCGCTTTGGTGGCAGTACTGGAAAACGGATTGACGCAGATGAGCGTGGTCTACTATGTGCTTCCGGCGGTCAAGGGCGGCGTGCTGGCCTTGGCTCTGATTGCTGCCTACGGCCCACGCCGGCGGGGGACTTATATCGCACGCTGAAAATGGAGGAATTGCAATGGAACTGAACTATGGCATTGAGCGTAGGCTGGCTCAATGCGCACCAGATCTCCACAGCCGGTACCGGGACTGCGTGATAATATCACAGAGAATGCTCTGCCGATATGAAAACTACTTTCCTGACTTTACCGACCACACGGTGCTGCATACCTTGGATATTGTAGAACTGTGCAATCAGCTCATCGGGGACCAGGTTGAGAAACTCAGCGCCGAGGATCTTTATGTGCTATTGATGGGAGCGCTGTTTCACGATGTAGGTATGGGTGTATCCATATCGGACTTTGAACAGTTCCGGGCGGTACTGGGTTTTCCGGAGCCAGCAGATGACAACGCGCGAGCTTGGGCTGTGCGGGATCACCATCAGGAACTGTCTGGCTTATATCTGGAAAAGTATTGGCGTATGCTGGATTTTCCCAATGAAGCCTATGTAAAGGCAGTGATCCAGGTTTGCCGGGGACATCGGAAGACAAATATTTTAGATGCGAAAAACTACCCGCCTCAATTCGAGGTGGAGCCGGGAAAAACAGTGAGTTTGCCCTATCTGGCGGCGTTGCTCTGTTTGGCAGATGAACTGGACATCGCTGCCGAGCGCAATGTCAGCTTCCTGTATGATGTAGAGAAGATGCCCAGTGCCAGGGACCGTCGGGAATTTCGCAAGCACATGGCCATTCGGCGAGTAGAGCTGGAGCCGGATCAGGTGGTAGTCCACGCTTGGGCGGAGGACCCGGAGATTCGGGCAGGAGTAGAGGAGGTGACTGCCAAGCTGCGGGACAAGCTGCTGATGTGCCGCAGAGTGGCGGCGGAGCGATCTTCCTTTATCATTACTCAAGCCGACGTGGTATTGCGTATGGAGGCACCAAAGGAGGGAGGCGCATGAAAATTTTGGAACGGGCGTTTCGCCTGACGGAGCGGGGAACCACCGTACGACG
>ERZ894220.1237-NODE-1237-length-10723-cov-8.55137_pt1 | contig 10723 bp, 6 predicted proteins | sample MGYA00380292_ERZ894220 | MGnify/ENA primary metagenome ERZ894220 (study PRJEB32331, sample SAMN06328446) | human gut metagenome | biome: human gut microbiome; feature: stool | host: Homo sapiens | collected 2014-12-05 ... | reverse complement strand
GCTTTGTTCTATCCTTGATTCCCGATCAGCACCACGGCCACATCGTTGACATTCGTGCCGGTCGCGCCGGTGATGATGAGCCCATCCACCGCCTTGAGGGCATGGTAGGCATCGTTATTCTGCAGCACATCGTACACGTTCAGCTGGTTCTGCGCCAGTGCCGCGGCCGTGCTGCCGTCCACATAGCCGCCCGCAGCATCGGTTGGGCCGTCGGTGCCATCGCTGCCCACCGAAAAGACCGCTGCGTCCAGCCCGGCGATCACCGGTGCTGCAGCAAGGGCCAGCTCCTGATTGCGCCCACCCAGACCTGTTCCGGTCAGATGGACGACCGTCTCACCGCCTGCAAGAAAGGCCAGCTTTTTGCCCTGCCCCGCGTGGGTGCGGGCTATGGAACCAAGGAAGCTGCCGGCCTCCCGCGCTTCACAGCAGAGCCTGTCGGTCAAGATCACCGGCTCATAGCCCAGCTCCCGGCAGGCGTTGGCTGCTGCGCTGCACAGCTCCCGCACGCTGCCGGTGATCTGCGTGGCAACACGGTCCAGCACCTTTGGAGTCTCCTGTGCCAGCAGAGCCTTGGCCTGTGCCGAAAGCTGCAGGTGATATTTTTCCGCAATGGCAAGGGCCTGTGCACAGGTGGAGGTATCCGGCACCGCCGGGCCGCTGGCGATCATATCCAGCGGGTCGCCCAGAATATCGCTGAGCACGATGTTGAACACCTGCGCGGGCGCACAGCTCTGTGCAAACCGCCCGCCCTTGACCCCGGACAGGCGCTTGCGAATGGTGTTCATCTCCACGATATCGGCACCGCTGGCAAGCAGCTGGCCCGTGATCTGCTGCAGCTGGGCGCCGGGGATCAGCGGCTTCTCAAACAGTGCACTGCCGCCGCCGGACAGCAGAAACAGCACCGTATCCTCTGCCGTTAAGCCCTGCACCAGTTCCAGCGCTTTCCGGGTGGCGGCAAAGCCATTCTCATCCGGCACGGGGTGCCCGGCTTCGCAGCAGTCCACGCCGGGGATCGTGCCCTTCACATGGCCGTATTTGGTCACGACCACACCGCCATCCACCCGGCCAAGAAATTTCACTGCAGCATGGGCCATCTGCCATGCTGCCTTACCGGCAGCCACCAGCAGCACCCTGCCGCCCTGCGGCCGGAATTTTTTCAGCGCGCGGCGCACCGCTTCGTCCGGCAGAACAGCGTTCAGGCTGGCACGGATGATGGCATCTGCATCTCTGCGCAGTGTTTCGTTTTTCAGCATGTCGTTCTCCCCTTTTCCATCGCTTCTTGTCCGCGGACAAAAAACACCTGTACAGTCTCTTCCTATGCAGGAAAACGCCGTACAGGTGTTCTGATCTTTTTTGCTTACTTTGTGCTTGCCGGAGCAACCTCAAAGTCGATCTTGCCCAGGTTCACATCCGCACGCACAATGGTGATCATCATGGTGTCGCCCAGACTCCAGTTCTTGCCGGAGACGGGGTCGGACAGGCGGATGCCCTCGGTGAGCATGGTACCGGAGGGGGTCAGGCTGGAAGCCGGCACAAAGCCCTCCACGCCGTTGTCCAGTTCAATGAACAGGCCGCGCTGGGTCACGCCGGAAATGCGGCCCTCGTAGCACTCGCCCAGATGGCGGCGGGCATACTCGGCCTTGTAGCAGTCCTCAGCCTTGCGCTCGATCTGCATTGCAATGATCTCGCGCTCACTGGACTGCTTGCTTGCCTTCTCGGCAAAGTCGCTGTAGCGCAGCACCATGGTATCCTTATCCATGCCCTTGAGCTGGGCGGTCATGATGCGATGGATGGCCAGATCCGGGTAGCGGCGGATGGGGCTGGTGAAGTGAGCGTAGTCCTTCAGCACCAGGCCGTAGTGGCCCTTGGGCTTTTCCTCATACACAGCCTTGGACATGCAGCGCAGCATACCGGTATTGATGATCTGCTCATACGGGCCGCCGCGCACACCTTCCAGAATGGCGCTCAGCTCCTTGGGGGTGGGCACATCCTTGGCAAAGTGATCGTTGATGCCGCAGGCCTGCAGCAGAGTGTGCAGACGCTCCAGCTTTTCAGCATTGGGTTCCTCGTGCACACGGTACACGAAGGGGATCTGCTTCACGCGGGCAAAGTGGGCAGCGCACTGGTTGGCCAGCAGCATGAACTCTTCGATCATAGCTTCGCTCTCGCCGGAGGTGCGCTTTTTCACATCGATGCAGTGGCCGTCCTCGTCGAGGATCAGCTTCACCTCGCCGCTCTCGATATCCATGCAGCCGCGCTCCTTGCGCAGGCGGGCGCGGTGGCCGTACAGCTCCTTCATGGCGGGCAGCTGGCTGAGCACTTCATGGTACTTGCCCTTCAGCTCGTCGTCAGCACTGCCGGCCAGCAAGGCGTTGATCTCGGAGTAAACACCCTTGACGCGGCTGCGGATGACCGACTTGACAAAGCGGTAATCGATCAGGTTGCCATCCTTATCCAGATGCATCAGGCAGGAGAAGGCCAGACGCAGCACGCCCTCATTCAGGCTGCAGATGCCGTTGGAAAGCTGCTTGGGCAGCATGGGCACCACCTGATCGGCATAGTAGACGCTGGTTGCGCGGTTAAACGCTTCGTTGTCCAATTCGCTGCCGGGCTTGACATAGTTGGAAACATCTGCAATGTGGACACCCAGCTCAAAGCCGCCCTCCGGGGTCTTGGTCAGACTGATGGCATCATCGATGTCCTTAGTCTCAGCACTGTCAATGGTGAAGATGGGCAGGGCGCGCAGATCCATGCGGCCCTCGGTGTCCTTTTCAGAGACCTCAGCGTTCTCCAGCTTCTTGGCTTCCTCACGAACCTTATCCGGGAAGCGGCTGCGGATATCCTGCGCATAGAGCAGGGCCTTTGCGCAGCGCTTTGCTTCGTCCGAGCTGCCAAACCGCATGGCAACGCCCACGCGGTGATCTTCCTGCCGATTGCCGCGCTGCAGGATCTCCACGGCCACCTTGTCGCCGTCCTTTGCACCGCCCTCGCAATCACGCATCATCTGCATGGAGATGGCCGGGCAGTCGTCCGGCACGAACTTCAGGCGGCCATCAATGCGGCGGGCAGTGCCCACCAGATCGTTCTTTTCTTCCAGAATGGCCAGGATCTCGCCTTCATCGCTGCCCTCCACACGGGGGTGCTCAAACTTTTCCACAAGCACCATGTCGCCGGGCATGGCACCGCGGGTAAAACGGCCCGGGATAAAGATATCGCTGGTGCCGTCCTCCAGCATGACAAAGGCAAAATTCTTGCCCAGTTTTACCACCTTGCACAGCAGAGCCTTGTCTGCACGGCCGGAGCGCACCGTAAAGAACACGCCCTGACGCTGGCAGATGACCGCCTCGTGCACCAGCTGATCCACAGCCTCCATCACCTTGCGGTCCGAGCCGCGGTCCCCGCCGAATTTGGATTTGAGGTCTTTGACGGTGCACGGCTGATTCTGGATCGCGTGCTCAATTTTATCGCGCATTGCCATAATATTTTTTCTCCTTGCTCTTCCATGGCCGCAGCCTCCAACGTGCCGCAGCGCTGCCAATCGTGGGCCAGCTGCCCCACCCTGCCCAGCGGTCAGACTGCCGCCGACATCCTATCATAACACAGAAAAACAGCCCCGTCCTTTACACGGGGCTGCACGAACCTTGTCAACCTGCCAGACGGCCTGCAAACAGACATGCCAGAATGGCAACCACAAAGAAAACAATGCCTGCAATGCGGGTGGTCTTGGCCAGCATCTGATCAGCCGGGGTCAAACGGGCATTGTTTGCGCCGCCCATACTGCCGTTGATGGCACCGGAAAGGCCCTGACCGTGGGTGTGCTGCATGAGAGTGAGGAAAACGATGACGAGCGAAGCGATCAGCAGGATCACACCGCCAACAATTTCGATAACAGACATGGATTGAAACGCTCCTTTATTTTAATTCAACAAAAACTACGCAGAAATACAAATATATAGTAGCATAACAAGCGCAAAAAAGCAAGCAGAAACCGTGCATTTTTATGCCAGAAGGTCCAGCATTGCGCACAGCCGGGCAAAGATGGCGGCGCTGGAATGTTCCGTGCTCACCTGCCCGTCCTGCAGCACCACAATGGTGTAGCGCGGCTGCTGCGCCGGGTAAAACCCTGTGAACCACAAGTTTTTGCGTTCCGTGCCATCCGGTGTGAACTGCCCGGTCTGCGCGGTACCGGTCTTGCCGCCAGCCCCTTCTTCCAGCCAGGCAGCATCCTGTGCGGTGCCCTCTTCCACCACCTGCTGCAGCATTTTACGCAGGAGCGCTGCATTTTCCGCACTCATCACCCGCCTTGACTGCGGATGTGCAAGCGTTTCCAGCGGCGTACCGTCAGTTTCATCCACCGAGCCACACACAAAGAAAGGCGTGCGGTACACCCCGCCGGAAGCAATGGTGTTCATCATGGCGGCGATCTGTACCGGTGATGCCAGCAGACCGCCCTGCCCAAAGCTGAAATTTGCCAGCTGGCCGCTCTGGGCAAGCTCCCCGGCAGACGGCAGCTTTCCGGCATCGGCGTGCAGCGCACCTGCCACCGGCACCTCCTGCCCGAAGCCAAGCTGCCGAGACATCTGCAAAAGCGTCTCTGCCCCCAGCTGCTGCCCCAGCCGGATAAAATAGCCGTTGCAGCTTTTTTCCAGAGCCGCAGTCATGTCCACCGTTCCGTGCGGAACACCGCCTGCGCAGCGGAAGATCTGTCCATCCACCACCACAGCACCGGTGCATTCGTACTCCGGCAGGATGCCCTGCTCCAGCGCTGCCGCAGCCAGCACCGGCTTGAACACTGAACCCACAGCATAGCTTTCCAGTGCGCGGTTCAGGAACGGACTGTCCGGTGCATCCAGACTTGCGGCAAGGTCATCCGGGTCATAGCCCGGTACGCTGACGCTGGCGCGAACCGCAGCAGTGGCCGTGTCCAAAACCAGAATGCAGCCGCTGGCCATGGTGTCTGCGGCCACCGCTTCGGCGGCACGCTGCACCGGACGGGAGATCGTCAGCTGCACGCCCACCGCACTGCTGTCCTGCCGGGTGAGCTGCGGTGTTTCCCCGGCCCGCAGCCGTCCTTGTGCTGTGACCGCGCACACCAGCGTGTCATGCTCCTTTGTCCCGGCCAGCTGGCTGTCCAGCGCCTTTTCCAGCCCGGCAGTGCCGCGGCCTTCTGCATCCAGATAGCCGATCAGATGCTGGCACAGCGGAACTTCTGCGCAGCGCCGTGCCGTTGCAAAGCAGCGTATGCCGCGCCCGGAAAGGTCGCGGTCCACTTCCAGCAGAAACGGTGCGGAGCGGTTGCGGTTCCGGTACAAAAGTGCCTGCCCGGCACTGTCCGTAAATGCATACAGGCGTGTGTAGTTGTTTTCGCCCGGGAAGCAGAGGGCAAGATACCGCGTTTCCAGCCCGGTGAGAAGCAGGCCGCTGTGGTCGTAGAAGCTGCCCCGCCGGGCAGGCAGCGAGAGCCGGACCGTGCTCTGTGCTTCGGCCCGGGCAGCATAGGTATGGTTCTCTGCCAGAAAATACAGGCGGCACAAAACTACCGCAAACCCCAGCAGAACAGCTGCATACAACGCCAATACCCGTTTGCCGGACATCTGCTCACCCCTTTTTGATAGAGTGGGCTGCATCTGTGGTTTCTATACAAAAAGAGACGGGGTCTCCGAAGAGATCCCGTCTCCATAAGGTACTTATTGAGTAAGCAATTCCGCTTCATACGTCGAAAATCACAGGTTGCCGGCGATCCGTTCAAAGGCTCTTTCAACCGATTCAAAACTGCTGTGCGTGTAGACATCCAACGTCACACTGGCATTGGAGTGTCCCATCAGGTATTGCAGGCTTTTTACATCCAGCCCGGCCTGCTGAACATTGGTGCAGAAGGTGTGTCGCAGCACATGAGATGTAATGCGCGGAACAGGTTTGCCGTACGCCTTCTCAAACTTTCCCTGCACGCCACGCATGCTGCAATAAACAAACAGCGGCCCCGCAGACCTTTTTCAAAGTCTGCGGGGCCTTGTGCTGTGGGGCTATTTTACCTGCACGGTCATGGTTCGGTCACTGCCCGGTAGCCGCGGATGACGCGCCACTTGGCGACGCCCTTGTCCGGCTTAAAGCTGCCGTCGGCGCGGGCTTTCAGGTAGCCCTGCTCGATGGCCCACTGGGCGGCTTGGGCCAGCTCCGGGTCGGCTACGTCCGCAAAGGCGGGCAGAGTGGCCGGGGCCGGGCGGCCTGCGGTGTTCCAGAGGAGCATTGCCAGCTCGGCGCGGGTATGGGGCACGGCCACCCCTGCAGGCAGGAGCTGGTCAAGGATGAGCTCCGTGCCCACCTGATAGGCCACGACGCCCGCCACGCCCACGACTGCGCCGACCGCAAGAAGGGTGCCGAAGCCGTCTCCGCCGTCTGGGCTGCCCTCGCCGCTCTCGGCGGTGCGCCAATGGCCATAGAAGGTCACGTCCCGGTCGAGGTTGCCCACATGGTTCGCGCCCGGGCCCATGTAGTAGGGGCTATCCTCCAAGCGGGTGCCGTCTTCGAGGAACCAGCCCTCAAAGAGGCGGGCTTCCTCCTCGCTGCCGGTGATTGCACCGGGGAACTGCATTCCTCCATTCACCGGTTCGTCCCCCGGATGGACGACCCAGTAGACCTTAAAGTCCGTGGGGGCCTGCTCCGGCTGGGCGATCTTCGCCTTCTTGCTCTCGTTCATTTTGCCTTCCACCAGATCAAGGCCGTCCCTCAGGGTCAGCTCGTCCAGTTCGAGGGCATAATACTCCTGTTCCTCCGATGCATCCGTTTCTGCCGTGATGACGGTGCCTGCGCCGGAAGCCTTCAACTCGTCTGCCACGATGGCCGAGCCGCCGACTTTCACGTTCAGCGTGCTGTTTGCCACGGTGAGCTTGCCGCACCGAATGCCATAGTTGAAGAAGTTGCCTTTCGAGTTCGTGCCTGCAATGGTCACGGTGCTGTTTTCGATGGTGATATCTTCGTCAGAACGGCCTGCCCGGATCGCGTCATCACCAACATCCTCATTGATATTGCCCGTAAGGGTGAGGGTTGCGTTATCCAGCGTCAGCGGGCCTTCCGTAAGGATTCCATCGGCGTTGGAAAGGGTGGCTGTGCCGGTAATGGTCAGCTCTTCCGCCAATTGGGAATCGATGCAGCTGGAAACGTCTCCCTCCGCATCCTCGCCCAGCGTGAGGTCGGCCTGTTTCAGCGTCAGGGTGTGGGCAGCCGGGTCATAGGACACGGTGCCGTTGCTCAGCACGTCGTTCTGGTTGGTTTCCGTTACCTGCGTGCCTGCTACCCAGAGGTCGTAGGTTTCGCTTTCCTGCTGGTCCGGGTCCACATCCGTCAGCTCCAGATAGGCGTGGTTTGTCTCTTTGACTTCAAAAAAGCTGTCAAGTTTTTCCTGCACGCTGGTGTCGATTTCCGTATAACCCGCGTCATCGTCGGTGCGATACCAGAACCTGTTTACGTTCTCTCCGATGCCCAGCCTACTCAGGCCGAAGTCCATACCGATAGTCGTCACATTCAGGAGCAGGTGGCCGCCGTTGTAGGTCAGATGACCCTGTTCCCCGATGTACTGCTGCGCATGGATCACCAGCTCGCTGCCATGGTTCATGGTAGTGAAATTGGCGATGCCGCATGCTGCACTACTGATCTTCACCTTGCCATCGATCTGAACGCTCCCCCAGCCGATGCCCGTCTGGAAACCCTTCAGCGTGATCTCGGTATCGGAAGCAATCGTTGTTCCCGTGTCTCCACCCGAAATTCCTTTCGACGTATTGTTCCAATAGGTATTGGTGAGATCGTATTTCCCCTTTACTATCTCCTTTGCTCCATCAAAGCCGTCGCTATTTGTACTGCCCGTCACCTTGCCGTTTGCCACCAGCCTCAGATTTTTTTCACTGAGGGCTTCGACCAGCGAAGAATTATACGGGTCCGAAGTTGTATCCAGCGTCACATCTCCGTCAAAGGTCAAAAGGCCCCGGTTATAGGATACCGTACCCTGAATGCATTTCTTACTATCGACCGGTCCGTTCCACTCCGGAGACAGAAGTACATTTGTCACCCCGCAAGCTGCTCCCATCGTCGAGCTGCCCGCCAGTGCCAGCGGGGCTGCGAGGTTCAGCGCGAGGGCTGCGGAAAGCACCCCGGCGAGGAATTTCTTCCATCTTCGTTTCATTGCAAAAGCCTCCTTTTTTCACCCAATTTTGTTGCAGGAAAAAAGCTCCACGGTTCACTTTTAGGATACCGTGGAGCTTTGGTTTTTGCTATTAACCCGGGGTTAGTTTTTGGTTAATTCCGGGGGGCGTTTTTCTGGTACCACTCGGCCAGGCGGGCGCGGCGGGTGCGGGGGTCGCCGCCCATATCCAGCTTTGCGTACAGCTGGTTGATGTACTGCTTCACCGTGCCCTCGGAGAGGTAGAGGGCGGCGGCGATCTCCTTGTTGGTGCACCGCCCGGCCACCAGACGGGCCAGCTCCCGGTCGCGGTCGGTCAGGGGCAGCTCCGGCGCGGGGGCGGGCAGGCCCAGCCGGACGGCAAAGGCCCGGCCTGCGGGCAGGATGCGGGCCACGAAGGGCCCCAGACGCGGCTCGCAGGCGGCCCAGTCCTCCCCTTCCAGCAGGGGGGCCAGAGCGGGATACTGCTCCACAAAGAGCACCCAGAAATCGTCCTGCACAGCGTCCAGCAAAGCCGCTGCCAGCGTGGCCCGGGCCTCGGCCCGCTGGCCAAAGCGCAGCTGCGCCGCCGCCAGCTGGATGCGGGCCTGCAGGCCCACCAGACCGTAGTGCATGGCCTCGCACCGGCGCAGCAGGCCCTCGCTGTGGGCGATCACCTTCACGTACTCTCCCTGCGCCAGCCAGACCTGCTGCTCGATGAGGGACATCATGGGGCGGCAGGGTCCAAAGAAGCTCACCTCGGCCAGCTTGTGCTCCCGGAACAGCTCCGGGGCCTGCTCCGGCCTGCCCTGCAAAGCGTAGAAATAAGCGGCGATGCTCTCCAGCAGATGCACCTGCACCCCGTCGTGCTTTTGCAGCAGGGCGGCGCGCTTGGCGGCAAAATCGTACCCCTCTTTCCCCTTGCCGCACAGGGCCAGCCGCAGGGCCAAAAAGTCGCAGCAGAGGGTCATGTTTTCCTGCCCGGCGGCGTCGGCCCGGGCCCGCTCCAGCAGCACGGCGGCTTTCTCCCACGCCCCCTGCAGGTAGGCGGCCTCCGCGTCCATCAAAAGCTCGGCCCCCTGGCCGTGGCCGTTGGTGATTTTATAGTAATGGGGCATACACTCGTACATTTCGGCCAGTTCTTTGCCCAGCTCCCCGGGGGCGCGGTAGTACATCATCAGCACCGAGGGGGAGCCGAAGGTCCAGCTGCCGCTGTTGCGCAGGGTGACGGCGGGGCGGCTCATCTGGCGGCTGGCGCTGCGGTGGAGGCGGCTCATCTGGGTGATGTCGTTGTAGAACAAGAAGCTCTGGATGAGGTCGCACTCCCCCAGCAGGTTGCCCCGCTCGGCGGCGGGCCACTCGGGGTGTTGGGCCACGGCGGCTTCCAGCAGGGCTTTCAGCTCCATCATTTTGGGGATCTGCTGCCAGGTGAACATCCGGCGCATCAGCACCAGAATGGCCAGCGGGTGGCGCTGCAGCGCTTCCACCGGGCAGCGGTCCAGCCGCTGCAGCAGCTCGGCGGGGCTGAGGGAGGCAAGCAGATCCCCCGCGTCCGCCTCGATGACGGCAAGGGCTGCGTCGCGGTCGCCGCAGTGCTCAAAGGCCTGCAAAGCGTGGAGGTACTGGGCTTTTTGGGCATACCAGCGGCCATACCGCTGCCAGACCTCCGTTTGCCGGGCGGCGGGCAGCTGGGCAAAGAGCCGCTCGGCGCACTCTTTCATCATGTGGTGGAAGCGGAAGCTCACCCCGTCCGGCAGGCGGGTGACAAAGGCGTTTTGCTGGGTGAGAGCCCGCAGCACCTCCTCCGCGTCGGGCAGGGCGGTGACAGCCTGGGCCATCTCCACTGTGAACTCATCGGCCAGCCCCATCACAGCGAGGAAGCCCCGGGTCTTCTCGGGCAGGGACTCCAGCATGGCGGCGGTGAACATGGCGTAGATGTCCGGCCCCGGCTGCAGCAGGCTCCCCCGCTCGGCCAGGGCATGGAGGTTCAGGTAGACGGCGGAGAACCACCCCTCGCAGGAGCGCAGCAGGCTCTCGGCCTGGGCGGCGGTGATCTCCACGCCGCAGCGGTGGGTGTAGGCCAGCAGCTCCTCCCGGTTCAGGCGGAGGCCGTCGGCCTCGATGCGGTGGAGCCGCCGCCCCAGCCGCACCACCTGCTCCCCGGGCAGAAAGCGGTTGCGGCTGGCCACGATAAGGTGGACGTTCTCGGGCAGGCGGTAGGCCAGCCGACACAAAAACTGCGCCACCCGCTCATCCCCCAGCAGGTGGAAATCGTCCAGAAAAAGATAGTAGGGCGTTTTGCCGCCCAGCGCGGCACACAGGTCCTCCAGCAGCAAAGCCGCGTCGCTGGCGTCGGCGGGGCAGTCGTAGCCCTCCAGCACCGTCAGCCCGGCGGCGGCAAAGGCCTTCTGCACGCTTTTCCAGAAGATGGAGCGGTTATCCGAGTAGATGCTGGCTTGCAGCACCACGGCCCCCGCCTTGGCCTGCTCTGCCAAGAACCAGCGCACCGCCGTCGTTTTACCGTAGCCCATGGGGGCCACCACCGCCGTGAGCGCACAGGACGCTATGGGC
>ERZ894220.1236-NODE-1236-length-10731-cov-14.1521_pt1 | contig 10731 bp, 14 predicted proteins | sample MGYA00380292_ERZ894220 | MGnify/ENA primary metagenome ERZ894220 (study PRJEB32331, sample SAMN06328446) | human gut metagenome | biome: human gut microbiome; feature: stool | host: Homo sapiens | collected 2014-12-05 ... | reverse complement strand
TAGCATAATAATCCCAAATACCATTAAGCATTTTCCGATCACCATCTGATACATTCAGATTTAGCCTTAAATCTTTCCAATCACCCGAATACTGCTGCGATAATTTCTGGTTATCCGACTGGATGGCGGATAAAAATGCCTGATATGCCGAATTTTGGATAACCCCATTTTCTTTAGATCTTGCAGTATTCTCCTGGTTCTCACCTATGTTCTGTTCATTTGCTGTCTGTTCACTTCCTTTATGGTAAACTACCGATGGTGTAAAATCCTGTAATTCTGACCAGATTTCTGTGGAAGTTGCCATAAAATTACTGTGATTTTCATATGCCTGATTCAGCATATCCAGTTCTTTTTCTTTGGTTAATTCCTCAATTTTGCCCGATTCTGTCACATAATACTCCGGCTCATAATCTTGTTCCGCATATTTTTCTTCAATGCTGTTTTTCATTTTGTTATATGCTTCTGCCATTCTGTTTACATGATGTTCAAAGGAATCAGTTTTTACACTCTCTGTATCTTCTTTGACAAATATATCCGTCACTTCCTTCTCAAAACGGTTCTGATAATCCATATAACTGACAGAAGATAAATGTCGAAAGCTCTCCTGCCCTGTTTTGGAAATGGAAAGTGTATCTGTATACTGTGTCATTTTCTTTTCTAAATCTGCCGGAACATTTTGCTTTGTATTTTTCCTGCTGTTATGTTCGATTGCAGAATATGTAATATTTGTATTATTGTAAATCTTCATAGCTGTTTCCTTCCCAGATAAATACCATCAGACTCTAATATCAATCGGCACATACCTTTTAATTGTGTCTGTTTGTACCATTTCTGCTGCCTCTAAACTATCTGTAGCAAGCTGCTCCTGCAAAACCTCGTCTGGAAGTTCTTCCATATTCTCCACAGTTTTTTCCGTCATCTGCTCTGTCATTTCTTCGGTTGTCTCCGAAAGTTCGTCCATGATTTCAGACATCATGCCCTTGTTTTCCTCTGTTCCAAGAGCTTCATCCACCATTTCTTCCTTTCGTTCTTCTTCTGTTTTAGGCTTATTCCTCTCAGCAGCTTCCGCAATCTTTTCGCCATGTTCTTCTGCCTCGTCCATGACATGAAACATCTGTGAATTATTATACTCCTGATTTGCTGCCGCAATTTCATCCTCATAATTATGAAACATTTCCAGCTTTTCAGAGATTTCTTCCAAACTGTCAGCCTTTCGGTTTTTCAAATTTTCTTTTTGTGCTTCAAAAAAAGCCACCTTATTATCCCGTTCCTGCTGTCGCTGCAATTTTTCCTGTGTACTTTTCAACATATTAGAACTATTAAATCTATTTATCAGTAAACCTCCACCGGATAAATTGACTGTAAAACTCATCTGGTTCCTCCTTCCCGACAAATTAATACAAAAGATTTTTCTTCTTGTCATTTAGGCTTAACATACTATACTTCCTTATCTATCTTACTTGACGTTAGAGAGGAATCCTTTTTAGAATATGTACCATTGTTTGTATAAGTCGCACTTGCGCGGTTCGCAGCATTTGATATACCAGCTGCTTTCTGGGCTGTTTTGCCTGCAAAGGAATTGTAACCTGTAAAAACCGTTTTCAATGAACTGATATCTGCTTTCTTCAATTCATCTTCATCCAGCTCCAGCTTGTTACCCTTTCCTATGGTAATACCTATTTTAGAAAGTAAATGACTGGTTTTGTCTGTCATGCCTGTCATCCATGAAGCATTTCTAAGGACATCTTTTGTATTGGATTCTCCTGCCTCCTTAACAACATCATTATAATCATCAATAAAAGATTTCACTTTTTTGGTAATTGCATCCCAGTCATAATCCTCTACCTCTGTTTCTTCCCCGGTCTTTTCATCCTTCTTTTTTATTTTCTTTTTTTCCCAGAGTGACGCATCGTTTAGTGCATCTGCTGATTTTTTCAGGGAATCCGCACTTGTTTTCATCAGTGTAAGCTTCTGTGAAGTATCGCCTTTCCCCGATAATTTTTCTGCATCCTGCTTTGCATAATATGCTTTCATAAGTTTTCCATAGCTTCCGTTTTTAATCGCAGCATAATCAGAAAGCATATTGGTGTTTCCTACGGATGAACTGTCGGAAGTTCCTCCAAATAATGCGGAATAATCTACATTGCCGTTATATTTACTTGTGTAATCACTAAAACTCTTAATCTCTGACATAATACCATTCTCCTTTACCAACTATAAACGAATATCAATCGGTGTATACACTGCCTGCTGTGTTGCATTCTGTGCATTTTCCAGAGTCGGTGTTTCTACTGTCACCTGCGTTTCCCCTTTGATATCCGTATTCTTTACGCTGTCTGTCTCCTCTGCCGCAGCCCCCGCAGATTCCTGTGTTTTCTCGGATTTATCAGTATTGTTCTTTGTTGCAGTGTCTTCTGTATTGCTGTTCTCCGCTTTTGCAGCTTCTTCTACTGATTTATTTGCATCTGCAAGTGTAGACATCTGTGCTGCTGTCGCAGACTGTGCCTTTGCCTGCAGCTCTGCCAGTTCTTCTTCCTTCTTCTCAGTATTTCCTTTTCCGGCATCCTGTTTGATTTCAGATTCAAGCACACTGGCACGTCCCTGTATCTGTGTTGCCATACTTCCCTGCACCTTTGCCTGTTTCATGGAAGAATCTGCGGAGATCATCGCCTGCATACTTGCCTGTGACAATCCGGTGTCTTTCTTTTTAGAAGTGCTACTTGTTCCAGCCACCATATCATCCATAGATGACGAATTTTTACTCTGCTGTTCCTTTCTCTGCTCGATCTGGTGCTGTCTTAACTGCTGATTGAGATTGTTAATCTCCTGCTGTATCTCCTGACGCTTTTTCATCTTATCCTCTAATGACATTTCTTCATTCGAAGATAAATCCTGTAGCTTCTGCTGTGCATTTGCAATCTGATTCTGAATATTTTTACTTACAGAATCATTCCCCTGTGTCATTCCCATTGTTCCTGTCTGCGTATTTGTCCCACTAAATCCATTGATTCTCATTCTAATCCTCCTTGTTTTGCGAAGCAAAATCCGAGCCCCATGGCGAGGAGATGATTTGGCCTCCTTGAGCTTAAATTCTGAAATCCGTTTCCTTAAAAATCGTACAACATGATTTCTCTTTACTGATTTTTCGGCATATCTTTCTTTACAATAAACAGCGATGTTGTGAACCGCCCTTTTTTTGTTGTGAAGCAAATAAAAAACACCTCGAAGGTGCTTTTTGTCCTTATTCTACCTGTAACATAATACTTAGAACCACTTCCTGATTCTCCTGCTCTAAAGATATATCTCCCATATACATCCTTGCAACCCTCCGGATATTATGCAGTCCAATTCCATGCTCCTTCCCTGATTTCGTTGTTTCTGGCAGATCACTGTCCTTATAATTTAACTCTCCCTCATATCTGTTCTTTATGGTTATCATAAAAATACTGTTTTTCCGAAAAGAAGAGATACTGATATAAGGATTTTCTCCACTTACATTTTCCATGCAATTATCCAGTGCATTGTTTAAGATCACGCTTAAATCAAATGCATTTAATTTCGTATCCCCCGGATAATGAAAATCTGATATAAAACGAATCTGCTTTTCCTTTGCTTCTCTTAACTTTTCCATCAGAATCACATCAATGACAGGACTCCCCGTTTTTATCTCGGGAGATATTTCATTCCACTCCTTTTTCAAATGCTCCATATATTCTGCTGCATCATCCATATGATTCTCTGCCACAAGATGTTCCAGCATCTGTATATGATTCCCCATGTCATGACGCAGGCTGCGGATATCCTGATACAGCTTTTCCACTTCCCCGATATGCTTTTTCATATCACTGACCTGATTTAATACCAGTTCCTGCCCTGTCTGTTCTTCCTGTGCCACCTTCCAGTTTTGAAACATCGTAGTCATAACAAGAATTGCTATGATAGAAATAAAATAATGCACAAAGCTTAAAGCTCCATAAAATCCATAGGTATCTGTCAGGCTCTTTCCTGTATCTTTTTCATAAATATTCAGATAATATTGTAGAATGCCATATCCTGTAACTCCCACAAGAGAAGGTATGATGAGCATTACCAGCTCTTTAACGTTCATTTCATCATTTTTGTATACATATGCTTTATTGATCAGACCGATTGCAACTGCAAGGAAAACGATACAAAGCACAATATCCAAAATTCTCGTTCCAGCATAAAGTCCATATTGCAGCCATTGTCTTCCTGCAATCGTATTCCCAAAAACCAGAGCTTTTGTGATAAAATCATCCAGTCTGTCTGCCATTGCAACCGCAAGCCAACGGATAGAAAAAAATGTCACTGCAAGAAATATTTTCTGATAGATGTTTCTTCTGTCCTGTACATACATCACAAGAAATGCAGCCACAACTCCCAGCATATATGCAGAAAAATTGCCAATCTGCTGCGGTATCAGATACAGCACAGACATAATTCCAATATAAACAATACTGACCAGAGCAGCTTCCCTTTTCTTTTTCATATATGGATATACAAAAACACCAAAACAGATTCCTGTAATAATCAAAATTACAATAACAGAAAACTTCGATGTGATCATCCAACATCTTTCCACTAAACTCATCTGACTTCATTTCCTTTCCTCTGGTTATACTTCAGATATTGCTTCACAAACTCTGGATAATTCTTTTTTGCAATCAATGCAGTTCCTTTTTTCATAGTTACACAAGTTGCATCATATTTTTCTACATATTTAAAATGTACAAGATAGGCTCTGTGTGTTCGGAAAAAATCTGTTCCTGCCATATCACTTAATTCCTGTAATTTACCATAGTATTCAATATCCGTACTTCGTGTATGGATAATAACTTTCCGGTTATACACCTCGGCATACACAATATCACGCAGAAAAATTTTTATATGACTTCCGGCTGTCTGTACCATGATATATTTTTCGTCTTTTTCAAGTCTGGAACTTCTTTTTATGTTATGAACTGCCTTTGTCACAACCTCTTTAAATTTCTCATCGGAAAATGGCTTAACCAGATAATGAAATGCTCCGACATCAAATGCCTGAAAAACATACTCCTCTGCTGCTGTCACAAAAATGAGTATCATATCCTCATTGTCCTGACGAAGCATCTTTGCCGTTTCCATCCCATCCATTCCCGGCATCTGAATATCCAGAAAAAGAATATCCGGCTTACTGCCACTTGCGATCAGTTCATCACCCGATAAATATTTATCTATAACCGCATCCGGCAATAACTTTTTTATCTTTTCTTCCAGTATCTGAACCATAGATACTTCATCATCACAGATAGCTATTTGCATTTTGCCACTTCCTTTTTGTCTGATAAATATATTTATTATATCGGACGAACAGATTATATCTGCCACAGTTGTTGTGAAATGACCTTTTTTTGTTGTGAAAAGAGCAGTAAACCATTATTGGTTCACTGCCCTGTCTTTTAGTCATGTCTGCACTATTAAAGAAATGAAATAAACTCCTTCATTGGTATACGCTGGGATTCGTGTCTATTTGCATCTGCTTTATCTTTTAACTTATCGGAATACTACTTTTATCTAGAGTAGTAGTAATTTATGAACTCAATGCCGCTACCAGCGATGAATATCTTTCCGTTTTTTATCTACTATTTACTAAAACGCAATCAACAATCTAAATCTGCAAATCAATAGTATTTCCTTCATTATTGTTCTTTTCCTTTGATTCCTCTGCGGATATATCTACCTTTATTTTGCTATAAGAAACATTTCCTTTCGCTTTTTCGCCATACTCTTCCTTCAAACGAGCTAACTCATCATTATAAATTGATGTAAACACTCTTGCTCTTGCAAATTCTTCATCTGTACTTATAGCTTTCCAGTTTCTTGACTCTGGATTATAAGAAAGCGTTTTATTACCTTTTGAATCCCAAAACATACATGCAGCATTCATTTTGCCACCAGTTTTTTTCATGCTTGATTCATATATAGCCTTTCTATCAGGAGATACTGTTTCTCCATGCTGCATACACAATTTTCGATAAGCATCATCATCCCTTTTTCCAGTAGCAAACTCTTTTCTTGCAAGTTCTTTTATTGCTTCGTCAAATTCATCCTCTGACATCGCTGGTTTATCTCGTTTTGTCATGATAGTATCCCAGTTTGGTTTGGTAAAATTAATGTCCACAGGCTTAAATCTTAATGAGAAATTACCATAATCACATTGTGCTAATGGATCATTTGAACTTGCTTTTTTCCCGAACATCTGCTGAACCATTTGAGCATATTGCGAATAATTATCTCTTGTTATCTGCATAATATATTTCTCCATATTGGCATATATTTCATCTGTTCCAAATTCACTAGATTGAAAAATCAAACCTTCCACCGATTTTATTCTCCTCCGGTTTGATAGAATCCCAGTCAATGTTTTTGATCTTATCCAAAAGTTCTTCTTTTGAATTTGCCTGAACCATAGTTTTTCTTACTTCGGTTTGCTTTGACTGTTCCTTTTTCTTTGCCTCTTTCTTCTCAGCAGCTTTCTTTTCCTGAAGCTTTTCAAGATATTCTTTCTGACTGGCTGATGATTTTTCCAGTTGTGCAAAGAAGGTTGTAGTTCCGTCACTATTAAAAGATATGCCAAATTTTGTTATTTTTGTATCAGCATCTGCATTATCGTTAGTCTTACCGAATGCTCTTTCAAAGCCGAACTGGGCATTGATTTCATCTGTCATACGCAAAACTCCTTCAATACTATGCATTTTTTCAGCATAATATTTTGGATCTGATGCCATCTTCTCCATTTCTTCCTTTGAGAAAATAACTGTATATTCCTTATCACTTTGGGCTAAAATATCTTTGGCATTATCACCATTTTCAAAATCGGCAACCATAAAATCCATGTCGTTTCTTGATCCACGCAAATTCTCCAGCATTTTTTGTGCCGCTTTACTGAGATTTTTTTCAGCGATGCTTTCAGTTGTATTTTCCTTTAATTTCGTATTTTCTGTTGTTTGTGCTGTTTCTTTTTTCTTATTTGCTGTACCAGTCTTGTAGTTGTTCTGGTAATTTGCATAAGCAGCCGTGGTTGTGCTTACATTCATTGACATATCCGTTGTCCTCCTTGTACATATCACATCGTAAATCCGTTTACCTGTTCTTTTCTATATATCGGCATAATTGTTTCGATTATGAATCTTATCATAAAGTTCTGAACTTCCACTCTCTTTTACTAAATTATATTCGCTCCAATAAATAGAATAAAATTCATCTTTTTTTGCAAGTTCCGCTGGTGTCATCTCATAGCCCCAGCCATTTCCAAGATTAGATATTAGTCTTTTTAGTTCTGCTGTCCATTTGCTAACTCCTCCATTACCATTTTGCGAGCTACAGGTAACAGATCAAACTGTCGTATCAATGCTCTGTCTATTTCTTCTCTCACGCCGGAATCCTCAATGACAGTTCCACTTTTTGCTCTAATGCAGCCTTTTGAAATTGTCTGTGCATCTTCAGGCATAAAATCAGATATCTTACTTAATCCAAATCCACTCACATCCTTCGGATTTAAAATCACATGTACCGGAATATCCTTTAACTTACTGCTCAAAGGGACTACTGACACCTGTGGTGCACCATCATGATTACTGGCATCACATGAAATAATTATTCCTGGTCTGATTCCTCCCTGGATGCCATGTGGATTTTTTCCAAAATCTGCATACACGACATCAAATTTATTATACTTACCATATCTTCTTTTTTCTGTTCGTCTGCTCATATCTATGCTCCCTTCTTGATGTGCATATCCAATCTGCCCTCATCTACAGTCACCACAATGCCGCCTGCTTCAATAACCAGTCCTACCTTAAAATAAGCATCCGCAACACTGCTGGATATAGCTGCCATATTCGCAACAACTACTCCACTGATTTGCTTTTTGCGGATCATATTCACAATCTGATTCCACTGGCGATCAACATCTCTCTGCGAAAAGCCATTGCGTCTTATCTTTCCCACGATTGAATATTCTTTTCTCTTTACAAATTCATGTATATATTTGCTCTGCTTGTCTTCAAGCATATTTACTTTTTCTAATGGAGCCTGCACTGAAAGATATTCTATGCAATCCATCTTTTTAATCTTTCTTCTCATTCTCTGCCTCCTATGCTGACTTCAAAGCCTGCTCTATCATAAAATCAAATGTCTTTTTCAAATAATCCTGCTTATCTGCAGGTAACCGCTTTAGCCTCGAATCTAATGAATCCGGTGTACAGTCTATTGCAAGTAAGCTATTTGCGTCTGTTTCATAAACTTCCATAAGCATATACAAATTTTTCATGCTCAAGTTTCTTCCTCCTTGCTCCACTTGTCCAAGTGTCGAAACACTTATTCCAGTTTTAGCAGCAACCTCTTCAATGAGAAGTCCTTTGTCCTTACGGATATCACGAATCACCGGACCAATTTTATATCCTTCATATTTCATCGTCGTACCCTCCAATGTCCTGTGCCATTTCCCTAATCATCTCTACAGCTGCATCTTCTGTCTCGTACTGACCAAGCCACTTCCCACTTGAATCATGTACAACTGTTCCGAATAGGTTTCAAGTTCTGCATTGATAGCGGCTTTTTCTTCGGGAGTTGCGTTAGGAACTTGCAATAATAAAGCGTCAACAATCTCTCTTGTTGGAGTTGGGGAACTTCTCAATAAAGATTGTTTGGCGTATAATTCGTCCATTTCTTTTGCAAAGGTCAATTTGTCTGTTGCGCTTAGGTAGACAGACGGGTTACCCATATCATTTTTGGAAGCTGTTTCTTCCGTTTATCCTTTGGTGGAAGCACAGGCACAAAAAAACAGATAGAAAGGAGTACATAGGAACTATGAATGAGCAGGAGCAACGGAAAGAGGAAACCGCAAGGCTTGACCGTCAGCAGGCAGAACAACACGCCGCAGAGGGGCGGCAGTTGTCGGAACGTGCTTTAGCGGAAGAACGCCAGCGGCAGGAAACACAGCGTATGCAGGAAGAACAGCGCAGACAAGACAGGAAGTTAAGATAGTTTATAACTTTGTTGGTGAAATACCAGATATAAACAAATAGATGGAAATGCAGCCCTTTTCCTATGGAGAGGGGCTTTTTCTATACTTCTGTATACGGATATGAAGAGATAATTTACAACGCTGAGATTTGTGCAATATGCACAAAAAAAGCGATATTATTACATATATTAAAACAATATAACCTATGTTTTTGTGATAAATATTTGACTTAGAGAAAGATTTGTGTTACCATTTTAATGAATTAATATTACTTATTGGCGACTTTTATAGTCATAGTTTTAGCCTGTTGACACAAAACTAATGTAAACCCTATTTAAGAAAGAGGTGATTCCTTTGGTTATTGAAACAAGTAAAACATCCGTCTATTTCACTTTTAAAGAAAGAAGGTCGTTCTATGAAAAAAATAAGCAAATTAATAAGCCTTATACTTTGTCTATCGTTACTTTGCCCAACAGTTGCTTATGCTGCGGAAACAAAGCAAACCACGGATTCACCAAATATGAAAGATATTCTTATTGATTCAACAGATGACCATTTTATCGTTGTATCAATTCCTGAATCTGAGGCAGAATCGTATCAAAAGCGATTAGAGTCAGACCCTGAATTTCGTGAAAATGAAATTCAGCAAGCCCTTGGTGGTACTTCGGCTGATTCACGTGCATTACCTCCTGGGCATATTGAATATCAAAGTTATATGTACAAAAGAGATATTAAGGCAGCTGTTGATGCTGCATCTGGCTCTGGAACATTTGATAAATGGCTTACAGGTCTTGGGTGGACTGTTACTGCAGCTAGCATTGCAAAGTTAATCAAATTGTCAAAAAGGGCTAATATTTTTATGTTGTCCGCAGATATACTTAGGACATTGGCTCAATGGGCTCAGCAGGAACGAGAAGCGTGGTGGAAAGAAGCCTATAAGGACATCATTAATGGAACAATCTCAGCTGTACGTTATACCATTGTACAGAATACTACAGAATATCCTAAAATATGGCGAGTTTTCGAACGTATATAATGGAGGGATTGATATGGATAATAATAAGATTCAAAAAATTTCCCACTATATAATAGTTCTTTTGCTCGTGATTCTTTGGTTTATTATGATGTTTTTCCCTGAGCACATAGATACTATGAATTTTAAAATATTTTTTTCTATTTCACTTGCTTGTAGCATAATTTACTCTTTATGTAGAGAGAAATACTTTCCTATACAAACAGACAGTAAAACAGAAAAATTTGTTTTTACCTTTTTAATAATATTGCTTTTTTTTAGGTTTCTGTTTTTGAAAAATTAAGTTATAGAAATACTTTTGTCTACAGTTGAAGCGGCTATCCTTTGAGATAGCCGCTTTTTTCGTAAAAAATCATTTATCATTATCTTTGTTCAGCCTATGAGAAAAATTCTCATGGGCGTTTTATTTTGATTCATCACTTGACTTTGTGGCAAAGAAAGCACATCCATTAAGCATATTTTGGAGTAAATCCTGCTGATCCTTTCTCATCGCTTACTGATGAAGGCATAGAAAAAGCTATGGATTATATTAATCTGCTTCACGCATCCGGAATATATGAAAAGCAGACTGCTAAGATCATTCCATTCCGAAGCATTGATATTTTTGAAAATGCAGTATCAGCCGGAACCGGTAACTTCCTTGTAGACGGACCGAAAGAGACTGTATGTA
>ERZ894220.1232-NODE-1232-length-10771-cov-27.5136_pt1 | contig 10771 bp, 8 predicted proteins | sample MGYA00380292_ERZ894220 | MGnify/ENA primary metagenome ERZ894220 (study PRJEB32331, sample SAMN06328446) | human gut metagenome | biome: human gut microbiome; feature: stool | host: Homo sapiens | collected 2014-12-05 ... | reverse complement strand
CTTAGCAGCTGCCGCACCTCGCTCGCCGTATCGGCACTTAGAATTATGCGGTATTGCCCAAGACTCTTTAACGCAAAATCCGGCTGTGTTTGTAGAAATAGACTAAATTTTCGACTTTTCAGATACACCCTAATTAAAATTAACGCTTTTTTCACCTTTTGACGTTGAACACGGTGTATAATAATCTAATACATTGTATAATGCAACGATAAGTCTCAAAAGTAAAAGGAGGACAAACCATGGGTGAGTATGCGGCAATCGAAAAAGAAGCCAAGCTGTTTACAGAACTGTGTGTGCATAACGATGCCATTGATCCGAACCTGTTTGATGAGTTCGGTGTAAAGCGTGGCCTGCGCGATAAGGACGGCAACGGTGTGCTGGCCGGGATTACCAATATTTCCCGCATTGATGCGTTTGAAATGCGTGACGGCGTTAAAACCCCCTGCGATGGCAAGCTGTGGTACCGCGGGTATAACGTGTATGACCTGATCCGTGGTTTGCGCGGCAAGCGCTATGGCTTTGAGGAAGTTGCCTACCTGCTGCTGCTTGGCGATCTGCCCAATGAACAGCAGCTGCATGAATTTACCGACTGCCTGACCAAATGCCGTGCCCTGCCCAGCAACTTTGTGCGGGACGTTATCATGAAAGCCCCCAGCAAGGATCTGATGAACAGCCTGACCCGCAGCGTGCTGACCCTGGCTTCTTATGATGATTCGGTGGGGGATAACAGCCTGCAGACCCAGATGGAGCAGTGCATCAAGCTGATCAGTGTCTTCCCCATGCTGGCGGTGTATGGCTACCATGCCTATAATTACTACCTGAATGACGGCAGCATGTACATCCACCGCCCGCGGCCGGAGCTTTCGGCGGCAGAAAACCTGCTGCAGATGCTGCGCCCCGACCAGCAGTATACCCCGCTGGAAGCCCATGTTCTGGATATTGCTCTTCTGCTGCACATGGAGCACGGCGGCGGCAATAACTCCACCTTCACCACCCGCGTGGTCACTTCTTCGGGGGCGGATACCTACTCGGTCATTGCAGCGGCGCTTTCCAGCCTGAAGGGCCCCAAGCACGGCGGCGCGAACATCAAGGTCATGGAGATGATGGACGATATCCGCGCCCATGTTTCCGATGTGACCGATGAGGACGAAATGCGCGCCTACATCGGCAAAATTGTAGATAAAGAGGCCTTTGACCATAAGGGCCTTGTGTACGGCATGGGCCATGCGGTCTACTCTCTGTCGGACCCGCGTGCCGTGGTGTTCAAGAGCTTTGTGCAGCAGCTGGCCATGGCCAAGGGCCGCAAGACGGACTTTGACTTTTACAACACGGTGGAGCGCCTGGCCCCGCAGGTGATTGCCGAAAAGCGCCACATCTATAAAGGCGTTTCCACCAACGTGGACTTCTATTCCGGCTTTGTCTACAACATGCTGGGCATCCCCGTGGAACTGTATACCCCCATGTTCGCTGTGGCTCGTGTGGTTGGTTGGAGCGCCCACCGCATGGAAGAGCTGGTCAATGTGGATAAAATCATTCGCCCCGCGTACAAAAGTGTTATGGCAACCAGAGATTACCTGCCGATGGAAAACCGCGGCTGATTTCAGCCTTGCACTGGCGGGCCAGACCTGTTAAAATTATAGCGTAAGCATTTTGGGCATAGCCGCAAAGGCTGTGCCTTTTTTGTGGTATATCAGTAGGAGGAATCCCTATGAACGAAACACAGGCATCCCAGCTGCCGGTTTATGCCGGAAATGACCTTGGTGCAGTGTGGCGCAGCAGCGCTACGGCATTCCGCCTGTGGGCCCCCACGGCGTGCAGCGCGGCGCTGCACCGCTTTGCTACGGGCACGGACGCAGAGCCGGAAGCTGCCGACCTTGGCACCCTGGCCATGCAGCGCAGTGAGGGCGGCACCTGGTACCTGGAACTGGCGGGTGACCTGGCCGGGCAGTATTACCAGTATGAGCTGCAGTTCCCGGATGGAACCTCCACCGTTACAGCGGACCCATACGCCCACGCAGCCGGGGCAGGGGGCACCCGCAGCATGGTGCTGAACCAGGCCGCCGCCGTGCCGGACGGCTGGCAGAAGGATGAACGCCCGGCTATCCCCGCCCATGCCCGCAGCGTGTGGGAGGTGCATGTGGCGGATTTTACCGCCGACCCGGCCAGCGGCGTGCCGCAGGCTTACCGCGGCAAGTTTATGGGCTTTACGGTGGACGGCACCACCCTGAACGGGGACGGCGTACACCCCACCGGGCTGAACTACCTCAAGCGGCTGGGTGTGACCCATGTGCAGTTGCAGCCTATTTTTGACTTTGCCACGGTGGACGAAGTGAGCGGCGAGGACTACAACTGGGGGTATGATCCGCTGAATTATAACCTGCCGGAGGGCAGCTATGCCACCGATGCGTTCCACGGCGAGGTGCGCGTGCGGGAATGCCGCGCCATGGTGCAGGCCCTGCACAGCGCCGGGCTGGGCGTGGTGATGGATGTGGTGTATAATCATACCTATTATTCCTACAGCTGGCTGGAACGCACGGTGCCCGGCTACTGGAACCGCCGGTGGGAAAACGGAAGCCTGACCAACGGCTCCGGCTGCGGATGTGACCTTGCCAGCGAGCGCACGATGGTGCGCAAGTATCTGGTGGATTCCTGTGTGTACTGGGCCAAAGAGTACCATATTGACGGGTTCCGCTTTGACCTGATGGCTCTGCACGATGTGGAAACCATGAACGCGATCCGCGCTGCGCTGGATGCCCTGCCCGGCGGCGAAGATATCCTCATGTACGGTGAACCGTGGCAGGGCGGCAGCACCCGCATGGAACACGGCGCGATCCCCGCCAACAAACAGGCGGCGGGCCTGCTGGACAGCCGCATCGGATTTTTCTGCGATAACACCCGCGATGCCATCAAGGGCGGGGTGTTCAATGCGGGCAGCGCGGGCTACATCAACGGCGATATGCACTGTGGGTATCAAGTGCTGCATTCTATCCCGGCGTGGCGCGGTGGCCAGGCGGATTTTATGCCCCAGGCACCGGGCCAGGTGGTGCAGTATGTTTCGGCTCATGATAACTATACCCTGTGGGATAAGCTGAAATGCGTGGCCCGCCGCGGGGATTATGCCGCGCCGGATGCCGATCTGCTGGCCCAGAACCGCATGGCGGCGGGTATTTACCTGACCTGCCAGGGTCTGCCGTTCATGCAGGGGGGCGAAGAGTTTGCCCGCACCAAGCATGGCGACCACAACACCTACCGCGGCCCGCTGGAGCTGAACCGCCTGGATTGGACACGCGCCGCCCAGCGGGAGGAGCTGGTGCAGTATTATCACGGACTGTTGGAAATCCGCAAGGCGTATCCGGAGCTTTCCGGTATGGCGGGGGATGCAGAACCCTGCATTCTGTCCCTGCCGGGGTGGCTGATCGGCTTTGTGCCAGAGCGCCAGGGCGAAAGCCTGCCAGGGCGGCTGGCCGTTTATTATAACCCGGAGTGCACCCGCCAGTGGGCGGCCCTGCCTGCCGGGAGCTGGCGCTATCTGTGCGATGGTACCCGTGCCGCCGCCGAACCTTTTGGCCCCGCCTGCCGCAATGCCATCGAACTCGCCCCCGTCAGCGTGACGATTTTGAAGGTGGAATGAGTTTACGGGGGTTTTGTTCCTTCTTTGAAAAGAAGGAAGCAGAAACTTTAATAACGGGCCGTGCCGGATATCTCACCCCATCACCCACCCGCAAGGCGACGGACGCACAATATGCGCCCCTACGAATAGAATTGCGGCACATCACGAAAAATGTGGCCATTATTCTTTTTTAATTATTCTTTCCAAAACAAACACAAGGCCCGGTGCATCTTAAACCATGCACCGGGCCCTGCCTTATCTCCAATTCCTAATTGCTAATTGCTAATTCTAATTAAAAACGAAAACTCCTCCCGCCTAACTTACCTCATCGCTTCCTCATACTTTCTCACAATGTCTTTCAGCGCCTCAAGGCCAATGGTGTAATCCTCCGGCGTGTCCAGCGAATGGTTGCCGCTCTCCACAAAATAGGTAGTGATGGCGGGGTCATCCTCCAAAGCACGGCGCAGCGCGGCACCGCCCAACGGGTCCGCAGTGCCGGTGGCGTGCCAGGCGGACATCCCGGCGTAAAGCGGGGCATACTCCCACGCAAGGGGCGTTAATTGCAGCAGGGTCACATGGTATTCCGGGTGGGCCTTTACCCAACCGGCGGCCACCATCGTGCCAAAGCTCTTGGCAATGCAGATGTACCGGTCATACCCGGCAGGGATCTGCGTCATGGCGTCCTGCGCGGCGCCGGGGTAGCTTTTGGCGGCGCTGGCCTGCGGCGTTTCCTCGTGGGGGAACAGCTGGCTGTACTGCACCACCATGCAGTCCAACCCCTGCCGGCGGGCAACCTTGGCGGCATAATACAGCAGCGGTTTGTCCGGTCCGTAACCAAAGCCGGGGAACAAAACAACCAGCTTTTTCTCGTTCTGCATCACTTTACAAGCACCACATAGTTTTCTTTGCGCGGGGCAGGGGCCTTTTTGCCGCCCTCGGCAGCATAACCCAGGATGCAGTTGCCCACGCCGCGCAGGTTTTCGGCATTGGGCACACCCCACTTTTTCAGCAGGGCCTGGCCCTCGGCGGTTTCAAACATTTCCTTTGCGCGGTGGATCCAGCAGGCGGAAAGCCCCACGCTCTCGGCGGCGTTCAGCATGTTGCCCATCACCAGGCTGCCGTCCTCCACACAGGTGGGGATGGTTTTATCCACCAGCACAACGGCAACGCAGGGCGCACCATAGAACGGGTCGCCATTGCCGCCCATCGCGGCGGCGTTCATCTTGCTCAAAGTATCGCGGTCGGCCTTGTTCTGTATGCAGACAATCACCGGGCTCTGGCGGCCCATGCCGGTGGGGGCCCAGGTGCCGGCTTCCAGCACGGCGTTCAGTGCTTTCGGCTCCGGCATCTTGTCCAGGTAGCAGCGGCAGCTGCGGCGGGTTTTCATGGTATTCAAAACTTCATTGGTCATGGTAGTGCCATCCCTTTCATTTAATATTGCAGCTTTATTATACCATAGGGATGCAAGCGGATAAAACTTTCCTGAAAGTAAAATAAAATTTTTCCTGAATGGAGAAATACGGTATGGTGTGCCACACCGCGCCGTGGTATGTTGGAAGCACACAAGGGAGGGCATAAACCATGAAACTGATGCTTGCACAAAATACCGCGCAGCAGCGCGCTGCCGCCTGTGCCGAACAGCAGGCGCAGCGCCGGGCAGCTGCCTGCAAAAATGCCCTTGCCGCCCGCCGCCGGGATGTTTACCAGGCCCGGCAGGCAGAATGGCAGGCAGGCCAACCCCTGCGCTGACGGCAAAGGGGCAGGGGAGAGCGCGCCGCCGCTGCGTGCGATAATTTATGAATAGCATGTAAAATCATACAGAATCATGGAAGGCCAGCCTTTTTCGGGCTGGTCTTATTTTTTGCGCCATGGTATAATGTCCCTAAGTCACGAACAAAACTGTAGAATAAGGAGAGAAGGAACCCATGAAATTTTCCGAAATGCCCTATGAGCGCCCGGACATGAGCACCCTGAAAGAACAGTTTGCCGCACTGACCGAGCGTTTGCAGAACGCCCCCGACTATGCCGCTGCCCGCGCCGCTTTTTTGGAGGAGCAGGTGCTGAACAAGCATGTGGATACCCTGTTCACCCTGGCCAGCGTGCGCCATACCATTGATACGCGGGATAAGTTCTATGATGAAGAGATGGAATTTGCCAACAGCGCCATGCCGCAGATCCAGCAGTGGCAGGATTCCTGGACCGCCGCCATGCTGGCAAGCCCCTACCGCAAAGACTTTGCCGAAGAATACGGCGACCTGATGTTTGTGAACGCTGAAATTGAGCGCAAGGCATTCTCGCCCGATATTATGGAGGAACTGCAGCAGGAAAACGAGCTGACCCAGCAGTATGGCAAGCTGCTGGCCAGCGCACAGATCCCGTTTGAAGGCGGGGTGTACACTCTGTCCCAGCTGAGCCCGTTCAAGAATGACCCGGACGATGCCCGCCGCCTGGCCGCCTGGAAAGCCGAGGGCCAGTGGTATAAGGACAACCAGAAACAGCTGGATGATATTTATGACAAGCTGACCCACCTGCGGGATAAGATGGGCAAAAAGCTGGGGTACGAGGGTTACACCACCCTGGGTTACTACCGCATGGGCCGCAACTGCTATACCAAAGCGGATGTAGAAAAGTTCCGTGCCGCCGTGGTCAAGTATCTGGTGCCGCTGGCGGACAGCATCTACCGTGAGCAGGCCAAGCGCCTGGGCAAACAGTACCCCATGAGCTTTGCCGATAATGCCCTGATGTTCCGTTCCGGCAACCCCGCCCCCTGCGGCGATGCCGATGCCATTCTGGCCCAGGGTAAAAAATTCTATGAGGAACTTTCACCCGAAACCGGCGTCTTCTTTAACACCATGCTGGACAATGAGCTGCTGGACGTGCTTTCCACCCCCGGCAAGGCGGCGGGCGGCTACTGCACCAGCCTGTGGGATTATCAGGTACCGTTCATTTTTGCCAACTTCAACGGCACCCAGCATGACGTTGAGGTGGTCACGCATGAAGCGGGTCATGCCTTTGCCGCATACACCAACCGTGACCGCGTGCCGTATTCCACCGTGTGGCCCAGCATGGAAGGGTGCGAAGTCCACTCCATGTCGATGGAATTCTTTGCCTGGCCGTGGGCGGAGGGCTTCTTTGGCAAGGATACCCGCAAGTTCCTGTACAGCCACCTGGCCGGTGCGCTGACCTTTATCCCGTATGGCACCATGGTGGATCACTTCCAGCATATCGTGTACGAAAAGCCGGACCTGCCCCCTGCCGAGCGCCACGCCGCCTGGAAAGAACTGCTGGGCATTTATATGCCGTGGATGAAGCTGGACGGCGAGATCCCGTTCTACAGCGAGGGTGAGGGCTGGCAGCGCCAGAAGCATATTTACGAAAGCCCCTTCTATTATATTGACTACTGCCTGGCACAGACCGTCAGCCTGCAGTTCTGGGCCATGCTGCAAAAGGACCGCGCCAACGCGTGGGAGCACTACATGGCATACACCCGCCAGGGCGGCAGCCGCGTGTTTACTGAGCTGCTGAAAAACGCCGGTCTGGACAGCCCGTTTGAGGAAAGCTGCCTGCGCGGCGTGTGCGAAACGGCCAAGCAGTGGCTGGACAACTATGACCTGACGGGGATCGAATAATGCAGCAAAAGAAAACCCGCCGTGGGCGGGAATACCTGAATGACTTCCGCAGGGATGTCAACGGCAGCTACCTGTACCAGGGCAGCTACCGCCGCTATACCGGCAGCATGCCGTATGCCAAACTGCGGGGCCTGCTGTGGGCGCTGTGCGGCGGGGCACTGGCGGCGCTGGCGGCGGCGGGCATGGTGCCCGCGCCGGGGGCCATGCAGCAGTTTTATGTACTGCTGCCGTATGCCGGGGCGCTGGTGGCTGGCATCAGCGCGGTATGGGCGCTGGCCCGCATGAGCTGCGGCGGGGCACGCCTGCGCAGCTATGTGTATGAAGAAACGGTAGCCAAACTGCCGCTGCGCTGCCTGTTGACCGGGGTGTTCGCCGCGCTGGCTGCAGTAGGGGAGTGTATGGATGTGTTCTTGAACGGCGAACAAGGCGCTATCTGGTATGCAGTATTATTTGCAGCGCTGGCCGCTGCGGCTGCTGCGGCTGCTTTTGCCGCAGGGCACACCATCCGGGCGGCGGTTTATACCGAAGAATCCGACTCCGGGCGCGAAGAGTAAAAGACCTTGCACCATAACGCAGAATTTAGCCCGCTAAAGTGCGACGCGGAAGAATTTTACAAAATTCAGCGTGCTGTTATGGTTATCCTGCTGACTTTTATTTAGATGTTGCCAAAACGGCGTTTTTTGGTTGACAAAAATTGAAAATTACGATATTATAACATAGTTATTGGTGACATTTGTTTGCGGTGAGGGAACACCGCAAATGCGGAAAGGCTTAAGCCTTTCTTATTTAACACTCCTTTTGGTAGTGTTAAAATTGCCGCCATTACCAAAATGATTTGGGAGGTTATACAAACATGAAAAACACCAAGCAAGTGCTTGCACTGGCCATGGCTGTTGCAATGGCTGCGGGCCTGCTGGCTGGCTGCGGTTCTTCCGCTTCCAGCAGCGCTGAGTCTGTTGCTTCCGGCGAGGCTACCAGCGAAACCGCTGCTACCGATACCGGCAGCAGCGATGGCACCCTGGTTCTGGCAGATACCGGCTTTGAGGGCAAGTTCAGCCCGTTCTTCGCCGCTTCTTCCGCTGACCAGCACGTTATCGACCTGACCAACATTGCCCTGCTGGGCGCTGACCGTAAGGGCGAAATGATCCTGAAGGGCATCGAGGGTGAGACCCGCGAGTACAACGGCACCGATTACACCTACTATGGCCCCGCTGACTGCGAAGTGACCGAAAATGCTGACGGCACCGTTACCTATGCCATCAACATGCGCGATGACCTGGTCTTCGCTGACGGCACCCCCATCACCATTGATGACGTCATCTTCAACCTGTATGTTTACATGGACCCGACCTATGACGGTTCCGCCATCCTGTACTCCATGCCCATTGCCGGCCTGGATGATTACCGCAGCAGCATGACCACCCTGTCCAAGCTGATTGCTGAGGCAGGCGAGGACAACACTGATAACAGCCTGTTCACCGCTGAGCAGCAGAAGGCTTTCTGGGATGCTGTTAACGAAGGCGGCACTGCATTTGCACAGGAGATCGTTGATAACTGCGTTGCTGCCGGTTACGCTGACGAAGGCGACGTTGCCGCTGCTGCTTCCGCTTGGGGCTTTGACGGCCTGGCCGCTGACGCTACCGCAAAGGATTTCTTCCTGGCTATCGCAGAAAAATATGACTGGAACTTTGCTTCCATGGAAGCTGAGACCGCAGGTTCTGCTCTGTCTGACCTGATTCCGGCTGATGTTTATGCTTACTCCACCACTGGTGTTGCCACCGGCGCTGACGTTGACACCGTTTCCGGCATTGTCAAGACCGGCGATTACAGCATGACCATCACCACCACCGAGCTGTCCAACTCCATGATCTACCAGCTGCAGCTGCCTATCGCCTCCCTGGATTACTATGGCGACCGCAGCCTGTATGATTACGACAACCACTCCTACGGCTTCAAGAAGGGCGACCTGAGCAAGGTTCGTTCCGTCACCGGCACCCCCCTGGGCGCCGGCGCTTACACCTTCAATAAGTACAGCGATGGCGTCATCTACCTGGATGCCAACCCCAGCTACTATCAAGGCGAGCCCGCTGCCAAGCACGTCAACATGAAGGAAACCCAGGAAGCCGATAAGATCACCGGTGTTCAGGCCGGCACCATCGACATTTCCGATCCTTCTTACTCTCTGGAAGCTGCCAACCAGATCGCTACCATCAATGGTGGTAATTCTGACCTCGACGGCTCTGTCATCACCACCCGTCTGATGGACTACCGCGGCTATGGCTACATTGCCCTGAGCGCCAAAAACGTTAAGGTCGGCGATGATCCCGCTTCTGAGGAATCCAAGAACCTGCGCAAGGCTATCATGACCGTGATTGCCGCTTACCGTGATGAGGGCATCAACTCTTACTACGGCGATACCGCAAGCGTTATCAACTACCCCATCTCCAACACCTCCTGGGCAGCACCCTCCGTTACCGACGACGGCTACAAGATCGCTTACTCCACCGACGTTGACGGCAACGAGATCTACACCAGCGATATGAGCGGCGACACCAAGTACGCTGCTGCTCTGCAGGCCGCCCTCGGCTACTTCGAAGCAGCCGGCTACACCGTTGAAAACGGCCAGCTGACCGCAGCTCCGGCTGGCGCCAAGATGGAATACACCGTCAACATCGGCGCTTCCGGCAACGGCGACCACCCCTCTTTCCAGGTTCTGACCAATGCAGCCGCTGCCCTCAAGACCATCGGCTTCACCCTGACTGTCAACGACCTGGCAAACGCTTCTGACCTGTACAGCTCTTATCAGTCCGGCGTTGCCGATGGCTGGGTTGCTGCATGGCAGTCCACCAACGACCCCGATATGTACCAGCTGTACGACAGCAAGGGTTCCACCAACTACTACGAGATCAACGATGCTGAACTGGACGAGCTGATCGAGACTGCCCGCCAGACCACCGATCAGGATGCCCGTAAGGCCATGTACAAGGAAGCTATGGAGATCATCATGGATTGGGGCGTTGAACTGCCGGTTTACCAGCGCAGCGAATCCGCCATCTTCTCCAGCGAGCGTATCGACACCGCTACCATCCCCAGCGATCTGACCCCGTACTGGACTTATCAGTCTGAAATCAATACGATCGCTCTGAAGTAATTTCAGCGCAGCCTGTTGTTGAATTTATGGTGAGCAGCCGCTCTTGGTGCCGCACTGGTTCTGGGAGCGGTTGCTTGCTGTTAGTACAAACGGCGGCAACATTTGCAGCCCAAATGTGGCCGTCCCATTCCCCCGGACAGTTCCCTCTGTCCGAGGGAGGGGGATGCCCATATTCGGTATCAAAGTAATGAGGTGTATCTGAAAACAAAGAAAATGACGGATGTTTCGCAAACATGAGGCGAATTTAAGGCAAAAAGCTGCAGGAATCCTTTGTGGATTCCAAGGCTTTTTAACGCAAAATTCAGTCGTGTTTGTAGAAACAGGCCAAGGCAACACCGCACAATTCCCGCCTGACGGCTTAAGCACCGCTCCGGCGGCTGC
>ERZ894220.1217-NODE-1217-length-10909-cov-8.97125_pt1 | contig 10909 bp, 8 predicted proteins | sample MGYA00380292_ERZ894220 | MGnify/ENA primary metagenome ERZ894220 (study PRJEB32331, sample SAMN06328446) | human gut metagenome | biome: human gut microbiome; feature: stool | host: Homo sapiens | collected 2014-12-05 ... | reverse complement strand
GTTTCTGCGCCTCTCTCCCCGGCGGAACAACAGCGACTTCATCAATATGTACAGGCGAACCCCACGCCTCGCAAAATCGGCTTACTAATGGGACTGGAATTGGGGCTTCGAATTGGTGAGATCTGCGGCCTGCAATGGGGCGATTTTGACCTGAAACTCGGCACGCTGAACATCAATCGGACGGTCTGCAGAATTTCCTGTGGAAACGGCCATACAAAGGTGGTCATCCAGACACCCAAAACCAGAACCTCCCGCCGAGAAATTCCACTTCCAAAGCAGCTGCTTATTTTGCTGAAAAAGCTGCGCGGAAGCGCCAGCAATGCTGTATGGTTCCTGTCCGGCAGCGAGTCCAAGCCAACCGAACCCCGCTGCTATCGGAAAAGCATCAAAGCGTATCTGAAGCAGGCGACCGTCCGTCAAGTGCGCCCGCACGCGCTACGCCACACCTTTGCTACCACCTGTTTGCAGGCGGGGTGTGATGTAAAGACCCTCAGCGAATTGTTGGGACACGCCAACGCCAACATCACCTTGCAGCGCTATGTGCACTCTGACCTGACCCGAAAGCGCAGGGAGATGAATCGGATATTTTCACATCAGGTGTCAATGAGGGGTAGAAAAACGCCAAGTCTAATGGAATAACGTTATATTTCACTCATGGCCCTCCATTTTCCATGTGAAGGATACCCCTGAATTGCGGAAAGGGGTGAACAAGGTGGCACTGCGTCTGTTTGAGCACAACGAGAAAGCATATCATGCGGCAGTCCGGATGATGGACCAGTACGGCAAGGCCGCCATTGTTCATCCCACTGGCACCGGAAAAAGCTATATTGCATTCAAACTGATCGAGGATAACCCGGAGAAGGTCGTGATCTGGCTTTCTCCCAGTGAATATATCTTCAAGACACAGCTGGAGAGCCTGAAAAGGAATGCCCCGGATTTTCCGTTGGCAAACGTTCACTTTTATACCTATGCCAAACTGATGTGCTGCACCGAAGACCAGCTTGCAGAAATCGCAGGACTTCAGCCATCTTATATTATATTGGACGAATTCCACCGTGCCGGTGCGGAATGCTGGGGCGAAAGCACGGTGGCTTTGTTAAAGTTATGCCCGGAGGCGAAACTGCTGGGGTTGACAGCAACAAACATCCGCTATTTGGATAATAACCGCGATATGGCCGAAGAGCTTTTTGACAGCCGTGTTGCGAGCGACATGACCCTTGGCGAAGCAATCGTCAGGGGTATTTTGCCTACTCCGATCTATGTGACCACCGTCTATCAGTACCAGAAAGACTTGGCACGTTATCAGACAAGAGTGGATAATCTGCGTTCTGCTGGAATTCAGGACGTAAATCAAAAATATCTGGATGCCCTGCGCCGGGCGTTGGAACAGGCGGATGGATTAGATAAGGTTTTCGCTCATCATATCACGAACAAGTCTGGAAAGTACATCGTGTTCTGCGCCAACAAGGAGCACATGGACGAAATGATCTCTCATGTGCCGGAGTGGTTTGCAAAGGTGAATGCGGAAGTGGCGGTCTACGAAGCCTACTCGGATGACCCCGGTACAGACAAGGCTTTTGCCGACTTCAAGGCCGATGAAAGTGACCGCCTGAAGCTGCTGTTTTGCATCGACATGCTCAACGAGGGAGTTCATGTAGAAGGCATTTCAGGTGTCATCCTGTTTCGGCCTACTATCTCACCTATTATCTACAAGCAGCAGATCGGACGAGCTCTAACTGCTGGGGATGCCGCAGCCCCGTTGATTCTTGATGTGGTCAACAACTTTGAGGGCTTGACCAGCATTTCCGGTCTGCAAAGCGAGATGCAGGAAGCAGTCCATCGTCTGTATGCCAACGGCGAGGGCGATAGGATCGTCACCGAGCGGTTCGAGGTTGTTGAGCAGGTGCACGACTGCCGGGTGCTGTTTGAGCGGCTGCAAGCAAGCTTGTCCTCTAGTTGGGACCATTATTTTTCGGAAGCAAGCATTTACTATGCGGAGCATGGCAGCCTGAATATTCCAAAGCGTTATACCACACCGGCGGGATTGAGCCTTGGCGAATGGCTGACGACCCAGCGCCGTGTTCGTGCGGGACAGATTCCGGGGAACTTGACCGAACAGCAAATCGCACGGCTGGACAGCATCGGGATGGAGTGGGGCAACCGCAACGATGCCGCATGGGAACGTGGTCTGGAAGAAGCGAGAAAATTTCGGGAACAGTTTGGGAATTTGCAGGTCCCGGCGAAATACAAAACGAAAGATGACTATCCTCTGGGAAAGTGGATCAACAATGCGCGGAAACGCCGAAACGATGGAAAACTGACGGAAGAGCGCATTGGACAACTGGATCAGATGGGAATGATATGGAGCGTATTTGATGCCAAATGGGAACAGGGATATGCACTTGCTATGAATTATGCCGCCAAGCACGGCGACTTGAATGTTCCTGTCAATTACACGACTGAAGAGGGCGAAAAGCTGGGTGCGTGGATTTTGAATCAGAGGACGGCATATGCAAAAGAAATGCTTTCCCAAGACCAAATCGGCCGTCTGGAAAAAATAGGAATCTATTGGGGAAACCGTAATGACCGACAGTGGAATGAGGTTTATCAGGCAGCGAAACGGTATTTTGAGGCAAATGGAAACCTTGACATTCCGGTGGCCTATGTTTCGCCGGAGGGCTATGCCCTTGGAAAATGGGTGCGGCGGCAGCAGTATGCATATCGGAATCCGGAGAAGAGCAATGCAATCTTATCACAAGAGCGCATTGAGTTGCTGGATGCCATCGGAATGCAGTGGGAGAAACCTGACCCGTGGCAGCACCGGTACGAACTGGCGCAGGAATATAAAAAGCAATATGGAAATCTGGAGATTCCGGCGAAATATAAGACTGCAGATGGCATCTGGCTTGGCCGGTGGATATACAACCAGAAGCGGTTGCTGCAAGACGAGCCGGAAAAGTTAAGTAAAAAACAAAAAGAACAACTAAAGGAGTTATTGGGGTATTATGTCAAAATTTCAGCATGATGTGATGTTGAAGATCGTAAAAATCATCGATTTGGTAATGATTACAATTCCGTTTGCACTTTGTTGGGAGCTGTATTATTCGTATCAGGTCTATGCAAAGTTTGGTTGGAAGGGCAACTGGGCCATGATCGGTCTGTTTGCGGTGTTGTTCTTCCTGCTGGGAAAGGTCTATGATGCATTCTGGATGTCTTTGCAGCGTGTTTCGGAGTTGATTTATGGGCAGGTGCTGGCGGCGATGGCAACAGACGGTATTTTGTATATCGTGATCTGCCTGATGTCCCGGCGACTCTGCAATCTTCTGCCGGGCATCGCAGCGATTGCCGGACAGATCCTGATGGCCTCAATCTGGGCGAAGTTGGCGCATGGATGGTACTTTAATACGTTCCAGGCCCAGCCGACTGCAGTCGTTTATGATGTTCGTCATGGATTGGAAAAGCTCATCAATGAGTACGGTCTCTCCAAAAAATACGATGTCAAGATGACATTGAACGTGGATGAATGTCTGAACGACCTGAGCCTGCTGGATGGAATGCAGAGCGTGTTCATCAGCGGTGTCCACAGCCATGAGCGCAATATCATCCTGAAATACTGTGTGGGACAGGGTATCAATGTGTTCGTGATCCCTCGTGTGGGCGATGTGATTATGAGCGGTGCCCAGCCGATGCATATGTTCCATCTGCCTATGCTGCGTGTGGGTCGCTATATGGCAAGCCCGGAATTTCTGTTTGTGAAACGGGCAATGGACATTGTGATCTCACTGGCAGCACTGGTTATCCTGAGTCCGGTGTTTCTGATTACGGCTATTGCAGTCAAGTCGGATGGTGGCCCGGCTTTTTACAAGCAGGTTCGCCTTACCAAAGACGGCAAACCGTTCGAGATCCTGAAGTTCCGTTCTATGCGAGTGGATGCTGAAAAGGATGGTGTAGCACGCCTTTCCACCGGTGATAAAGATGACCGCATCACGAAGGTGGGCCACGTCATCCGTGCTTGCCGACTAGACGAGCTTCCGCAGTTGTGGAATATCCTCCGGGGTGATTTATCTATTGTTGGTCCTCGTCCGGAGCGGCCGGAAATCGCTGCACAGTACTGCGAGGAGATGCCAGAGTTTGCGTTGCGGCTTCAGGCCAAGGCTGGTCTGACTGGCTATGCACAGGTGTACGGCAAGTACAACACCACCCCCTACGATAAGCTGCAGATGGACCTGATGTACATTGCCCATCCCAGCTTGATTGAGGATCTGAAAATCATGCTGGCAACGGTGAAGATTTTGTTTATGCCTGAAAGCACCGAGGGAGTTTCCGAGGGTCAAACCACCGCTATGAGTGGAGAAAACAATTGATTTTCTGCGATTTTTTGCTGATTTCCGAGTGTGGAAATTGACGCTTTTCCAGAATTTGCGGCCAGGGATAAACAAGGGGGGCGATGACAACATCATTGAGACTCCCAACCCAGTCAAAGGGATGCTATCAGGCACGAATAAGCGAGCTTTCAGTGAAAAGGTATGGTGCTGTCGGGAATAAACTGGTGGGCATTCATAGCGATATGAGTGATTTCAGTCATAAAAAGATGGGCTTTCATGGTAAATGAGAGTGTCGTCGGGCATAAGTATAAAGGTTTTCATGGCAGTATGGTCGAGTGGCACAGAGTAGATGATCGCAACCACTAAATCTGTACTGACGATGTGGTTCACTTAACTGTGTTGCGAGAATGATGTGTGGCTCACACAGTTACTAGATTATAAGAGCTTTAGAAAGAACGGCTCAAACTCTTTGAGATGAGTCTGGGCTGTTTTAATGAGGAAAAGTAGTTTTACTGCTTTATCACTAAATAATTAAGGATGGGGATTATGGAAAATAACAATAAAAAGGTAGTACTTATTGGTGGCAGTAATGGTATTGGTTTGGCAATCGGTAAAAAACTGCTTGATTGTGGATATACTCTGGAAATATGTGATTGTCTGCCACCTGAGGAAGGTGTTCTTGATATGGAAAAGGTGAAATATCACCATTCTGATCTGTTGGATTTTGATGAAGAACTATACACAAATCTTGCGCACGACAAAGACGTTGAAATTCTAATGATTACTGCAGGCATAGGACGGATTGCAGATTTTCAATTCCATCATATCGCGGAAATCGAGAAAATACTGACGGTTGATACAGTTAGTACTATTAAAATTTTACGTGTTTTCTATGAAAGAATCCTTGCAAAAGAAAATTTCTATGCGGGTGTGATGGGGAGCATATCAGGATGGTTGTCTTCTCCCAGTGCATCGGTTTATGCTGCGGCTAAGGCTGCAGTTGTTCGATTTATTGAGTCGGTTAACATCGAACTGGAAGCTTATGGATCCACTAACCGAATACTGGATGTGTCTCCGGCATCGTTTAAAGGAAGCCGATTCTATGGCGGAAAAAATGATTTGACGGAAACTGCTGTATTGGCAGATGACATTGTGAAACATCTTTTTGCACGGGATGTTCGATTTATTCCGAATTATGAGAAAACGTTCAAGGGTGTTCTTGAAAGGTATCATAATGATCCGCACGAATATGGTTTACATAGTTATCAATACAAAAAAGAATCCGGGAGATTGGATAATAAGAAAAGAGTTAAAATTGGCTATCTTTCTGGAACATTTGACTTGTTTCATGTGGGACACCTCAACTTGCTCAAAAGAGCGAAACAGCAATGTGACTATTTAATAGTTGGAGTCCATGACAGTGGTGCATGGAAGGGAAAGGAAACATTTATTCCGCTTGAGGAACGTAAAACGATTGTTGGAGCATGTAAATATGTAGACAAGGTGGTCGATTCTTGTCGAGAAGATGCGGATGCATGGGATTTGTGGCATTATGACCGACTTTTCGTGGGGTCAGATTATAAGGGAACAGAACGTTTTAAGAGGTACGAAGAATATTTCAAAGACAAGGGAGTGGAAATTGTCTATTTCCCCTATACAAAGAGCACAAGTAGCACACAAATTAGAAATGCAATTACTAATAAAGCAGGGAAATAGGAAATCTAATAACATAGGTGAGACAGCATGAGGGATAGACTGATTTACATTTTGAAACACAACAAGTTCATTCAGAAGCTGTATGTTGTGATTATGAGTTTTGTTTTCAAAGTATGGGGCACGTTCCTAAAAACGGATGACAGACTGGTTCTATTTGTCTCTTTTATGGGTAAAAACTTTAATGATAGTCCCAAGGTTCTGAATGACTATATGCAGTCTCACCCTGAGTACAAGGACTATCGGTGCGTTTGGGCGTTTGAGCATCCGGAAAATTTTCCGGAGTTGGAGACTGTAAAGATTGATACTCCTGCTTACTTCAAGATGGCACTGAAGGCTAAATATTGGATTACCAATACGAATATTGAGCGTGGTTTAAAGTTTAAGAAAAAAAGCCAAGTCTATTTGAACACATGGCATGGTATTGCCCTTAAATATATCGGCAATGACTGCCCCGGTCGTAAGGACTATAACTTTGATACGCTGGACTACCTCACGGTTTCCGGTGACCATGATGAACGTGTTTTCAAGAGTGCTTTTAATGCGAGAGAGTCTAGCTATCTTCGTTGTGGTATGCCACGCAATGAAGAACTGTGGCTTGCTGATGAAAATAAAAAGGAAGAAATGCGCAAGAAGCTCTGCATTCCGGATGGGAAAAAGGTTATCCTTTATGCGCCGACTTGGCGTGAGTCTACGGATGGCGGCAAGTCCTATGCTATCAAGCCGCCGATTCATTTTGATGAGTGGCAGAAGGAACTTGGAAATGAGTATGTAGTCCTTTTCCGTGCTCACCACCAGACGACAAAGGTGCTTGGCTTAGAATATAATGACTTTGTTCGTAACGCATCCGATTATCCGGCGGTCAATGACCTAATGATTGCAGCTGACATCTTGATTACGGACTATTCGGCTATCGCATTTGATTATTCGATTCTGTGCCGCCCGATTTTCTGCTATGCATACGATTATGACAGCTATCTTGCAGAGCGCGGCACTTATTTTGCAGTAGACGAAAAGTACCCCAATAAGAGCTGCCGGACGGAAAGTGAATTGCTACAGCGAATCAAGAGTGTAGATTACGCTGCGGAGTGTGCTAACACTAAGCGATTCCGTGATGAGTTCGTACAGTATGGTGTAGGTGCTACGGAGATATGTATCAAAGCGGTTTTTACAGAGGATTAACGTATGAAGATATTGATGGTAACAAACAAGGTCAAGACATATGCACTAGGATTTCAGAATGTGTTGGAACCGCTGGGACAACTCGGACATGAGGTGATCTGGGCCGCTGATTTCTCCCAATTTGTAGCAGATAAGAGCGTCATTCCATGTCAGATAGAGCAAATTGACATCAATACGAATCCGTTTAATAAGAGCAATGCTACGGCTTATAAGCAAATCTTGGATATAATTGAGCGCTGTGATATTGAGGCAGTAATGTGCAGTACACCTATCGGTGGAGCGCTTGCACGCTTGGCAGCAAAAAAGAAAGGGATTAAACCTGTTCTTTATGAAGCTCATGGCTTTTTGTTTTTCAAAGGTGCACCGTTTATTAACCAGACCGTGTATAAGTGGGAAGAAGAATTACTGGCGCATTATACCGATGTACTCATAACAATTACAAATGAAGATTATGCGGCAGCACAAAAATTTAAGCTTCGTAGTGGCGAAAGACCTTATTTGGTACATGGAGCCGGAGTTAAAGTTGGCGTTCGTGTTGAGATAGATCGTGCAGAAAAACGTAGAAGCGTTGGCGTTCCAGAAGATGCCTTTGTTATTGTATCAGCAGGCGAATTAAATAAAAACAAGAATACAGAAGTTGTAGTTCGTGCGCTCAAGAATGTACCAGAGGCACACTATATTGCTTGTGGTGTGGGGCCAGAAAAGGAAAATTTGGAAAAACTGGCAGAAGAACTTGGCGTTTCGGAGAGATTCCATCCTATGGGATACCGGACAGATATGGCAGAGCTAATGGCTATGTCAGATGTGTTCACAATGATGTCTTTCCGTGAGGGAATGCCTCGCTCTTTGTTGGAAGCAATGGATCTTGGACTGCCTTGTGTAGGCAGTGATACCCGTGGTATTCGAGACTTAATTGATACACACGGAGGGTATATCTGCTCGCCAAAAGATCCGAAAGCATTTGCGGATGCATTTAATGCGTTGAAAGAAAATTATGAACTGCGGAGATCTATGGGAAAGTATAATCAGGGTAAGGTGCAAGAATACTCTGCGGATATTGTTAGAAATGAATTGTATGAGATTTATAAGAAGACTTTCGCTATATAAAATAAGCTGGAAACATGTTTGCTTATAAATCTGTTTGATATAATATGTCAAATTTTGGGGAAATTGTAATATGAAAATAAAAAAATATATAATGGAATATATCAAGCACCATGCAATGATAAATGAGATGTTTTATACTATTGGCAGTGCAATGATATCTACGATGAATCTTTTTGTAAAGCCGGATGATCATCTTATTTTGTTTAACTCATTCGGAGGAAAAAAGTACGATGATAGTCCAAAGGCAATCTATGAATTTATGAAGAATGACTCTAGATTTGCTGAATATCGGTTGGTATGGGCGTTCCACGAACCTGAGAAACATCCAGAAGTTATAGATAAAATAAAGACAGATAATTTTAATTATTTCTTAACGGCATTAAAGGCTCGCGTCTGGATTACAAATTCATCAATCCAAAGAGGTCTGCATTTTTGTGGGAAACATACATATCGATTCAATAGCTGGCATGGTACTCCGATGAAGCAAATGGGACGAGATAAAAAAAATACGGAAAATGCACCTCGCTACCGTGCGAATTCTGACGATGTCATGCTGGCGCAGAGTAAATATGAAATTGAAAAAATGTCAGAAGCAAGACAGATACCACGAGAACGCTTTAAAATGTTTGGGCTGCCTAGAAATGACGAGTTACTAGGTGTTACAAAAGAAAAGGTTCGTATGATCCGGAATATGCTGGAAATCCCAGACTGTAAAAAAGTTATTTTGTATGCACCAACATTTAGAGAATATATGTTAGATGATCTTAGTCAATGTACGCTAAGCGTTCCTATTGATTTTCAGAGTTGGCATGAAATTTTGGGTGATCAGTTTATTGTTCTGTTTCGGGCACATTACGAGGTGGCAAAACATACGGAGCTTCCCAAAGATGGGAATTGGTTGGATGTGTCAACTTATCCTCATCTGAATGAGTTGATGATGGCAGCCGATATTCTTGTTTCGGACTATTCCAGTATCTTTTTTGACTATTCAATTACGGAAAAACCAATGTTCCACTTTGCATATGACTATGATGAGTATAACCGGAAACGTGGATTATATTTTGACATAAGAAAGGAACTTTCTGGAGCATGTGTCAGTGATGAACTTGCAAGATTGATTGCAACAATGGATTTCGAGAATGAAGTAGCAAAATGCAAAGCGTTTCGAGATAAATATGTGGAAGCATACGGCACGGCAACGCAGCAATCGGTAGAATGGATTGCAAAGCAATTGAATCTGTAAGAGGATAAAAAGGTATGATACGCATATTACATGTGATTGGCTCTATGGGAAGCGGTGGAGCAGAAGCAATCATTATGAATATCTATAGGCAAATTGATCGATCAAAAATTCAGTTTGATTTTGTTGTCCACACAAAGAAAAAGGCATTTTATGATGATGAAATTCGTGCTTTAGGGGGAAAAATATATACAACGGAACGATATAATGTTGTAAATTATTTTTCTTATAAAAGGTACTGGGATGATTTTTTTACAAAACATTCTGAGTATCAGATTATCCATGGGCACATAAATAGCTCTGCAGCCATATATCTTTCAAGCGCAAAAAAACACGGACGAATTGCAGTAGCACACAGTCATGCTACGAAGAATACAGAGAAAAGCCTAAGGGCATTGGTGTTTTTGTTATCTACATACCCAATCCGCTATATTGCGGATTATTTCTGGGGGTGTTCTCGGCAGGCCGGAATCGACCGATATGGAATTAAGATTGTAGAATCAGAACGTTTTCACGTGTTAAAAAATGGAATTGCGGCTGAGAAATATATTTACAATGCGGCAACACGAGCCAAAATCCGAACAGAATATAATATTTCAGATTCGACCTATGTGATAGGACATGTGGGGCGTTTTACGTTTGCAAAAAATCATGCATTTTTACTTGATGTTTTTATGAAGATACATCAGATTGAACCTGATAGTAAACTGATGTTGATCGGAAAAGGGGAACTTGAGGATGACGTCCGGAAAAAGGTGCGTGATTTACAGCTGGAGTCATCTGTTATTTTTGTCGGTCAAGTAAAAAATGTGTTTGACTATTTGCAGGCAATGGATACTTTCATATTTCCATCGGTATTTGAAGGACTTGGAATCTCGCTGGTTGAAGCACAAGCCGCAGGTCTGCCTTGTATTGTGTCTGAAAATATTCAGGAAGAAGCAAAACTTCCATGTGGTCTGGTGCACACACTTAATATTCATGATGGAGCAGATGCATGGGCGAAGATGGCTATGAAACTACATGGCACAGAACGAAAAAATACGTTTCTAGCTGTAAAGGACGCAGGATTTAATATCCAGGAGAGCGCCCAAATGCTCGCAAAATTTTATGAAGATATTTTGCAAAACAAAATTGATAGTATGGTGGAAATAAAATGAGTCACTATGTTATTCGTTTGGATGATGCCTGTCCGACAATGAATCACGCCAACTGGAATCGTATGGAATGTCTTTTGGATAAATACAGTATCCGTCCAATTGTTGGAGTGATCCCGGAAAATCAAGATCCGGATTTTGCGTGGAAAAACGATAAGTCTTTTTGGGAGAGGGTGCATTTCTGGCAG
>ERZ894220.1216-NODE-1216-length-10914-cov-48.8296_pt1 | contig 10914 bp, 12 predicted proteins | sample MGYA00380292_ERZ894220 | MGnify/ENA primary metagenome ERZ894220 (study PRJEB32331, sample SAMN06328446) | human gut metagenome | biome: human gut microbiome; feature: stool | host: Homo sapiens | collected 2014-12-05 ... | reverse complement strand
TATCGTCAGCCACCCATCTGCGGATAGTGGCTGCATGGTTCTTGTATTTCCTCCCAGTGGAAGCGATATAGCCGGATAGCCGGTCAATGTAATACTCCCACTTGTCGGGCAGTTCTGCTTGCAGTTCGGAAAGCTCCGTATCTGTCAAAATCACATTTTTGTATCATCGACAGCCGAAGCAATGTTCAGCTTGTCATCGTACAGGTCGCGGGCGGTGCGGAACGGAGAAATGCCGAGGATTGCGGCGACATCGCTGCCGCCTATCCCCTGCCTGCGGTATGCCAGCCATTCCTGCTCGGTGAGGTTTTCGGTGCTGACCAGCACCTTGGGTTCCTGCCGTATGTGCTCCGGCATCCTCAGCCCCTCCTCTCGCGCTGGCGATAGGGGCGCTTGGGCCGGGTGCGCACATTGTACAGCCGATACTGCAAATTGCGCGGGATGGGTCTTGCCTTGCGCGGGCGTGTAATGCGCCGCGCGATTACCTTGGGTCTTGCCTGTTCGTTCATTTTGTGTTCCGCCTTTCCTATATAAAATGTATTTCTCAAAGTCGATTGGCCTTGAAACAAAATAAAAAAGCGAGAATGACCGCAGGCAATCTACAACGCAGAGCTTGTCCATCTCCATTTGCGGAAGGTCGCTGAATGACAGTTCCCTGTCACGGCGCCTCTGCATTTCCCGAAGGTAGTCGATTGCCTCATGGTACAGTACCAGCTTGCAGTAAGCATCGAACTGGCACCGCTCGCCATAGTCATTGCGGGGGATCATATCCATCTTTTCACCCCCTTTCCTGGGGGAATGAGGTGGGTTTCTCCCTTTCCGCTAACAAGGCGAACGCAAAGCCGCTCGCTACCCGCTAAAAGCCTCCTTTTTGAAAATTTCTCAAAAATTTTTTTCGAGGCGGGTTTGTCCTCGGAAAACAGCAAAAAGCGCCCAGCAAGTCGCAACGGACCTGCTGGGCGCAGAAATGTTTTATAAAGATGATGGCTTACACGGTATAGTTCATATCCAAAGCCGGACAACTCCGACGGAGGGGCTACGCTTTTTTTAGCTGGTGCAGATCATGGATACTGCGAAACAAAAAGAAGGACACGGCAAAATAACCTCCAATCGGCTACCGTGTCCCTGCAAGTCGTCATAGGATTGTGTAAACGCAAAGAAACGGCGGCTCTGAAAATCAAAGCCGCCGTTTCAAATGGGCGTGTCAAATTGTCTGCTCTACGACGGCTTTTTTTCTTTTGCCGTCGTCCGGCAGAGTATTATTCAATATTTAATTCAATGTTTCCAGTGAAATTCTCACATTCAATGCCGATATAATTTCCACCATCAGGAAGTGTAATTGTGTCACTATAAGTTCCGGTTGCTTCAATCAACGTGACTGCTTCATCAGATCCAGAAATCCAAAATACTTTTGCAGTACCTTCCGTAATCTCCAAGGTGCAATCAATGGACAGCTCCTTACCGGCTTCTCTCTTTATGGAAGTTCCTCCGAACAAATACTCTGTACCTGAAAAGTTCGTATAATCAGCCGTATAAGTCCCTGTATAATCATCAATGCCTTTTTCTTTTTCCCCTTGCAGTGACGATTTCCCTGTCAGTTCTATGGAGCCCGCAGATTGAACAATGTTATTGTAATGATTGAGAATTTCATCTTTTGAACAGCCAGCAAGCATAAAACTTCCCACAAGGACGAATGTTAATGCTAAAACTATTTTCTTCATAAAATCATCACCAGCCTTTCTTTGGAGCTACCTTTTTGGCCTTTTTCTTTGTTTGGGTTGCTTCTCGTTCTTTCATGCACAAAATCAAGATGGCAGAAATAACGACAGCAAGCGCAAGACTGCAAGAACAGGTTCCGATATTCCAGTTGACTGCGGTATCATAGCTGCGGTAGCCTACCATTCCAAGACTTGCGGTAATCGGATAAAGGTTTGCTAATGTCATATTTCCTGCGGCAAACATCCCTCCATATCCATAGACAAAAGCAATGATTACACCGACTAAAAAGCTACCTGCCCTCCGACAAGTAAGAGCGATAATCGGCAGAACCGCAAGATATAAAAAGAAATTAACCGCAGTAATCTGCAAAGCTGCTTTTAGAGCTAAGGAAATCTCAAAGCCGGGAAATCCCACAATCATTTCTGCTATGATTGTAAACAGACTGCATATCAGCCCGAAAATAATAGACAATACGCCGCACACAATCAATTTTCCGGTCAACAGTTTCTTAAAAGAGATCGGCACAGTCAGAATATTTTTCAATGTGTCATCCGTCTGCTCACGAGAAATCATATATCCAGCAATTAGGCTGATACACATCGGAAAAATCATGGACATATTGTTTTTGATGACCTGTTCTGTAAGATAGGCAAAATCCCAAACGGAACCATCATTCGCCATAGAGGTAAACAAGGTCAGCAGGACGGATAGGAGCATGAGTGCAACGCCCGCCCAAAGGATATGATACCTTTTCAATTTATAAAATTCTGTTTTCACAATGCGAACCATGTTTATTCCCCCCTCTGCTTATATAATCTGTCAATCAGTAAGAACGAAACCAATGCCATAATTCCAAGAATGAATACAACTTGAAATGTTGAGGGAATTAGCCCTGTCATTTGCTCCAAGTCCATTTTTATTCCATGAGCCGCCATATCTCCCGCACTCCAAAATGTAGTCAGTGGCGTGGGCAGAAGCCATAACATAGTTTTAGGCAGTGTGTCAAACAATGCCGTAGCACTCATGTTCAGAACGCTGTAAAAGACACACAACAAAATGGAAAAAACATAGGTCTTACTGAAAAAGACAACAAGAACAATCAACGGGAGTGTTCCTGCCGTAATGAAAATTCCTGTTTCAACCGCTAAAAACAATTTATAGCCTATTCCATAAACTTCTAATGTTCCAAATCCGCAAAGAATTGTTGCAATGGTAGAAGCCACACAAAAAACAATTCCAAAAAGAAAGAGGACAATAATCTTTGCAAGCACCATTTGCGTGCTGGTTACGGGAATTGTACGCAGATTTTTGAATGTATCGTTGTCGCGTTCCATAAAGAACAGGATAGCGGCAATCACTCCAATAATGCAGGGCAGTAAAAACTGGATACCATATCCCAACACCATGTTAAATAGTCCGTCAAAAGCATCTGCCCGATCTGTATATCGCTCCATCATAGAGGGCGTTGTCATCAGATAAGTCAGCGGGATTGGAAACAGGAAAGCAGCCAGAATAATAAGCGGAATAAATTTCTTCCGTTTCAATTTCAAAAATTCGCATTTGATTAGTTTAAGCAATTCCTTCGCCCCCTGTCACACGCTTGAAGTAATCTTCAAGACTTTCTTCACAAGTATGCGCCTCCGATACCTCCAATCCGTTTTCTACAAAGGCAGTTACAATTTTCCCCACAGGCAGATCAAGGTTGTGCAGGCGCAGATTGTGGTCGTCCTGTATGGAGAAATGGTTTTCATGGAAATTGCGTTCCAAAATTCTTGCCGCCTGTGCAGTATCAGAGAGCGTAAAACGGATATGCTTACTGCTTTTTTGCTCCAGCTCAGCAAGGCTTTCTTCTTCCAGCAACGCGCCGTGGTCGATAATTCCAATATCGTCAGCCAGCAAAGAAATCTCCGAAAGAATGTGACTGGAAATCAAAATAGTTTTTCCTCTTGCGTCGCAAAGCTCCCGAATAAAGGAGCGTACTTCTGCAATACCGATGGGATCGAGGCCGTTGATCGGCTCATCCAAAATCAAAAGCTCCGGATCGTGCATAACGGCAAGGGCGATGGCAAGCCGCTGCTTCATACCAAGAGAATACTGTGAAAAGAGCTTTTTATCTTTGTAGGGCAGTCCTACCAGATCCAGAGCATCTTTGATAGCATGATTGTTTGGTACGCCCCGCAGAGTAGCAAAGATATGCAGGTTCTCTGTGCCGGTCAGATTGGGATAAAAACCAGGGGACTCAATCAAACTGCCAATGCGGGGCAGCAACTTCTTTTCATTTCCTTGCAAAGACTTTCCCCAGATTTTGACCTCACCGGAAGTAGGCTTCGTTAAACCCAACAGCATTTTCATGGTAGTGGTTTTTCCGGCTCCGTTTCTACCCAACAGACCATAAATTCTCCCACGCTTGACATGGATATTTAAGTCAGCCACACTCTTTTGTGAGCCGTATTGCTTCGTCAGATTTTTTGTTTCAATGATGTAATTTGTATCCATATTCAAAACCTCCTGTTCTGTAAGGTATTCTATCACGCCAACCTTGCATTAACCTTGCCGCAACCTTGCATTAACCTTGCAATTTGAAATCCAGTAAAATGACAAAGGCTCCCGCCATAAAGACGGGAACCCGCTTAACTCTCCAAAGGAAAAAGCAACATAAATTCAGTTCCTTTTCCCGGCAAACTTTCAACTGTTATACTCCCACCCATCTTTTCTACAAGCTGATGGACAATAGAAAGACCAAGACCGCTTCCTTTTTCAGACCGTCCTTTGTCACACTTATAGAGCCGTTCAAAAATGTGTTTCAAATCTTCCTTCTCAATTCCCACTCCATTATCCGCCAGTAGTAGCTCCATGTTATTTTCCTTCTTTGACAGGGCAATTTTGATTTTGTCTGCATGGCTGTGAGCGATTACATTTTGAATGAGATTATTGACAATCCTCATATAGCTGTCCATATCCAATCTTACCCGGACAGGATGTTCGGGAATATCAATGTCATACTCAACCTGTTTATCCTCAAAAATCGGTATCCAGTCAATGAGGATATTTCTTGTCAGCTCTGCGGCCTCAACACTCTGGATCTCCAAAGCAAACTCGTTAGAATTTAACTTGAACCAGTCAAAGAGTACATCAATATATTCTTTCAGATCATGGGCTTTCCGGCGGGCGGTTTCAATATAATCATCCCGGTCTTTTCCTGTGACCAGTCCTTTGTGTGCAGCGTCAAGATACCCAATCAGAGTAGTAAGGGGCGTTCGCACATCATGAGAAAGGCTCGTCATAAGCTGGCGGTTGGTTTCTTCTGTCTGCCGTACAGTTGAAAGTCTGCTTTCATAGGCCACAACGATCTCATTGATTTCATAGGCAAGAGGTGCTGTCAGTTCATTTGTTGCAGATAGAATACGCCGGTTGCCATTTCCGTTTTTCACATCAACCAGCACATCGGTCATTTCTGCTATTTGTTTTTTTACACGCCGAACGAGAACGATGGAAGTCAATACAGCCACAACAGCAATCACAATGGACAAGAATACGATAATTTCCATGCTGACTACACCTCCTTATTAAACCGGTAGCCAATCCCTTTGACCGTTTGTATATACTTTGGGCTTGAAGGATTGACTTCTAATTTTTTACGAAGTCGGCTGATAATCGCCATAATGTTACTGTCATCATAGAAATATTCTTCGCCCCATACTTCCTCATAAATCTGCTGTTTTGTCAAAATTTTCCCTTGATGTTTTGCACAGTACAGGAGCAAATCAAATTCCTTTGGGGGCAGTTCAAAAGTGCCGTTTGATGTAGTAACAGAACGATTTTCAAGGTCAATCTGCAATCCGTCAAAATTTAGCTTTTGTATGGCTCCAGCTTGCTGATTAAAGCGAGTGTAGCGGCGAATAAGAGACGCAATACGGGCAATCAGTTCATCCATATCAAACGGTTTTGTCAGATAATCGTCCGCTCCGGCTCGTAAACCCCGCACTTTAGAAATGCTGTCATTTTTAGATGTGAACATCAAAATCGGCAAGCTGTACTCCTTGCGAATTTCTTCCAGCGTTTCAAACCCGTCCATGCCGGGCATCATCACATCCAGCACCACAAGCTGGTATTTCTGCTCTCTTAATTTTTGTAAGCCCTCTTTTCCGGTATTACAAAAATCAGCTTCTATGTTTTCTGCTTGTACGCTACGTTTAATCAAAGCGCACAGTTCTCTGTCATCATCTATAATCAGGATTTTATTCATGGTGCAACCCCTTCCCTTGTTTTGTCCGGCCATCAATCGGCTTCTCCGCAGTTTTAGGGATCAGCCAAACACCGGCCATCTTCACAGCACCGGGGATACGCCCTCCGGAACACAAATAATTTACCTGGCGAGGCGTAACATTCCACTTCTGGCCTGCCTCTTTTAATGTCATGTAGTCCATTTTGCACCTCCCCCAATATTATATTTCGTCTGCACGAAGAATACAAGGATGTAAATATGAATTATAAAATGCAGAAAGAGTGGATGTCGCATCATTCCATGTGCAAACTATGCAATATAGATTGTATGTGGGTGATGTTGAATGGCAAAAGTTAAAGACTGCCCTGGCTTTGAAACCTTCGGTGCAGATGTAAAGGCTGAACCATTCAAACTCTGGCTTGCGCAGGTCGGCCGTGAACGCATCGAAGAAACGATTGACCCGGAACAGGCAATCGACCGTGCATTAGAGACCTATCAGAAAAAGGGATATGATACAGACTGGATTCATCAGCGGCTTCTTTCTATCCGTGTCCGTAATGAGCTTACCGCGGAATGGCAGGAGCGAGGCGTACAGCAGGGCAAAGAATATATAAAGCAAAAAGAAACGGCGGACCAAGGCCCGCCGTAAAATCGCTAGTATAACTTGACAAACCGGATATTAGCGAGCGCGTACCGCTTTATCCGTTGGCCAGGATTTTCTGAGTGCCGCATAGGAAACCAAGAAGTTGGCAAACCATCCTGCCGGCACAGCAAGCCAAACAAAATCAATGCCAAAACGCGGTGCGCAGATCAGTGCCACGGACAGGCGAATCGCAAGGTTTACCATGTTGGCAATGAGGAATGGCCGCATGATTCCGAGTCCGCGCAGAACTCCATCGGTCGCCATTTTAATTCCCATAAAGATAAAGAAGTAACCGAGCCATCTCATATAATCTCCAGACACCTGATAGGCCAGGGCGGTTCCGTCTTTTCCAAGGAACAGCGAAGAAATCTGCATGTGCAGCGTTTCAATGACAAGGAAGGCAAGCGCCGCAAAGCACACATCCAACACCAATGCTGCGTGGTAGCCTTTTTTGATGCGCTGGGGTTTGCCCGCCCCAAGGTTTTGGGAAACATACGGCGAAACTGCATTGCCGATGGACACAAAAATCAGAGAAAAGACATTCTCCACCCGCATCGTCGCCGCATATCCTGCAAGAGCCTGTGTGCCGAAAGGATTAACCACCGCCTGTACGATCATCATACCGATAGACACGGTAGACTGCTGGAGAACCGATGGAACAGCAATCTGAAGCATCGAGCGCAACTCCCGCCCGTCAAACCAGGCAAATGCACTCTTATACCGCCGCATCCGATAGAAGAAAATCAATAGTGAAAACACAGCGGAAATCCCCTGGGCAATCAGGGTTGCCAGTGCTGCGCCAAACACGCCAAGCCCCAGACCGGCTACCATCCAAAGATCCATCACAATATTCAGGATGGATGAAAAGATCAGCAGTCCCAGCGGAATTTTTGATTCACCGATGGAAGTGAACATGGTAGAGAGAATATTGTACATGAACAGAAACGGAAAGCCCACAAAATAGACCCGCAGGTACAGTACCGCTTTCTCCAGAATATCGGCAGGGGTCTGTAATCCGCTCATCATCGCATGAGAAAAGGCAAAGCCAAAGACACCAAGGATGATGCTCAGAAGTAAAAAGCTGATCAGTGATGTAGACACAATGGTTTTCATTTTGCCATACTCTTTGGCACCGAAATAGCGGCTTACAAGCACACCTGCCCCAACACCGGCTCCCAGTGCCACACAAATGAAAACATTCGTCAGGGCTGCACAGGCACCGACCGCCGCCAGTGCGGAGGAACCAACAAACTGACCGACGATAATGGAGTCAGCCATATTGTATACCTGCTGAAAAAAGCTGCCGAGAATCATCGGCATTGCAAAAACCGTCAGCGCTTTCAGCGGCGCATCGGTAATCAAATACTCATCTTTTGACATGATCCTATTCCTCCACAACTTCCTGCTTTTTATCCGAAAGCACAAGCATAGCAAGTGCGATCAATACAATAATTAGTCCTGCAATTGAAAGCACTGTAGGAATTTCTCTAAGGCAACACCGCATAATTCTAAGTGCCGATACGGCGAGCGAGGTGCGGCAGCTGCTAAGCCAAAAGCGCAGATAATACTGGATGTCTTATCGAGCATTTTGGCAACGCAGATGCCGTGCCGCAGCCGCCGGAGCGGTGCTTAAGCCGTCAGGCGGGAATTGTGCGGTGTTGCCATAAAAAAGAAAAAGCCAAATACCATTGCTGCAACCGGTTCACAGGAACACAGAATGGATGCCTTTCCAGCCTCCATATGATCCAGTGCTACTGTATAAAAAGCATACGGGCACACTGCAGTACACGAAGAATACAGCATAACCTGAAATAAATTTGTTTGATATTCCCGTAAAAAAGCTCATCAAAAGCTCCTATGTACGTGAAAAAGCCGGACAAGGGACAGACATCTCAGTCTGCGCCTTATCCGGCTGTTGTTTCCACGAACAACTCGCCCTCCGAGCGAACTTTCGAAATTATAGCATGGGTGTGAGCAAATGTCAATGGATTTTCGTACAGCAGAAAATCTCCAAAGAAGTTGTGCAAACCCCGCAGTTAGAACTTTTCAAATTCGTTTTGGGAATCGTCCGTGATCGTTACAATATTGTCCTTGAGCTTTTTCAGGTTACGAGCCATTTTTTTGCTTTTCAGGCATCTTTATCTTTTTCTTTTTATCGTGCGGCGGCTGTTATTTGCCGGTATCGCTCGCAACAGCATCGGCAATCAGCTTTTCCAGCGTAGCCATATTGGCCTCCTGATCAATGCCGCCCATGATCGGCTCCCCAACGATGTTGCCCTGACGGTCCACAACACAGGTTGTGGGGAAAGCCATGATGCCCAGTGCAAACTTGCCGGCCTCGCTGCCAGGATCAAAGTAGATATTGCGGAAGGATGCGCCTGCTGATTCCAGAATTTTCTTAGCGGTGGCGATATTGTCCGCGTTGCCATCCAGCGTCTCGGTATTGACGCCGATGACCTCGCCGCCCTGCTCCTTGATGCGCTGGTTGAGTGCGTCAAGGTCATCCATCTCATCCACGCAGGGCTTACAGCCGCTGAACCAAAAGTTTACAACGGTGAACGCATTGTTGGCAAACAGGCTGCTGTCAACGCTGTTGCCATCAAGGTCCTTGCCCTCAAACTGTGGGAAGGTGCTGCCGTTCTCCGCTGCGCTCTGGCTGGTAGCTTCATCCTGAGGAAGGGCTGTGATCTGATTTTCGATTTCCCGGATCTTATCAGCGTCCGCTTTGAGGGAGGCGTACTCTTCCTCGGTGAACTGATCCTTCGCCTTATCCACGGCATCCATAAGGAAATCGCCGTAATTGTTGCTGAGGGTGGTCTGTGTCACATTTTTGTCCATCGAGGCAAAAACCTTTTCCCACAGTTCATCGTTCGCGGTCAGAATATCGTTTTCCTCTGCCAAAAGCTGCTCCTCGGTTTTGGTCTGTGCGGCGGAGGCTGTTTCACTGCTGGCGGTGGAGGCTGCTTCGCTGCCGGCGGCGGTGCCTGCCTGCTGGCTGCCGCAGGCGGCGAGGGAAAATACCAGAACCAGGCTGGTCAAAATTGCTGCAATTCGTTTCATACTCAAATCTCCTTATTGTTATCTGCCTTATCGCCAAAGCCGTACTGATAGTGTATCGCCTTGGTCGGGCAGGATTTTATACACATACCGCAGCGGATACACTCCGCGTGGTTTGGCGTCTTGGTAATATCCACATCCATCTTGCAGGCCCGCGCACAGGCACCGCAGGATACGCACTTATCGGTGTCCACCCGCATCTGGAAAAGAGATACACGGTTCATGACCGCGTAAAAGGCCCCCAGCGGGCAGAGCCACTTGCAAAATGGGCGGTAAAACACCACACTGGCAACAACGACCGCCAGCAGGATACAGAGCTTCCAGCTGAACAGCTTGCCGAGCGCGGCGCGTATCCCTGCATTGGTCAGCGAAAGGGGGATTGCGCCCTCCAGCACACCCTGCGGGCAGAGATACTTGCAGAAGAACGGATCACCCATTCCCATCTCATTGACAACAAGCGCAGGCAGCAGCACCACCATGATGAGCAGCACGGCGTATTTCAGATATCGCAGCGGCTTCAGACGCTTGGTGGAGCACTTGGGCGATGGGATCTTATGCAAAAGCTCCTGCAGCCAGCCAAACGGGCAGAGAAAGCCGCAGATAAACCGTCCCAGCAGCACCCCCAATAAAATCAGGATGCCGGTAATATAATAGGAAAATCGGAATTTTGACGAGCCGACCACTGCCTGAAACGAGCCGATTGGGCAGGCCCCCGCCGCACCCGGGCAGGAGTAGCAGTTCAGCCCCGGCACACATACTGTTTTGCCCTTGCCCTGATACAGAACACCCTTGGCAAAATTCGGCAGGTGAATGTTCGTCAGCAGCGTTGCGCCTGCTTGAAACCAGCCCCGGAAACGGGCCAGAAAAGAACCGTTTTTCTTATCCAATGCCAACACACTCCATACACAACCGGATAGCCTTTGCCAACACCGTATCTGCCTCCCCACGCCAGATGCCGAAGCCGATCATCAAAACGGCGGCCAACAGCAGCGCCGACTGGGCGATTGCTTTTTTGTTTATCATTTGCGGTTGCCCCTTTCTGCTTGATGAGAACAGTATACACCCACCAATATAAAATTTCTGCTAAGAAAAAATTAGCACAGACTTTATCGAAATCTGCTATAATGACTATTATAAAGGTATCGCTGCCGTGCTTTTGCCTTGTGCAGCGCCAAAAAACATCTTAGGCAACACCGCACAATTCCCGCCTGACGGCTTAAGCACCGCTCCGGCGGCTGCGGCACGGCATCTGCGTTGCCAAAATGCTCGATAA
>ERZ894220.1205-NODE-1205-length-11046-cov-6.78719_pt1 | contig 11046 bp, 10 predicted proteins | sample MGYA00380292_ERZ894220 | MGnify/ENA primary metagenome ERZ894220 (study PRJEB32331, sample SAMN06328446) | human gut metagenome | biome: human gut microbiome; feature: stool | host: Homo sapiens | collected 2014-12-05 ... | reverse complement strand
GCCGTACTCGTTCCTGGCAGGGCCTGGGGCAGGCACGCCCCAACAAGACCGCGTTTGCGAAGCAGGATGGAGGGGCCTCGCCCCGACAAGTTCCTGCGGAGGCACTGCTCGGAACGGTAAACAAGCAAAGGCAGGGTATCACCATCACGGTGACACCCTGCCTTTGCTATTATAAGTTCAGCAGATTGAAAGTTATAACGGAAGCCTCCGAGCGTTCGAGGTTCTTATGAACCATCAGTCCTTCTTCTCTGCGGTGCGGGCGAAGAAGTTGGCGAGGAGGGCACCGGAAATGTTATGCCACACAGAGAACACAGCACCGGGGATGGTTGCCAGCGGATACTGTGCAAAGTGGGCAGCGGCCAGAGAAGTGGCCAAACCGGAGTTCTGCATCCCGACCTCGATGGAAATTGCACGGCACTTGGTGGAATCCAGCTTCAGCAGCTTGCCCACGCCAAAGCCGGTGAGATAACCCAGCAGGTTGTGCAGGATGACCACGGCCAGGATCAGCAGGCCGCTGGTCATAATCTTAGCGGAGTTTGCGGACACAACGGCGCAGATGATGAGCACGATGGCAGTGGTGGAGATCAGCGGCAGCACACGGACGGCATTCTGGGTGAAGGCGTGGAAGAAGTGATTGACCACAAAGCCCAGTGCGATGGGAACCAGCACTACCTTGACGATGGACAGGAACATGTTCACGGGGTTCACCTCCACGCGCTGACCGGCATACAGCAGGGTGAGCAGCGGGGTGAGGAACGGAGCCAGCACGGTGGAAACAGCAGTCATGCCAACAGACAGTGCAACGTCGCCCTTGGACAGATAAGTCATCACGTTGGAGGATGTGCCGCCGGGGCAGGTGCCCACAAGGATGACACCGATGGCCAGCTCAGTGGGCAGATGGAACACCTGGGTCAGCGCCCATGCAAGGAAGGGCATCAGGGTGAACTGTGCAATGCAGCCGATGATCACGTCCTTCGGGCGGCTGAACACCACCTTGAAATCCTCCGGCTTCAGGGTGAGGCCCATGCCGAACATAACGATGCCCAGCAGGGTGTTGACCCATGCGGTCTTTACCACGCTGAATGTGCCGGGGAAGAACAGGGCCAGCGCTGCCACCACAATGACGATGGCAGCCATATACTTGCCTACAAAGTCGCTTACTTTTTCCAGTGTTTTCATGTTAAACTCTCCTTTTCCAGGTCCTGATTTTTGCGGATGCAAAGGCAATGAAACATCCGGAAAATGGCTTTCCCGCAAACAAAAACGCCTTTGTCCCTTACGGTTTGTAAGAGACAAAGGCGTAAATCCTCTGCGGTACCACTCTTATTGCCGGTGCAAAGCCCGGCCCCTCAGTGCGCATCCAACAATGCGCGGCCCGTGATAACGGGGGCCTGCCGTTCCCGCTTACTGGGGCGCAGATGCCGCCCATTCAGCCGGAAAGCTCGGAGAGGATCTTCCCACGGACACCCTGCACTGCCTTGCACCAACCGGCAGCTCTCTGCAGCATTCTTTCCGGGTACTCTTTCTCGTCATAGCCGAATATTTCACTGCCCCGGAGTATACTCCCCTGCAAGGGGAAAGTCAAGTGATGCGGCCCGTCGGATTTTTCATCTGGTTTGCATCCGGAGTGAAAGCATTTCAGACAAGGGCAGTGCCGGGGTCTGCGGCAGACGATGCGGAGGCAAAGCAGAACGAGCAGCCTTATCCGCACAGCGAACAAGTGATATACCAGAAAGCTCGGTCTTACGACCGATTTCTCAACTTTTTCTGCCAAAAAGTGGTTAAGATGCGGCAAGGATTTTTCTTTTTGTGCTTTCGGTTTTCCGCGGAGCATTCTTTCATTCGTTGCTGTTTGGATTTTGATTTTGTTCGTTATTTCGTTGAATTATTTGGTTTCCGCTTCCCGATTCGTCTTTTCACTGCACCATCGGTTTCACCGGATATGCAAAACACGCCGCCAAATTTCGGAAATTTGGCTGTTTATTTTGAAGCCAAGAGATGGTATATAAATTTTGTCAGAACATTTTGCGGGCACGAACCTGCATTCATGCAGCCGTTTCAAAGCGGCGTGACAATTTTGACAGAGAGGTGATTGGTGTGTTTTGGTATCATTGTGTTATGGAACGACTTTATCATCCCGCGTGTGGTGCGTATACATCCTTTGGCATCGCCGCGTATTCTGCATCTCACGGACGACACCGAAAACTGCGGTTCATCTCAGATGTCTCCGTTGCCCCGGTGCAGGTCCTTCGCCTGGCCGCGCGCTGTACCGCGTGCCAGCTCGATCCGTCTCAGCTGATGGATGTGGTGGAGGATCTGCTGGCGGAATAAGGCCGCTTTTTGCAGGAGGAGTTTTTTCTGTCACAATTCTATGGTATACTGGTAGAAAAACACCGGAGGATACCACCATGGCAGAAATGAACCAGACCCAGCGGGAGGAAGAGCTGGCCCGCCGTGAGGCACTGCTTGCCCAGCGGGAGGCCCAGCTGGAAAAGGAGCAGGCAGAACTTGCCGCCGCCAAAGCCCAGAGCGCTGAGCGAAAAAAGACTCTGCTGGACAACAACGACCCGAATTTCGTCAACCCCAAGGAAAAGCTCTACGATAAATTCCCCCTCACGGTCCACCAGATGGACATCATCATTGGGGTGCTGTTTGCCCTCATTCTTCTGTTTCTGGTGCTGGGCATGACGCACACCAGCTTTTTCGGGCTGTTCGGCGGCTGAACCCTGCCCGCCCCACCCGCGCAGGAACCAATAAACGCACGAAAGCCCCGGCCGGAGCCGGGGCTTTCTGTTTGCCGCAAATGCCTGTTACAGCAGGACGTATTTCAGGATGAACAGAACGGTCAGCACATACATCAGGGGGCTGATCTTCTTCTCCTTGGCCTTGCCGGTGATGACATTCAGCAGGGTCCAGGAGATGACACCGATGGCGATGCCCTCAGAGATGCTGTATGCAGTGGGCATTGCCAGGATGGTCAGGAATGCGGGGATGCCCTCAGCAGGATCGTCGAACTCGATCTTCAGGGCAGAACCCATCATGTAGAAGCCAACGATGATCAGGGCCGGAGCGGTCGCAAAGCTGGGGATGGTCAGGAACAGGGGGCTGAACACCACGGCCAGCAGGAACAGCACGCCGGTGGTCATGGAGGTCAGGCCGGTGCGGCCGCCCTCGGTCACGCCGGAAGCGCTCTCGACGAAGGTGGTGGTGGTGGAGGTGCCCAGCACGGCACCGGCGCAGGTGGCGATGGAGTCGGCCATCAGCGCGCCCTTGATGTTGGGCAGCTTGCCCTCCTCATCCAGCATGTCGGCCTTGGAAGCAACACCGATCAGGGTGCCCAGGGTATCAAACAGGTCAACGAAGAGGAAGGAGAACATCACGGCGAAGAAGTTCAGGATGCCCACGCCGGAGAAATCGGTCTTGAACACCTGACCAAAGGTCTTGCCCAGCGCAGAGAAATCGAAGCTGATGAAGCTGGTGGGGATGACACTGTACATGCCGGCATCGGGGTTGGGGATGTAGATGCCGGTCAGCTCGCAGAGGATGCCCAGCACCCAGGTGATGAGGATGCCGTACAGGATGCCGCCCTTGACCTTCTTGACCAGCAGGATGGCGGTGATGAGCACGCCCACCAGCGCGAGGATCGCACCCACGCCGATGCTATGGAAGGTCTCGCCCTTGAAGTGCTGATAGGTAACAAGGGTGGAATCGCTGTTCACGATCAGCTTTGCGTTCTGCAGGCCGACGAAAGCAACGAACAGGCCGATGCCCACGCTGACGGCGCTCTTCAGGGTCATGGGGATGGCGTTGAAGATGGCCTCACGCACATTGGTCAGGCTCAGCACAATGAAGATGATGCCCTCCACAAAAACGGCCATCAGAGCCATCTGCCAGCTGTAGCCCATGGTCAGGACGACCGTGTAGGAGAAGTAGGCGTTCAGGCCCATGCCGGGAGCCAGAGCGAACGGATAGTTGGCCAGCAGAGCCATCAGGGCAGTGCCAACGAACGATGCCAGCGAGGTGGCGATCAGGACCGCATTGGCATCCATGCCCGAAGCGGACAGAATGCTGGGGTTGACCGCAAGGATGTAGGCCATCGTCATAAAGGTGGTGACACCCGCCATGAGTTCGGTCTTGACATCGGTGTGGTTTTCTTTCAGGTGAAAGATCTTTTCTAACATGAAAGTTCCTCCTGTGTTATAGTAAAAATAAAAACCGCCGCGTGGGAACCGGCGGAAAGAACAGCTCCCATTGTAGCAGAACTGTTTTCCCCTGTCCATGGTCGAAACACAGAAAATTCACGAAAAGTTCAAACCTTCTTGTATAGGTATGACTTATCCAAAGGCTTTTTGGCGTTTTATGGAAATTTTTCTTTCCGGTTATGGGGTTTATGCTGACCCTGATATACCCATAGTCTGTATTTGCGATAAAATCGACCTCCTATTCACGAAAAAGCGCCCCCGCTCACTGCGATCTTGCAGTGAACGGGGGCGCTGTGCATTTTCATAGAAAAGAGCGGATTTTGCAAGAAAAAATCTCCGTAGGCCCGGGAGGCTTACACCTGATGCTCTGCGATCCACTGGCCCATCTGCTGGGCGATAGCCTTGATCGAGCCATCCTCAAAGGGAACCTTCAGCCCGGCGGTCTGCATCAGCTCTGTGTAGCTGGCCAGACCGGCACGGCGCACCAGCTTGAGGTAGCGCTCCCAGGCATCCTTGTGGTCCTTGAGGCTCAGCAGGAAGAACTGCAGCGCGGCCATGGTGGACAGGCAGTAATCAATATAGTAGAAGGGGCACTCATAGATGTGGAGCTGACGCTGCCAGCCGGCACCGCGGCCATAGAAGGGCAGGTTGTCGAAATCGATCCAGGGGCGGTACTTGTGCTCCAGCTCCAGCCAGACGGCGTTGCGCTCGTCCGGGGTGAGGTCGGGGTTCTGGTACATCCTGTGCTGGAACTCGTCCACGATGCAGCCATAGGCCAGGAAGAGGAAGCTGTCCTCGGCGTGGAGCAGGGCGTATTTCTCAGTGTCCTTGCCAAAGAGCAGATGGTGCCAGGGAGCCGTCAGGAACTCCATGGCCATGGAGTGGATCTCGGCGCTCTCCATGCCGGGGCACTCGAGGTCTGCGGGGACCTTGGGGTCACGCTCGGCCACATAGCCCTCAAAGGCGTGGCCGCACTCGTGGGTCAGCACGTCCACATCAGCAGAGGTGTTGTTCCAGTTGGCAAAGATAAAGGGGGCCTTGTAGGTGGGCAGGCTGGTCATATAGCCGCCGGACATCTTGCCGGGGCGGCTCTCCACGTCGAACAGCTCATTGTCCTGCATGAAGTCAATGAATTCTGCGGTCTCGGGGCTCAGCTCGTGGTACATGGTGCGGGCGGCGGCCATCCGGGCATCGTAGCCGGGGATGGGAGAGGGGTTGCCGTCCTGAAACGCCACAGGCAGATCGGAGAAGGTCAGGTGGGAGATGCCGGTGCGCTTGCAGCGCAGCTCGATCACCTTTTTCAGCTCGGGCACCACATCGTTGGCCACCTGGTCGCGGAACTTCCGGATCTCGGCAGGGCCGTAGCCGATGCGGTTCATCCGCACATAGGAAAGTTCGCTGTAATCGTGGTAGCCCAGGATCTGCGCCTGTGCGTTCAGGTTCTTGACGATGCTGGTGTACAGGCCATCCAGCTCGTCACGGTGGGCATCGAAATACGCTGCCTCGGCCTCGTAGGCAGCACGGCGGACGGCAGGGTCCAGGTTCTCCTTATAGGGGCCCAGCTGGGGAATGGTCAGCTGCTTGCCGTCAAACTCGACCAGTGCGCCGCCGTACACCTGCTGGTACTGGCTGACGAGGGCGTTGTACTCCTTCTGCAGCTCCACGGTGCGGTCATCCATGCCCAGCACGGCGTTCTTCATACCTGCCACGCAGGTGGTGCCAAAGGCTTCGGTCAGCGCGTCCACATGGGCGTTGGCCAGAAATGCCCGGCTGATCTCCACCCGTGCGTTCTCCACAGCGGGACCGTTGGCATCAAAGAAGTCCTGCTCGGCCTTCCAATAAGCGTCACGGGTGTCGCAGGTGTAGTGGATGCTTGCCAGCTGTGCGGCGGTGTTGTAATCGGCAAAGGCGCGGCTCTGCTCGTAGTAAACATTCACCAGCTCCTCGCCGCTGGCTGCCCCGGCGGCCTTGGCGGCCAGCGCCTTGCACTGGCCCAGCAGGGCATCAATGTCCGGGCGGGTATAACTCATTTCGCTGAATTTCATGGGATTCATCCTTTCGTTTCTTCTTGTCTGAGTGCTGAACCCATATTAGCACGTTTGGGGAAAAAGGGCAATGGAAAAGAGGAACTGCCCCTGTGGAGGAAAGTGTGTCAGAATTGTAAAAGATAAAATATTTTAGCTATTATTCTTGACTTATCCGACGATTCAGATATAATGGTCGTGTTCGCAAGAAACCTCAAACTTTTTAGATAATAAAAATACAAGTCAATCAAAGGAGAATATTACCATGACGTTTGAAGAAATGAAGAAGATCGTTGTTGACACCCTGAACTGCGAGGAGGACAAGGTGACCATGGAGGCCAGCCTGACCGAGGATCTGGAGGCCGACAGCCTGGATGCCGTGGAGCTGAACATGGCGCTGGAGGATGCCTGCGGTGTGTCCATCCCGGACGAGGAGCTGGCAAAGCTCAAGACCGTGGGTGACATCTACAACTACATCACCGCACATATCTGAGGAAACATGCGATGAATGATATCCGAGATCTGCTCCCCAACCGGATGCGGGAGCGCACTTTCCAGCTGAAAGCCAAGCGGGATGCCGGAGCTGTCTGGCACGAGCCGCAGTTTGTGGAGTGCAAGCAGTGCGGCCGCCGCGCTGCCCGCACCCTGTGGGCCAAAAGCCTGTATGTCTGCCCCAACTGCGGCTATCACATGCCCATTGGCGGGTATTACCGGCTCAGTCTGGTGCTGGATCACGGCAGCTTCCGGGAACTGGACGCTGACCTTGATCCGCAGGATGTGCTGAACTTCCCCGGATACGGGGAAAAGCTTGCCGCCGCCCAGAACAAGACCGGCCTGCACGAAGCTGCTGTCACCGCCGTCGGCCGCATTGGCGGCGTGGCCTGCGTGGCAGCCGTGTTGGACAGCCGGTTCTTCATGGGCAGCATGAGCACGGCTGTGGGCGAGAAGATCACCCGCGCCGTGGAGTACGCCACTGCCAAGCGCCTGCCTCTGGTCATCTTTTCGGCCAGCGGCGGCGCGCGGATGCAGGAGGGCATTTTCAGCCTGATGCAGATGGCCAAGACCAGCGCCGCCATCCAGCGCTTTTCGGCAAAGGGCGGGCTGTACGTCAGCGTGCTGACCCACCCCACCACCGGCGGCGTGACCGCCAGCTTTGCAAGCCTGGGCGATATCATGCTGGCCGAACCGGGGGCACTTATCGGCTTTGCCGGCCCCCGTGTCATTGAGCAGACCATCGGTGAAAAACTGCCCGCCGGGTTCCAGCGCAGCGAATTCCAGATGGAACACGGCTTTGTGGATCAGGTGGTGCCCCGCAGTCAGCTGCGGGATACGCTGATCCAGGTCCTGCAGCTTCATGCCGGAGGGAAACACGAATGATAAAAGATATTTTGGAACAGCTGGCCCCGCTGGACGCACAGATCGCCGCGCTGAAGGGCAGCGGCAGTGACATGGAGGCCATCACCGCCCATGCGTCCGAACTGGCAGAGCTGGCGGTGGAAGAGGACGAGATTCTGCGCTCCTGCGGCCCGCTGACTGCCGAGGACCGGGTCTTTCTGGCCCGTCACCCGGAGCGTCCGCACATCGACGAGACGATCTCTGCCCTGTTCACGGATTTCTTTGAGCAGCGCGGCGACCGGCAGTGCAAGGAGGACGCGGCCATTCTGGGCGGCGTGGCCCGCTTCCACGGGATGCCGGTGACAGTCATCGGCCACCGCAAGGGCTCCACGCTGGAGGAAAATCTGGCCTGCAACTTTGGAATGCCGGGGCCGGAGGGTTACCGCAAGGCTCTGCGCCTGATGAAGCAGGCTGAAAAATTCGGTCGTCCCATCATCACCTTTATCGACACGCCGGGCGCTTACCCCGGCAAGGATGCCGAGGAGCGGGGGCAGGGCGAGGCCATTGCCCGGAATCTGATGGAGATGAGCGGCCTGACGGTACCGGTCATCGCCGTGGTCACCGGCGAAGGCTCTTCCGGCGGTGCGCTGGCACTGGGTGTGGCCAACCACATCCTCATGCTGGAAAACGCGGTCTACTCAGTGCTGAGCCCCGAGGGCTTTGCCAGCATCTTGTGGAAGGACTCCTCCCGCAGCGGCGAGGCCTGTGAGATGATGAAGCTGACGGCCCAGGATCTGTACCGCGGCGGCATTGTGGAAGAAGTGATCCCGGAGCCGGTGGGCGGTGCCCAGCGCTGCCACGCGGCCCTGTTTGAGCGCATGGATGCCGCTCTGCGCGCCCACCTGAAAGAACTGTGCCGCATGAGCGACCGGCAGCTGGCCGATCAGCGCTATAAAAAGTACCGCCAGATCGGAGAAACGAGGAACGCATGAATGGTTTACAGCTGATCGCCACCGGCGGGGCACTTCCCGGACGGACGATCACCAATGACGCGCTGAGCCGCATGGTGGACACCAGTGACGCATGGATCACCAGCCGCACCGGCATCCGCACCCGGCACTGGTGCACCGAGGACGAATCTGCCGCCACGCTGGCCATTGCGGCCGCGCGGCAGGCCCTTGACCGCAGCGGCCTTGCCCCGGCGGACATTGCCTGCTGTGTCTGCGCGACCCTTTCTGCCCCGGATGCCACCCCCAGCGTGGCCTGTCAGGTACAGGCGGCGCTGGGCCTGCCCGAAAACCGGCCCGCGCTGGACATCAACGCGGCCTGTTCCGGTTTTCTCTATGGCATGGCTGTGGCGCGGGGGATGCTGACGACTCTGGGCGGGCAGTATGCCCTTGTCATCGGGTGCGAAGCGCTTTCCCGCCTGATGGACCCCACCGACCGCTCCACCTGCGTGCTGTTCGGCGACGGGGCCGGAGCCGCCATTTTCCGGCTGGCAGATACCCCCTTTGCGTTGACGCTGGGGGCACGCGGCAGTGATGTTCTCCATGCGGGCGGGCCGAGCCGGGAAGGTTCTGCCCCCATCACCATGGATGGCAAGGCGGTGTTCCGCTTTGCGGTGGATGCCCTTCCCAAGTGCCTGCACACGGTGCTGGACGAGACCCGGCTGACCCTCGAGGATCTGTCGTGGGTGGTCTGCCATCAGGCCAACAGCCGCATCATCGACCACTGCATCAAGGCTCTGCAGGCCGACCCGGCAAAATTTTATAAGAATATGGATCGCCACGGCAACACCAGCGCCGCCAGCATTCCGGTCGCCCTCAACGAGCTGGCCGAGAGCGGGCAGCTGACCCCGGGCAGACCGCTGGCCTGCATCGGCTTTGGCGGCGGCCTGACCTGGGGCGGCGCGATCCTGCAATACAAAGAGTGAAAATCATGTTCGGCAAACGGGCTCGCCCTCTCAGTCACCTTCAGTAACAGCTCCCCCAAAGTGGGAGCCTTTGGCAAAACCGAAAAGTTTACCGTACTGCCAAGGGCTCTCCCCTTGGGAGAGCTGTCGAGCAGAGCGAGACTGAGAGGGCGAGGACGCTTACCAATAGGATAAAACTATGAAACTTTTAAATGAAATTTTAGGCACAAAATACCCCATCATCCAGGGCGGCATGGCAAACATTGCCACCGGTGAGTTTGCCGCCGCCTGCTCCAATGCAGGTGCACTGGGCATCATCGGCGCGGGCGGCATGAATGCCGACACCCTGCGCGAAAATATCCGCCGGTGCAAACAGCTCACAGACAAGCCCTTTGGCGTGAACATCATGCTGATGCACCCGCAGGCAGATGAGTTTGCCCAGATCGTTGTGGAAGAAGGCGTGCAGGTGGTCACCACCGGCGCAGGCAACCCGGGCAAATATGTTCCCATGTGGAAAGCGGCAGGCATCAAGGTGATCCCCGTGGTGGCTGCCGCTGTGCTGGCAAAGCATCTGGAGAAGCTGGGCATCGATGCCGTGATCGCCGAAGGGACCGAGAGCGGCGGCCATGTGGGCGAGATGGCCACCATGGCGCTGGTGCCGCAGGTGGTGGACGCAGTGGATCTGCCCGTCATTGCGGCGGGCGGCATTGCCGATGGCCGTCAGCTGGCAGCAGCCCTGGCGCTGGGTGCCTGCGGCGTGCAGGTGGGCACCTGCCTGCTGGTGAGCCAGGAGTGCCCCATCCACAAAAACTACAAGGCTGCCCTGCTCAATGCCAAGGACAGCGACACCATCGTGACCGGACGCATCGGCGGTTCCCCGGTCCGGGTGTTGAAAAACCGGATGAGCCGTGAATATGTCCGGCAGGAAAAGGCCGGTGCCGATAAGATGGAGCTGGAAAAGTACACCCTGGGCAGTCTGCGCCGGGCCGTGTTTGAAGGCGACATCTCCACCGGCAGTCTGATGGCCGGTCAGGTGGCCGGAATGCTCCACGAGGTACGCCCTGTGGCGGACATTCTGGATGACCTGTGGAACGGCGGGAGGCAGCGTATCCACGCGCTGAGCGAGGAATGCTGACGCTCGGAAAGAAAGTCCTGTCTGTGCCCATCCTGCAGGGCGGCATGGGCGTGGGCGTTTCTCTGGGCGGGCTGGCCGGTGCCGTGGCGGCCTGCGGCGGCATGGGGTGCATCTCCACCGCCGATGCAGGCTACCGGGAGCCGGACTTTGCCCGTGACCCGGCCAGCGCCAACCACCGCGCCCTGACCGCTGAGATCCGGAAGGCAAAGCAGATCGCAAACGGTGCCGGTATGGTGGCCATCAATGCAATGGTGGCCACGCAGGACTATGCCGCCGCCATCCGCACCGCTGTGGAAGCGGGCGTGGACGCTGTGGTGTCCGGCGCGGGTCTGCCGCTGGAGCTGCCCGGCCTTGTGAACACGATGGAGGTCGCCATCGCGCCCATCGTTTCCAGCGGGCGGGCGGCAAAGCTCATCCTGCGCCGCTGGGCCAAGGAGT
>ERZ894220.1199-NODE-1199-length-11103-cov-10.1255_pt1 | contig 11103 bp, 5 predicted proteins | sample MGYA00380292_ERZ894220 | MGnify/ENA primary metagenome ERZ894220 (study PRJEB32331, sample SAMN06328446) | human gut metagenome | biome: human gut microbiome; feature: stool | host: Homo sapiens | collected 2014-12-05 ... | reverse complement strand
CCTACACTGCGGAAAAACACCGCTCACAAAGCGGACGCCAACTTGCTAAAACACACAGAGGCACTCGTGGCTGATCCGCATCGACGGGTCGCCGGCGTACTGGGCCTTCAACCGTCCCTCGATCAGTTCCGGGCTCCACCCCCCTGCGCAGCGCGTCCAGCACCCAGGCGCGCAACGGGCCCGAGTCCATGCGGCGCGGCTTGCGGGATCCGCGCCGGCGCAGGTCCGCCTTCCTCTGCGCGGCCAGCGCCGAATAGAACGGACCCGAGGTCCACGGCCCGGTCTTCAGCCGTTTCGGCCGGTAGGGGCGGTACGACCCGTTCTCGTTGGACGCGAACCACAGGCCGCGCCTCAGCTCGCGGCTCACCGTGGACTTGTCCCGGCCGATCCTCTCCGCGGTCCGCCGAATGCTCAGATGCTGTTCGCAATGCAGCTTCTCGATCAGGATCCTCTCCTCGGACGACAGGTGCGAATACTGTTGACCCATGAGTGCGACACCTTCTTAAGTTAGAAACTTCGAACACTTCCAACCCTAGACAAGGTGTTGCACTTCTATTTAGAACCCGGGGCGTAAACACGATTGCCTTCAAAGAAGATGGTCGTGACTGTGCTGGAATCAATGTTCGGTGCTATGAAGCGAAGCGTTGGTTGTGTGTCTAAGCTGGCCGCATTGTTGAATGAGTCTCAACTTCGGGGTGTCGTTTTATCGGCTGTGATGTTATTGTGGCGCGACACGCCAGCTTTATAGGCGATGAGTGGTGGCATCAGATGAGTTCGCTTGTACGTCTCCATTCTTTGTTGAAATATGTTATGCAAAGTTGTGTAATTGGCATATGAAACTGTCATATTTGATGTGTTGCGTTGCGTTTATGTGAACTTATTTTCATTGTGCATATTGTTATCAATTTGTTATCAAGGACGATCGCGAGTGAAATGCGCTCATTTATACAATGGCTGTTGCATGGCTGCCCTTGAGGGACGTTCCTCTGGCATGGCTTTGCAATGAGCCGCGATGTGGTCGTAACCAACGTGGGATTCGATTGTGCGGCGAAGAAAAAATGATGGGGGGGGGGAGTCGCCCTCCATCATTCAGGAAAGGGAACTGAATGGTTTATAACATTCACATATTGCAAACAAGGAAAACCGGTCGTGTGGTTGCTGCTGCGGCTGCATCCGTGCTGTGTTGCATGGGGGCTGTATTTCCAGCGACTATCGGAGTGACTGCGGCGTCGGCCGATGAACCCGTCGAATTGGTCGTCAACGGCGGATTCGAAGACGATCTTAATGGTTGGAAGTCTGGAACGGTGTGGAATAGCTCCGCATCGTCCATTGCCGTCACTGCGGATGATGTGCATGGTGGCAGTGGCGCCTTGAGCGTTACTGATCGTACATCCTCTGATGCTGGTGCAATCCAGTCTCTTGATGGCAAGGTGGAAAAAGGACAGACATATACCGGAAGTATGTGGGTCAAGGCCACGGAAGACGGTGAATTCAATATCACTGTTTGTTCGGGTAATGGTTCCGGATGTGACCAGATTGCGACCGGAACGGCGAAAGCGGGTGAGTGGACACAAATTTCAGGTACTGGAACGTTAGGTGGTAGTGGTGATTTCACCAGTCCCTCGCTGGTGATTGAAAACAAGTATGGCACGAGCAATGCCGACTTCATTGTCGACGACATTTCCGTAACCGGTTCGGATTCTGGTTCCTCATTCGTGCCGCCGACTACGGGTACGGCAACGGCAGCCAAGGCTTTCGGCGACTATTCAAACCCGATTATCGATTATTGGTATGGCGCCGATCCGTGGGCTATGGAATACAACGGACGCGTATATATCTACACTACGGGTGATGGCACTTCTGTGAATGCTGATGGCTCGTTGAATTATGACTATGAATATGACAGTACTGGGCAGATCAAGGACAATTCGTTCGCTCAAGTAAAGACCATCAATGTTCTGTCCAGTGATGACATGGTCAATTGGCGTAATGAGGGTTACATTCGTGTGGCTGGAGAACAGGGGGTGGCCACCTGGGCCAGCAATTCCTGGGCTCCTGCCGTCGCTCATAAGACCATCAACGGTAAAGAGAAGTTCTTCCTGTATTTCGCCAATGGCGGCAGCGGTATCGGTGTGCTGACCTCGGATTCTCCTGTTGGTCCGTGGAAGGACGAAACCGGTGAGCTGTTGATTAAGGGCGGTACTCCTGAATCCGCTGGTGTGGTCTGGCTGTTTGATCCCGCGGTGTTCGTGGATGATGACGGGCAGGGCTACCTGTATTACGGAGGTGGTGTTCCGACAGGCGAGGAAGAACATCCGAACACGGCTCGCGTTATTAAACTGTCCGATGACATGCTGCATACCGAAGGTGAGGCTCAGGCCATAGACGCACCTGCCATGTTTGAGGACTCCGGGATTGCCAAGATAGGTGGTACTTATTACTACTCGTATTGCACTAATTTCAGCCATGACAACGTAATTGATGGTAACACGGTCGGTTACGGCAATATCGCGTATATGACTTCAGACAACCCGATGGGGCCGTTCACTTATCAGGGTGAGATTCTGAAGAATCCGAGCACGTATTTCGGTGTTGGCGGCAACAATCATCACGCGATGGTTCAACTTGGCGACCAGTGGTATATGACCTACCATGCGCAAACGGTGGCAAAGGAATTGATGAACGGCGGTAATCTTGACGCGGCGCATGGCTACCGAAATACTCATCTCGATCCGATTACGGTTAACGAGGATGGTTCCATTGCCGATATTGCAATGACATATGAGGGTCTCTCTTCGGTGAAGAATCTGGACGCGTATCAAGATGGAGGCATTCCAGCTTCCACCATTGCATGGGATTCCGGCATTCAGAACGCATATGACCTGACTTCTGGTGTGCGCGTGGTCGATATGACTACAGACAATTCCGAAGGTCAGAAGCTCAGCAATATTAATAATGGTGAGTGGACGTCTTTGGCGAATGTCGATTTCGGGAATAACGGCGCCTCTTCGCTGACTGTGACTGCAGCTGGCAAAGCCGGAGGCATCCTTGAGATTCGTCTTGATGATCCGGATTCCGAACCTGTGGCTTCTATTTCGATTCCTGCCGGTGATGGATCCGAGTACGCCGATTACACGACCACCCTTGAGGGTGTGACAGGGGTGCATCATGTGGTGTTCTCCTTCAAATCCGATGGTGGTGCGAATGCTCAGGATGAGCTGTACGACATCACTACGTACACTTTCACGGAGTCGCAGGATGAAACTCCTTCGACTCCGGTGGACAAGTCTGATTTGCAGAGCGCAGTGAATGAGAATTCCGGCCTGAACGCTTCCGATTACACGGAAGAGAGCTGGAAGGTGTTTGCTGACGCATTGCAGAAGGCTCAGGCGGTATTGCAGGATGAATCCGCTACTGAACAGCAGGTTCAAGATGCGCTTGCTGCATTGAATAGCGCACGTGCCGGTCTGAAGCTGGCTGATGATTCCACTGATGGCAATGCCGACGGCTCCAATGACACGGATGGCGTGGATTTGGCACAAACCGGTTCCTCTGTCTTGCCTGGTGCTGTGATTGTCGCTTGCTTGGCTCTCACTGGTGTGATCGTAGCGCGAGTGCGTCGCGAGATGCGCTAGTTACCTCTTGGTAATGCGGTCATCCCGTAGCGGCAGCCTCGGGATGACCGCACATGAAACCTAGAACTGGTACTTGTTCAAGCGTAAGTTTTGGCAGTGGTAATGTCCATCACTTATCCATATGCGGGAATGTCTTATCGTCATTCATTGCTGATTTGTGCGGGCATGCTATTGGAATACGCACTCGATGTTGAGTGCTTATCATGAAAGGTTAAAAGACTTATGAATTATTTACGACAAAAAATTTCGGCTAGTGCTATCGCGGTGTTGTCGACTTGTGGGTTGATTTTGGCGCCAATGCCGGTCTTTGCGGATGATTCAACGCCATCTTCAACGCCATCGGATGGCAGTTACACCACGACTGATAGCGGTGATGGCACGTATTCCATTCCCATGTTGAACACGGATGTTCCGGATATCAGTGTTATTCGTGTGTCGAAGGACGATCCGAATAACAAAGACGGTCGTGATGTGTATTACATGGTGAGTACCACTATGGAGCTCAGTCCCGGATCTCCAATTATGAAATCCTATGATCTGGTCAATTGGTGGATAGTCACGTACGTGTATGATCGCATTTCTATGAGCGATGCTTCATCCTTGCGCAATGGAGCTAGCTCGTATGGCGAAGGCGAGTGGGCTCCGTCGCTGCGCTATCACAATGGCCGCTTCTACGTGTTATTCAATACGAACAACCTTAATGGCGCTTATATCTACTACACCGATGATATTGAGAATGGTCCTTGGACGAAGATTGCCCTTAATCGGGGATTCCATGATCCGTCATTGTATTTTGATGAGCAAGGGAGTCCTTGGATTATCTCCGGCGTCAACCAATATAGGCTGTCCGATGATTTAACCACGGTGGTGGAGAGCCATGAGAATATCATCTCTGCCGAACAGTTCACTGATGATCTTGGTGAGACTCCTACCGGATTTGAAGGATCTCAGACTTTCAAAATCGGTGATTATTTCTATACTCCAACGATTTACTGGGGCAAAGACGGTCGTACGGTGATGCTGCTGCGCACCACTGATTTGCTTGATGGCTCCAAATACGAAGCCAAAAAGTATTATCTAGGTGCTTTCGCACAAGGTAGCCTTGTTGAAGTCGACAACGGTGATGGCACGACGTCTTGGCATGGATTCTTCTTCCGAGACACATATCCGACCGGACGTATTCCCGGTTTGATTCCTGCAACGTGGGGTGATGACGGATGGCCTGTGTTTGGGGACAATAATCAGGTAAGCGCGTCGGACACCTACGACAAACTGATTGATTTGCCTGCTGATTTGGAGAATCTGGTTCGCCAGCGTTCCCTGGTCAATTCGGACGATTTTGATAATGACGCGCCTCATCAGTCTTATCAGGATCAGGATTGGTGGACTCTGGAGGAGCCTCCTCAGGTTGACGATTCTCTGATTGGAATCGAGCTGGTGGACAATGGCGATTTCGAAAACGGGACTGAATCGTGGACCCCTCAGTGGAATGGTACGCTTACCGCGATTACGGATGGTTCTCTTTCTGGAACCACGAGTCTTGCTGTGACGAATCGTGGCGAATACAATGGCGCTGGCCCGGGTCAATCTATGGATGGAAAATTGCAGCAGGGCGTGACATATCGTGCCAGTGCAACGATTCGATACGACCATGAGATGGACGGCGTCGATTCATCGGCTGTGACTTCCCACCTGTTTTATGTGGCGATTCAATATGCAGACGGCACAATTAATCGTGTGGCCACAGGAACAGTGAAACGTGGGGAGACGACTACTATCACAGGTGAGTTCTCCATCCCATCCGACGCTAATGTGGAAGGTTCCAAACTCATTGTCGAAACCGCGTGGGGTGCGGAAGGCACGTGCATGGATTACGTCATCGACGATATTTCCCTGATCGGTCTTGCTGATGAGAAGGAATATCCGGTCGCCGAAGAATACCAACCCAATGGTTCGAATCTTGATTTGGTATGGGAATGGGGACATAATCCAGATAACCGATATTGGTCTCTCACTGATCGTGAAGGCTGGTTGCGTTTGACCAATGGGCACAAGGTTTCCGCCACGGCCAAATATATGAAAGGCACTTATGGCGACCTGACATATTTTGAAACCGCCCGTAACGTTTTGTCGCAGCGTACCTTTGGCGGATCCATGTCTGTGGAAACCCACATGGATGTCAGTCATATGAAGGATGGAGACACCGCAGGCCTCGCTACATATACCCGTAGTTTTGCCTATGCCGCTGTGCGTCAAGAAAATGGACAGCGAACGTTGGGCGTGGTCAAGCGTGTCTACGACAATGGCGTGAAGGACGCGGACGGTAATATCGTTGACGATACGATTGATCGTGACGCTGAAGAGGCCTTTGTATCGGGCGGCACAGTGACATTGCCAGATGATGCGACCAATGTGTGGATCAAGTCGGACAACACACTGGATAATGCGAGTGGTAAGTTGACGATTCAGTATTGGTACAGTCTGGACGGTAAGCAATGGTCCAAGCTTGGCGACGAGCAGGGGCCGCTGACTTACGATTGGAGCTTGTCGCACTTTAAGGGGTATCGAATCGGCTTGTTCAATTACGCCAAGGAGAATACGGGTGGTTATGTCGATTTTGATTACTATGACTTGAGCGACGTGTTGACTTCTGACGGCAAAGCTGTGGATACGTCTAAGCTGCGTTCGGCCATTGATCAGGCTGACTCTCTGCAGTCTGCGGAATATCCTATGGATGAGTGGGATAAGATGCTCACGCTACTTGATAAGGCAAAGCAGGCGTTGGCATCCGATCCTTCCACGCAAAATGAGGTGGATGCCCCGCAGCGTGCACTGAGTTTGCAGCTCGCGCAATTGGCGGTTGACCGTCAGTCTGGTGATGGCGGAAATCCTGGTGGTGGTGATCAGACCGGTGACGGTAACCAGTCGGGTAACGGCGATCAGACCGGTGATGGCGGCCAGCAACAGTCTTCTACTGCTGATGATAATTCATCTGAACTGTCATCAACTGGTTCGTCCGTAACACCGATGGTGCTGTCTGCAATTGCCCTGATGCTGGCTGGCATCAGTGTCATTCGGATACGCCGCTCTTCGCGCTGAAATATCGCCGCAGCCTGTTGGTTGCAGCGATTGAATGTGCGGAATCAGTGATGTGTCGCAATGGTGGGTTGTGCGAATGCTCGGCAACGTGGATTCGTACAACCCATCCTGTTATGTTGAGACCGCGGCGTGAGACATGGTGGAGCATGACATCGGCGTAGAATGTGCGATTTTGGAAACAAAGGAGCTGGTGTGTGGGCGGCTGGCAGTTTTCATTTCGAATCGACGGCGTTCTCCTGATATCAAGTATGGCTGTGTATCTATGTTGCCGTTATGTGGTGATGTTAGCGGAGTGAGTAATTCGGATATGGTTCGCCCTTATGAACATATGTATGGCTTATGTCGTCCGCCGAAGCATGGTTGCGATTAGCGAAAATCAGGTATTGCGGCGTTATGTCCGGCGCCATGTCATTATCGTATGGCGCACTCACGATACAATACCGTCCTAGCATGGGCGTCGCGGCATGAGACGACGCATTGTGCAGACAGGTGTGGCGTCGAACAACGAACGCGAGGTAAACGTAGATGGCGGTGAATTCCAGCGTGGAGAAACAGCCGGTCGACCAGCAGGCGAGCGGTGAGGTGCAGGCTGAAATCGATACGCGGTCCGATGGTGTTTCGCCCATGCCCAACGATGTTTCCAAACATAACGATGTTTCCAAGCATCCGGTGGCGTCCATTCCCGAATCGACGCTGTCGCTGGCCGATATTGAGCGTAAGCGCTCGCATCCTGCATTGTGGCTGGCTTATGCGCTGCTGGTGATTGCGGCCATTGTGGTGCCGTATTGGTGGGGGCGTGCGATTGCGGTGAACGATACGCAGTGGCTGCTTGATAATTTGAGCGCGCTTGAGCCGCGCGGCGCCGCGTTTGTTGCCTGGACGGTGACGCTGATTGCCGTTTCCGGCCTTGGTCTGCTGGTTGTTGACGCCCATCGGCGCTTGTGGGGCGCGGTTTTTGTGATTGGCTTGGCGGCGGAGCAACTCATTGCCGGCCTGCGCATTCTGAAAATTGATTTTTGGTATGCGACATATGTGGTGTACGGAGAGTCGTCGGCATTGGCGAATGCGGCGAATCTTGGCATTATTTCAGTTGGTATTGGCGTTGCCGTTTTCGCGGTGCTGTGGGTGGGATTGTTGGTGACGATTAAAAAAGAGTCGCCGTTGAATGTGCTGACGCGCAGTTGGGCGTCGTTTATCTTTTTTTTGTGATTGAGACGATTGCTTTGCTTGTTGTGATGTTTGGCGGCCTGCTGACGTTGGTCTGATTCGTGGTGTCTGGTGCTCCTGTATAATTGACCCTTGGCGTATTTCGCCCGCGGATAGAGAGCGCGCCGGCATCGGGCCGGTAGCACCGCGCAGCAATATAAGGAGGATGCCGTGGCACTGACGGCTGAAGAAAAGCAGGAAATCATCGCTAAGTACGCGACCCATGAAGGTGACACCGGCTCTCCGGAGGTCCAGGTTGCTCTGCTGACCAAGCGTATCGCTGATCTGACCGAGCACCTCAAGGAGCACAAGCATGACCACCACTCCCGTCGTGGTATGCAGCTGATGATCGGTGACCGTCGTCGCCTGCTTGACTACCTCAAGCGCGTTGACATCAACCGTTACCGTTCCCTCATCGAGCGTCTGGGTCTGCGTCGATAATTGAAGACTTCCGCCCGAGTACCTAGGATGGTGCTCGGGCGTTTTACATATCGCCAGCCAACGGCAACAACGGCAAGAGGGTTAGAGGATAGGCCAGCAGGTAAGGCCGACAGGAGAACCCGAATGAAGGGGTTGACACGAGGAACGACGGCCAAGGGGCCAGTCGAAACAAGGTATGTGACGTCCGCTGAAGAGGACAGTTGCGGTTCAAGCGAGTCGCCAAACCGCAACACAGTATGTAGGAATAAATAGAAAATTAAAGAAGGAGGAACCCTATGGAGGGTCCCGAAATCAAGGCCGTTGAGGCCGTAATCGACAATGGATCGTTTGGTAAGCGCACGCTGCGCTTCGAGACCGGCCGCCTCGCCCAGCAGGCCGATGGCGCTGTGGCCGCCTACCTCGACGACGATTCCATGATTCTGTCCACCACCACCGCCGGTTCCAGCCCGAAGGAGAACTACGACTTCTTCCCGCTGACCGTCGATGTTGAAGAGAAGATGTACGCTGCCGGCAAGATTCCGGGCTCGTTCTTCCGCCGTGAAGGCCGCCCGAGCTCCGAGGCCATCCTCGCCTGCCGCATCATCGACCGCCCGCTGCGCCCGCTGTTCCCGCACACCCTGCGCAACGAAGTGCAGGTCGTCGAGACCGTGCTCGCCGTGAACCCTGATGACGCTTACGATGTCATCGCCCTGAACGCCGCTTCCGCCTCCACCATGATCTCCGGTCTGCCGTTCGAAGGCCCGGTCTCCGGTGTGCGTCTGGCGCTGATTGATGGCCAGTGGGTTGCCTTCCCGCGTTGGAGCGAGCGTGAGCGCGCCGTGTTCGAGATTGTGGTCGCTGGCCGCGTGATCGAGAACGGTGATGTTGCCATCGCCATGATCGAGGCCGGTGCCGGCAAGAACGCCTGGCACCTCATCTACGACGAGGGTCAGACCAAGCCCGATGAGGAAGTCGTTGCCGGTGGTCTTGAGGCCGCCAAGCCGTTCATCAAGGTGATTTGCGAGGCTCAGGACGAGCTCAAGAAGATCGCCGCCAAGGAGACCAAGGAATTCCAGCTCTTCCCGGAGTACACCGACGAGCTGTACGCCCGCATCGACGAGATCGCCCATCAGGATCTGGACGAGGCGCTCTCCATCGCCGAGAAGCTGCCGCGTCAGGACCGCATCCATGAGATCAAGGAGCACGTGCGCGAGGTGCTCGCGGACGAGTTCACCGATATGGACGATGCCGAGAAGGACAAGGAACTCGGCAACGCCTTCAAGGAACTGCAGCGCCAGATCGTGCGTCGCCGCATCCTGACCGAGGACTACCGCATCGACGGCCGTGGCCTGCGCGACATCCGCACCCTGTCCGCCGAGGTGGACATTGTGCCTCGCGTGCACGGTTCCGCCCTGTTCCAGCGTGGCGAGACCCAGATTCTGGGCGTCACCACGCTGAACATGCTCAAGATGGAGCAGCAGATCGACGCGCTGTCCGGTCCGCAGTCCAAGCGTTACATGCACAACTACGAGATGCCGCCGTACTCCACTGGTGAGACCGGCCGCGTCGGTTCCCCGAAGCGCCGCGAAATCGGCCACGGCGCCCTCGCCGAGAAGGCTCTCGTGCCGGTGCTGCCGAGCCGCGAAGAGTTCCCCTACGCCATCCGACAGGTCTCCGAGGCCATCGGTTCCAACGGTTCCACTTCGATGGGTTCCGTGTGCGCCTCCACGCTGAGCCTTTTGGCTGCCGGCGTGCCGCTGAAGGCTCCGGTTGCCGGCATCGCCATGGGCCTCGTGTCCGGCGACGTTGATGGCAAGCACATCTTCAAGACCCTCACCGATATTCTGGGTGCCGAGGATGCCTTCGGCGACATGGACTTCAAGGTGGCCGGTACTTCCGAGTTCATCACCGCCCTGCAGCTCGACACCAAGCTCGACGGCATCCCCGCCGACATCCTGGCCGCCGCTCTGCAGCAGGCCAAGGAAGCCCGCGCCACGATTCTCGAGGTCATCAACGAGTGCATCGACGGCCCGGCCGAGATGAGCGAGTTCGCTCCGCGCATCATCACCACCTCCGTCCCGGTTGAGAAGATCGGCGAAGTCATCGGCCCGAAGGGCAAGATGATCAACCAGATTCAGGAAGACACCGGCGCTGAAATTGCCATCGAGGATGACGGTACCGTCTTCATCTCCTCCGAGGGTGGCGAGGCTGCTGAGAAGGCCAAGGCCATCATCGACCAGATTGCCAACCCGCACGTGCCCGAGGCCGGCGAAACCTACAACGGCAAGGTCGTCAAGACCACGTCGTTCGGCGCTTTCGTGAACCTCACCCCCGGCACCGACGGCCTGCTGCACATCTCCCAGATCCGCAACCTGGCCAACGGCGAGCGTATTGACGCTGTCGAAGACGTGCTCAAGGAAGGCGACACCGTTGAGGTGATCGTTCAGGGTGTCGATGATCGCGGCAAGATCTCCCTGGCCATTCCTGGTTTCGAGGATCAGGAGAACAACGCCCGCCCGAGCCGTGGCGATCGCGATGACCGCCGTGGCGGCCGTGGCCGTGGTGACCGTGACGATCGCCGTGGCGGCCGTGGCCGTCGCTCCGATCGCGATGACCGTGACTTCGACGATCGTGACGACCGTCCGCGTCGCCGTCGCTCCGATGACTTCGAGGATGATTACGACGACCGTCCGCGTCGCCGTCGCTCCGATGACCGTGACTTCGATCGCGATGATCGCGATGA
>ERZ894220.1186-NODE-1186-length-11229-cov-10.4987_pt1 | contig 11229 bp, 10 predicted proteins | sample MGYA00380292_ERZ894220 | MGnify/ENA primary metagenome ERZ894220 (study PRJEB32331, sample SAMN06328446) | human gut metagenome | biome: human gut microbiome; feature: stool | host: Homo sapiens | collected 2014-12-05 ... | reverse complement strand
AATCATCCGCGGCTCGCGTTTTTTCTTCGTCATTCCGTTCGCGTCTGCATCCTGTGCCTCGCCACGCTTTCCGAAAAGACCGGTCGCCTCGGCTGTTTCCGCCGCTTCACGTCGTTTCCTCGGCACGTCGACCACTTCGAGCATCCCGCGTGAGACCAGCTTCTGCAGCGCGGCGCGCAGATCCCCGCGGCTCATATGCATCAGCTCCGCGAGATCCTTCCGGCTCAGCGCCTTTCCGGCATCCTTTCGATCAGTCGCCTCCACGGCATCTTCCCGCGCAGGCATCTGCGCTTCAGCCCCTCGAGTGAGCGCCTTTCCCGCGTCCTTCCGATACAGCAGCAGCGACAGCTCCGCCAGCGTCATATCATACTTCAGCGCCACCGACTCGAGATAGCGCTCGAGCAGCTTCCGGTCGCGGTACTTCTCCACGATGATCCCATCCTCCGAAATCACCTCCTGCAGCGCCTGGCTCCGCTCCTCACCGAGCTTCTGCGTCCCCGGAATCGTCGCCGGGAACACGAAACCATCCTTCGCCGCATCCACTAGAAAATGATAGACCTGCAGCCGCTTCCGCTCATACGCATCCTCATCCAGCACATGCTTGAAGAAGTCGTTGTAGCACTCGAACATCGCGAGTTTCATCTCCACCGTCCGCGCGAAGCTGATCTTCTGATTCACCAGCGAACCCTTCGTCTTCACATAATAGTAGACCGGCGTCCGCAGCGCATAGAACGTCGTCGCATAGCGCACATACTCGAGATTAAACAGAAAATCCTCGCACCAGCTGAGCTTCGCATCCATCCGGATCCCGTGCGCCTCCACAAGCGAGCGCCGGTACAGCTTATTCCACAGCACCCCATAGTAGTAGTCCGCCGGGTTCTCCATCATGAAGCCAACGAACGCTTCACGCCCGATCACCTGGTCCGCGTCGATATCCCCCTTCCGCGACACCATCTCTCCGACGACACGATAGAAATCCGCGATCACCATGTCGCAGCCCGTCTCCTCGGCCGCCCGCACCATCAGCTTCGTCGCATCCGCCGTCAGCCAGTCATCACTGTCCACGAACTGCAGAAACGTACCCCGCGCCCGCGCGATCGCCTGGTTTCGCGTATCCGACACCCCCGTATTCTCCTTATGCACGACCACCACGCGCGCATCCGCCCGCGCATATCCGTCGCAGATCTCCCCGGACCGATCCTTACTTCCATCATCCATGAGGATCAGCTCGAAATCCCGAAACTCCTGATTCAGAATACTGTCCACACAGCGCGCGAGACTCTTCTCCGCGTTATACACCGGCACGATGATACTGACCTTCGGCTCCATAGGCACCTCCATCAAAAAACTACTTCTAGTTGTACCATAAAACCCTCCCGTTGACACTCGTATATTTCTGCTCACTTTTCCCGGGCCAATGTCTCGGCCCTCCGCCTGCTCACTCCGCGCCCACGCGTCCGCACCCTCCACCTTCTCACGTCGCGTCCACCCATTCGCACTCGTTGCCTTTATCGCGCCCATGCCTCCGCCCACTACCTCCTCACGTCGCATCGAAGCACCAATTCCCTCATGAAAATGTCATATTACAGCATAAATTCGCTCATGAAAGTGTAATGAAGCACGGATTATTCCCTCATGAAAGTGGCAAAATACTGAAAAGAACGCTCATAAAAGTGGCAGAGCACGGAAATCTGAGAGGAAAAAGAAGGTGCCATGGTGTTAAATTATTCTTATGATATTTCCGCTTCCTGATGATTTTTTTGAATTATCTTAACTTTAATATCGAAACTTAACTTAAAACAAGTTATAATACAAAAATAGAGTTAAATAGAAGGAGAACATATGGAATATCTCTATAAAGTTCTGGGAATTAAAGCGACAGTTCAGCGCGCAGAGTTTGACCATCTGCCCAATTATATAGCTGTAAGGTATCGTTTACAGAAGGTATCCATGGATGGACAGAAAGTGATTTTTCTTTATCCAAAGACAGAGTTGGAGCAGATCGAAGTGCTGAAAAAGCATATTGCCCGTATACAGAAAAAAGAGAACCTGCCTGTCGTGCTGGTGCTAAACGAACTCAGTTATCGTCAAAAGGAATATCTGCTTCGTGAAAAGATCCCGTTTATCGTAGATGGAAAACAAATCTATCTGCCGTTTATGAGCGTGTATTTGCAGGAGCGGTGCGATGCGGAGAAGCAGCCAAGAGAAGATCTGCTTCCGTCGGCGCAGCTGCTTTTATTGCATTTTATTTACGGCGGCACGAAAGAACTGCCGTCGAGCCAGGCAGCGAAGGATTTAAAGCTGACAGCTACGTCTATATCGAGAGCATCGAGACAGCTGGAGGAGATGGGGCTGTTGCAGATAAAGAAAGCTGGTGTGCAGAAAATTCTGCTGTCCGAAGATCCGCCGGAAGTGCTGTTTCAGAAAGCGGAAGAGACTCTGTTGAATCCGGTAAAGCGAACGGTCTATGTTCCGAAGGAGTATATTGGGGCGGATATGCTGGTAAGCGGATATTCGGCACTGGCAGAATATTCGATGCTGAGCGCACCAGCCGTCGAGTGCTATGCGACAGATAAAATATCTCAATGGAAAAACGTTATGACAAACAGACTTCAGGATTCGAAGACTCAGGTGGCGGTAGAAATGTGGAGATACGATCCTCGGATTTTAGCTACTGGACATAGCGTTGACGCGCTCTCGCTGGCTCTGACATTAAAAGACGATACAGATGAACGTGTTGAACAGGCAGTGGAAGAACTGCTGAGCGAAGTATGGAGAAAGATAGATGGTAGGAAAATATAAAGTAGTCACGCTCTGTGGCAGCACCCGCTTCAAAGAGCAGTTCATGGATGCCCAGAAGCGGCTGACGCTTGCGGGTTATATCGTCATCAGCGTCGGGCTCTTCGGCCACGCCGGCGATCAGGAAGTCTGGGACGGCATGGACGAAGGAACCCTCTCGAAAACGAAGGAAATGCTCGACGACATGCACAAACGGAAAATCGACATGGCTGACGAAATCTACGTCATCAACGTCGGCGGCTACATCGGTGACAGCACCCGCTCGGAAATCCAGTACGCCGAAGAGCACGGGAAACCGGTCCGGTACTACCAGAACATCCGTAAATAGGAGATGCTGAGTCAGCTTTCGGAGGCGAGACAGGATATCGCAGATGGAAAGTGCAAAACCGGCGCCCAGGTAGCCGAGAACCTGGGAAAAAAGTACGGATTTATATAAAGACAGCCGAAATCAGGCGTATGATGTGAAAAATTTTGTCGTAGAACAGTGCTATGATCATAGTGCAGAAAACCATCTGCAGCATATAGACAGGAGGAACGGATTATGAATACAAAGCAGATCATCGGCTTTCACAACCCGGATGAGGAATACGGATATTTGAGTAACTGGTATCGGTCGGATTTCGAAAAGGACGGCATCCGGTTTTCATCCATGGAGCAGTACATGATGTACCAGAAGGCGCGCTGCTTTCGGGACGAGAAGGTCGCCGCAGAAATCCTGAAAACCGATGACGTCGGCCGCATCAAGGAACTGGGCCGCCAGGTTTCAAACTATGATGAAAGCAGATGGAACGGCATGCGCCAGATCCTCGTCTACGAAGGCCTCCTCGCAAAGTTTGAGCAGAACGAAGACCTGAAGGCTCAGCTCAAATCCACCGGCGACGCCATCCTCGCAGAGTGCGCCGTCAAGGACCACATCTGGGGCATCGGCTTATCGATGAAGGACCCAGATCGACTCGACGTGAAAAAGTGGCACGGAACGAACCTGCTGGGGTATGCACTCATGATCGTACGAGAACGGGTGTGAAGGGCGAAAATCCAGATACCAATATAAATACGTATTTGATGATTTATAGATATGAATAAATGCAGATCAAAATGCGCAGAATATGAGCACTTATAGACATTTAATCAACACTATATGAAAATATGCCTATTATTTTTGAGAGATGCTGGATGGTAAAATTCCGAGTTGTTGAGCTGTTCTTACTTTCTATTTTATCAGATATCGCCTACAGAGTCCATAGCTTCATAGCTCAAAACAGTTCACCCACCAACCATTTGGCTATGTAAAGGGGACGGCTTTTCAGCCGCCCCACCGGTCAACGCTGCGTTAATCAGACAGGTTCATCGTCCGATTCCGCTTCATAATCCTCGTTGACATCCACTTCTTCGTCCTCGTCACCATCATCCTCCGGCAGCTGGAGCGTATCTTCATCCTCATCGTGATAATCCGCATCCGGGTCCGGCTGATTTTTCTTGGACGCAGGCTTTACGCCCTTCATCTTGATATAGAGATAACCGCCGCCTGCCGCCAGTGCAATCAGCACGACCACACCCAGAAAGCCGGATGCGATCTTTGTGACCTTGTTTTCCTTGAGCTGTTCCGTGCCGGATGCCGCCGCTTCTTCTGCGGCTTTCTTGGCTTCTTCCTCGGCTTTCAGCCTGTCCTGTTCAGCCTGCGCCGCCGCTTCCTTTTCGGCGGTATAAGCGTCCGCATCTTCTTCCTCCATCAGAGCCAACAGGTCGGCTTCATCCACAAGGTTCATAAAATGGACGGTCTGCGCCCCTTTACTATTCCTGTCAATGACCAGATAGAATGTGTTGCCGGACTTCGACACCAGCGTAATGAACTGCTGACCACTGCCATCGGAATAATTGGTGTGGTAATCGTCCACCAGTGTCAGGTTGCCCTCCGGGGTCAGAGCACCGGTTTCCTCATCGGTCACGGTGACTACATCTTCTTCATCGGTGGTAGAAGTCAGGACAGGCTGTTCCACTTCCTCCACAGGCTCACCGCCATAGGCAAAAGCAGGAGCCGCCATGCCAGCGCACAGTGCCACCGACAACATCAGGGCACAGAACTTATTCATCATCTTCATTATCAGATTCCTCCTTGTTGAACGTAGCACCGACTGCGGACAACGCAGCCGGGGTCGGAGTGGAAGTTGCAGACTGGCGCAGCAGGGCGGCAAGCTGTTCCGGCGTAACCTTGGCGGTGCGCACCATCTCATTCACCTCGGCAGCTTCTGCTTCCTGAATCCGTCGTTCAAGGCTTTCAATGCGAGTGTTGATCTTAATGCGACGCTCCCTTTCCTTTTCCAGAGAAGCGCGCAGCTTATCGAGTTTTTCGCTCATGTTTTCCTCCAATCATTTTGAGAGCCGCCCGAAACCGGACAGATATTTCTGCCAGTAGGACGAGTGAATGTTTGCGTACTTGATGGGGTCGCCGGCGGACACCATCATCCCGTTTCCAAGGTAGATGCCCACATGACTTTTTCCCGGAGTATCATACGTTCCCTCGAAGAAAACAAGGTCACCGGGCTTTGCTTCGGCTTCGCTGATGTGCTGGCTCTTGTTCCACAGGCCGTTGGCGGTGGTGCGTCCCACATCGTAGCCGTTCTGGTTGTAGACCCAACAAACGTAGCCTGAACAGTCAAAGCCAGTTTCCGGGGTAGAGCCGCCCCACACATAGGGCGTACCCACATACTTTTGGGCTTCCTTGTAGATGGCGGCAAATTCCTCATCCGTCAAGGCTTCCGCTGGAACCTGATAATCAATGCCCGGCGCGCCAGAGCCATCGGAGCCACCGGGCGGCAGTCCACCTTTGAACAGATATGGCCGACCACCCAACGTATCCTGAAAGATCTCATAGCGTTTCCACTGGTCGTTGTCCAGTTCCTCCCGGATAACGACCTCCAGCCCTTTATTCACCAGCTTTGTGTGAAAAATTCGATACTCATAGGGGACTTGCACGGTGTAGGGGATGCCAGTAAAAATGTCGATCATCACTACCGTGCGGTACCGGGTCTGGACTTCCACCCATGTGGTCAGCTTGTATTGCTTGGCAAACGTCTCCTTGAGTTTTGCCTGCACCTCGCTGCGGGTGTAGTCGTCATAAAGAGTAGTCAGGAACGAAGTGAGCTGCCAAGGATCATGTTCAATAGCATCCAGATGGTATCGGTATTCGTCATAGCCGGGGTGGTCGGCGGGGGTGCGTTTGATTTTCTTATCCAGTTCCTTTTCCAGCTTCTTGTAGTCGGTTTCGGCTCCCCGGATGTCCCGGTCCTCTGCGGTGTAAATGGTCTGACCGGATACCTGCGTGGTGCCGGAAAACAGAATGGAACAGGACGAAAATGCCGACATGACCAGCAGCAAGAGCAAAAGAAAAACGCCCACGATCAAAAGAACGTGCGCGTTGCTTTTTGCAAAATTGGCAATGCCGTTGACTGCGGTGCTGACCACCGATCTTCCTTTGTCGATGACCTGCTCCACGCCGGATCGGGTGGCAGATGCACCGTTGGATGCCGCTTTGCCGCCTGCGGTCTGCGCCGCTGTGCCCGAATGGGCGGCGGCATAGTAACTTTGCCGAATGTCCTGTTTCTGCCGCCATCGGGAGAGCCAGTTGGAGCCGCCCTCGCCGGTGCCGGATGCGCCTGCATCTTGTGCCGCAGTCGGCTTCTGTGGGGAAGATTGTGCGGTTTTGGCACCCTTCTTGCCCTGCATCTTGGCTTTCTTTTTCAGCTTCCGGGCATAGATGCTCTTGGAAATATCCCGGACATTTCCTGCTGCCTTTTCGCCCTCGCTTAAAGCCTGCGTGCCCACATTATCGTCCTCGTACTGGTCAACCTCCCGATGCACCGCAGACCGGGCGGCGGCAGCGGCATACATAGCACGTTTCTGCTGCTTTGTCATGCGGGATGCTTCATCCGGGGTGATCTCTGCTTTGCCAAAACGCAGGTGCTGCGCCCTTTCCGCAGCCTTATCTGCATCGGTTTTCAGCTTTTTCTTTCTGGGCACCGACTGCTCCACCTTGGGTTTCTTCGGGGGAGAACGGGTCTTTTTTGCGGACGATTCCTCTTTGATGATCAGTTTCGGTTCACTCATTTCTGTGCGCCCTCCGAGATCTCGTTGAGCTTGGTCGTGAGGATGTGGTAGAGTTCAAGGTCTTTCGGGAAGTGGTCAACAAAGGGCAGGATCACGTTACCGAAAAACAGCAGCCCTTCACCTTCGCCGGAGTGGGTAACGTAGGAAAGCTGATGCGGGCTGATATTGAGCTGCTTTGCGAGGATTTGCCGATCACCGTTCGCCTGATTGAGCATATAAACGAAGTCCGAATTCTCAAAAATATTTGATACTTCGGGACTTGCCAGCAGATCTTTGACGTTCTGCGTTAGGGCTGTCGGGATGCCGCCCCACTTACGAAAACGCTTCCAAATTTCAACGCTGTACGCCGCAGTCTGTTCTTCCTTCAAGAGCAAATGGAACTCGTCTGCATAGTACCGGGTGGATTTTCCGGCACTGCGGTTGGCGGTCACACGCCCCCACACGGCATCCTGCACGATGAGCATACCCAGCTTTTTGAGCTGCTTGCCCAGCTGCTTGATGTCAAAGCAGACGATGCGGTTATTGATATCCACGTTGGTGTGGTGGTTAAAAATGTTCAGACTGCCCTTGACGTAGATTTCCAGCGCAGCCGCCACATGGCGGGCTTCCGGTTCATCTTGCGTCAGCAGGGCGTTGTACAAGTCTTCAAGAATGGGCATATTCTCCGGGCAGGGGTCCGCAAAATATTTGCGGTAGATTAGATGCACACAGCGGTCGATGACGGTTTTATCCACCGGAAGCAGCCCTTCTTTGCCGCCCACCACCAGTTCACACAAAGAAAGAATAAAGTCAGCTTTCAGGGACAGGGGATTATCTTCCTCGGAGTAGTTGGCATTGATGTCCATGGGGTTGATGAACTGGGTGCTGTTGGGGCTGATTTTGATGACCTGACCCTTCAAACGATTCACCAGCGGCGAGTATTCGCCTTCGGGGTCGTTGATGATAATATCATCGTCCGTCACCAGAAACGCATTGGCAATTTCACGCTTTGCTGAGAAACTTTTGCCGGAGCCGGGAGTACCCAAAATCAGGCCATTGGGGTTCTTCAACTTCTTCCGGTCCACCATGATAAGGTTGTTGGACAGGGCGTTCAGGCCGTAATACAGGCTTTCTTTGCCAGACTGGTAAAGTTCCTGTGTGGTGAACGGAATGAAGATGGCGGTGCTGCTGGTTGTCAGACCTCGCTGAATCTCGATTTGGCAGTCTGCCAGCGGCAGCGAGGACATAAGCCCCTGCTCCTGCTGAAAATCGAGGCGGCATAATTCGCAGTTGTGCTTCTGGGCGATGCTGGATGCCTGAAACACGTTGGTTTCCAGTTCCTGCTCGGTTTTCCCGGTGTTCAGCACTAGAAAGGTAACAAGGAACATCCGTTCGTTCTGGCTCTGTAATTCCTTCAAAAGTGCCTTGGCATCTCTGCCGTAGGTTGCCAAATCGGACGGCAAAACGTCCATATCGTATCCTGCGCGGACGGCTTTCTTCTGCTCTTCGATTTTGCTGCGGTCCAGTTCCGTGATGGTGTGCTTGATGGTTTTGATGGCCTTGTTCTGGTCAACGGACTGGATGTGCATGGTAACGATCTGGCTGGAATCCATATCAAGGAAATCCTTCAAAAGCTGATCGCTCAGGTCAGAAGCCGTAATATTCAGGAAGCTGACAGCCCCGAAGATGCCGCCCACCTGAAAGGTACGGCTGTTCTTAAACGCCAGCGCAGTGGGGGCAATGGCATCCTTTACGGACAGACCACTGGGCACAAGGTCTTTCCAGTTGAAGTGGAACTTGTTGGCTCCATCCATGTTCAGCATCCCGTGCATCAGCCGCAGACGCTCCGTACCGTCCAGCGGCTTTGCCAGAACGCCCAACCTGTGAAAGTTGTTCATCAGGTCGTTCTGGATGTGCTCTAACCGAGGTTTGACCTGCGCCATGCTGTCGCCCTCGATGCCATAGGTCAGGAATTTGGTCTTGGTCAGGCCGTTGTTGCCCTTGGAAAGCTGCTGCCGCAACATCTGGCTGTACTCGGCTCGCACATCATCAAAGCCATCCTGCTGGTACGGGATGCGGATGGACTTCTCGAAGTCCGCCGAATCGGTGGCGGTATTCACGAAGGACAACTCGAAGTGGATAGAGCTGTCGAAAAAGTTGAGAAAAGAGCACCATTCCTCAAAGATGGCGGTCTTGTCCTCCTGCTGCGCCAACTGGTAATTGATATCCTGATACTGGATGGTGCGGGTGTAGTAGCCGGGACGGACACGGCAGGTACCGTCCTCAAACATCCGCTGGAACGGGATGCTTTCCTGTGCCGTGTGGGGCACTGTGGGCTTGGGCGGCTTTTTGCCGTCTTTATTCTTTTTCAGAAACGGAATCATGGGCGTCATCTCCCTTCACAAGCAGTGCATAGTAATTGCGGGTCTGGTACGGACGCACCTTCGGGCGAACAAAGCGCGCCTGAAAGTAGTACCGCAGGATCTTTTCAGCCGGCTGACCGTTTTTCTGGTACATGGCCAGAAAGAACATGGGCAGCATGACCGCCATCATGCCGAGGGTAGCACCGGAATTGCCAGCGGTGTCCCGCAGAACAAAGAACAGCGGCACGCCTACGACTGCCGCTGCACCAAAACAGATAAGCTGCCGGGCGGTCAGGTTGAAGGCTACTTTGGACTTCACCTTGCTGAAATCGCGCGGCACGGAAATATAAGCTGCCAAAATTTCACCTCCGAATCAATGGGCACCCAGCAGAGTTTTGGCGACAGAGCTGGTCTTGAACAGCGAGAAGCAGAGCAGCACCGTGTACCCCACGATGCTCCAGATCGAGTTGATGGCATCCCCGGATATTGCAACATTCTGGAGCAGAACAGCGTAGATCGCCACGCAGATCAGAATCAGGAAACCCTGAAATCCCAGCGCGAACAGAGAACGAAGATAGTTCTGTCCCACATGGGATTGCTCGTGGTTGCCCCATGTTGCCATGGGCACCGGGGCAAGGCTGACCATCATGTAGATCTCAATCATTCTTCCGTAGACGATGACGAAAATCACGATGGACAGGATGCGCATAGTGATGCCGATGAAGAAGGACTGCAAGAACAGCCCGAACAGTGGGCCTACGTCCATCTGCATCATGCTGGATTGCAGCATGGAAAGCCCGATGTCGTTGACCCTTGTGTTGCCGGAAATAATGCCGCTGGAATTTGCCACCACCTGCTGCGTCACGTCGAACACCGCCATGATGATATCGAAAGTGTTGGAGATCATCCACACCGAAATGGCAGTTTTGAAGATCCATTTCATCAGCAGCGCAGGTTCAAATTGTGCCATGTTGTTGTGCTCTGTTATGAGCTGAATCAGCTCATAACAAGCAATAAAGGTCAGAATCACGCCTGCAATGGGCAGCACTACGTTCCGGGACAACGCCTCAATCATAGCGAAAACGCGCGGTTCAAAATTGGATGGTTTGGTACCGACCTGCTGTGCAATGTTGCCTACTTGGGTGTTGACGTCATCGAACAGGCCGTTGAGATTGGACATGATTGCCGCTGTCAGCAGTGACTTGATCCAATCAGAGATCGCTTTGAGAACTGTTTCCACTCAGCGCCACCACCTATCAAGAAAAATGGTTGATAAGGGTCTTGAGCAGGTTGAGCAGAAAAATAAGGTGAGTCAGAATCTGCATAATAGCACCGTCCTTTCAGAATCAAGGTGAATATTCGATTTGCAATGCGTTTCCTCTTGTGATAAGAATCCGTTTGCCACGGAGGGGCTAGAAACACTTGCAAGTAAATATGTACGGGGCGGCAATCGCCGCCCGGAAAAGATCAGCCGAACAGACCGCTCAGCAGCGGGATCAGGGTGATGCCGATAAGGGCAACACCACCGCCAGCCATGAGCTGCTTCATGCCCTGACTCTTGGCAGAGGGGTTATCACCGCCGTAACCTTCCATGAGGTTCACAGCACCCCACACGCCCAGACCGGCACCCAGTGCCACGACCAGAGTCTTCAGAACGTCCACTGCACTGTTGAAAAATTCCATAGCTATATCTCCTTTGCTTTGAAAAAATGACTCCGCACACACCTGAAATCTGTTTGTTCCTATCTCGCAAGCTGCGGTGAGAGTTGATTTACTGGTGTACTTCTTGGGTCAGTAGATGATTTCGTTGAATTGAACGGTAGAAGGGATTAGCCGAACAGACCGCTCAGCAGCGGGATCAGGGTGATGCCGATGAGGGCAACGCCGCCGCCAGCCATCAGCTGTTTTATCCCCAATTAGGTGTAAAATTCTGCTCGATGGCGGGCGGCGGCGTACAAAAATCTATATGGTGTTTTTAAGAGAA
>ERZ894220.1179-NODE-1179-length-11357-cov-10.6373_pt1 | contig 11357 bp, 6 predicted proteins | sample MGYA00380292_ERZ894220 | MGnify/ENA primary metagenome ERZ894220 (study PRJEB32331, sample SAMN06328446) | human gut metagenome | biome: human gut microbiome; feature: stool | host: Homo sapiens | collected 2014-12-05 ... | reverse complement strand
GAAAAGAAACAACCGTGTTTGGAGTATCCGGACGGTCGAAGGGAATATGTTTAAATGCCGCATAAAACTTTACTTTTTCACCATCTGTACGACATGATCTATTGGGGCGACTGATGACTTATTTGAGGGGATAGATTTCCGAGTTGATGACTTTTTCACACCGTATAGGGGCGAATCTTGAATCACGGTTAGGACGACAGATTCGAACCAGAAGATGGCTGCAAGTGAAGATGGTTTAATGACAAAACATTGACAAGATATTTTGTCAAGGGGTGTTTTATATTATTTATAATATTTATCTTTATACTCCTTTGGAGTGATACCTACATGCTTTTTGAATGTACGGAAGAAATGTTCGTAGCTTGAATAACCCGTTGCGATTTGTGCGTCTGTAACTGACGCACCGTCACGGAACAGTTTTTTAGCCATTGTTATACGCTGCAAAGTTATGTAATTGCTAATCTGTGTGTTAGTATATTGCTTGAAAATTCTTGATATATGGTTTGGTGTCAGATAAAATTGTTCGGCAATTTCACCAAGTCGTATATTTTCCGTAAGATGAGCGTCAATATATTCAATAATCCGTTCAACTGTTTTTCGTGCGCCTGTTATGTGCTTATCATTTATTTTGTTTTCATTAATATTTGATGTATGTACCAAATCGTCAACTGTTTTTAATATCTCAAACAAAACCGACATTTCTGAAAAAGTATCACTATGTTCACATTCGGCAAACTTATTTATACGATTGATAAGCAATGATATTTGAGATTTGTCGGGAGAGATTACAAGAGGGTGTTTGGTGTCCGTAAGATATTTGTATCTCGGATTGTCAGCAATAAAATGTTCAAGCCATGATGCACTTATAGTTACAATATATCTTTCATATTCACAATCTAACATTTGCGTGAACTGATGTATACAGTATGACGGAATTATAAGCAATGTATTTTCTTTGATAGGCATTACATTTGAACCGAGCAATATGTTCGGCAGTGACGATATGTTTAGATATATTTCAATTGCGTTATGTGTATGCGGAGGCATAAGATATGTCGGCTTTTCATTCCTGTGTATAACCTCAAATTTATTTTCAAACGAAGAATATTTTATATTTGTATCCATTTTGCTCACCTCATATCCTAAATAATATCATATTACTAATTCCAAATCAATAGCTTTGTGCGTGAATTTATCATAAAAAATGCAGTATTAGAACATATACAAATATGATTAAATACTGTATAATACAATTAAAGATAAAGATTACGAGGAGGAGAGTAATATGAAACTAAAAAGAATTATCGGTTTAGCTTTAGCGGCGGTGATGAGTATAAGCAGTTTTAGTGGGGTATATATTACATCATCTGCGGCGGAGCTTGCAAGCTACATATGGGATTTGACTAACTGCGGCGAAGCAAGCGGTTATGTTACTCCTGAGGGTGGCTCGGCACGAAACAACTGCACTACGCTTGCTGTCGGAGAAGATGTTTCTACCGAGTACACAAAGAACATAACAGCACCGAAGGACGGAATGTTGTCATTCAATTTAAGCAGAGATGACACGGCTATCGGTAAGGCAAACAACAAGGCAACAATTTCATCTGACGGACTTATTGCACCGGGAAACGGAACACATATTTATTTTTACAGTTCAAAGCAAGGAACTCTTACCGTATATGCAAACACAAATATATGGTATGCGTCATCAGACAGTGCAGCATCGGGTTACGGTTCTGACAGTATCGGAAAAATTGCAGACAGCTCGGTTTCGTTTTATGTTGAGGCAAATAAATATTACAGAATACGTTCAACCGGCACAACTTCTCCGATTACATACACAAAACTTGCTTTTGAAGAAATAGCACAGCAATATGCGGTGAAAGTCAGTGATAATATAGTGAATGGAACAGTTACCGTAGACAAAGAACAAGCAACTGAAGACGATATTGTAACGATAACCGCAACACCGCTTAATAAAAACTTTGAAATGGATACTATCAGCGTAACGGGTACAAATGGTGCGGATATTGAAGTTTCAAATAGCGGTGACGATACATACACTTTTACCATGCCAAATCAAGCGGTAACAATAAATGCGACATTCAAGGCAAGTGTTGAGGGTAACATTGAAAGTGTTAAGATAGGCGATATGCCTGAATATATCGCAATACCGTCTAATGAAAGTAAAAATATCAATGTACCGATTGTTGTAACAGACGAATACGGCGGAGTTGTTTCAGGTATTGATGTAGATGTATCTCTTAAAGCAAGCTATGACGGAGTATCAATTTCAGACGGAACGCTTGTTATTGATAACAGTGCAGAAGACGGAGAAATCACTCTTATTGTTTCACACGGCAGTTTCAATGATGAAAAGACGATAAAACTATATAAGCCTATTGCTCAAAAAATTGAAATTGATGGTGATTATTCTATCGAAATACCTAAGGAAAATACGTCTGATTTTAAATATACCGCAAAGGTTTATGACCAACATGATAAAGTAATTGAAAATGTGGATTGTTCGTGGAAAATGAACACATATGACAATACGGGAATTTCTATAAACAATGATGTTGTAACGGTTTCGGCGGATGCCAAAGAACAGACAATTACTGTTACGGCTTTCATAGATGAAGTCGAAGATACAATGCGAGTTACCGTTGTTAAAAATCAGTTTATGTATAAGCCGATTGACGGCGGTTATGAAATAGACAACGGCACAACAAATTATACACGTCCTATATATTATCCGCATATGCACGATTTAGGCAACGGAAATGCTTCATTTAACTATGTGTATTATATGGGCGATCAACCAAAGCTTGCGCTTTCAAGTGCGGGAACGATTAAACTGTTCGGACATATGTTTTTAGGCATTAAGGGCGGCAAGTGGCTTGATAAAATGGAGAATATAACATCACGTTACACATACGGTCACGAAGAATACACAATAACAGATTCATCATTTGAGGGTGAAATTAAACTTACATTCACCCGTTCAAATGAAACAGACGCAATGCTTGTAAAAGCGGAACTTCCTGACGAATTGACAGACAAATTAGTTGTTGCAACCGCAGGACAAGGCAGTATAAATGTGTCCGAGCCTACTGAGGGAAACGGTAATAAACTTGAATTTGATTACACAAACACACAAGGCAGAACGATTTCAGTAGACAATAATATGTTCGTTATCGGAAACAATGGTTCTGTAACAACAAAAGACAGTGAATTAAATAACGTTACAGTTCCTACCGATATTACAGGTACGTCAAACGTTGATATGCACTACACAACAAAGGATGCAAGCAAATACGCTAACGGTGTTGATGCACTGCTATCATCAACTGACACAAAATATCCTATGGTTGTCGGAACAACTGACGGAAATAAAGAAAACACAGTATATATGCTTATGACAACTTACGGTGTCGATGATTATGTTACGAAGTATCAGACAGAGCCGGAGAATATTTTTGAAAACGGTATCGAGTATTTTAAGGAAGTATCAACAAAGATGTCTGTCGATACACCTGATCCGTATATAAATTCCGCATTGACATCTATGGTAATGGCGGTTGATTCGCTTTGGTCATCACCATCAATATGTCACAGTGCGATAGGTTATCATAACGGTCAAGGCGGTTGGCGAGGAGCATACAGTTTTGTTGACATAGGCAGAAACGACTGGATAAAGTCAAACGCTAAGGAGTATATGAAAAATCAAGAAGCGGACGGTCGTATATGGGCTTATCCGACTAAGGACGGACGATACAATATGAATGTCGTATTCGTTGATATACTTCTTCAATATTGGGATTGGACGGGTGATGACGCTTTCTTTAAAGATGAGGGTGGCTATAATATGATAGCAAAGCACCTTGAATTTATGGATAAATATATGCAAATGCCGAACAGTAATCTTTACGAAAACTGGCTTGATGCATGGAACACAGATAATAAGTGGAATAACGGTGGCGGCGGAAGTATCGCAACGTCATATACTTGGAGAGCGTATTCGCAAATAGCAAGAATGGCTGAAAAATTCGGTTATACTGAGGATGCTGAAAAGTACAGTAAGAAAGCCGACGCAATTAAAAAGGATATGAACGATATGCTTTATGATATGGATAAAGGTGTATTCGGTGAGTATATCGAGCGTTTCGGATACCAAAGATTAAATTCCGCTCCTGATTTATCATCAATTTATACTCCGGCTGATATGGGTATAGCAACTGATGAACAACTTCATTCTATGATGAGTTTTGCAAAGCATGAAGTTCCAAGTTTGCCGGACTTAGATAAGATTTGGGATAATATTGACTTTAAATATTCATCAAACAGAGAGCCGAATTTCTATTCAAGTAAAGGAATTTACCTTGAAGAAGTTTTAAATAATGCGCTTGCTCATTATGAAAACGGTGATCGTGACGCAGGTATGCAGCAGTTCAGAGCGTGTCTTGTCCCACTTATGCACTCTAAGGCGGCAGGACAAGGAACGGCACAACACATTGTAAGAGAAGGCTTGACAAACAAAGGACATATTGACTTCGGTGATGTCACCGCACAATATGTAAGAACAGCACAAGAGGGTATATTCGGTATAAAGATGAATGTACCTGATAAACTAGCAAATATAACTCCGGGATTCCCGGAGGATTGGGGATATGCCTCAATAAAATCAGATGCTTTAAGCTATGATTACAAATACGAAGATAATACAGATAAATTTGAAATATCTTCGCAACAAGCATTGAGTTACAATCTTCATATTCCTGTAAGAAGTTCAAAAATTGAAGAAGTTAAAGTAAACGGTGCAGCTATAACAGATTATACAGTAGACGGTTATGTAAATGTGACAACACCTATCGGAACAAGTGCAACAGTGACAGTTAAATACGGCAATGCAGAAAAAGCAACTGTAACTGCCGCTGAACAAGCAGACATAAATTCATCATACACAATTACATCAAATGGAACAATTAAATCTATTTCAGATCCACAAGGTGTATTAAAAGAAATACCTGCACTTGATACAGAAAGTACAACGGTAACACTTGGAGAAAAAACAGGTTGGCACAGCATTTATGTTACGGTTGAAAAGGATAATCAGACAGTTAAACTTCCTATTGATATAAATATAATCGGAGAAGAAGTAAGCTATTATCAAGCACCGGAGCAAGACGAAAAATATGAAACAATAGATTTAAGTAAATATGTTAATAAGGATTTAAGAACTTTGCACGACAGTGAGTACACAACACCTTGGGCAGATGAATTTGACGAGTATTTCTATTGGTCAACCGAAGTTCCGAGAACAGTATTGCCATGCGGCAGAAGTTGGTGGGAATTGCACGGAAGTAAAGACAAGAGTGCTTATGTACCCGAAACATTGTCTATACCAAATGCAAATGAAACATATACAACAGATGACGGAGTGCCGTTTAAGATTTCGGGCAATGACGGCAATAATGCGGTATTTACATCATTGTATAATGAAGTACCCGATAAGGTGACAATACCCGTAAACAAAGGTGCGTCAAAGGTGTACTTTATGCTTAGTGTTTCAACGAATAATATGCAGAGCCGTATTGAAAATGCAAGAATAACGTTAAATTTAAAGGACGGTAAAAAGAAAGTACTTCCGCTTACCAATCCGGATAATATTGACGATTGGCTATGCTATATGCAGACTCCTTATGCAGAGGATGGACAGATTGTAATGTGGGGAGATAAGGCACATTCAAATATCTTGTCGGTAGAACTTGATGAGCCGGATTATATTAAAAGTATAGATTTTGAATGTCTTTCTTGTGAAGTGCTTGCAGGACTTCTTGGTGTAACGGTTGTTTCGGCAGATGTACCTGCACCTGAGGAGAAAACGGTTTATACCGAGGACGGTGTTGTAATAACGGCTGAATATAACACTGACGGAACATTAAAGAATATTAAGAGTATTGTAGATGTCAAGAGCGGTGATGAAGTAATTGAACCTACGGCGGATAACGAAAAAGTATTTGCTTGGGATTCGCTTGACGGTATGAAACCGCTTACAGTAGAAACAAATTAGTAATCTCTCTCTTTTAAAGCCTGTTCACACTGATTATATGTGAACAGGCTTTTATATTAAAGTAAGGAGGCAATATATGAAATTGATTAATAAAAATATACATACCATACCAATGAAATATCCTGCGTCTTGGCACGGTACGCTTGAACGTGAGGGTTTGGTGAGCGGTAACGGACATATAGGTGCAAATGTGTACGGTGGAGTGCAGAGAGAAAGTGTGGTAATAACCCATTCGGCTTTATGGTCGGGTAAAGAATGTAAGGATTTGCCGAATGTAAGCGATAGCTTGAAAAAGACAAGGCAAGAAATGGACAATGGAGAGTTTTATAAGGCTCAACGCATTTTGGCAGATGAACTTTTAAACAGTGGATATGATAACGAACGTGGTTTCCCGTTGCCGCTTGCTGAGGTTAATATAAAATACAGTGGTTTGACCGGCTTTTCAAATTATCTCAGAGCAATAAATATGGAAACGGGAGAGGTAAGTTCTCAATTTAAAGAAAACGGCATATGGATAAAAAAAGACTTGTTTGTTTCAAGAGCGGACGATATGATAATTTTTAAAATATCATCTGAAAAATCGTTGCTTAATGCTGAATTTTCATTGGATATGATATGCGATAAAGGAAATATTTGCTTTGAAAGCGAGTATGTGAAAAAACACAGAAAAATCAGTGTGTCGGGAAATGTATTGAAATACACTTCGGTGAATACAGAAGGGCTTGCTTACGGTGCGGCGGTGAAAATAGAGAGTGCAGACGGCAAAATATCGAGTTCAGACAAATCTGTTAAAGTAAATTCAGCCTCGGAAATTTTGGTAAAGATAAAAGTATTTATAAACTCTGAAACAGATATAACTTCTCTTATGAACGAATTGAATAGGGAAAATGAAATTTATGAATATTATCTTAAAAGACATATTCCGCTTCATAGCAAGTTATACCACAGTGCAAATCTCACACTTGGGGACAATAAAAATTTATCGAACGAAGAACTGCTTTTAAATGCTTATGACGGTGTATCGTCAAATGAATTAATAGAAAAATTATGGCGGTACGGTCGGTATTTGTTTATAAGCGGTTGCAGTGAGGACGGTTTGCCGTTTACTATGTATGGCTTGTGGGCGTATGAATATAGGCAGATATGGAGTCATAATATGGCGAATGAAAATATTCAAATGATTTATTGGCATACGAATGTCGGAAATCTTACGGAGCTTAGTAAGTCGCTTACAGAATATTATATGAATCGAATAGACTGTTTTCGAGAAAATGCACAGAAACTTTACGGTTGCAGAGGAATATTTATTCCCGCAGGTACAACGCCTAATATGCCGTATCCAAATCAAATTGTTCCCGTAATTCTTAATTGGACGTGCGCGGCGGGTTGGCTTGCACAACATTATTACAGATACTATTTATACACTAATGATACGGAATATTTGTATAGCACAGTTTTGCCGTTTATGAAAGCGGCGGCGGATTTTTATGAAGATTTTACAGTGTTTGATGAAAACGGTAAAGTAAAGATATATCCGAGTGTATCGCCTGAAAATACACCGCAAAATTTTATGCCTAAGGACGATAAAAATAAAAGTCACCCCATGACAACGACAATAAATTCGACAATAGATTTAGCTATAATAAAAGAACTTTTCACAAATATTATCAAGCTAAGCGAAGAAAATGATTGCTATAACGATAAGCTTAATATATGGCGTAATATTGTAAATTCAATTCCGACATATAAGACAAACGAAGACGGTGCAGTAAAGGAGTGGCAGGACGATATATTTGAGGACAGATATTATCACAGACATTTGTCACATCTGTATCCCGTATTTCCGGGTGATGAAATTACAAGTGAAAGTAATAATATTTCGTCATTTGAAAAGGCAGTTGACCTAAGAGAAATAGGAGCGCAGACAGGTTGGTCGCTTGTACATATGGCGGCGATATATGCACGTTTTGAACGTGGAAATGATGCCATGCAGTGCCTTAATGATATTGCAAAGACGTGTATTCAGAAAAACTTTTTCACATTGCATAACGATTGGCGTCGTATGGATATTTCGCTTGAAATGGAAAGCGGCGCTCCGGTGCAGCTTGACGCACTTATGGGATATGTGAATGCAGTGCAGGAAATGATTTTGTATTCGTCAGAAAAACTTGTTAAATTACTTCCCGCTTTGCCTAATAATATGTCAAAAGGCAAAATTGAGATGTGGCAGTTTGTCGGCGGAAGTGTAAATATGGAATGGGATATTAAACTCGGAAAGTTTACCGCAATGCTTAAAGCAAATAGAACTATTGTAATTGATATAAAATTACCGAAAATGTTTGCTAATAAATGTAGCTTTTTCGGAAGTGCCGCAGTTAATCAAAACGGAAAAATAGTATCTGCTAAATTCAAAAAGGGTGATGTATTGAATATTATAAGTGATTAGAAGAAAATGTACTATATAGTCTTGATGATATTAATGTTTATATTAACATTTATTTGTAAGAGAAGGATTTGTGGTTGGATTTAAAATTTATGTCAGAATTATCAGAATGCTCATCTGATAAAATCTTTATTTTAAGAATTAACAGAAGATTCAACTACCGAGCATTCCTCGGTAGTTAGAAAAGAGGGGCAAGAAGTTTCAAAAAGATAACTGGATTTATATATTTGTAATATACAAGAATTCACGCAAATACAATAAAGAATATTATAAGTCATAAAGTATTATATTATTTAATATAGTTCTTTATGACTTTTTTTGTATATCTAACAATGTTCGGCATTTTAATTTGTTTATATTATCTCTAATTGGTCTTTACAAAAAATGCGTAAAAAAGATACAATATACTGAGAGTTATGTATTAGGAAGAAGGTGTCTTGATGGGAAAATATATTACTGAATTAAATATTTCTCAATTTCGTGGAATTAACAAACTTGAAATGAAAAATATAGGTGATGTTAATCTTTTGTTAGGAAATAATAATGTTGGTAAGACAAGTGTTTTGGAAGCAATTAAAATATTATCATAACCAGCTGATATTGGAAATCTTGTAAAAATAGCTGTTAGCATATACAGTGGAACAAAGAATTTTTTAGATACATTGCTTACTATTTTTCAAAAACAATCGCCTAATTCCGGTGACTATAATACACAAGATGTATATGAAATTAATATATCATGCAAAACTACATCTAAAAATATTAGTTTAGGAATAATGGGCTATATATCAGAAAAGCTTAAGCTTGGCAATAATGAAAACGACCTTGAAAACTTAAAAAAAGTTTTTGAAGGATCTGCTATTATTGATATTAATGGTAAAAAGGAACATAACACTTTTACAATAGATTCGGCAGAGATTGATATAGATACCACAGCAAAAGAGTTTGATGCTCTTTTTATGCCGGTAAATATTAGCACATATCGATCATGTGTTAATATGTATACAGAGGTATTAAAACTACAAGATAAAGAAGATTTTATTAAAATCATGCAAATCTTTGATGAAAATATATATGATATAAATATAATTGATGATTTAATATGGATACAAAATCGAAAAAAAGGTACAATGCCATTATTCTCATACGGTGCCGGTATGCAAAAAGCGTTATTGTTGGGAATGGTTATTACGTTAGCGAGGAACGGTGTAGTATTAATAGATGAGATAGATACAGCTATGCATGCAGGAGTATTAAAAGAAATTTTTTCATTTTTTATTAAAGCGTGTAAAAAAATGAATGTCCAAGCATTTGTCACAACACATAGCATTAAAACTGTGGATAGTGCTTTATACGGTGCAAATGAATTTTTAAAAGATGTAAGAGTTATTACATTCAGACAAAAAAGTAAAACCTATGCATGTGTTCTAACGGGAGAACAGGCTCTGGAAGATAGAGAAAATTATGAAATGGAGCTTAGAATATGAACAGAGTCATTTTATGTGAAGTTTAGTATTGCTATTGATTTTATATATCGTTATGATACAATATAAATATAAGGAAGCGATAGTTATGTATGAAGAAAATGAGCTTGATTCTACTTGTGGTGTATCTGATGATGAATTGATAAAACGTTTTGTCGAGGCTATTAGGATAGATAATGAAATAAAGAAAATAAAAGGTATCCCAATTCAAAAATACGACAATGAAAAGAAACAACCGTGTTTGGAGTATCCGGACGGTCGAAGGGAATATGTTTAAACCCCGCATAAAACTTTACTTTTTCACCATAAAAAAATGAAGATGTTATTATATTAAGCAAAGAAAAAGCAATCGCAAGACTTGTTTTTCGTAATAAAAGCATTTGTTGTCGAAAGATAGTCAAATAAAAACATAAGGCTCAAGGATTAGAACTCTTTAAGCTTTATCATATATTAAAGATATTTCCTTTCGTATTTTTTATAAACGAAAATTGACAAAGCAACAGTTAAAACATCTGCCGTAATTTGCGACCAAACAATGCCGCACATTCCTATTATCTGATTGAGTAAAAACAGCATCGGAATAGCAGATGTGTTGGATTGTAGGGTTGATTTGAAAAAACAAACAATTTGGATACTACACGGTATGACTGCGTATGACATCCAAGTGAAGCTGTTAGCTGATGATGTTTCAGACAGATTTATTGTCTTACTGAAAAAATAATATACTAAATTAGTGCAATTCGTAGCTTGTTAGTTTGAACGATTTATTGACATTAGTTCGGATACAATATATAATATTAATAATAAGAATGGAGAAGTTAGATTAACTGGAAATGTCTTAGAAATAGAGTATGTCCACAAGAAGAATTTCCTCATTATGTTTAGAAGGCAGAGTGCAAGGTGCTGTGAAATAAAACGGAATATGGAAGATTCATGTGGATAATCAAAGACCGACTGATGCAAGGATAAAAAATGGTGAATATATGAATAGAAATAAAAATCAAATGGCTTCTAAAGAATACCAAAGTGATTTGAAAAATTTAAAGGGCACATTTTCTATTGAGGATATGAAGTTAAGTAACGATACAATTAACAACATAGAAAAAATTGCTAATAATGAAATGGCATACTCAGAGATTGTAGAATCTATGAAACAGAAATATATGAAAAGGATATAATTGATATATTGAGAAAATGTAGCGATAGGTAACATCAGAAAATAAAGAGGAACTTATGTTAAGCTGTTGCAATACCGCATAAAACCTCACTTTTTCACCACCCACACCACATGGTCTATTTGGGGTAGGGGCAACGGATGACAATCCTTGTGACTTATTTGAGAGAATAGACTTCCCGG
>ERZ894220.1176-NODE-1176-length-11395-cov-21.8099_pt1 | contig 11395 bp, 8 predicted proteins | sample MGYA00380292_ERZ894220 | MGnify/ENA primary metagenome ERZ894220 (study PRJEB32331, sample SAMN06328446) | human gut metagenome | biome: human gut microbiome; feature: stool | host: Homo sapiens | collected 2014-12-05 ... | reverse complement strand
GTGTATGCAGATAAAAGTGCCACACCCCTTGTATTTACAGGGATTGTGGCACTTTATTAACTAATCAACTGTCAAAAATGAGATATTATCATGCATTTTACTGGCTTTCAATCATTACACAAAAAAGACACCCGAAAACCGTTCCTACAATCCGATTTCCGGGTGCACTTTCCTTTTTCCCTATCTACTTTCTACTGCCGGATATCCACCAGTCCCTGCTCTAAATCCTCCTCCGTAAACATATATGTGCTGCCGGAAGTACCGGTATTCAGATAAAGATACGGGAGTGCATCTTCATCCACAACAAATCCCACATGCAATATCTTTGTCTCCCCGGCTTTGATGCTGTCAAAATAATTGTTTCCCCGCTCTCCGCCGGTCACATCGTAATATGCCATTTCTTCGCCATGCTCTAAACTGCTACTGTCCGCCTGAACTGTATCCCATACATCCCCCTCTTTTGGCTGTTCCCCGCCGCAGATCTCGTAAACTCCGTCTTTTTCTCTTATCTTCATGACGGAATCAAAAAACAAAACATCCTTCAAATCTGTTTCCCCGGCATTGGTATATTCTAACGTAACATATACTAATTTCCGTGGTACTTCCCTGCTGCTTATGACCTCATCGAGCGTATTGATGCCGTCTCCGGCTTTGATGTAAGAAATCGTATCCGGAAGAAGTTTTCCATTTTCATCCACGTCCAGCATATCACGATCCATAAAAACCGGATCAAGGATTGCGACATCATCCGTCACTTTCACATCTGTCACTTTGATCCGCAGATTCTGTGATTCTCCATCAGCTTCTCCCGTCACAGCAAATTCCTCGCCGATCTTATGCAGATTTTTCATCTCCTCCGCAGTGGCTGTCGTCTTTAACGCCTCATCCTCACCGCTATTCTCCGCCATAGCATCCTCATAATCGCTCCAGTTATATGGACTTATCACCGTGCCATCCGCAAGTTCCTCCGACGGTGCTAAAATAATGCCCTCTGCAACCTTGCAGGCCTCCTCTTTTGTCACATCATGACCGACATACATCTGCATGACATAATGATATTCCGGATAAGTTACATAGATCATCTGGTCAAATGCAGAGTCATCACCCACAATATTCTGCATTTTTTCATAGACACCATCGTGGTTTCCAACCTGTATATTTTCACTTTCCGTCACATAATGATCCTGCATCCAAAATGCCTCATCACCGGTATCCATCTGATAAAATACAATCGAGATACCTCCCTGCCCCGGTGTCTGTTCATAGCTGTATTTTCCTTCTTCCGTCTCTGTCATTCCATCCGGCAGATAAGATAATTTCATTGCAAGCTGCGGTGCCGGATCTATTTTTTCTGTATTTTCTGTCGCATCCGTTTTTTCAATTTTAGTCGTCATACCGTAATTACCCTGCGGACTGCTGCTCATGCGATATAATTTTGTACCCGCAAAAATCGTCGTTCCAAGTACAAACGTTGCCGCCAGTGACGCCACTACCGCTTTTTTCAGGGAAAAATAACCTCTCTGCGGTGTCACTTTTACCTGTTTTTCCACTTCTTTTTCTATCATGTCCCGCATGCTCTGTGGCATTTTCGGAAATTCCTGTTCCATATTTTCAATATTCATACTCAACTCTCCATTCCGTAACTGTTTTCCTGTTCCAATTCGTTTTTCAGTTTCGCCCTCGCACGCGACAGACGGTTCTTTACGGCGCTCTCTGTCACACCTAAGATCCCCGCTATCTCCCGCACACTGTACCCCTCCATGTAATACAGTGTGACAGAAAGCCTCGCATCCTCTGACAGACGGCTGATCGCCTCATATAATTCCGAATAATCTTTTGTCTCTGCCGCACGCTCCTCCATCTGATAATCCTCAAGCGACACCACTTTCTTCTCTTTCCTCATCACGGTATAACATTCATTGATGAGAATCCTTGTCAGCCATGTCTTCGCATAGACATCCGATTTTAATGTATGCAGTTTGGAAAATGCTTTCACGATCGTTTCCTGGATCGCATCTGCGCAGTCCGCATCACAGTACAGAAGCGTTTTTGCCACATGATACATCATATCCTCGGATGCGATGATCAGCTCTCCCAATTCTTCTTTTTTCATAACTTTCCTTTCCGCCGGCTTAAATATCCTGTATATTCTGTTGTTTCTTCTGAGCTCATAGAAGGCATGTCATTGTATATCCCATGTCGTTTTTTACCTCTGAGTATACAATTTTTTCATGCTCTTTGCATGATTCCGTGGCAACATTCTGACCACTGAACCTTTACATAGATTAGACGCATGAAAAAGATAAAAGGTCGCAGTCTTTAAAAAAATATTTTCTTGACAAATCCGACGCACCGCGTCTATAATGGCGTTAATTGAAGCAGAACAACAGCTTTGACGGGAAGAAGTAAAAATAAGCGGAACGAACAGAAAGCAACCGGCTGATGAGAGGTGCACGGAAAGCTTATTACGAATACATCCCCGAGCTTCACACCCAATTTGCATGACCGTTCTTTTTGCGGTGATGTGATAGTAGGCTGTGACGTAGCGGCGCACGTTACAAGCGCCTGAGTGTTGTCGGACACTCGATGAGGCAGACAATGTGAATTGCCTGCGAACAAAGGTGGTATCACGAGTTTTATCCTCGTCCTTTTTGGGACGGGGATTTTTTAATGCAATTTTATTTTCAGGAGGATTTATAATTATGACATTATACGATGAATTAGTTGCCAGAGGCCTGATCGCCCAGGTAACTGACGAAGCAGAGATCAAAGATCTGATCAACAACGGAAAAGCTACTTTTTACATTGGTTTTGACCCGACCGCAGACAGCCTTCATGTAGGACACTTCATGGCATTATGCTTAATGAAACGTCTCCAGATGGCAGGCAACAAACCAATCGCCTTAATCGGCGGCGGAACTGCCATGATCGGGGATCCATCCGGCCGTACCGACATGCGCCAGATGATGACACCGGAAACGATCCAGCACAACTGTGACTGCTTCAAGAAACAGATGAGCCGTTTCATCGATTTTTCCGATGGAAAAGCACTTATGGTAAACAACGCAGACTGGCTGATGGACTTAAATTACATTGACGTACTGCGTGAAGTCGGCGCTCATTTCTCCGTTAACCGTATGCTGACCGCAGAATGCTACAAACAGCGTATGGAAAAAGGGTTAAGTTTCTTAGAGTTTAACTACATGATCATGCAGAGTTACGACTTCTACACCTTATACCAGAAATACGGCTGTAACATGGAGTTCGGCGGTGATGACCAGTGGAGCAACATGTTAGGCGGTACCGAGCTGATCCGTAGAAAACTCGGAAAAGACGCTTACGCGATGACCATCAACCTTCTTTTAAATTCCGAAGGCAAAAAAATGGGTAAAACACAGTCCGGCGCTGTATGGCTTGATCCGAACAAGACTTCCCCATTCGACTTCTTCCAGTACTGGAGAAACGTCTCTGATGCGGACGTATTAAAATGCATCCGTATGCTGACTTTCCTTCCATTAGAGGAGATCGACGCAATGGAAAGCTGGGAAGGCGCACAGTTAAACCAGGCAAAAGAGATTCTTGCTTTCGAGCTGACCAAACTGGTTCACGGCGAGGAAGAAGCAAACAAAGCAAAAGAAGCATCCCACGCTTTATTCGCGGGCGGTGGCGACTCTGCCCACATGCCGACCTTAGAGCTGACTGCTGCTGACTTTGCAGACGGCGATTTAGATATCCTTGCTCTCTTAGTAAAAGCTGAGCTTGCTCCATCCCGCTCCGACGCAAGACGTGCCGTACAGCAGGGCGGTGTATCCGTTGCTGACGAAAAAGTAACTGATATCCAGACCACTTACGGAGCTGACGCTTTCGGTGCTGACGGACTTGTCGTAAAACGTGGTAAAAAGAAATTTGTAAAGATTGTTGTAAAATAATTTTTTACTCATCCCGGAGTGCGATCAGCCACCTCTTTGCCAAAGGAAGCCAGCTCCAGCACTCCTTCTGGATCCCCGTACCATCCCGCATGGCAGTAAGTCTGCTGCAGGTGCTGAGGCCGTGTTTTCCTACCGGATACATATGGAACTCAACCGGGATCTCATATTTTTTCATTGCACCGATCAAAAGCAGCGAGTTCTGAACCGGGACTGACTGATCTGTGTAAGTATGCCAGATAAATGCCGGCGGTGTGTGCTCTGTGACCTGTTTTTCCAGTGAAAGCAATTCTAACAGTTCCTCCGTCTCATTTCCGCCAAGAAGCTGTTTAAAAGATCCCCGGTGTGCATATTCTCCGGAAGTAATAACCGGGTAATTTAAAAGCATTGCTGCAGGTTTTAATATATCGTTTGTTACACCCGCCATCTCTGCCAGCCACTTTGTATGCCAGAACATCGCAAGGCATGCTGCAAGGTGTCCGCCTGCAGAAGATCCCTGCACCACGATCTTATCTGTGTCCACATACCACTCCTTCGCATGTTCATGAATCAGCTTCATGGACGCCGCTGCCTCTAACAGAGCCGTCGGATAAACTGCCGGTGCCACCGAATAGCGCAGCACTGCCACATGATAGCCAATACTCAGAAAATGCATGGCGAGCGGCTCTGCTTCCCGGTCAGACGTGTGCTCGTAACCGCCTCCCGGACAGATGAGCATCATCGGACGTTTCTCAATCGCAATCGAATCAGAATCATCGAGTATATAGGTACAAAGTCTTGCATCCGCAAGAGATCCTTTTTCGTGTAAATAAAAAACTTCAGTCAGCATTTTTTTCTCCATCTGTATCCACTACATTTCCAACTTGCACATATCTTTATCAACAACCAGATATTTGCTCATCGTTCATTTGATATGTATAAAACAAAAACCTCGAAAATAAATATTTTCGAGGTTTTGAAAGGCACGGACCGGATTCGAACCGGTGATGACGGTGTTGCAGACCGGAGCCTTACCGCTTGGCTACCGCGCCATATTCATCTGCCTGTCGCAGAAGTTCTGTAACAATTTTAACAAAACAGTTCCTCTGCGTCAAGACAGATTTTAAATTTTTTCATCTTCCTACTTAAAACTTATGCTTTTTTTCACACAATATTCCTGTGTTCTGTCATAAGACGTGATTGTTTCTGTACTGACAATATAAAACATATCTCCAACATAGATTCCCCGGTACGCAGAAGTGTCTGCACCTTTTGATGCATCCTGCTTTCCGGCCTGATCGGTCAGATTCTGCGACAGCAATGTTTCAAATTTTTCTCCATTCCATGAAAGTAAAAGATATGCGGCACTCTCCTCATCCCCATAGGACTGCAGTGCAAATCCAAGCAGATTTTCCTCCGCATCCGCAAGCACACATTTATAATTATAGAGTGCCTCACTGTAATTATAATCTTTTAATACGAGACTGTTCATCTCTTTTAAACTGGAAGAATCTGAAATGTCAAACATTGTAATCTTGATACCTGTATGTTCCCCTGTTTTTTCATCCGTCTCATATCCGATCCCGACCAGTTTATCTTCTCCCCAGAAATGCAGATACTCTGAAAATCCACTGATCTTTAATTCACCGAGCACCTTGGGATTTTTGTCATCCGACAAATCCACAGCAAAGAGTGGGTCTGTATTGCGATAAGTAACAAAATAAGCCATGTTACCCAGATAACGCGCCGCATAGATTTCCTCTCCCTGTGCAATTCCTTCTATCTTGCCTGTAAGACTCAGATTTTTCTCAAACAAATAAAGATTATTCGTTTCCTCTCCATTTACTGAATCCTGACTGGTCGTTAAAACCCGTAGTTTTCCGTTCTGTTCATTTATCGCAAATGTATCTGTAATTCTCCCGTTCACTGAAACTGCTCCATCAGCATCCATCTTCCCATCAGCAAGCCCAAATTTTGCAATCTGTGTTACCGCATCATTCCAGGAACCTTTTATCTGATACACATAAAACGCACTTTCACTCACATAGATATCCACATACTGACTTAAAATCATGGTATTATCCAGAACCTGATCCGGATTTTTCACATTTACTGAGGATATCAGCAGACTGTTGCTTCCTCCACCGCCATTGTCCACGTAAATATCTTCTGCATCTACCGCCTTATCATTGACTAACGGAATCCATCCACTTACATTTTCTTCCGTAACGGCTTCTTCTTTTGTCTGTTGTGGCATACTGATTCTTTTATTGGTAAAAAGATAAATGATATTTCCGATCTTTCTTGATGTCTGATACCTTCCATCCTGCGTCACACACCCGGTTTTTACAGGCTTTTCCGGATCACTGATATCATAGGTAAGAACTTGTGTCTGTGTTCCCTCACTAAAATAATAAAAGCAGTCTTCCGTATAATTTTCTGTATCATCTGCCTGCATTTCCAGTCCGGAATCTTCACTTTCCACGATCACGCTTAAAATATCACCATCCACATACATCTCAAGCACACGGTCGGATGAAGTTTCAGAAATCTGTATTTTTCCGATCTGTTTTAATGCTTTTTTCCGGATATCCGTAATCAATATTTCATTGTGGCTTACCGTGTAAATATAAGAACCATCTGTTTTGACAAAATCGCTCTCATCCACGCCTTCTTTCTGCAGATTTGTCCCGGAATACCGCTGTTTTGCCGTATCTGATGATATATCTGCCGCTGTCTGTCCCTCCTGTGCTCCTGCGCCCTTTATCATCTGTGTACCACCGATTTCTTCCACTCCGTCTACAGCCGCATCCACGGTATCTGATGTGTCATCCATAATATATGTCGCTGCATCACCAGAGTTAGAACTATCTCCCTCCGCAACCGCTATTCCATCTGCTTCCTTTTCCTGACCACTGCCAGAGCAAATTGCATCATAGACCTCTCCATAATTTTTTGCGACTGTATACAAAGATCCTGCATCTTTTTTTTGTGCATTTTTCTCTACGCCTGCAGTCGCTCCATCTTTTAATTCGCTGCTGCCTTCTGATCCTTCATCTGACTTTTGCCCGGATGCCGCTTTTTCTATACCCACCGGCGCCGTCATAAGCCCTGTGCCGCCCCCGGTAACCGCATGGATTCCTCCTGCTGCGCCAATGACAAGCACAAGTGCCGCCGCTGCTACAGCCCCGTAATAAGTGATCCCGCTTCTCCGTTTTACCTTGTTTTTCTGGTTCTCCTTTAATTTTCTTTTGATCTGCTCCGGTTCAATACTCTCTGGAATTTTTTCCTGTGCGGCAGATTTTTCTATTTTATCTAAAATTTCTTTTTCTGACATAGGCACCTCCATTCTGTAATGAAAAATCCCTTTTTCACTACCTCATTAACTACTGATAGCAATTTATTGTAACCACTCACCCATTTTTTTTAATGCCCGGCTTTCCTTCGAGCGCACGGTATTTTCATTCATATGTAATATTGCAGCGATCTCACGGCTTGTATAGCCTGCGAACTGATGCATACTGATGATCAGCCGCTCCTCATCCGCCAGTTCAAAAAACAGCTTCCTCACCTGAATACATTCTGTCATCTCCGATCCGGCATCAAGCGCGAGTTCCTCTATATCTTCCATCCCGGTCTCATTTTTACCCGCGTACTCACGCAGTTTATCCTTGCATTTATTGGATAAAATCCGAAATATCCAGCTCTTAAATGCCTCTTCACTGCGCAGTTTCCGGATCGATGCAAACGCATCCGTAACAGCATCGCTTACCGCATCTTCCGCATCTCTCGTATTTCGGAGTGTATACAATGCAAATCGATACATATCCTTATATATTCCGGCATATAATTCGGCAAATGCATCCACATCTCCGCGTTTTGCCCGCCGCACAAGCTTCATATCATTTTTCATAAAATCCTCATTTCTGAGCAACTTGTTGCGAAGATACGATGAGAATCTCAAATTTTCATCTGCAATCAAAGCTATTTGTTTTTGCTCAGAAACAAATAGCCGTGCGAAAAATAAGCTATCAAGCTTATTTTTCACACTACTTTCTCCATGGGATCCTGGTTTCATGACAATTATTTGGGATATCCATTTTTTCTGTCATATATATAGTCCGTAAAAGTGCCTATTCTGTTGCAGAAAAACCCCGAAAATTTTCATTTCCGGGGTTTTTTTAATTGATGTTCTACTTATTTATTATTCTGTTTTAAATACAGAAATCTCCGATTTCAGATCATTCATATTATCACCCAGTGACTGAGCCGTCTGATTCATGGTATCTACATTCTCCTGCAGTTTTGCAGCAACACTCTGAACCAGTTTTGTTCCCTCTGCTGTTTCTGCAATAATATCCGAAATATTCTTTACTGCTGCCAGAGTATCTTCACGCTCCTTATCTGCCTGCTCTGTACTGGATACGATTTCTTTTAACGCATCAAACAGTTTCTGCATGCATTGGTTCATATCATCAAACACTCCAACTACTTCCTGCACTGCCTCTGTCTGAAGTGCAACCATATCCCGTGCCTGTTTTGCATTTTCTACGCTGTTTACAGTCTGATCTGTGATATGAGTTACATTGTTCTGAATTTCTCCGGCTGCCTCTGCAGAATGATCTGCAAGTTTCCTGATTTCCTCTGCAACCACTGCAAATCCTCTTCCTGCTTCTCCTGCTCTTGCAGCTTCGATGGAAGCATTTAAGGAAAGCAGATTTGTCTGTTCTGAAATATCTGTAATTGTCTCTACAAACTCGTTGATAATCTCAGATTCTTTTTTGAGCTCCTCAATACTGGTCTCAACTTTGATTGTTACATCTGTTGTCTTTGTTGCTCGTTCGCCCAGAGTCTGAACCATCTGCATACCATGACTGATCATATTTTCAGCTTCAGAAACCAATCCTTCAACCTGACCTGCAATACTGCTGACATTCTGGATCTCTTCGGAAAGCGTATCTGTTTTTCTTACACATTCCTCTGCATGTTCGGACTGTTTTGTAATGCCATCATTGATCTCATCAATTGCCTGAATGATATTCACGGAATAATCTTTCATAACATTCGATGCCTGACGTACTTCCTGTGCCGATGACTCTAATGTATCGGTTGCTCCGCTTACCTTTTGGACAAGCTTTTTATTATTATTAATCATATGATTTGCAACCACTGCAAGGTTATTAAATTCATCATGACCTTTTACGCTGACTTTTGTTGTAAGATTTCCTTCTGCAACCTCTTCAAGTCTGCCGGAAATGCGTTTCATATTTTTCTGGATTCCGGTACTGATGATAATACCAATCAGCACTGCAACAACGCACGCAATCAGTACGACTGCAATCGTCACATTGCGGATATCATCTGCCTGTCCATTAACGATCTCCATTGGTACAAGTGCACATACAGCAGCATTTGTACGCTCCATCCTGCTGTAAAAGAACAGATAACTTTTTCCGTTTATGCTGACTTCTTTCGTGGTCTGCTGATCTTCAAGATTATTAAAGAAATCCTGTCCATAAAATACAGTTTCTCCATCTGCTCTTGTACTTTCCTGACCATCCGGAAGTTTTTCTGAAATAATCTCTCTTCCCGACTGGGTTACAAAACCAATAATGCTGCCTTCCCCCATGTCAAGACTGTCAAGGAACTGTTTAATTGCAGATGCCTTGATATCGATAACGATAAATCCTTTACCTGACTGTGGTGTCGTCTGATATGCCATAATATAATCTGACTGTTTTAAACCAAGTGTATCATCTAATGTATTATGGTAATCAACCCATTCCGGTATTTTTTTTCCATTATCAGAATATCCCAGCATTTCATTCTTATAATCTTTGTAGATACCCATCACTGTTCCGCCTGCCTTTGTGGATAACATCTGGACATCTTCTTCTGTCACAATATGTATATTACTGATAAAGTCATTTCCTGCCTGAGACGCACGAATACTTGATCCAACGCTGTTAATAACCGTTTTTCTCTGAACCGCATCTGTTTCATACAACCCTATCATGTATTTTCCCAGATCCGATTGGAATGCATACTTTAATGCTTCAGCTTCAATAAACGAGTTACTTACGTCTAGATATTGGTTTGCCATATTAATGGTCTGTTCATTGGAATCCCGGAATGTATCATACATACCTGCGGCTGCTTTTTTATAAGAAAATACCCCAACCAAAATTAAAAACAGAATCGGTACCAGAAAACATAAAAAAATCTTCGCACGTATACTGAACAATACACCTTTTTTATTCTCCATGCTTTGCACTTTCGTGCGTTTTAAAGCTTTTTTTGTCCTTTGCTTTTTTACACTTTTCACAGCTGTTTTCATCTTCTTATTGGCCATAATACTAACCCTTTCGAGCAGAATGTTCTGCCTCTTCCCCATGTAATATTTTTAAAATATATACTAGAATATCACAAAAAATAGATTTTAAAAAGTCAATTTTTGTAAATTTATACTTTTTATTGCCTTTTTTGTTTCTTTCTAATTACGAATACAACAAAAGACTTTAGGAAAAACCTAAAGCCTTCTATTTTCAAAGGCGACAATCGGAATCGAACCGATGATAAGGGTGTTGCAGACCCGTGCCTTACCGCTTGGCTATGTCGCCATATAATATTGTAAGTGACTCCGACGGGAATCGAACCCGTGTTACCGCCGTGAAAGGGCGATGTCTTAACCGCTTGACCACGGAGCCGGAGTATCATCCGTATAAACAAAAACTATGATTTACCGGATAAAAAAACTCCCCGAGTAGGACTCGAACCTACGACAGCGCGGTTAACAGCCGCGTGCTCTACCAACTGAGCTATCGAGGAATATGAAATATATAACAAAACGACGTATTTGATACGTCATTTATATCATATGCATTGTATGTGGATACCTTCAAAACTTCATACAGATTTCCGATTTCTTCGAAAGTGGTCATCTCAATTCCGCTTCGCTCCATTTCGATGATTTGCTCCGCAAATCTCAAGCCGTATAAAGAATCAGTTCCGTAAGCACGCTTCCTTCACTGCTTCTTCATCCGCCTTGCCACTTTCTACGCTTTGGTCAAGCCCTCGATCGATTAGTAACAATCAGCTCCACACATTACCGTGCTTCCACCTCTGCCCTATCTACCTTGTACTCTTCAAGGGATCTTACTCACTTATGTGAGGGATATCTCATCTTGAGGGGGGCTTCACGCTTAGATGCCTTCAGCGTTTATCCCTTCCAGACTTGGCTACTCTGCCATGCCGTTGGTCGACAACAGATACACCAGTGGTCCGTCCATCCCGGTCCTCTCGTACTAAGGACAGCTCCTCTCAAATATCCTCCGCCCGCGCCGGATAGGGACCGAACTGTCTCACGACGTTCTGAACCCAGCTCGCGTACCGCTTTAATGGGCGAACAGCCCAACCCTTGGGACCTACTACAGCCCCAGGATGCGATGAGCCGACATCGAGGTGCCAAACCACTCCGTCGATGTGAACTC
>ERZ894220.1174-NODE-1174-length-11419-cov-8.13428_pt1 | contig 11419 bp, 5 predicted proteins | sample MGYA00380292_ERZ894220 | MGnify/ENA primary metagenome ERZ894220 (study PRJEB32331, sample SAMN06328446) | human gut metagenome | biome: human gut microbiome; feature: stool | host: Homo sapiens | collected 2014-12-05 ... | reverse complement strand
ATCTCACCCTGCGCGGGCAGGCCACCATCGTGATCCGCACACTGGTGCCGACGATCCACGAACGCGGCTCCCTCATCGGCGAAGCATAGCTCCGGACGCCTTAGCGCGAACCAAAACCTCCAGTCGGTGGAAGAAGCTACCCGCTAACAGACCTGCTAACGTCCAAAACCCTCCAGCCACCGGAAGAATCGCCCCGTCTGCAACTCTCCGAGCATCCGGATTCCTCCAGTCACTGGAAGAATCCGGACCGCAGAGCACCCCCGTACTGTCCAAAACCCTCCAGTGAGTGGAGGAATCCTCCCGCTGACAGGCCTTTTATCGTCCAGATTGTTCCAGTGAGTGGAGGAACCCGGACGGGATGAGAGGCACGGAGACGAAAAGACATGAAAGGCCGCCTGCAGCGGATGGAGTGCTTCAGGCGGCCCTGGTTGTCGGAAAGGAAGGGGAAGTTCAGTTATCGGGATTCAGGTTGGCCCGCCGGAGTCGCGGTTCCAGCAGTTCCAGCGGTTTCAGCCACGGCAACCGCCTCGACGGCTTCCACGGTCTGAGCGTCGTCGGCTTCGATCTCACCGTTGGCGAGCTTCACTTCGAGCTCCTTGACGATCTCAGCGTGCATCTTCTCAGTGATCTTCACCTTGAACAGAAACACGATCAGGCTCAGGATGATGAGCACGAGCGGAATGTAGAAGGCGCAGATCTTGAAGATGTGGATGTTGGATGCGGTCATGTCGGCTGCGGTCGCATTGCCGGTCATGCCAGCGGCCACGGCGATGATGCCGACGATGCCGTTGGACATGGCACCACCGATCTTATCGAGCATCGGGCGGACGGACAGGGTGACAGCCTCGTTGCGCTTGCCGTTCTTGAGCTGGCCGTATTCGATGGAGTCGGTCAGCGACAGGATGGCGGTCATCTGAATGAGGGTACCCGGCACGTAGAAAAGCACCAGAGCCACGAACACCATGATGATGTTGTCGGAGAAGATGCCGAGCATCACATAGCCGGCGATCATGGAGATCATGCCACCCAAGTACAGGTAGCGGCGCGGAATGCGCTTGTTCAGGATCGGGTACAGAGGAGCCATAACCAAGCCTGCGACCAGTGCGATCACGCCGGTGAGGGAGTATGCGGCCTGGTTGTCGAGGATGAACTTGAACAGGAAGATCAGCACGCCGGTGGTGGCCACGTTGGCGATGGCGTACAGCAGGTAGCTCAGGGCAACCCACAGCAGCTGATCGTTCTGGAAGATGGCCTTGAAGGCTTCGATCGGGTTGCCGTTCTCCTGGGCCTTGGAACGCAGGGCGCTCTCGTTCTCCTTGGTGCCGAAGGCAACGGTCCATGCGGTCAAGAGGCCGAGCAGGCCGACGATAATACCGAAGCAGGTCCAGCCGGACTGGCTTTCGGCGTGCTCACCGGTGAACACCCAGCTGAAGTAGGTGACGATCGGGATGACCACGACGGTGATGCCGTTGTAGCCGATGGAGCCGGTGAAGGAGCCGAGTGCGGTGTAGGTGGAGCGCTCGTGGGAGTCGGAGCTCAATGCAGGGATCATACCCCAGTAGGAGATGTCACGCAGGGAGTAGAACACGTCGAGCACGATGAAGGTGATGACGAACAGTACGATGAACCACGTGGTGTTCACGTTCACCAAGCCGAACAGGCCGGTGTACACTAGCACGATCAGCACGGACGAAATCGCGCCGGCGAGGAACTGCCATGGGCGGAAACGGCCCCACTTGGTGGTGGTGTTGTCGATGATGTTGCCCAGCAGCGGGTCGATGAAGATCTCCGCGATACGGATCACCACGACCAAGCCGGTGATGACGCCGATCAGCTTGGTGGCGACGCCTTTATCGACACCAGCGAACAAGGAGCTCGTCACATAGACGACGAAGTAGGTGCTCAGTGCGTTATAGAACGCGGACTGGCCAAGGTTGCCGCACGCGTACGCTACGCGCTGGCCGAGCTTTCCGCGACGAGCCGTGCCGTTCGCAGTAGTGGTCGTATTGCTCATTATCTCTTCTCCTTAGAAGATTTTGATGAGATCACCCGTTGACCTCGAAAATTGAGTATACGATGTTTACTATCGAAAGTAAAATTCCTTAGTAAACAAAGCCCCCAAACGGCGTGTCGCAATCGCAGTTCTTACGATTATCAAATACCGACATCTGCAATCATGATTACTACCGCCATTTGCCGTCACCTATCGCCATATAAGTAAATTCAGTCGCAAATAACGCAACACGCAGATTTGCAATTTAAGTAAACAACGTTTACCATGCTAGTAAAAGAGTTTATTACTCTGAGTACACAAAAGTACACACTAACTAAACCTACATCAACAACGAAGTTATGTTTCGGAAACGAGGAAATCATGGCAGATAAGATCACCACCGCATCCGCCGCGTGGCTCACCGACCCCACGGTGTTCGCAGTGAATCGCACGCCGGCACATTCCAATCACGTGACCTTTTCTCACATTCCCGCGATCGGCGAGCCGAGCGATTTGAAGCAAAGCCTCGACGGCGAATGGCGCGTGGAAATGGTGCAGGCCTCCGACATCGATCTTGAAGAAGAGCCGTTCGCAGCCGAGGATTTCGACGATTCCGCTTTCGGCCGCATCGACGTGCCCTCCCACCTGCAGAACGCGGGATACATGAACCACAAGTACGTGAATATTCAGTACCCGTGGGACGGCCATGAGAATCCGCAGGAGCCGAACGTTCCCGAAACCAACCATGTGGCACTGTATCGCCGCACGTTCACCGTCGCCGAGCGTCTTGATGCGGCCCGTCAAAATGGCGGCACCGTCAGTATCACGTTCCACGGCATGGCCACCGCGATCTACGTGTGGGTCAACGGCATGTTCGTCGGCTACGGCGAAGACGGCTACACCCCGAACGAATTCGACATCACCGAAGCGCTGCACGACGGCGAAAACGTCGTGGCCGTCGCCTGCTACGAATACGCAAGCGCATCCTGGCTGGAAGATCAGGATTACTGGCGTTTGCACGGCCTGTTCCGTTCCGTGGAACTCGCCGCACAGCCGCATGTGCACATTGAAGATATGAAGGTCGAAGCGGATTGGAATCCGGAAACCGCCACCGGTTCGCTCGACGCGCTACTCGCGGTGCGCAATGCGAAGAATGCCGCCACCGTGTCGGCGACGCTGAAGGATTTGAGTGGCAATGTGGTGTGGGAAACCGCATTGGCCGCATCCGACGAAACCGGCATCGTTTCCGGCTCGTTGGACGTCAAGCCGTGGAGCGCCGAGAGCCCGGCACTGTACGAACTGCAAGTTGTGGTGATCGGCCATGATGGCGCGATCGTTGAAACCGCAACGCAGCGCGTCGGCTTCCGTCGCTTCCGCATCGAAGACGGCATCATGAAGCTCAACGGCAAGCGCGTGGTCTTCAAGGGCGCCGACCGCCACGAATTCGACGCGAAGCGCGGCCGCGCCATCACCAGGCAAGACATGATCGACGACATCACGTTCTGCAAGAGGCACAACATCAACGCCATCCGCACCTCGCACTACCCCAACCAGGAATACTGGTACGACCTGTGCGACGAATACGGCATCTACCTGATCGACGAAACCAATCTTGAAACGCACGGCAGCTGGTGCCTGCCGGGAGACGTGGTCACCGAGGATTCCGCCGTTCCGGGCAGCAAGCCCGAATGGGAGGGCGCGTGCGTGGACCGTGTGAACAGCATGATGAAGCGCGACTACAACCATGCTTCCGTAGTCATCTGGTCGCTTGGCAACGAATCGTATGCGGGAGACGTGTTCCGCGCGATGAGCGTCCACGTGCACGAACTCGACCCGAACCGACCAGTGCACTACGAGGGCGTGACCCACAATCGCAAGTATGACGACGTGACCGACATCGAAAGCCGCATGTACGCGCACGCCGACGAAATCGAGGAATATCTCAAGTCCGATCCGAAGAAGCCGTATATTTCCTGCGAATACATGCACGCCATGGGCAATTCCGTCGGAAATATGGACGAATATGTTGCGCTGGAACGCTACCCGCAATATCAGGGCGGATTTATTTGGGATTTCATTGATCAGGCGATTCTTGTGCGCTTGCCCGATGGCGATGAACGTCTCTGCTACGGCGGCGATTTCGGCGATCGTCCGAGCGATTACGAGTTTGCCGGAGACGGTATTGTGTTCGCCGATCGCACGCCGTCGCCAAAGGCGCAAGACGTCAAGCAGCTGTATGCCAACGTGCGCATTGTGCCGGGTGAAACCGGCGTTGAGATCGCGAATGACAATCTGTTCGTTTCCACCGCCGACTATGTGTTCGTTACGCGCGTGCTTGCGGATGGCGAGCCGGTATGGCAGGCCGAACAGCGTTTTGATGTGCCGGCTGGCGAAACCAAGCACTTCGATATTGAATGGCCGTTGGAGGCCTACCGAGGCCAAGCCAACGAGCTCACGCTCGAAGTGAGCCAACGCCTTGCCGCCGCGGAAGAGTGGGCGTCGAAGGGCTACGAGCTGTCGTTCGGCCAGACCGTGGTTGCAGGCTCCAAGCCGGTTGCTGCCAGCGAGGCGAAGCCTGTTGACGGCATTGTGACCGTTGGCCGTTGGAATGCTGGCGTGCAGGGATCCGGTCGTGAGATTCTGCTGTCGCGTACGCAGGGCGGCATTGTTTCGTACACGCTTGACGGCCGTGAATTCGTGCTGCGCAGGCCCACGCTCACCACGTTCCGCGCGCTGACCGACAACGATCGCGGTGCAGGCCACGGTTACGACCGCGCGCAGTGGGTCGGCGCAGGCCGTTACGCCAAGTGCGTCAACAACACCATCGAACAGGTCAATGACGATACGCTGAAAGCCGTATACGAGTACGAGCTCGCCACTCCGCAGCGCACGCACGTCACCATCACGTATGTGGCAGACACCACCGGCAAGCTGCACTTGAGCGTCGACTATCCGGGTGAAACTCAGGAAGCCCCGACCATTCCGGCTTTCGGTTTGGAATGGACGCTGCCGGTCGAATACTCCAACCTGCGCTTCTACGGCCCCGGACCCGACGAAACCTACGCCGACCGCAAGCATGCCAAGCTGGGCATTTGGAACACCAACGCTTACGACGATCATGCGCCGTACCTCATGCCGCAGGAAACCGGCAACCATGAGGATGTGCGTTGGGCTGAGATCACGGATGATGCCGGTCATGGCATGCGTGTGAGCCGTCACGGCGAATCAGCGTTTGCGCTCAGCCTGCAGCCGTACAGCGCATTCATGTTGGAAGAAGCCCAGCATCAGGACGAACTGCCCGCTCCGAAGCACATGTTCCTGCGCGTGCTCGCCGCGCAAATGGGCGTCGGCGGCGACGATTCCTGGATGAGCCCGGTGCACCCGCAGTACCACATTCCAGCCGATAAGCCGCTCCACTTGGATGTGGATATCGAGCTGATCTGACACGTTGGGGCATGCCGGTTGCCCCAACAATTACAGGGGGGATCCGCGTATTCTGCGGATCTCCCCCTGCTTGCGTTATTGCGTTACCGCGTTACCGCCAATTTGCATTGGCGCTCATTGCCTCATATCATGCTCACCGCTCACCGCTGCGGATAGGAATCCTCAAAGAAGCGACGCTCGAGATGCACGATGGTGCGGAACACGTCGGCCTCCGAGCCATCCACCGACGCATACTCGTTGACGAGCGCGATCAGGCGGCCCGTCCAGGCGCGGAAATAATCGCCCTCATGCAAATCAACCCAACCCTTGTGCGCCGGAATCTGCTGAACGACGCCAGCGTCGATGGTGCGCTTGGCCCAGGCAAGATAAATCCATTCCATGCAGCACAGCGCAGTAATGAGTTCTTCCCAAGTTCCCTGAACCAGCTTGGTCAGATATTCGCAATATTCACGATTTGCCGGAGTCTGCTCGGAATTATTGTATTCTTCGTCAGTAATTCCGTATTCCTTAAGGAATCCGGTAAAATATGTTGCTTCATTGTCAGCAAACCATTGCGATTGTTTCGCCAGCATATCTTTGGTTTCCTGACGCGGCGCAAGTTCAATCGCATGTGCCATGATGCCCTGATTAAAGAACTTGAAATCCTGAATTAAATAAGACTTCAAAATCGATTCTGGAAGTGTATCATCCAGCAATTCATTCACAAAACGCGAATTGATTGCCTGATTCCATTCGTCGGCCGCCGACATATACAGCTGATCGGCCACGGAACCCGGCTCGGCTCCCAACCACGCATAATCGCCGCTTGCGGACTGCGGCGCTTCCGGAACATGATTCATGGTCACAAGACCCCCTCGGTTAATGCGGCCAATGCAAACGCAACGCACATCTCCTCGCTCCGTTCCGCCGTGGCTCGCTGTGATGGCGCCATAATAGCCGCCGTTCCCAACGTACCGAACGCGCCACCGAAACGCAAGAAGCAGAACGCTTCCATGACCGCCATGACCGCACTCAATCTCGGCGAATCATTGCGCGAATTTGTTGAGGCGGCGATCGTAGGTCATGAGGCCGTTGAGCTCTTCTTCGATGTCGGAAACCTGCGTATACACGTAGCCCGCCAATCCGCGTGATTCCAACGATTCCGCCGAATCAAGCACGGAACGGACGGCAGTGCGCCAATCCTCAATCGAATCGTATTCACCGTAGCCGTACGCGCGCGAAACCGCAGCATGATCGGCAACCAACTGCGCCAATCCTCCGAATTCCGAAATCACGAACGCACGAACGCCATGCTGCGCAACCGGCAACACCGCGTAATGCGCGGCACGACGACGCCGCTTATGCCGCTTTTCATATTCGGCCACATACCCACGCAACGGTCCCTTATCCGGGTAGATTTCCAGCGGACGGAAGTAGTTGTGCACGCTGTGAACATCGCCGCAACGCTGGTCGTACCAGCCACTCGTGGCGTCGATCGGGCGCGTCGGGTCAAGCGCATGAATGCGTTCCGCCGCATCGCACGCGTCGAACTGCCCCCACCCTTCGTTGAACAGCACCCACGTGACGATCGACGGGTGGCCGGCAAGCATGTGCACCATGGCATCGCAGGTGCGCGACCAGTCGCGGCGGTACGTCGAATCGTCGGCACCGAGCGCCGCGAAATGCTTCGCCGTGTCGTCGCGGTACTTGTTCCATGTGGCACGCATGAGCGTCGGCTTGCGGTTGGTGGCCCACGCGTTGTATTCGCCGCCACCCGACACCGCGTCCTGCCATACCAGCATGCCGAGGCGGTCGCAATGGTAGTACCAGCGCGCCGACTCGATTTTGATATGCTTGCGCAGCATAGTAAAGCCGGATTCCTTCATGGCGGTTATGTCATGCACCAGCGCTTCATCACTCGGCGCGGTCAGCAGGCCGTCCGGCCAATAGCCCTGGTCGAGCACACCCTTGAGGAACACCGGCTTGCCATTGAGATGGAAGCGCGCGATACCCTTCAAATCAGGCTTAATCTCAACCGTGCGGAACGCGCAATACGAGCGCACAATATCTTGCTTTTCCTGCGATTTCGCGGGTTTCTCTTGAATTTCCTGCGATTCTTGCTGCAGCTTTTCCTGCTTTCCCTGCGATTTCGCCGCACCAAATTCCAGCGTCGCCGTCACGTCATACAAATACGGATCGTTCGGCGACCACAAGTGTTCGGCCCGCGTTGCGATTTCCGTGCGCACCTTACGCATGCCAGCCGGCAGCAGTTCGTCCGCGACGATCGTGCCGTCCGCGGGATCGGCTACGACGATATGCAGTTTGGCATTCGGCTTGTCTCCGCCGATTTCCGCGCGAATAAACAATCTGCCGTCGGCGGCGCCCTTCAGCGTAAGCGTCTGCACGTACGCTTCCGGCACGATCTCCATCCACACGCTCTGCCAAATGCCGCTTTGCGCGGTGTACCAAATCCCCTCGCGCTCGATTTTCTGCTTGCCGCGCATTTGCGTGCCCGAATCGTTCGGATCGTACACGCACAACGCAATCTCGAAAGCATCATCGGGATCGACGAATGCCGAAATATCGACGTCAAACGGCAAATATCCCCCGACATGCATCCCTGCAAACTGCCCGTTGATAAAGCAGGCGCACACGTAATCGACCGCTTCGAAATGCAGCATCAAGCGGTTCGCATCGCCGATCTGCCGAACCGCTTCCCCTCCCCCAAGCGTCACGGGATGCACCACCGTGCGATACCAGATCATATTGTCTGGGTAAATCGTCTGATGCACGCCGGAAAGCGCGGATTCCGGGGAGAACGGCACCAAAATCTTGCCGTCGAACGTTTCGGGGATGGCCGCTTCCTTCACTGCCTGCACCGCTTCGTCACGGGTGAGCACAGCCGCGGATTTGCGCCATTTCGAGCCGTTGCCGCTTTCGGGAATGGATACGATCGCGTAATCCCAGAATCCGTTGAGCATGGTGTGATTGCCGCGCACCATGGTTGGGCGCGGATGCTCGTTCAGGATTGGCGTGCGGCCGTTTTCCAGTTTGCGTTCGCCGTCTTTTGCAGGGCAGAACGCCTTGTGGGCGTCGTTGGAAGACAACCATTCGCCGGCGATCTGTTCGCCCCAGGGCGTCCACAACTGCTGCAGCGGCTCTTGGGAACGCATTTTCGTAGGCGCGGCTTTCAGCACTCGCTTGACGTCCAACATAAGAGCCTCCCTGCAGCATCGCATTTCCCTCAACTTCCCCATTGTAACGAGAGGAATGGCGAAGAGAAATGGCGATTGTTACGGATTTTGAAATCGATTCAATCCGGATTGCACTATAGATTTGTAAAATCGTATACAGAAAGTCGAATATTGCGCATTAGATTTACAAGTCGGATTTGCAAAATCAGATATAAAAAGCCGGTGCAAGAACTTCGTAATTCCTTGCACCGGCAATCAGAACAACTCACCTTAGCGGCAAATCAGGCCAAATCAAGCCGAATCCCCAGGTGAATCAGCGAATCAGCCTTCCAGCTTGGCCTTTTCGGCGGCAAGACGGGCCGCCTCGGCCTCACGACGAGCCTTCAGCTCCGAATCGAAGCGAGCGAGCTCCTCTTCAACGGCCTCCGGCGGAATCTTCGCGAAAATCGGATGCGGCTTCGGCACTGCAGTGCCGGCCACGATCGGCTCGGAAGCCCACGGATGCACGGTTTCGCCCAGCTTGTAGTCGCCGGTGATGATCGGATACATGAAGCCCGGCTTGTCGAGATCCTCGACCTCTTCCAAGCGCGGCAACGGCGAGAACGTGCCTGTGCCGCCGAGAGCCTCCCACACCTTCTGCGCGGAATGCGGCAGGAACGGGGCCAGCAGGTGGTTCGCGTCGGACACGGCCTGGGCGGCAACGTGCAGCACGGTGCCGAGGCGAGCCGGATTGTCCTTGATCTTCCACGGTTCGGTGGCGGAAATGTACTTGTTGATGTCGCCGACCACGCGCATGGCTTCGCTCAGCGCGTTCTTCTGGCGATGGTTCTCGATCAGCGAACCGACCGTGTCGAACGCGGCCTTGGTTTCGCTCAGCAGAGCGCGATCCTCATCGGTCATTTCGCTCTCATCGAGCGCCGGAATCTCACCGAAGTTCTTGTTCATCAGATTGGCCACACGGTTGACGAGGTTGCCCCAGGAAGCGGCAAGCTCCTCGTTGTTGTGGCGCACGAACTCAGCCCATGTGAAGTCGGAATCGGAGCTTTCCGGACCGGCCACGGAAATGTAGTAGCGCACGGCATCCACAGGGTAGCGGGCGAGAATGTCCTTCACATAAATGACGATGCCACGCGAAGACGAGAACTTCTTGCCTTCCATGGTCATGAATTCGGAAGCCACGACCTGCTCCGGCATGTTCAGCGGACCGAGCTTGCCGGTTTCGCCGCCCTTGGAGCCCTGACCGTTGTAGCCGAGCATTTCGGACGGCCAGATCTGGGAGTGGAACGTGATGTTGTCTTTGCCCATGAAGTAGTAGCCCGGGGTTTCCGGATCATTCCACCATGCGCGCCATGCTTCCGGATCGCCCTTGCGGCGAGCCCATTCGATGGATGCCGACAAGTAGCCGATCACCGCGTCGAACCACACGTACAGCTTCTTGTTCGGATTGTCGATCCAGCCGGCAACCGGAACGGGAATGCCCCAGTCGATGTCACGCGTGATGGCACGCGGCTTGACTTCCTTGAACAGGCCGATGGAGAAGTTGATGACGTTGGTACGCCAGCCTTCGCGGGTCTTCAGCCATGCGAGATTGGCTTCGGCGAGCGCCGGCAGGTCGAGGAAGAAGTGTTCGGTTTCCTCAAAGCGCGGGGTTTCGCCGTTGATTTTGGAAACGGGATTGATGAGCTCGTCCGGGTCGAGTTCGTTGCCGCAGGCGTCGCACTGGTCGCCGCGGGCACCGTCGGCACCGCAGATCGGGCAGGTGCCTTCGATGTAACGGTCAGGCAGGGTGCGGCCGGTGGACGGCGAGATGGCGACCTTCTGGGTGCCCTTATAAATGTAGCCGTTGGCGAGGCACTGCTTGAACAGTTCCTGCACCACCTGCTCGTGATTGCCGGTGGTGGTGCGGGTGAACAGGTCGTAGCTCAGGCCGAGATCGCACAGATCCTTGGCGATCACACGGTTGTAACGGTTGGCGAGCTCCTGTGCGCTGACGCCTTCCTTGTCGGCTTCCACCAGGATCGGGGTGCCGTGCTCGTCGGTGCCAGACACCATCAGCACGTCATTGCCCTTCATGCGCTCGTAGCGCGCGTATACGTCGGAGGGCACGCCGAATCCGGCGACGTGACCGATATGACGGGGGCCGTTAGCATACGGCCAAGCAACATTCACCAAAATATGACTCATGGTGCCCGATTATACAAAGCGCCATATCCCGCATTTTCCATGTATTTCGGTAGTTGGATTTTTATTGGAGGATGGACGTGCGATCATCGATTTCAATCGTTTGAAATAGTTTGCATCATAATTTGCATATCTGCCGATCTATCCACATTGTTGCATTACGTAACAATCATTTTCCACATATCCACAGATTTTCGGGGGCTGGTGGCGCAACGGAATTCGAATCCGCTACGGTACCGTCATGGACACTCCACCACCCCTTCTGGGCAACGATGACCTTCCGGGCCCGATGTGCCTGAACCTGCTGGCCTCATCCGGCGCGCTGTGCAAGCTCGACAGCGCGAACGCCTATTCATGCCACGATTCGGACACGTTGTACGGGCGGTCCTGCATCATCGCGACATTGCTGCCGAGCCGGTCCGTGGCATGTTCACGCACCGCCGCATGGGTTTGGCTAGGCGGCACCTTCCCCGAATCCATCGACATTATCGCGAAAGCCCACTATCGAGCGCTACGTTACGGCCGTAAAATCAACGTTTTCAACCGTCTCGCACCAAACGAACACACCATCAAAGTCGGTCCGATCATCGTGACCACGCCTGTTCGCACCGCATGCGATCTCGCATTG
>ERZ894220.1153-NODE-1153-length-11673-cov-6.4456_pt1 | contig 11673 bp, 12 predicted proteins | sample MGYA00380292_ERZ894220 | MGnify/ENA primary metagenome ERZ894220 (study PRJEB32331, sample SAMN06328446) | human gut metagenome | biome: human gut microbiome; feature: stool | host: Homo sapiens | collected 2014-12-05 ... | reverse complement strand
GACGGCAGCGACGAAAATACCGTCAACCCCGGCACCGTCTTTGAGGTAAAGGGCATCCACCACGGCTACCATATGGACGTGACCACCGGCCAGGATGGTACCGCAACGCTGACCGGTCTCCCTGTGGACAGCTACGAGGTGACGGAAAAGTCCGTGCCGGAGCCCTATGTAGTGGGTGATGTGCCCACCCAGACCATCTGGCTTGGCCCCGGCGACGAGAAAGAGCTGATTTTTACCAACGAGAAGCAGCCTCTGCTCACCATCGCAAAATCGGACGCCGACGATCCAACCGTCAAGATCCCCGGAACCGTCTTCCTGGTGGAGGGGATCGATAGCGACTACAAGGACGAGTGGACCACCGGGGAGGACGGAACCGTCTTCAAGCGGGTAGAACCCGGCAGCTATCAAATCACGGAAAAATCCGTCCCCTCTCCATATTATATCTCAGAAACAGAATCGGAACGGGTCCAAACTATCAGCCTAAATCCAGGCGACGAAAAGACGGTCAGTTTTGAAAACCACAAACGGCCCTCTATTGAGATCCTGAAGGAAAATTCTATCACCCATGATCCCATTGAACATGTCAAGATGCAGGTCTGGTACGCCAGCAATAACACCGCCACCGGCGAATATAACGACCTGGGCGTGTACTATACGGACTCCGAGGGCCGCATTCTCCTCTCTGAGCCGGACATCTCCCTCCGGGACGGCTGGTATCGGGTAAAAGAGCTGGAGCCTGCACCTGGATTTGCCCTGCCGGACGAGGACACGCAGGAGGTATTCATCCCGGCCGGCGGCAGCCACACATTCCGTTTCCAGGACAGGCCCCTCTCGGCTATCTGCGTGTGGAAGTACGATTCAAAGACAGGGGCCGCTTTATCTGACTGCTGGTTCCAGGTCCGGTATCTGAGTGGCAACACCAGCGGCAGCGGCGGCACGGTGATCGGCGTCTATCGCACTTCGGCAAATGGATCTTTCACGGTCACAGGCTGCGAAGCGGGCACCTACATCATTGAAGAACTCTCCAGTGATGGCTCCCATGTGATCGACACACCGCCCCAGACGGTTTACCTCTCCGGGCAGGATCAGGAGGTCGTGGAGGTCTACTTTGGGAACTCCCCCAAGGGTTCTTTGCTGGTTACCAAAATCTCAGATGATGATAAGAAAGAGCCGCTTTCCGGCGTGGAATTTCTGGTCACCACCAGTGATGGGACGCTGGTGGGGGACGCCAACGGCAAATTCGTAACGGACAGCAGCGGTTCGTTCCTGGTAGAGAACCTGGATCCCGGCACGGTGCTGGTGGTACGCGAGACCAGGGCTAAAAGCGGCTATTTGCTGGACGAAAGCCCCCAGACCGCGGAAATCAAGGCCGGACAGACGGTGTCCCTTGAATTCCGGAATAAACCGCTTGGAAATTTGATCATCCACAAGCTGTCGGGCGCCGACCAAAAGACGCCGCTGGAGGGCGCACAGTTCAAAATCACCTATGCGGACGGCTCTTTCCTCCCGGACGAGAACGGCAAGCTGTCCTCCAACGGCCTCTACTGGAGCAATTCCGAGGGCCAGATCATTCTCTCCGGGGTCACAGGCACCATCGTGGTAACGGAGGTGCAGAGCGTACCTGGATATACGATTGATCCGGACACACAGAGCCAAACCGTTGTAGTAAATCCGGATGACACGCAGCACCTTTATTTTTACAACGACCCAGAAAAAACTTTGGTTCTCCAAAAGTACATCTATGACGGCAAGAAGAACGACCAGCCCCTGGCCGGGGTCGAGTTCCTCGTGACGGATTCCACCGGCGCTTACATTGGCCCGGATAACGGCCGCTATGTGAGCGACAGCAAGGGGCAGGTGGTCATCACCGGTCTCACTGCCGGTATGACGATCACGGCGAAGGAGGTCTCCACCGTCTCGGGCTATGTTCTGGACAGCACCCCCCAGACCGTTGAGATCACCGACGATGACCAGGTGCAGACCCTCTACTTTTATAACAAGCCGGAGGGCGGCATCGAATTCACCAAGGTCAGCGCAGCGGACAAATCGGAGCGAATCCCCAACACCACCTTTGAGATCCGCCGGGTCAGCGATGACGCCCTGGTGGATACTGTGACCACCGGACGGAGCGGGAACGTCTACCTCCCCCTGGAGGCCGGCGACTACTATGCCGTAGAAACCGACTGCCCCAGGGAGTTCCGGTTGGATCCCACCCCCATCTATTTCACAGTGGAGGATGGGCAGGTCACCCGCAGGACTGTGACCAACCAGCCCATCAGCGGCATTCTCCTCCACAAAACCGACAGTGTGACCGGAGACGGAATTTACGGGGTTACGTTCCTGCTCTATGATGAAGATAAAAACCCCATCGGTGAGTTCACCAGCGACGATGACGGCTATGTTTATATCACCGCCGACGACCTCCCGGATGGGGCCAACACCAGCGGGCGTTTTTATTTGAGAGAGCTGGCGGCCGCGGAGGGCTATGAGCTGGACAAGGAGTACAAGACTATTTACGTCCGGCCCGGAAAGACGGCTGAGATTGAGTGGGAGAACACCCCCATCACCGGCCAGATCCAAATCTACAAGTATGCCGCCGAGTATAACGAGGTGACCGGCACCCCGGCCGGCTCTCCGCTCCAGGGCGCCGTCTATGAAATCAGCAATGCCCGGACAGGCAAGGTTGTGGACTATATCACAACCGATGCCCGGGGCGTCGCGGCCTCCAAGCCGCTCCCCTTGACGCGCTACAAGGTCGTGGAGGTCACGGCGCCGGCCTACTGGCAGGTGGATTCCACCGTCCATGACGTAACCCTGGAATACTCCGGTCAGATCATCAAGGTCAGTGCCTATGACAAGCCTGCCAGCCTGGGCGTCACTATCGCCAAGCGCGGTAATGCCGAGGTGCTGGCCGGCCAGACCATGCGCTATGATCTCACGGTCGCAAACACGTCCAACGTACCTTTAGAAAATTTCTACTGGCATGATAAGATCCCCTATGATGTGGCACGGGCCACCATTCTGACCACCGGCACCTACAGCGCCCGGCTCAACTACCGGGTGTTGTATAAAACCAACTACCAAAGCAGCTATCAGGTATTGGCCTCCAACCTGCTCACCAGCAACAACTATTCGTTCAATCTGAATGCGATTCCCCTGCAAGCCGGTGAAGCCGTGACGGATGTGTATTTTGATTTCGGTAAAGTCCCGGTCGGCTTTCAGAGTACGGTCGGCCCCACCTTGAGCGTCATTGTCAATGGCAATGCGGTCAACGGGTATCAGATGGTCAATCGTGCCGATGTGGGTGGGAAATACCAAGGGACCTGGCAGACCGGCCAAGCCAGCTGGGTTACCGTCATCCGCAAATATACCACTACACCCACTCTGCCCAAGACAGGCTATTGATCTGAGAAGCGGGAGCGGTTCCTGGTGGAGCCGCTCCCCACTTCTAAAGCTGATCGATCAGATCCAGCAATATCTGATTGTCCGCTCCCGGATGGAATGTGCGGAGCCAATCATTTTCCTGAATGGAATTGACGTGGCCTTCCTCGATCCCTGCCAGTAATTCAATAGGAGAAGGGACGGTGTACTCGACAAAAACAGTATTCCAATACGGGAATTTCCCTGTAAAGTGTGACAGCAAAAATTCATCCATTGTCTGAGGCGCACGTTCACCGCCCCACCAGACAGCGTAACAGCCTGCGGTGAAGATAGGACCTTTTTCTTCGCCCGGCAGCTTGGTTTTAATCGTCTGCTTCAACCGCGCGACCTCAAAAATATCCAAGCCGGCATACTCCAAACCGCGTTCAGAGAAGTCGGAAGCGGCGCGGTTCAACAGCTTGCACAGTCGGAGCATATCCGATTTGCTGTCGCAAAATAAAAGGCTTTCCTGATGTCCCATCACTTCACCTGCTTTGTATGCGAAATAATTTGAATTATTATAACATGGAGATACTTATGGAGCAAGATTTTTCTTTTCTGCTGACCCACTTCGCGCAAAACTATACGGCATTTCATACCAGGCACTTCTGTGAACTGACCTACGCCATGCTCTATGCCTGCTGGTATAAGGATTTGTTAGGGGATTTCACAGATCTGGATCTTCCCTTTCTTGCCGTTGCCGCCAGCCTTCATGACATTGGGAAAAGCGCCCTTGCACCAGCTATTGTAGAGTCCAAAGAACCACTATCTCCAATGGAACGAAAGGTCATACAGGCCCACACCTCATTAGGAGCTTTGATGCTGGGCTCAATTGATTTGCCGCTGTTTCAGGAAAGCAGGGTCTGCCGGTTCGGCTACGAAATCTGCCTGCATCACCATGAGCGTTGGGACGGCGGAGGGTATCCGGATGGGCTGAAAGGGGACCAGATTCCGCCCTATGTGCAGGCGGTCAGTCTGGCTGACGCCTACGATGCACTCAGGGTAGCACGCTCATACCGGCCAGCCCTGCCACACCAGGAGGCTGTAAAGCTGATTCAATCCGGCGGATGTGGTGCCTTCTCACCTAAAATGCTGGATCGCTTTTGTTCCATCATTGATAATGTAAATGAGGAGCTATATGTCGAAAAAGATACGTCCCGGTAATCGCCGCTAGTCAAGTGGCTCCGTTCCACTATCATATACGGTGATTCGGACAAGCTGATCCCCATCTCTCACGGAACGCCGGCCTCCCCCGGATAGCCCCGGAAACCTATATAAACAGGCGGTGAGGTCCAGTCTTTCCCCGGCCCTCACCGCCTGTTTCCAAAATGGTTTCCGCATCCAAGCACTCGACGCCATGAGACAATATCCTTCAGTACGTATAGGTGCGGGTTTGGGCCCTTTGCCGCCATCAAGGTGCTCTGGGGCGCCAGATATCACTCTATTATTTCCTAAATGGCACCGATGGCTTCATGGTATAGAGCCCGGACAGCAGCCTGTACCGTTTCCCACCGCAGCTCAGAGGCATAGGAATACTTTTTCTGGTATCGGCTCCAAAGAAGGCCCATATCGGGGCTCTCACGGACTTCCGATAGAATCAGATCGCCATCTTCCTGTGCGAACTGTGTTCCCCGCTTATGGCAGGTAGCAGTGAAGGCAGCCTGTAGATCCCCAGTATCATAGGCAGTGGACACGTCATGCTGCAGAATGTAGAGATCGTAGTAATCCCGCATCCGGGTATTGGCAGTACCGCGGCTCAGTATCGTTTCCAGTTTTTCTGCCAATACCGTCTCCAGGTTGTAGGCCAGGATGCTGATCGTACGGTCCTCAAACATCAATTTGAACTGGTAAGAAACCTCCCGCGGGGTAATGGCGTCGCCAGTAGAGATATCCAGCTTCAGCGGGGTACGCATAGTTTCAAGATTTGCCACCAGCATGGCACGGATACCAGGGTATTCGGCTTCATCCATGATCTCATAGATACGGGTGATATGGAAGGTAACGCCGTCTTCCAGCGGGATAGACAGCACTTCGGCAAGAATATCTGATAGATTTTCCACTGTAAGAGGCATTCCGCGCAGTGTAGTGTCAACATCCATGGTCGAGCGGGTGTCCAGGCCCACCATGGCAGAGACAAGAGCACCTCCCTTCAAGATGAAATTCTCACGATACGGGGAGCGGGACAAGCGTTCTAGAAAACGTTCCATCATGTAGTTTCGGATCAGGATTTGAGCCTGCATACTGTTCCCCTTACTGAGATTCCGAACCAGATCCTTGAGCTGCTTGGATGTGTGTATCATGTCAGCAATACCTCCACATATGGTTTCATGACCTGCTCCACGCGCAAGGCTTTTGCGTAGCGCATAAGGAGCGGGATATTCTTTTCTTTTTGCCGGAAATAGCTTTGCAGAGCGGCGTGGAGGTCCTGGGCCTCTACCTGGCTCCGACTGCGAAACAGGTCGCACACACTGCGCTCCGCATCGTATGCCGTGACCAGATGGCCTCCGGGAGATAAGACTTCCGTTCGGCCAAGCACATACAATTCAGGTTTGACTTTATAGACCTTGATCCCCGCTGATGTCAAGTTGGTGGCATTGTAGCCAGCTTTGAGCGTAACGGTGACAGGCAGCGGCTCACGCTCTGCCAGCCCCCACAGATAGAGGGCAGCCTCGTGGGAGAACACAGCCTGCGGCCACCTGGACTGGATAATAAAAAAATCGTCCCCCAGTGAATCCGGAGAGAGGTAGACTCCGTGAGCAACTCGTTCCAGACCACGAGCTTTGACATACTCAGCAAAATATGATCTGGACACTCCGAGTGCCCGAATATCGGCTGTTCGCAGGATGCCATTTTGTCGCTGCATTACTGCATCCAGTTGATCAAGCTTTGTCATACTTGTCACCTTGCTTTCATGCTCTTATTATATATAATAAGAGCATAAAAGTAAAGTGCCTGTTGTTTTTCGGTACCAAGTTCTATATGAGTCTGATCAATCTGAGGAGGGATGCCCTATGAAAGAAGAGAAAACCGGCTTGGATGAGGCCGTGTCCGTAACGGCTAATACCGCCCAGATGGTCAGTGGCATGGTCAAAACAGGGAAAGCAGTCTCATCTGCGGCCAAGGGCGCGGCTGTGGGCGGCCCATATGGAGCGGTAGCTGGGGCGCTCTGGAGCGCCAGGCATCATCTGATGAAAATCGTAGCCGCGCTTCTGGTCTTGCTCATGCTGCCGGTGCTGTTTATTGTTATGCTGCCATCTATCATCTTCGGCGGGCTGACTGGAGCTGCGGAGCCTGGTTCCAGCCAGCCGGTGTTAAACGACAGTGCTGCCATCACGGAGAACATCAATGAAATTTCCTTTGCAGTCAACCAGATTTTAGGGGAGGGCATTGATGATGTGGTGGACCGCATCGCACAGGACTTTGCGGGAACGAACGGGGATGAGTATGAAGTCATCAATCCCTATGAAGGTGATCTGGTGAGCAACACCAATCTCTTCCTTTCCCAGTATTGTGCCGCCAGAGATCAGGATTTTGAGGCCATTTCCCTGTCTGACATGGAACAGACGCTCCGCCAAGGCCTCCCGCACCTTTATTCCTACACGCGAACGAGTGAAACCCGCACTGTGGAGGATGATGACCCGGAAACCCCAGACGTTGTAGAGACCACCACCGAACTCTGGTACATTTACACCATTGTTTACAATGGCGAGGATTACTTTGCCGATGCCATCTTCGGCCTGTCTGATGCACAAAAGGAGCTGGCTGAGGATTACGCCCAGAACCTCAGTCTGTTTCTGGGCGATGGGATGTTTCAGCACTCCGGAGAGTCCGAAGGAATTCCCTCTTTGGGGAATGTCCGCTTTACAGACGGTGTCACAGAGGTCGTCTATTTCAACCAGCTGGACGAACGGTATGCCGACAAGCCCTATGGAACGGATCACATCGGAGGATACGGCTGCGGCCCTACCGCCATGTCCATTGTGGTCTCCTCCTTGACCGATGACATCGTAGACCCTGTTGAAATGGCGGAGTGGGCTTATGAGCATGGTTACTGGTGCAGCAAAAGCGGCTCTTACCACTCTCTGATCCCTGGAGCTGCCAAGGCGTGGGGACTGTCGGTGGAGGGATGTACACCATCTGAGCCACAGCGGATCTTGGATGCCTTGGCTGAAGGGAAACTGGTCGTCGCCATTATGACCAAAGGCCATTTTACCTCCAGCGGGCACTTTATTGTCCTGCGCGGTGTGCAGGACGGGAAGATCCTGGTGGCGGATCCAGCCAGCTATTCCCGCAGTCAGAAGGTATGGGATATGTCTATCATCCTGAATGAAGCCAGCCGCCGGGCGGGTTCCGGCGGCCCGTTCTGGATCATAGGCCGGGCATCCTGACCGCAGGGAATGCTGATCAAGTTAAGACGATACCCATCCATCACCCGCGGAGCGAGGCCAACCGCTGACAGGGTTGACGCCCTTGCTGATCCCTCCAGCGGGCTCCGTCAGAATGTGATGCACCTGCATTATGGTACAGCTTTTTGTCCTTGTGCGTACCATGGCTGGCGCTGGCATCTGCATCAAATTCAGGGGGCTGGATGGCGTATATAGATTGGGTGGACCATGGGATGCAGGCAGTAGGCCTGCTTCCCCACCCCCCATGCCCGAGGGCAACGGGCAGAGCGGCGCTGCCCCGTTATATGTTGGGACAGCGCCGCTCATTTTTAGTTTGGACGATATTGCGAGTGATCCTGCCGGCAATCCAGAACAGCATCCAGATATACTTCCCGTGTCTCTTCGCTGACTGAAAAGACTGCTTTATACCATTTGCAGAACAGTGCTTTGCGAAATCCCTGCGGAACTGCATAAGCGTCTTCAGACGGGAATTGGAATGGGTTCCTTTCCAGGGCGTCCAAAATCCGTTCAAATTCATCCGCCATGCGGGTCGCAGCGGGAACGCTCACCTGAGCCAAAAACCGTGCGTGCTTCACCAGCATTTCATCCGCCCGCTGAGATACGATGACAGAATACCTATCCATCCGCCTCGGCCTCTGCGATTGCGGCACGCATATCCTTCAATACAGCTCTGGCATTACGCCCTTGATAACCATTCATGCGGGCGCTCTGCGCCTCAAGGAGATCCACATAGAGCGCGTTGCTGGAATCCAAAGACAGGGACAGCGGTACTGACCGCTCCCTCACGATCTGCTTCAGTAGCATTGTGAACACACCGGTCATCGTCATGCCCAGTTCGTTCAGAACATCCTCCGCCTGCGCTTTTAGTGTGGAATCTACACGAGTTGTCCAGTTTGCATCGCCTGGCATAGTGGTCACCAACCTTTCTTGGTTTGATTGTATCACGTAGTATGTGCGTTGTCAATGCGCATACTCGCCCAGTTGACTTATATGATTTACAAAAAGTTCATATTTTTTCGGGCCTTTTTGCTCATTTTCCGGTGAGTAATATTACGAGGGAATTTTAGAAGGAGGTTCCTCATGACAACGAACCATACTTATTCTATGTATGATTTCTTATCCAGCTGCGGTGGAAATTGGCGAAACGCCATTTTCGTCTCCTGTACTCCGTGCAGGCGCCGGTGTGGTAACGGAGGAGCGGGTTGTCTGCTGACAGCCTGCTCCGAGGGGATGCCGCTGGTGGTCTGTGTCCAGCGGTTTGAAGCGCTGTCCGGACAGAAGATCGATCCGTCCGAATGCGCCGGGCGTCTCAGCCGCAGTGCATTTGAATCGCTCTACGCCAGGTACTTGCTCTGGCAGCTCGACTCGGACCGGGAGTGTGCCTTGCGGCAACTGGATCAAAACGTCAGTTCGAATCTCTGATGTTCTCTACATCTGTGAAAAGAAGGTGCCGAATGTGAAAAAGGTACATCTTACCTGCCCCAAATGCCATTCCAAAGCGCTTCTGCGCCCCGCCAGCGTTGTCTATGGAAACAAGGCAGATCCAAGCGCCAAGGTCTATGTCTGCGGCAGGTATCCAGCCTGTGACAGCTATGTAAACGCCCACCGCCATACAAGCCAGCCGATGGGAACGCTGGCTGACGCCGCGCTGCGGCGGAAACGCCGTGAAGTACACCTGGAGCTGGACAGGCTATGGGAAAGCGGGCTTATGAGCCGGGCAGAGGCGTACCGCCTGATCCAGCTCTATCTGGGCGTTCCTCCCGAGGATGCCCACATCGGCAAATTTTCCGCGGGGCGGTGCGAGGAGGTGGCCGCGTTTTGCCGGTGGTTCTCCACCATGGCTGAGCGGGCCGCATGACAGCAGAAACCGGACTGCCATGAAAGGAGGCAGCCATGAAGTATGATTTTATCCTTACATCTGACCAGCAGTCCCTTGTCGAGGGGCATATAGAGGTGGTGGATCGGGTCATCCGGCTTGCCATCCAGCCAAACGAATATGTTTGCGGTCTCTCACGCGAAGATCTGTATCAGGAGGGGTGCCTGGCGCTCTGCCGGGCGGCCGCGACCTACCGGCCCGGGATGTGTCAGTTTGCCACTTACGCCTTTCCGGTGATCCGCAATCACCTTTACGACTACTGCAGGGCTATCCAGTCCGGCCGGCGCCATATCCCAACCGTTTCCCTGGAATGCCTCGCCGCTGCGTCCCCGGTAGAGACGGGCTGGGAGGATGAGGCGGAGCGACGGCTCACCGAAGCCGCGCTTCTGGGGCTTCTGCCCCATTTCAAGCACAAATACCGCGGCACAGCCCACCTGGGAATTGAGGCATTGGAGTGGAAAGCGCGGGGGTACACCGCCGAGGAGATCGCCCAGCGCTTCCACGTCAGCCCAAACTATATCCGGGCGTGTATCTCGCGTTCGCTCCAAAAACTGCGCAGGGAGCGCGAGATCCAGGCGATTCATGCGGCGCACACGGAGCAGGAAGCCCGGAGCGCATGAAAAGATAAGGAGGTTACGCCTATGTTACAGCACACTTATTACACGGCGGTCGGCCACTATCTCTGTAAGACTGACAACTCCGTGCAAACATACCCGGTTGTGATCTGCAAGCAGAAAGAACACCGTGTAGACTTGCAGGAAATGACACTCTGGACCGCTTTGAACTGGAGGCTTTTGGACCACCGGCAGGCGGAACAGCAGTACTGGAAGCTGGCCCGAGGCCTGCTCCCGGCACCGTCTCGCAGCTTTGACGACTGCCTGAACCGCTTGTGTGTGCGGGGGCTTGTAGCGGAGGGAAAAGGTGAGACGGGTCTGGACGCGCTGTATGATCTGCTCAGCGACCATTATATCCGTCCCGCCACAGGAAGTCCCCTGCAGCGTCTGCGCAAGTTTCTGAAAATGACAGTATTGGACGGCGTCGCGGTTTCCACCGCGTCAAAGCTGCTCCGAAAGGACCGGCGCAGTGCTCAGGAGAGTCAGATCATGCGGCTGTCCCAGCAGACGCTGCTGTCCACGGCCGAGCTTGTCAAGTGCGTGGAGAATGGGGTGACTGACCTCTCCACGGAAGAGAAAGTCTTGGACGCACTGTATGGGGATACGGAAACGACCTGCGACAATATCGGCTTCATCATGCACTCTGCGGAGAGTATGCAGGCGGTGGTCGTTGCTGTTTCCAACCTGTATCTGCGGCAGCAGATCATCCTGGAGCGGGTCTGAGGCATGAAGAACATCACACAGTGGCCCACGGCCCTCCTGCGGCGCTGGCTCCTGTCCGCCGCCGTGGGAGGAGCCTTCCTCCTGGCCGGGCTTGTAGGGTTCTTTGCCCTGCGGGACCATATTCTCCTGGCTCTCAGCCTTGCGCTGGCATTCTTTACGCTCCTGCGCTGTGTGTCCGTATACCGCATCGCGTCAAACGGCGCGTATGAGACGGTGGAAGGCGTCTGCGTAGAAGTACGGCGCCAGCCGTTTCGGAACCAGCAGCGCGTCCGCCTGATGTCTTTAGATGGTGTGGAGCACACCCTCATGCTGGATAAGCAGACTCGCCTGCGGATCGGCAACCAATATCGGTTCTATTTTACTCCGTCCGCCGCATCCGGCATGGACGGGTTGCCGATGGCCCTTCAGCCTCAAGACATGCTGTTAGGCATGGAGGACTTGGGAGAGTACCGCGCGGAGCGGGAGGCCCCCAAGTCTCAGATATGATCAATCCACATTTGGAAAGGAGTTAACTTTATCCTGTATGAAAAATCGAAAAAAATGGAGTTTCCCACCTTACTTTGACAGCTGTCTCCGGAAGCGATGGAGAAAGATGGTCTCAAAAGGGATCGCAACAAAGCAGCAGGCATATACC
>ERZ894220.1148-NODE-1148-length-11741-cov-9.88516_pt1 | contig 11741 bp, 10 predicted proteins | sample MGYA00380292_ERZ894220 | MGnify/ENA primary metagenome ERZ894220 (study PRJEB32331, sample SAMN06328446) | human gut metagenome | biome: human gut microbiome; feature: stool | host: Homo sapiens | collected 2014-12-05 ... | reverse complement strand
GATCAACAGGTGGCTCTTTTTGAAAAATCAAGGTACAGATGATTACCTACTTACGGAGTACGGATATCATGGGACATATTTGCAAGGAAGGTATTCTTGACCGCACTGGCCGCTTTCGCTTTCCTGGTCGATTCCTTTTCCAGTTCTAATGCATTGGAAAGTTTTTCCCTGTGCTCCGATTCCAGCTGATTCTGCTGGTGCTCGACCATGAACAGGTAGGATAGCAGTGCGCCGATGACCAGACAGTACGGCTGAAACGGACACACACCATAAAATGGGATCACGTAGGTATTTACCAGAATCCCAATCAGCGGAATTGCTGAGAACAGTGCCGATTTTATGAGATATTTGATTCCCCCGGTATTGTTCATAAATAAAATGCAGAATGTCTGTGCAAATGCATAAAAATAATAGAACAGGTTGAGTACGGTAAATACGCCAAAAAATGTACCACGTATATAAGTCCGGTTTCTTGAAAATCCCCATACAATTCCGGTCGGAACAGAAAGCAGCACCATCGCAGTCAGAAGAAGCAGCGGAATCATTTCTACGAATCTTCGCTTCTTCGAACTGCTGATTCCCATATAGTTCTGCATAAACAAATGCCACACATACGGCATGATCACGTAGATCAGATAAAAGAAAAATACAATCAGCTTAAACTGCAGGATACTTCCTGTCTTACTTAAGAATTCCCGCATAAACAGGGCGTCCAGTAACACGTAAAGCTCTACCACACCAATAAAGATCATCGCATATTTTTTACTCGGACTCCATGTAATATAATACCGGATCCTTAGCAGGATGATCGTCAGTATTACCATCATAAATACTGCGTTGTTCAAATAAATACTACTCATTTTCTATTCCCTTTTTTCTTTCGTTTTCTAGGATTATTGTATACTTTTTCTATGCGTTTCGCAATCCATATGTTATACTATTAAATAAAGGTATTTCAAGGAGGATTTTAGAAATGAAAATAGCAGTAACATACGAAGGCGGATCGATTTTCCAGCACTTCGGTAAGACAGAAGCTTTTAAAATGTATGAAGTAGAAGACGGCAAGATCACTTCCATGCAGATTGTTCATGCTGGTGGCGCCGGACACAGCGCACTTGCAGGCTTCCTTTCTGAGCAAGGCGCAAATGTTCTGATCTGTGGCGGGATCGGAGAAGGTGCACAGACAGCACTGAAGGAAGCTGGCATTGAAGTTATATCCGGTGCAGCAGGAGAAGTAGATGCAGCAGTCAATGCATATCTTGCAGGAGAACTGGAATCTGCCGGAACTAATTGTGACCATCATCACGAAGAAGGACATTCCTGCTGTGGACATCATGAGGAAGAAGCAGAAAAAGCTCCGGAAGAAGAACATTCCTGTGGCGGACACTGCAGTGGATGCAGCGGATGTGGCGGCGCACAAGTACCGGATTTTGAAGGTCCGAATGTGGGAAAGACCTGCCGTACTCATTACAGAGGAACCTTCGATGACGGTACCCAGTTTGATTCTTCCTATGACCGCGGAGAACCACTGGAATTCGTATGCGGAGCCGGACAGATGATCCACGGATACGACAAGGCGGTTGCAACAATGGAAGTAGGACAGACCATTAACATCCATCTGATGCCGGAAGAAGCTTATGGTATGCCGGATCCACGCGCCATTTTCACGCTGGAGATCGCACAGCTTCCGGGATCTGAAGATCTGGAAGTCGGCGCACGCGCATATCTGACCAACCAGTACGGTCAGCCATTCCCGGTAACTGTAACCGAAAAGACAGAGACCAACATCACGTTTGATGCCAACCATGAGATGGCTGGAAAAGAACTGAATTTCCAGATTGAACTGGTAGAAGTAAAATAACACATACAAACTATCATTTTCAGGCGCCCCCTTTATTTCATCGTAAAGGAGGCGCTTAAGTTATAAGACCAGAATGATACAAAAGAAGAAAGCGTACCGTCTTTTTGAAAATTAAGTAATTCATAAGACAATCCTTGTTCGGATTGTTATATACTAAGATTATATTTTTTCGGAAATCGATAATTAGACAACGGAAAGGAAATTTGCCCGTGCTAAATTTAGAATTTAAAAATTATCCATGGAAGCAGACCGTGAAAAAGAAAGCCCGCCGCGTGTTCATGCTGAGATGGATGATTGTCATTCTGGCTATCCTTGCGATCTTTTTTCTGACCTGTCAGAAACTTATCTCCAATGTCTGGACACTTCCTGCATTCCTGTGCCAGCTTCTTGCTGTTATTGAACTGGCTTTCGGGATGCAGGCTGTGGAAGCAGGCTGGAGCAGAAAAATATCAAGCAGGATGCCATTAGACGAACATTATGAGTATGCTCTTTATATGTATCATTCACAGTCAATCCGTGATCTTGCTACAAATAATCGCATGCTGTTACTGATTGCGCGTCTTGAAATCCAGCTTGGAAAATACGAGCAAGCCACACAGACCATCACACAGATTTCTACTGAAAAATGTACACCAGTCCAGTTAAAGCAGTTATATTATATGCAGATTTTGCTGGCAGCAGAAGCGGACGACACTGATGCATGGAACCAGTTTTTAACCCGTTATACCGGAATCCCGGACACAAATGGAATCTATCCATCGGAAACAGAACTGACCACCTGGATCGAACAAAACGAAATGGATCAGCTGATTTCTGCATTAAAGAAATTCACTCCCACAAGAAAAGAACATCCCCTGCGTACCTGTCTGATTACAATCATTCTGGCATACAGTACCTTTTTCTACGGTGCATGGTATGGAATTAACAAAAGCGCAGGGTATGCGATCCGTTACTATTTTGCGGAAATATCCGGTGTCTGTGTTTCCATCAGTTTGTCTTGTCTGCTGATATGGGGCATGATCTGTCTGTATAAAAAGCAAAAAAGTCTTCTGAATGGAAAAGCAGCCAGACGGATAATTGCGGTTTCTTATGCTGTGCTGACTCTTTTCTTACTTTCGTTAATCGGTTACAGCTTTTTAAATGTAAGCTTTGGCGTAGAAGGAACAGAAACCGTAACCGGTCAGGATCAGCAGTATACCTACCTTTCTGTACAGCCTGATTATGGTTATGTTACGCAGTATCGGACTGATAATTTTATTTACATGCAAAAAACAGGTTTGCTTTTACCAAATACAGATACCCTGACAGAATCTTCTGAACCTGATTCTGACCTGAATGGTTCCGAAACACAAGATAGTAGTACCACTGATTCCACCGAAAATTCTCCGGCACAGGAATCACAGAAGGCTTCACCGCTCCAGGACGAAATGCGTGCTGTTTATCAGTATATCCAGCAGAAGAATATGCTTCCAGATATGAACTTTACTTACACGGCGAATGCAAAAGGTGAAAACTATGCCATCCTCTGTGAGACAACAGAAGAGAAGGATGGCACAACAGTAAATGTCAATTACTGTCTGTATGATAACGGGTCGAAAACGGACGAAAACAATACTACCTTCGAGGAGCTGGTTCTGGAAAAGGTATATCCGGATGGTGGATATGAGACAGAACTGGTTGATTTCTATCTGGTAAATCCAGAGACTCTGGAAGTTATGGATGAACACAAATCAAGCTGGTAATTATTTTTTCTGAAATATTTATTAGAAAGAGCAGAGTCATCATTCGGATGTACCTCTGCTCTTTTGCTTTATATTATTTCATCAAATAACTTTAGAAAATCCTGCAATTCCACCGGCATCCTGCCTTTCCTCCATGCAAGAAGAATTTCAGTTGTAAGATCAGCTCCAGTAATATCATATGCTTTTAATTTATTAGTGAGCTTCAGCATAGACTCCGGAAGAATTGCAATTCCCAGTCCCTTTTCTGCCATCGTCATTGCAGTGCGGGCATCCTCACAGGCAAAATAAATATCGCAGACCAGTCCGGCACCCTCAAATGCAGCAAGCATATATTTGCGGTAGCGGTGGGAGAGGATTAAGGGTTGTTCGGAAAGTTCCCGCAGACTGATGGATGTATGTCCCTGCAACAGAGGGTGATCAGGAACTGCCATCACAAGCAGCTTCTCCCGGGAAAGAGACTTGGTTTCACAGCCATTTAACACAATTGGTGTGCGGAGTGTAGTCAGATCGATCATTCCATTTTCCAGCTGATCTTTCAGTGTAAATGTAGATCCTTCATGTACATCAAAATGAATTTGAGGATATTTTTTTGCAAAGTAAAGCAGATATTCGGACATCATCGATACAGTGGATGGTGTGATCCCTATGTGCAGAGTAGCTGCCTGACCGGATTTGACAACCTCCTGTTTGGTCAGATCTGCAAGCATCAGAAGATTACCGGCCTGCTCATAAAGCGTCTTTCCGGCATCTGTAAGAGTAATTTTCTTTGTACCGCGCAAAAAGAGTGATACCTGTAATTCTTCCTCCAGCATCTTCATCTGATAGCTCAGCGGTGGCTGGGTCATGTGAAGAACTCTTGCTGCACCGCTGATCGTTCCGGCATCTACGATCGCACGAAAATATTCCAACTGTCTGATTTCCATAAAAAAATGTAATTCCTTTCCTGATTATTTGAAAATGAAAATATATTATCCATATGATTTTTATTGAATTATCATATAAAAACAATAATTTACATATATATTACATCATGTTAGAATTAAAAAAGCAAGAAAAAATAAAAAGGAATGAATTTACAAATGAAACGAGTTGATTTTGAAAATGGAACAATAACCAGCAACATTCTTGGAGCAGCACTCCCGATGCTGGTTGCCCAGATCTTAAGCTTACTTTATAACATTGTAGACCGCATCTATATTGCACGTATCCCAAATGTCGGAACTGCAGCACTTGGTGGGGTCGGTCTTTGCTTCCCGGTAATTGTTATTATTACCGCATTCAGCAATCTGTTCGGAAGCGGCGGTGCACCATTATTTTCGATTGAGCGCGGAAAAAATGAACCACAGGAAGCTAAGAAGATCATGAACACTTCTTTTTCCATGGTTTGTATCTGTGCCGTTGTCCTGATGGCCATTGGCTTTTTATTTGCCCACCCGATTCTGGTGCTGTTTGGCGCATCAAAAGACGCCCTGGTCTATGCATACCCGTACCTGATGCTTTATCTGATCGGAACGCTGCCATCGATGATTGCAACCGGTATGAACCCGTTTATCAACGCACAAGGATATTCAACAATCGGTATGCTTTCAGTTACCATAGGGGCAGTAGCGAACCTGCTACTTGACCCGTTGTTTATTTTTGTGTTCGGGCTTGGCGTGCGCGGTGCCGCAATTGCAACGGTCATTTCTCAGACACTTTCTGCGGCATTTGTCTTTTTCTTTCTTACAAAGAAAGCAGAACTTAAAGTGAGGCTCCTCAAAAAAGAGGAACTTGCCAGCTGTACAGCTTATGCAAAAAACATTGTAAGCCTGGGAACTGCCGGATTTATCATGCAGTTGACAAACAGTCTGGTAACGATTGTCTGCAACAATGTACTTTCTGTCACAGGCGGAGATATCTACATTTCTGTTATGACCATCGTATCCAGTGTCAGACAGCTTGTAGAAACTCCGATTTATGCAATCAACGAAGGGACTTCGCCAATCCTGAGTTATAATTACGGTGCAAGACGCCCGTCCCGTGTGAGAAAAGCCGGTGTCATGATGGCACTTATGATCCTCGGCTATACGGCAGTGATGTGGAGTATTATTATCATCGCGCCAAAAACCCTGATCGGTATTTTCAGTTCGGATGCTATGTTAATGAAAGATGCTGTTCCAGCCCTGAAGCAATATTTCGCAGCCTTTATCTGCATGGATATGCAATATATTGGTCAGACGGTCTTTAAATCCCTGAATAAGAAGAAACACGCAATCTTTTTCTCCCTGCTTCGGAAGGTATTTATTGTTGTCCCTCTGACCTACCTGATGCCGTATGCCCTGCATATGGGTACAGACGGCGTGTTCCTCGCAGAACCGGTTTCTAACGTCATTGGTGGTGGATTATGCTTCATCACCATGTTACTTACCATATTGCCGGAATTAAAGCGTATGGAGCGGAAGAATACGCTCTATGAGACAGGAGTGCTCTTGTAATGCACGAATTTTGTTTGGAAATTTCTGTTAAAACGGACGGATTTTTGCTATACTGAATGACATATTTAACAATATCCAGGAGAAATGACAAATGAACAGAAGAGAAGTAATAGAAAAAGTGCAGGCAGAACTTTTTGAAATGCAGGATCTTACTTACCGTGATTTTCATGCAAAGCTGATGCCAACCATTGATAAAGAAACAATCATCGGTGTACGGACTCCGATGTTACGTACCTATGCGAAAAAGTTTGGAAAAACGGCTGATGCGGTTACCTTTCTTGAAGTGCTTCCACACAAGTATTACGAAGAAAACAACCTGCACGGACTGCTAATTGAACAGATCAAAGATTATCCAGCCTGTATTGCCGCGATAGAACGTTTTCTCCCTTATGTGAACAACTGGGCAACCTGCGATATGATCACACTTCGTACAATGAAAAAGCATCTGGATGTATTTATCCAGGAAGTCTACAGCTGGATGGCATCGGATCACCCTTATATCGTCCGTTTTGGAATTGGAATGCTGATGCGGTATTATCTGGACGAACAGTTTAAACCAGAATATCCGGAAAAAGTAGCCGAAATCAAATCAGACGAGTATTACGTCAATATGATGCGCGCCTGGTATTTTGCGACTGCACTTGCCAAACAGTATGATCAGATTCTGTCTTATCTGGATGAGAAAAAGCTGGACACCTGGACACATAATAAGACCATTCAGAAAGCGGTTGAAAGCTACCGGATTACACCGGAGCAGAAGCGTTATCTTAGAACATTAAGGATAAAGAAATAATAAAATTCCATCACCATTTCATCTATGTGATTGATATGATGATGGAATTTTTTATTATTCACCAATTTATCATTTGTAAAAATTTAACCATAGTAGGATATTATTTAACCGTACTTTGACAATTTACGGTTCCCGCAATTTTACCACGTTTGCAGCACTACGTCGTCTGTCTTCGTCGATTGCGGCGTAGTGCTTTTTCGTTGTATTGACATCTTTATGTCCCAGAACGTCCGCTACCAGGTAAATATCCCCTGTTTCCTTATAAAGGGCAGTACCATAGGTACTTCTAAGCTTATGTGGCGTAATTTTCTTATTTGTGATCTGACCGGCATATTTTTTGACCATATTTTCAACCGCCTGTACACCGATCCGGCGTCTTTGTGTGGATAAAAACAGGGCATTTTCATAGCCTGCAAGTGGTGTAACCGTCTTACGGTACGTCTCCAGATAATTCCGAAGTGCTTTTTCCACTTCATCTCCGAAATAGACAACCATCTGGCTTCCACCTTTTCGTGTGACGGTGATCCCATTGTTGTTAAAATCCACATCTGACAGGTCCAGTCCAACTAACTCGGATACTCGAATACCTGTTCCCAGCAGGAGAGTAATGATCGCAATATCGCGTTCTTTCGTCTTGTTATAATAGGAGAGAGCCTGACCTGTTAATTTGGATCCACAGGATTCCACATAATCTAAAAGCTTTGCGACCTCATCCGTATCCAAACGTATGATCGCCTTATCATGTAACTTTGGCATATCTACAAATAAAGTCGGATTTCTCTGAATAATCTGTCTTTTAAAGAAATAATTATAAAAGCTGCGTAAGGCAGACATTTTACGAAATAATCCACGTTCAGAATTCGTGACCTGTTTTGTTTCTTTGGTATGAACGTCCGTGGTATCATAAACCTTCAGATATTCCAGATATTCCTCTATATCAACAGGCTGAATAGCTTCCAGATCCTGTACCTGAAAGTCTTTAAGTGAGTGATGTTTATAAACAGGATTTTCTTCAATTAAGAACTGAAAGAACAAACGGATGTCATATGCATAAGATATTCGCGTCTTTGGTGATGTGGTTGGTTCAATGGCACGAAAATAATCACGTGCAAAGTCCGGCATGGTATTTAGAACACCACGAAGACGAATGGTATTATCAATATAAGTTTCTTCCTGATATGTTTTTGTATCAGATGGCATGATCGTAAGAACCTCCTAAATTCCATAAATTTCCCCGATATAGGTATGATTATAGCATGGTTTCAGAAGATTTGTCTATATCTTTTGGAAAAATCGGTATTTGTCGTATAGATTGGTTATTCAAAATACTGCTGTCCCAAGACAACTTTTTGCCAGAGACAGCTGATATTTCTTATTTAGTGATTTAAACAGCTAATTATAATTACTAGCACGGTCTGTTTCCTTTTTCAAATGGATATTCAATCCCCCAGTCTTTTCTAAGTCCATCCATCTGTTCCATGATACGAATACTTTCTTCATGCGGCATTTCTATACATTCAAGTTTTCCTTCACGGATAGCCTTCATAGAAGCGCGTACTTCATATTCAAAACCTGTGATCTGTTCAGGCATTGTAATCTCTCTTACAAATTCCCGATCTGGTGTATATACTTTTACCGCTGTAATATCATTGATATTTTCCGCAATCAGATATCCCTTGGTGCCATATATCATACCATATTGTTCAGTGCCTGTTAGTGCACTGCTTTGTATAGAAGCCATCGATCCATTTTTATATTTCAGAATGATAGAATTCTGTGCATCCACTCCACTGTCAAATTTTACGCAGGAAGAAATTGTTTCTTCAACATCATCTCCTAAAACCATACTTGCAAAATTCAGCGGATAAATACCTACATCTAATAGTGCTCCTCCTGCAAGTTCCGGATTGATCAGACGTTCTTTTGTTCGCATATCGTACCCAAGATTTGCTGAAATTCCCTTTAATTCTCCAATTTCTCCGCTTGCAATAATATCATCGATTATTTTACGGGATGGAAGGTATCTTGTCCAAATTGCTTCCGTAATAAAGACTTCTTTTTCCTTTGCAAGAGCAAATACTTCTTTTGCTCCGGCAGCATTTACAGTAAATGGTTTTTCACAAAGTACCGGTTTCCCGTGAGTGATACAAAGTTTGGCATGCTCTATATGAAATGGATGTGGGGTTGCAATATAAATCAGCTCTACTTCCGGATCATTTACCAGCTCTTCGTATGAGCCATATGCCTTTTCAAATCCCCATTCTTTAGCAAATTTCTGTGCTCTGTCAAGATTTCTTGCAGCAATGGCATATGCCACTGCATCGTCCATACCGTTCAGTGTTTTCGCCATATTTGCCGCGATTCGACCAGCGCCAATAATTCCAACTTTCATCTGTTCCATATTTCACATTCCTCCAAACGCATATTGTTTAAATTTTATTCTTTACTTTTGTTTATCCGTTTTTTCATTTTTAATTTCTATCCATACTTTTATTCTACATAGAAATCCATCCAAACGCATTCGCCACGGAACTGATCAAAATGATCAGAACAAAAATCGGACACAGATATTTGATCATAACAACAAAAATTTTCTTTCTCCGGAATGTACTTTCTCCATGCATAACCTCTTCTTCTATCCTCTTTATCCCAACAACCCTCGCTACTAAAAGGCATGTCATAAGTGCTGCAACCGGCATCATTACTGAATTAGTCAGGAAATCAAAGAAATCCAGAAACTGCATACCAATAATTTTTACAAATGCAAGTGGTCCATATCCAAGTGAAGACAAACTTCCAAGTGCTATCATAATCACGCCAACAAGCACAGTGGATTTTTTCCGGCTCCAGCCGATTTCGTCCTCAAATGTAGATACAGCGCTTTCTGTCAATGCAATTGAACTGGTCAGCGCTGCAAAAAGGACAAGCAAAAAGAATACAATTCCAATTAACGTTCCAAACCCCATATTTTCAAAGACTTTTGGAATCGTAATAAACATCAGCGCCGGTCCTGCCTGCAAAGTATCTGGATTTCCACCTGAAAATGCAAACACAGCTGGAATGATCATAAGTCCTGCCATAATTGCAATTGCTGTATCGAATACTTCTACATTTCTTGTTGAGTCTTCGATTGAAATCTCGCTCTTCATATAAGAACCAAATGTGATTAGAATTCCCATAGCGATCGACAAGGAATAAAACATCTGTCCCATAGCAGCTACCACAGACATCCATGAGAAATTCTTTGGATTTGGCACCAGGAAATACTTCACGCCTTCCATTGCACCTGGTCGTGTTACTGAATAGATGGTAATGATCAGCGAAAGCACGATCAAAATTGGCATCATAAACTTTGAAACACGCTCAATTCCATTTCGGACACCTGCATAAATAATAATCAATGTAATCAGACAGAATATGATAAAACAGATTTCTGTAGAAAATCCATTTGAAATAAACTCTGAAAAATACCCGTCTTGAGCCAGACTACTGCTGTTTCCTTTTACATATTCCCAAAGGTACTTGATAACCCATCCTCCAATTACAGAATAATATGGTACAATCAGAACCGGAATAATCGCATTAATCCATCCACCAAAAGAAATCCATTTTGACTTTCCGAAAGATTTGAACGCACCTACCGGACTTTTTCTTGTCATACGGCCAATTGCTGATTCGGCTACTATCATCGTGTATCCAAAGGTAAGGGCTAGCAGAATATAGATAAGTAAGAAAATTCCTCCACCATATTTAGCTGCAAGATAAGGAAACCTCCAGATATTTCCAAGACCTACAGAAGCCCCTGCTGCTGACAGTACATATCCTAATTTACCGGAAAATGTACTCCTTTTTTTATGATTATCCATAACAAAATCTCCTTTTTTTTCTAAAATTAAATACACTCGTTTGATTTTATCATGATAATCCTTTAAAGTCACTAGTAAAATCAAGTATAGCCTTAAAAATATAAAAATAAATTTTGTCTTATAATTTATCCATACATTCCGTGTATTCTTTTAAAGCCTGTTCCAATAACTGAATCTCATCACTGTTCAGTTTCCATTCAAATACTTTACAGTTTTCTTCAATCTTATCACGGCTCTGCGCTCCAATAATACAGGAAGAAATAAAATGCTTCTGCAAAGCCCAGTTCAATGCAATCTGTGTCAATGGAACATTTCGCTCCATACTAATCTGATCCATCGTTTTTAAAAGAATCATTATTTTTGAGAACAATGGTTCTTTAAAATATGGGTAAAACCGATTTCGATTGTCATTCACCCCATATTCTTTGAGTTCCCTGTACTTTCCGGTTAAAATACCGCCTCCAAGTGTTCCATAAGTCATAACTCCTATTCTTTGCGCATAGGCCCACTGAATCAGTTGTTCCCCCTTACGATCCACCATAGAATACTGTGGCTGATATACTTCAATGTCACAATATTTTTCTGCTTCTTCAATCTGTTCTTTTGTAAAATTCGATACTCCGATATGCAAAATTTTACCTTGCTTTTTCAGTGTGTTAAGTGCATCCATTGTTTCTTCCATTGGAACATTCGGATCTGGCCAATGAACCAGATATACATCAATATAATCTGTCTTCAGATTATGGAGTGATTCTTCGCATTCCCGCATGATCTTATCTGCTGCCCCACAGCGTATATACTTTCCATCAATAAATTCATTTCCACACTTCGTAGACAGAATTACTTCTTTTCTTACACCAAGTTTATGCAAAACCTGTCCAATATACTGTTCTGCCCTTCCACCATTATAAGCAGGCGCTGTATCAATAAAATTAATTCCACAATCAACTGCTGCTTTAATCGCATCCATTCGGCTTTCGTCGGAATACGTATCCCATCCGGCAC
>ERZ894220.1138-NODE-1138-length-11813-cov-7.8123_pt1 | contig 11813 bp, 14 predicted proteins | sample MGYA00380292_ERZ894220 | MGnify/ENA primary metagenome ERZ894220 (study PRJEB32331, sample SAMN06328446) | human gut metagenome | biome: human gut microbiome; feature: stool | host: Homo sapiens | collected 2014-12-05 ... | reverse complement strand
CGTCCGCGCTCGCGGCTCGCGGCATCCCGGCAACCTACGACGCGAACAACCGCGCCTACGTGGAGCTTGCCGGAACCACCGACGAGATCCACGCCATCGGCGAGTACCTGACCAGCTACCAGCCCGCGCGAAACGCGTTTCTGAACGCGCTCGTGAACCGCATCGGCCTCACCATCGTGACCTCCAAGCTGTACCGCAACCCCTGGGCGGTGTTCAAGCGCGGGTACCTCGAGTTCGGCGATACCGTCGAGGAGATCTTCGTCAACCTCGCCGACGTTCACGGTTTCTACCCGGAGGGCGCGGAAGACACGTTCGCCAAGCGCGAGCTTCCCGACGTGCGCACCGCGTTCCACCGTATGAACTTCCAGAAGTTCTACAAGACGACCGTCTCCTCCCAGCAGCTGCGCCAGGCGTTCCTCTCCTGGACTGGCGTTAGCGACCTGATCGCGCGCATCATCGAGTCGCTCTACACCAGCGCCAACACGGACGAGTACTACGTCATGCGCTACTTCCTCGCCAAGTGCCTCCTCAACGGCTACATCGGCTCGGTGGAGATTCCCGCGATCGGCAAGGACAACGCGATCGACATCGCCACGCAGTTCCAGTACATGTCCGACCTCTTCCAGTACCAGTCCACGAAGTACAACATGGCGGGCGTGACCACGCACACGGACTTCGAAGACCAGTACTTCATCGTCACGGCCAAGTTCAAGGCCACCATGAACATGAACGTGCTGGCCACCGCGTTCAACTTGGAGTACCGCGAGTTCCAGGCGCGCATGATCACGGTCGACACGTTCACCGACTTCGACTGGGTTCGCATGGACGCGCTTTTCACCGACCCGGCCACCGGACAGCTCGACCCCAACTACCACCGCTTCACGCAAGAGGAGATCGCGCTGCTCGAGTCCGTGCCGGCGGTGCTGGTGTCGCGCGATTGGTGGATGGTTCTGGACAACTACGTGGAGTCCGCGCAGTGGTTCAACGGAGAAGGCCTGTACTGGAACCATTGGCACCATGTGTGGAAGACCATCAGCTGCTCGCCGTTCGGCCAGGCGGCCGCCTTCACCCCGACCGCCCCGACCATCACGAGCGTGACCGTCACGCCCGCGACGGCCATGCTGTCCAAGGGCGCGGATCTGCAGCTGTCTGCCGCGGTAGTCGGAACCGGCATCGTGAACCAGGGAGTGCAGTGGACGGTGACCGGAGGCGCTGCGTCCGGCACGACCGTCACCAACGGCGGGTACCTGCACGTTGCGGCCAACGAGACGGCGAAGACGCTCACCGTCACGGCAACCTCCATCCAGGACGGCACGAAGACGGGCGAATCCACCATCACCGTAACCGCATAGCCTATGTTCTGCCGAGGGCGGGATTCGTTTCCCGCCCTCCTTTCCGAAGGAGGTGAGAAATGTACCAGCCCAGCACGGAGATTCGGATAGGGACGGTTCCGTGGAACCCGAACTACAAGCACGTTCGCTGGTATCCGAACCTGAACGCCCAGATGTCGGGCGTAGCTTCGTTCATGGACGCTCGGCGGACGATTTCAACCTACACGTACCAGCGCCTGGAATCTGCCATCGACGTGGACGGCAACCCCGAGCAATACTACAATTACAACTACGTGATGTTCCAGAACGAGAACTTCGGGGCTAAGTGGTTCTACGCGTTCATCACGCGCGCAGAGTACAAGACGGCCAACACGACGCGCTTGCACTTGGAACTCGATTACGTGCAGACCTACATGTTCGACTACGATATCAAACCGTGCTTCGTGGAGCGCGAGCATGTGAACGACGACTCGATAGGCGCTCACGTCAAGGACGAGGGGATCGATCCGGGCGAACTCAAATGCACGTACTCGGCGATCGACAACGAGGACATGGATTGCTACATGGTCGTTGCCAGCGCCGTGGAGCCTTTGAAGGACGGAACGTACGTCAACAACGGCGGGGACAAGTACATGGGCGTTACCAGCGGCACGAGCTTGTCGGTGTTTCTGACGGTGGACGACTTCAAGGGATTCATGAAGGCGCTGTCCGACAACGGCCAGCAGGACGCGGTGAGCCAGGTCTACATGGTTCCTCGAGCGGCGATCCCGACTATCGTCAAGAAGTCCGACGGCTGGGGATACTGGGTGGACTCCAACGCGGCAACGCCCCAGGTAACGAAGGACTACGCGCTCGGCTTCACCAGCCTGGACGGCTATATCCCTAAGAACAACAAGATGTTCTGCTATCCGTTCCAGTATGCGGAAGTCACGAACTTCACCGGAGCCGGCCAGCAGTTCCGCCTCGAATTCTGCGGAACGCCCGGAACGCTGAGCTTGCAGAAGACCGGCGGGTGCGACGCGAACTCGCGCCTGGCCTACATACCGCTGAACTACAACGGCGTGAACCGGTTCGTCGAAGGCGCGGTGTACTTGGAGAAGTACCCCACATGCAACTGGGTGTACCAGGCGTTCGCGAACATGCTCGGCGCGTCCCAGGTGGACACGTCGTCCGGCTTGTCGTTCAACTCGATGAGCCAGCTGCCCTACGTGAACTCCTTCATCGACTCCACGCAGAACATCATCGGCGGAGCTTTGCAAGGCCTGTCTTCGGGAAACGTCGCCGGGGCTGCCGCGAGCATGATCAACTCCACGATCAACGGAGCGCAAGACCTTACGAACACCTTCGCGAACTTCTCGAAGGCATCGAAGACCCCGAACACGCAGCGCGGAGGCACTAACTCGACTACCGCGCTCGTGAACTTCGGAACCTACACGATAGGCGTTCGCAAGTACACGTGCCGAGCCGAGATAGCCCGCCAGATCGACGACTTTTTTAGCGTGTACGGCTACAACGTTTCCGTTGTGAAAACGCCGAACGTCACGGGGCGCGCTTCATGGAACTACGTGAAGACAGTCGCCGCGAACATGAGCGGATCGGTTCCGGCCGGATACCTGGCGATGTTCAACAGGCTGCTCGACTCCGGAGTCACGTTCTGGCACACGGACGACGTGGGCAACTACAGTTTGGGCAACGCTATAATATAAGAAAGGAGGCATGCATGAACCCTATCCAATCCACTACCACCCCTTACGGCCTTCCCTGGGGCAACATGCCCAAGAACGCGCGTAGATCCGCTCGAGAGCTGGACAACGTCGCCATGAACTCGCAAACGATGTTCCTCTGGCAGATGCGCCTGTACGAGCTGGCGATGAGCGTTTTCGAGTGGGAGAACCTGCCGGAGGGCATCAACGAGCGCCAGATCGAGTGGTGGCTGCTTCGCGACGGATTCTGCGTGTTCCTGCACGACGAGGATATCGCGCTCGACCCGATCCAGCGCAGCCCGGAAGGCTACGCCATCATGCAGTGCATGTTGGAGGGAAACTTCGACATCTACTCGCAGCCGGTGAACCGCATAGCCTACTCGGTGATGGGGGTCAACATCCCGCTCACCATCGATAACTCCGTCATAATCTGGAATTCGAACTTGCGCGTGCCTACCTGGTTCGCGCTCAACATGTACGCCAAGAAGCTGTGGGCGATAGACCGGGCGATCGATGTGAACGTGTACCAGCAGAAGACCCCGCGCGTGGTGAAATGCTCGCAGAAGCAGCGCCTGAGCTTCGAGAACATGATGGCGCAGGTGGACGAGTACAAGCCCCTCATCATGACGGACAAGGACTTCGACCTCGAATCCATCGACATCCTCGACAACTCGTCGCCGTACGTCGCCGAACAGCTCTACGAGCTGAAGGACAAGTACTGGAAGGAAGCGCTCGGTTTCCTCGGAATCGCCAGCTCCGAGTCCAAGTCGGAGCGCGTCATCGTGGACGAGATGCTCGCCAGCCTCGGCGGCACGGAGGCGCAGCGGCTCTGCCGCCTCGAATCCAGGCAGTTCGCGTGCAAGCAGATCAACGATATTTTCGGGCTTGACGTTGACGTTCATTTCCGCGTGTCGGAGAAGCGCCAAGATGAGCAGTGGGCTATCGCCGATGGCGAGTTCGACGAATCCAAGCACGCCGAGGAGAACGGGATCGAGGTGAACGGCCAATGAGCAAGTACAGCTTGCAGCTTCGCTGGCTGGTCGAACAGACGCTTGCCGATGCGAAGCTGCCGAACATCGAGGCCAACTGGCATGCTGCTTACGACAAGCTGGGCTTGGCCGACTATCCGATCTTCGACGAAGCGTATAGGCAGACGCTGAACGACAAGATCATACGCCATTACTGGGCGTACGAGATAGGTTCGGAAACCTCAGGTCTTTTCCGTTGGAACCTGCGCGATGCGATGTTCATGATCATGCCGTACTACAACCAGTTGTATTTGTCGGAGATCACGGCGAAGAACATACAGCCGCTCATCGACCACACGCGGACGATCACGGAGGACGCGACCGGCACCGCCTCCAACAACGCGAACACCAGCGCAACGTCTACCAGCAACGCGCAGGACGTTTTCAGCGACACTCCGATGTCGGCGCTCAACTTCGACAACATCAAGGCGGGCAACTACGCGTCCACGGCGGACTTCACCGACGCTTCCACGACGGATTCCGGCAAGTCGGATTCGAGCGGAATGTACGACAACAAGCTCTCGCGCACGGAGACGGGGCATGACAAGGCGGAATCCGAACTGCTCTTGATTTGGCGAGACACGTTCGTTAATATAGACCGTGACGTAGTGGAAGACAAAGCGCTGCGCGAATGCTTCATGACGATATGGTAAGGAGGAGCGCATGAACCAGCCCACACCGGACGTAGCGCCGTTTCGCTACTACGTGCAGATGGTTCTGCCGGCCGTCTACGGCGACGAGCTTAGCTATTACGAGGTGCTTGCGAAAGTAACCGAAAAGCTCAACGAGGTGATCGAGAACCTGAACAAGCAAGGCCAGAACGTGAACGATCTGATGGCTTTCTACAACCAGTTGAAAGCGCAGGTGGACGCGCTTGAAAACGAGGTCGACGCGATCAAGAACGGCGAGTACGTGCATCTGTACCTCGATTCTATCATTAACTGGATCGATGCGAACCTGCAGTGCCTGGTGGCCAGGATCGTGAAGTTCGTGTGCTTCGGGCTTGGCGACGACGGCCATTTCAAGGCGTACATCCCCGCCACCTGGCAGTTCCTGCAGTTCGACACGGGAATGAACCCCGACGACTCGACTACTTACGGGCACCTCATCATCAAATGGTAAAGGAGAGAATCATGGCAGAATCCACGAAGAACATGACGGTGGGCGCGGGAAGCGCGAGCGCGAGCGTCACCGCCACCGTGACCGACCAGATGCCGGGCGTTCCCTGTCCGACGACTCCGGGTTACACCTACACCGGCATGCGCTACGTGCCGGTGTTCGCAGACCCTCCGGAGTGGTCTAGCGCGAACAGCTACGAAGCGCTCGAGATCGTGACCCATGAAGGGAATTCCTACACGTCCAAGACGTTCGTCCCCGTCGGCATCGACATCTCCGATGCACAGTACTGGGTGCTGACCGGCAATTACAACGCGCAGGTCGAACAGTACCGCCAGGAAGTGGCGAAGCTTTCGAATACGGTCGACATGGTGACGAGCGAATACATGAAGGTCTACGACACGGTGGCGGATATGAAAGCCGATACGAGCATCGAAGCGGGTATGCTCGTCAAAACGGTCGAATATGCGGCTGGTCAAGGGGGCGGCGCGTTCTACCTGGTCGGAACTACGGGCACGGCCAACGGGATGGACATCATCGCGACCGGAAACGGATTGATATGCACGTTGCAAGGCGATACGGTCACGCCGCAGATGCTGGGAGCCAAGGCAGATGGAAGCGCCGACGCTTCGGCTATCATCCAACGTTGCTTCCAAATCTCGAAACAAGTGGTGTTCGATGGAGTGTACGGCATATCATCGATCACCATTCCGACGGGTTTCGTCATGACCGCCGGGTCGAAATTCAAATGCATGTCCGCAGTCGAAAACGCCGTTACGCTCGACAACGGAGCGCAAAAATACGATTATTCCGCGCGTATATGCTGCTTGACCGTCGACGTTGCCAATATGGCTGTGACCAAGGCCGTCCGGGTCGGTGTCGTTTCGCAGGTGACGTTCTTCATCAACGTGGTCAACTTCAACTCTTACGGAGTGGACACCGATTACATCGGTTCCGAAAACGAAGAGAACCTTTTCAACGTGTACGCGATGGCAATGCCGAACTCGAACTCCACCGGCGTTTTGGCCGGCAATTACGACAACACGCTCGGAAACGTGATATGCATCGACTGCATGACCGGCGTGGAAGTGAGTTCGACAACCTCCATCGAGCAGCTTCATTGTTGGAGCTACAAGCGTCAGAACACGGTGGGCACGGCTTCGTTAGCATATAAAACGGGCATCTTGAACATCGGCCTCTTGTACAACGACACGATGCAGTATTCTATCAAAGACCTTGCCACTCAGCAGAAAGGCGATTACGACCGCACGATATCGATTCAATCGTACGTCAACAACTGGAACAAAACCCTTTATCCTACCGACACCCGAGTCGCGCATTTCGGCCAGGCGACGGACAACTGCTCGGTGACCATTTTAGGGGCATTCACGGCGAATGCCGAATTCATGAAGATCCCGCTTTACGAAACTGGCGGCACCGGAATCTGGATCGTCAACTTCAACTCGTATGCGGTTTCCACGACGAACTATGTCAACGATTGCGATTCGACGTGGATACCGGCGAACGGGACGATCGGCGTAGCGGCCAATGCCGCTAATCTTCCTGCCAACATTGCGAATAGACAGCAGATCGTTATCTCCAACAACGACGGGAGGACGCAGACGCAGATGATCTTCGGAACCGACTTCAACATATACATGCGATCCAAACTGCTGTTCAGCGGCGAGACGTGGAAGCAATGGCGTAAATTCACGGGGACTGCATAATGCCTAACGATCCTACAGGCGGTGGAAACCCCAATTACTTCAAGACCTTCAAGGGGGCGTACGTTCACGCCCCCTCCCCCGAAGCGATGTTCACCAGCGAGCGGGTCATGTTGTCCTGCGTGAACGACGTGCAGTTTCAAGGCGACTGCATGATAATGAACTACACGCCGGGCGCGACGCTCACGACGCTGCCACCGGAATGCCGCCCCTCTACCGAAGTGCGGATTCCCGTGGTAGTAGATACTAACGTGGACGTGCTTTCGATTCAGACGAACGGGGTCGTTTCCCTGAACGCCTCCACCGACGGCATGGTGTATCTGGCGGGGCTGTCCTTCAATATAAGCATGAACTGGTATTCTAATTAGGGGGAATCAAACATGGATGTTAACGACATTGTCACTCTTATCGGCAGTCTGGGCTTCCCTATCGTGGCTTGCGTGGGCATGTTTTACCTGTACAATCGTACTCTTAAGGACTTTACTAGCACACTTAACGACATTGCGAGCGAGATTAAGGAGCTACGAGAAGAGCTTAAAGAGCTGATCAAGAATGCTTAGGGGCATCGACATATCGAACTGGCAAGCTGGGTTGGACGCGGATAGCGTGTTCCCGAACGTGGACTTCGTGATCTGCAAGGCGACCGAGGGAATAGCTTTCGTGGACGGATACTGCGACAGCTGGGTGCAGTGGTGCCGCCGGAACGGCAAGCCCTGGGGGTTCTACCACTTCGCGAACTCCAACGATCCCGTGAAAGAGGCTGTCCATTTCATAGACAACGCCTCTAACTACTTCGGCGAAGGCGTTCCGGTGTTGGACTGGGAGGGCGGCCAAAGCGTTGAGTGGGTCAACGAGTTCGTGCGCGTCGTCCACGATCAGACCGGAATCTGGCCGTGGATCTACGCCAACCCCTGGCGCTTCAACCAGGGAGGCGTGGAGCCTAACTGCATGCGCTGGATCGCGAGCTACCCGGACGTGCTGAACCCGGGACTCGACTACGACCCCGGCGAGCCGCCGGAGACGGACGGGCTTGTGGGATGCTGGCAGTACGCGTCCGACGGCCGCGTGCCCGGATATGCGGGCAACCTGGACGTGAATCATTTCTTCGGAAGCGTCGGCGCGTGGTCGGCGTACGCGGGCGTTCCGTCTTCGGGACAACCTTCTGAACCGACTGATCAGTCTGTTTTGGAGAACGATAGATTCCGCGTGACAATTCAAGAGAAGTGATGTATGATGGTTATGCGCCGGAAAGCAAGCTATCTTCTGCGTCTGTGGGGCACCCGGTGAAACGGGCACGGGCGCATACGGAGACAAGCCCCCTCTGTGATAGTCTTTTCGGTTAGCGCCCTTTGACTTAGCCGCCCTCCGCTTGCACAGCATGATGGAGGGCGGCGCTCTAGCAGTCGAGGGAAATTCTCAAGTCAAAGGAGGAAATCATGAAAATCAAAGAGCTTTTGAAAAACGCCGAATATGGAATAACGGTGTACTTCGTGTTTGAAATGGAATATTACTTCGATAAGAACAGCTCTCTTAGCGAAGCAGATATGGAAGTGCTGAACATGGAACTATCTGCGTTGAAGTGAAGATAAATGGCTAAGTACTGGGACATATCGAAGACTCTCTCCTACAACTGCCTGTTCAACTTCATTTACGGAATCCGCGGTGCGGGCAAGACCTACACGGGACTCCAGCACTACGTCAAGCGCTACCTGCGCACGGGGCGGCGCTTCATGTACCTGCGGCGCACGGAGGAGGAGTTGAAGAACCTGACCACCCGCAAGGACGGACGGCTCTTCAACCACGTGCAGAAGGAGTTCCCAGGTCACGCCCTGTGGGCTGAATCCAACATCCTGCATATCGACAAGGAGATATGCGGCTACGCGCAAGCGCTGTCAACGGCGCGCAAGCTCAAGTCCGATGCGCTGGACAACGTGGACACGATCCTGTTCGACGAGTTCGTCATCGACAAGGGTTTCCAAACGTACCTTCCCGACGAGGTGACGGCGTTCTTGGAGCTTTACGAAACCATCGCGCGACCCGGTTCGCGTGATTACGACGTAACCTGCATGTTCTGGGGAAACGCGGTGACCTCGGCGAACCCCTATATGGACTACTTCAAGTTGGAGCTTCCCTACAAGACGGACGTATGGAGGCGAGGCGAGTTCCTGACGCAGATGGTAGCGCCCCCCGAGCTGATCGAGGCGAAGAAGGGCACGCGCTTCTACCAGGCGATAGCGGGCAGCGACTATGCGGCGTACGCGGCCGAGAACAAGTGGTTGCGCGACAATCCGAAGTTCATCGCGAGAAAGGGCAAGAACGCCGAATACCAGTTCACGCTCCTTTACTACGACGATGCTATCGGAATATGGCGCGACAACCGAAACGGTTGCTATTACGTGTCGGAAGACGTTGACCGCCAGTGCCGCCACGTGTTCGCCGCCACGACGGAAGACCATGAGCCGAACACTCTGCTGCTCAAAGGTTTCAAATCCTCGCCCCATCTGGCTAACTTGAAAAAGGCGTACGATATGGGGTGCGTGCGGTACGAGTCTATGAAGCTCAACAACTGGTTCAGGGATATAGTTAGGATGGGATTATGATCATCACTACTAAAAATGGCGATATGGTAGATACAGTGCATATTATCGAAGAAAACGTATATACCATAGATGATGTTAAATACGCGGTGGAAACTGACATGTATATTGCTGCAACGGTTCAGATACGAATTTGCGATACTGGAAAGAAACAGCTGGAAGTTTCCGACCCGGAAATTGGCAAAGAAGCGCAGTACCATCTACGACAGTTCATCAAGTACATGAAACAGTTGGGGAGGTATTGCTGATGGCGCGGGAGATAGTGCCGCAGCTGGGCGGTAGAAATTGCGTTTACACCTATATGGGCTGGTCGCTGATCACCGCACCCGATTCGCTGCAGTACAAGCTTCGGGCGGATGCTGGCGAGAACTATGATGCAGAGGGATTCGCCGTTATAGAAGGAAGATACGTGATCGCATGCACCGAAGCGTTCGGAGGTGTCGGAGACTACGTAGATTTCCAGCTGGACACGGGGTTGATATTGAATTGCATCATCGGAGACGTTAAATCGTCGGGAGACCCTAATTACAGCGAATGGGGGCATCTTTACCCGCCGAATTCGATTAGCGTGATAGAATCGGTCGTGGAGTACTCGCAATGGTATCCGAGCCATGCCAATCCTGGAACGCCGGGGTGCAAGCCCGAATGGGCTGGAAACGTCGTTCTCGCGTTGAACTACGGAAACTACTGGGAAATAGATCCGCCGGGAGGAATCGATATGACGAGCGTGATCATAATCAGCGCCACTAAGAAAGGCGGCGTTGAGAACGCCTACATTGGGACTATAGGCAACGACGGCTATATATACTTCAACGATATAGACTTCTTTCGGTTCAAGGACACGGGAACATGGGAAGAGCATGTTTACGTGCTGAACCGAACTCGCCGCTCCTGGACTAAAACCACGATGTTCACGAAGATCAGCGCGAAGAATCTGAACTCGGGAGGTGGAAGCGTAGCGCCGGGCGGATCGGGCGTAGAAGGTGCCGTTCAGTGGGCGATAGCGATCGCCGAGGACGATTCGCACGGGTACGACCAACCGACTCGAGACGGTGGAACCGACTTCGACTGCTCGTCGCTCGTTAGCTGGGCTTTCCGCGAGAACGGCTGGGACGTGCCTTTCCCCTCGCCTTCCACCTACAACATGCGCAGCATCTTTCAAGGGTTGGGGTTTTCCTGGATTCCAGGGAACCCTTCGGCATCAGAGCTTGCACGAGGGGACATCGTGCTTTTCGAAGGAGACATCAATGCGGGCACCGGGCACGTCGAGATTTACATCGGTGAGAACATGCTGGTAGGAGCGCACATCAACGAATGGGGCGGGGTTGCGGGAGGGCAACCGGGCGATCAGACAGGCCAGGAGATAAGCACAGGCGGATATTATCGCGGAAGTTGGAACGGGGTGCTGAGATGGAATGGGTAATTAGTATTGCAGCGTTTGTGTTGGGTAGTTGGTTTGGACTATTTATTGGATGTTTAATTAGCGCGAATAAAATTAATAAATGAATGTTGTTCATTAATTCAAGTTTACAGAGAACCCGTTATGCTGACATGGTATAATGGATTCAGTTGATAAGTCGAAGGGAGAATGGAAATGGAACTGGAAACGATTGAACTATTCGACATTCAAGATGTGCTGTGGGCTAGGTTCATTCGGCGCGTGATTGTAGTTGGTGCTTGTATCGTTGGTATTGAATTAGCTATATTGGTGTTGGTATTCTTGTAGGGAGGTAGAAAATGGATGCATTTTTCATTGCAATGATTTTAGGCGCTATGGCAATACTTGTGGTAGAGGTAATGGCTGTGTCGATTGCCAGCATGGTAGATGACTTGAAGAATAGGAGATAATCATGTTTCTGGGAATCCCTACGTTCGCATGGTTCGTGATCGGCGTTATAGTTGTGGCAGTGCTGGTTACCGTGGTGAATTGGTACATCATGTACTGCGTGTTCGACTGGGCAGTGCATCATGTGAAGCATGTTTGGTTGGATGATGAAAGCGAATATCCTAAACCCATTAAAAGAGAAATTTCTGATGAAGAATATGAGAATTAGGAAAAATGGATGGATTACTTGGAGGATAGACGTAAAGATGCATGAGGAGCAGATAGTTGTGTGCTTGTTTATGGCGGTCATTTTGGCCGCCTTCCTTATTGTCAAACTGACAGCGCATTGATGAACGATGTTCATTAATTGCATGATTGAGATGACAATTGGAAAATGATTTGACATGATTGGATGAACCGTGTATAATGGAGCTACAAAATCCACACGACAGATGAATATGGGGGGGAAAGAGGGTGTCAGATTTACTT
>ERZ894220.1132-NODE-1132-length-11888-cov-12.1844_pt1 | contig 11888 bp, 13 predicted proteins | sample MGYA00380292_ERZ894220 | MGnify/ENA primary metagenome ERZ894220 (study PRJEB32331, sample SAMN06328446) | human gut metagenome | biome: human gut microbiome; feature: stool | host: Homo sapiens | collected 2014-12-05 ... | reverse complement strand
TGCCGTCCCGCAATTCAAAGGTGGGCGTTTTGCCGTCCGCGCCCGCGGGGCCCTGCGCCCCTGTGTCCCCCTTGGGGCCCTGAGCGCCCGTGTCGCCTTTTGGGCCCTGCACCCCCTGAGCGCCCCGGGGAATGGTAAAATTCAGCACCGCCGCGCTGGATGTGCCTGCGTTTGTCACAGATGCGTTTGTACCTGCATTACCGGTGGTCACAGTGCCCACACTTACAGTAGCCGCCGCGCCTGCAGGGCCGGTAGCCCCGGTAGACCCCTTGGGGCCCTGGGCTCCGGTAGCGCCAGTGTCGCCCTTTTCACCCTGCGGCCCCTGTGGTCCTGTGTCACCCTTTGGGCCCTGGGGGCCCTGCGGCCCCACCACGCTGCCTAAATCAATTTCCTTCGCCACGCACAAAACTCCTTTCATTCCATGCTGTAAATCAAATGTCCGTCCTGAATGCTCAAAGGCGGCTGTGGCTCACCATCTCGCCAGACAAGGCGCAGGCAACCCTCGTTGTCCACATACAGGCTGAACAGGCCCGGCTCAAGGTCCACCACCACCCCGGGGTTGCCCTGCTCGCCTTTGAATGCACGAATCTCCGTGGTATTGGCTTCCACATCATCAAACATGGTGGCCTCTCCGGTAAATTTCAGCTTACCCCGCTGTGGCATTTCCTGCCCGTTTGGCCCGATGATCCGGTGACCCGAAGAAGAAATGGTCTCAAAATGCTCGCCGTCGGTGGAAATTTCCACCTGACCATCCGCGTTTATACGAATGGCCCGCACATCCGTACTGTGTACAGACTCGCTCAACTTCATTTCTTCCAGTGCGTCGATCAGACTGTTGTGCTTTTTCTTCACCTCGTTGTCAGTACGTGCATCGAACTGCTGTTTCAACCACTGGGCTTTGTTCTCGATTCTGTCCGGAAGATTTGTAATGCTGACTTCATAATCAGTGATCTTATGCTCTTGAAAACTCACCGCTTCACCTTCCCTCCTACTTTGTAATTCACATGAATAGCGAACAGTCCGAAGGGCTCTTTATCACGCTCATTCTTTACAAGTACCTGGAACAGTTTCACCTTTTTGGCCTTTTTGCGGGTGTTTACGATCATGGGACGGTCCAATGTGTTAAATGTAAAACGATTGAAGTCAATGTCGTTCCAGTCGAAGATGTCCACATTGGCCGACCGGGCGAATTTCTCGTACTCTTTGTCTGTAGCGTAGTAGATCTCGCCACCGGACCGAGCGAAGGGCTGGAACACCACCCACACCCCCGTGACATTTTTCAAATTCGCCCATGTGCCCAGATTCAAAAGTGGAGTGGACCAGGCCGCCTTCACCGGGTGGCCGGTCTTGTCATCGGGGGTGTCGTAGTCGTTGTAGTCTCCGGCGGTGTTCCCATCGGAAAAAGTGCGCACCGCGCCGTCTTTGGTGCCGAAGCACAGCGCCCCGTCCTCTTCCCACAAAGCTGTGGCCCCGATGCCCGTGAAATAGTACCCTTCCATTTGATAGCTGGATGTAGGTTCATTCTTCTCGTATTGTTTCTGCTCAGAATCCAACAAATACAGCCAATCATCCCCGGCCAGCACGTAGAACCGTCCCCACACCACGGCGGGGGCGTCCGTCAGGTTCTCTTTGCGCAGAGCACCGTTGAGATAATAGCTGCGCACCTGAGCTGTGCGCTCGCCGGTGACGGTAGTGGGCGTCAATGCCGCTACGCCCAGCCGCGTCAAGTACAGCGGCTCAGACGCGATGGAACTAAACGCCCGTCCCGACACGGCGCCGTCCCCCTGCAAAATGTCCGTGATACGAAACACCGCCGTGCCGTCCTCGTCCAATTCACCTTCCCGGATAAAGATGTTGCGGCCGTTCTCCTCACCGTCCTTGTGGGCCACCAGCGCCCCGTTCAACACGCTGTAGCCCTGAATGGGGCTGGCCTCGCTGCCCAGCATGCCGTAGTTTGTGTCCCCGATGTAAGCCGGGTCGCTCCACTCGCTCCAGTGGTCCACATTGGGCTGTTTGGGATCTCCGGTAAGAAAAACCCGGTCCATGGCGCCGTTCACCCCGTACAGAATAGCCCGGCAACACCGGTCCACCTCGCCCGCGTCCCGCTCCACCTCGTAGGTGATGCGCACATTGTCCTCGCCTTCCACGGGGCTTTCACCCGGCGCTGTCTTGAAAGTCACCTTACCCAGTGTGCGGTCTACTGTGAAATCATCGGTCTCCGCTTTGTCCTGCCAGTTTCCCTCGGCGTCCAGCACCTGGGCGGTGACCTGGGTGTCCGTCAAATTCTGCAACGACAGGTAGTAGTCCACGGTGTCCTTTTCGCCCAGATAGCTCTCGGTCTGTTTGCCGGTCAAAAGATTGATGGCCTTGTAGCTGGTAGCTCCGGTTTTGCCATTGGGCCCTTTGGCGATGGTGATGATTGGCACCGTGGCGATCTCGCTGACCGGGGCGGCCTTTTCACCGTCGTAATACAGGTAGCGCTTGCCGTCGGCGATCCAGAGTTTTCCGCCCAGCTGTACCGCCGCGCCCGGCGCGTCGTTCATGTCCGTGTACAGTGGAACGGCGGTCTCGCCGTCCTCGGTTTTTTCCACGGCGTACAGGGTGGTACCCGCGTGAATGATCTGCTTGTGTGTATCTTCGGTCTTCAGCGTCCAGGCGCCGTACACTTGGCCATTTAACTGCAGACGAGTGCGGTATCCAGGGCGCTTAGCGGGGAAACCCTCATCATCCGGCATCATGTTTGGTGCGGCCGGGCTGCGGGACGCATCCATGGTGGTCATATCATCCGTCAGGTCCACGCCTTTAAACTTCGTCATCACCGCGCTTTTCACGCTTTGCTTTGGAATATTGCCCACATTCGTGATGCTTGGCACATGCTCACCCCCTAATAGCAGTCTTGAATGGGTTCTGCTTTTGCCTGCAGCACATCACTCAACGCCATTACGTATTTCTGCCGGAAGTCTTGACAGCGGTAATCGTTGTCATCATCCCGAAGCATGTCACTGGCAAGGCCGTATGGAAGCGCTACGCGCATCAAACTCTCTGTATATGGAATTTCTTCCCCCATCGTTTCCTGCGTGATGAAAGGGGCTCTTTCCAATGCCGGACGGCCATCCATAGCGCGCAGCTGATTTTCCGTGGGGAGTGTCTCCGCCAGCAGCACATTCAGCCAGTACGGCACAAATTCCGCAATATCTTCGCTGTCCGCCACGCTCTGGCTCAGGTAACTGGCACTGATGGCAAATAAATCATTTCCTGTCATTGGCAAAGACCGGGGCGGTTTTTCCGTCCCGGTCCTTTCCCCCTTTCTTAACCGCCCGTAATGGTCTGTGTCGCCACCGGAGACGGGAATTTTCCTTCTTCCACCTGATAGGCTTTCACTACCATTCCTTCGGTGGCACCTGTGGTGTTTCCGCTCTTGCGGGTGGCGCTGTAGCGCGGATCGGTGCCGTCAGTGGTATACCACGCCGTTGCGCTGCCCGTGGACGTGATCGCGCCATCACTCTCCGAAATCGTGGGTGCCGCCAGCACATCCACGCCGCTGCCCGTGGTCACATCCACGTAAATACCGTTCGCCTTGTGCCCGTACACAAAGCAGTCGTAATAATAGCGGCCCTCGATCAGGTTGCCGCTGATGCCCGGCGGGTCGATGTGCAGGTTGTTATCCCAGATTTTCTCCGGGGCGCAGGCTGCGCGCTTGTGCACCAGAATGAAGTTGACGCCCTTGAGAAGATACTCGTCCGGCACTTCCACCACCGGTGCGCCGAAGATCTCACCCACCTGGCCCTTGGCCACCGCTTTGGTGCCCAGCTTGTCCAGATTCTTGAACTGATCGGTCTCCACCAGTGCGTTGAACACCGCCGAGTTCACATACCAGGTGCGGTTGGCCACAGGTACCTTTCCATTGACAAACGCCTGCCGCGCCGCGCTCATACGCTTGATGACGTTCGTAGCGCTGATGGCCTCAGAGGCACCTGCAATGGTGCCGCCCAGCATGGCAAGACGGCCCAGGCAGTATTTGTCATAGGCCGGGATGACCTCTTCTTCGGTCTCGATTTTCATAAAGCGGCCCGCTTTGTTGATGCACTGATCCAGGTTATTGCCTTTGTCGATGACCGCGGAAAAGCTCTTGTCCTGGCTCATGGTCAGCTCCTGCACGGTGTCGCCCACCTCTGTGGGAGTGCCGTAGCGGTTCGCCGTTGCACCCCGGTTGTAGTCTCCCAGCGGCACTGTGTTGATGTTGGAGATGCGCACCGTGCGCGCGCCCACAAACTCCTCTTCTTTGTTCAGACGCCCTTTGACCACGCTGCCAAGGGTAAACGCCTGATCCAGCTTTTTCGAATATTTTTCATGCAAATGCACTGTCTGATTCGCCATTTTTCATCCTTCTTTCTTTTAATCTTCGCTGTCCCATCCTGCCATAAAGGGGTCAGTCGCTTTCTGTGTTCCCAGACCGCTTGCAGACCCGGGCGCGCTGTCTCGGTTCTTTTGGGCCGCCTTCTGGGCTGCCAGCTGCGCTTTCAGCTGTGCGAGCTCATACCGCTCATAGGCGTGCAGCGGACTCTCTCCCCGCGCAATGTCTGCCATCACTTCATCCGGCAGTGTTCCGCCGTTCTTGCTCACTTCCGGGTACCGCTCCAGAAGTTCCACAAACTGCTGCTGGCGCGCCTGCTTCTGTGCGGCTGCCTGGTCGTTTGCCCTTCGCTGTGCCATGGCCTGTTCCCACTGGGCCTTTTGCTGGCGCAGCTGCGACAATTCCATGGCCTCTTTCTCCGGCATCCCAGCCTTTACCAGCGGCGCCGCACTCTGCCGCGCAAGCCCTTCCTGTGCCATTTGAAGGTACTGTTCCAGGCTCATTCCCGCCGCTTTGGCGTACTGTTCCATCAGGTTATAGGCCGGCATGGCCGCGTCCAGCTTCTGGGATAGCGTGTCGAACACCATCCCCTTCTGGGCCAGCGTCTGCACCTGGCTCATGGGCAGCTTTTGTTCTTTTCCGTAAAACTTCACCGCCACCGTTGCTTCTTCCGGCTCCGGTGCGGGCTGCGCGTCCACGGCGTTCTCGGCTTGCGGCTGTCCTTGTCCGGCCTCACCGTCTGCTTCGCTCACACTCTGGTCGTTCTGTTCCTGCTGCTCTTCGCCTTGTCCGGTCTCGCCCCAGTCAAACAAATCTTCCTGCGTGCTTTCCATCCCCGTGTCCACTGTGGTTTCCATCGTCTCTTCCATGTTTTGTTCCTTTCCGCCTTGTCCGGCTTTTGGAGTTTATAAAATCGGCTTGTCCGCCGCTTTTAACAAAAAAAGAGCCATAAACGTTCCCGAAAATCAGGTCGTTCATGGCTCAGGCTCTTTGGCTCAGGCTCTCAATTCTCTTTCTTTTTTGCACCGGTCGCACCACACATAAATGCCCCTCACTGCCGCATTTTTTTCCATCCGCGCCAGCTTCCTTTTGCACACCGGGCACAGGCACCACCGCACCTGCTCATTTTGTTTCTTTGCTTCTTTCACGTATCTCTTCTCCGCACATGCGCTTATACATGGTACAAACAGGGTTCGCGCACACATACTGAATTTTTATCCCATCCGGCGCCTTTTCATCCACCTGCAGCACCCGCGCCGGCCGTTTGCATACCGGACATTTCATCACAGGGCAGCACCCCCTTGCATTGCCTGCGCCGCCATCTGCTGCTGCGCCATGGCTGCCGCCTGGGCTTTCTGTTGGCGAATCGCCTGAATGATGTTGTCCTTTCCCGTGATATAGCCCTTCGGCATATTCTCCAGATACACTTCCGCGTCCGTCAGTATTCCGTTTGCGAACAGCGCGTCCAGCGTCTGCACCTGCATCAATTCGCTCCAATAGGTCGCCGCGCCGATCTCTACATTCAGTCGCAAATTCATGTCGGAAAGCTGTGAAAAATTAAAGGGCACGGTCTGCACGCTTTCGTCCATTCCGCTCATCTCCGCCGGGATCTTCAGTTTCACAAGCCGCACACCGTAGTTTGCTCTCATCATGTCCAGCCAAATGCGCACGCTGTCTTCCACAAACGCATAGAAATCCTGCTTTTGCAGTTCCAGCGGCATGCTGGTGGCCTTCTGGGTGGCCACAATGGCCGATGTGTTGTCCGGGTTTACATTGCCCAGCGCCGCGTCCGATGCTCCCATGGTATCTCGGGTGTAGTTGATCATCGTGTTCAGGATCTCCATTACCTGGTTCGACATATCCGCCGCCCGGAAATTGGATGCAATCGCCACATTGGGGTCCCCGGGCACACCAATGGCCGCGCCCACCCGATTGTCCCAGCCGCCCGGCAAAAGATTTCGGTTGTACACCACTTTGGGGAAGGCCATCATCTTCACATGCTGCATGGCCATGGCGAACAGCTTATTGATGTAGATCTGGTTGGGCACGACCGCCGTCACCAGCGCCTGCCCGTGATACTGATTCTTCACCTTTTCCCAGGCAAAGAATGCCACCGGATACCGCTTGTATCCGGTATCTGTGGCCGGCCGGACCACGGCCGTCTTGGTCACCTCGGTGAACCAAACGGTTCCGTTTTCCTTCCAGTACCGGCGGATCACCGTCACCTTGCCATTTTCCGGGGCGTCTCCGTGGGGATGGTCGTCTTCATCCGGCACGATCTGCTCCGGGTCCTGCCCGTAACGTTTCGCCGTCTGTCGTACGTCCCGCACCAAGCGGCGGAATACCAGCAGCAGATAGGGCTGGCTCTGTACATCCGGGTTCTGCGGATTGCCGAAATGCACAGCGGTGTTCTCGATGATTTCCGCCTGTATGCCACCGGGTGTCGCTTCAAATCCGCCGGTCTGCACACCGCTCTCCGCGTCCGGGTCAAAGTAGAAGTGCATGCAGCCGTCGCTGTCCACAGCAGCATTGCGGATCACTTCCCGCGCCTTTTTCTTGAAGGCCGTCATCTCCATAATCTCGTCAAACTGCGCGCTCAGCATATCCAGTACGGGCTTTTGTTCGTCGCTCTCGTCAAAGGTGTCCAGCCCCACGCCGATGTCATCGGACATGATGGACGAAATGCAGAACTTCACTACCCGGCTCAGCACATTGATGACCGGTTTATCCAGATCGGGTGCATTCACGCCCCGCCACTGGTTGCCGGTGTAAAAATCCTCGTTGCGCTCCACGGTTTCGTACAGGCCCAAAGCGTTGTTGAAATCTTCCCCGGTCTGGTACTCCGTCCAAACGCGGCCGCTTGTGTAACGTTCGCTCATTGATGCGCTCCTTCCTGTACCGTCCCATCATAGGACCAGAAATTGTCCCACTGTTTTGCCAGTTCTTCTTCCTTTTGCCGCTGCGCCACCAGTTTGTCCGGCTGCACAGCCGCTTCCAGCGCTTCTACTCTTCGCTGCAGTGCTTCCCACTCTTTCCTGCGCACAAACATCCTGTCACACTCCAAAATTCAAAAAGTTTCCAAGCTGCCGTTCGTAGTCCGGCGCCTCGTCCTCATCGTATACCGTTGCATCCACCCGCTTTGCGGTGTACTCCTGCTGCGGCCGGATATAGTGTGCAATGGCCAGCGCCATCACACAGTCGTCATGTTCGCCGGCCATGGCCTCGGCCCGGCCGTGTTCATTGCGCACAAAGGTCAGCATCTCCCGCAGGGTGGTCTCGTCCAGAATACTCTCCGGATGCTGCCGCACAATCTGCACCAGCCCGGCCAGAATGATGGGGCGTGTCAGCGCCGTGGTGCGGAAGCCATACCGCTTTTCGTATCGCTGTGTGTAGCTGTCTTCGGTCTGCCGTGTGTACAGCTTTGTGTAGCCCAACCGCTGGCATTCCTTCAGCGGGAAGGTAGAAAAGTTTGCCTCAATGCCCAGCAGCGCTTCGTTGTACCAGTATCCCAGGCACATGCACTGCCGTGCGAAAGCGTCCTCATCATATTGCCGCCGCAACATGGCCACCTGCTTGCCCGTGGTATTGTCCAGTACCTGCGCCACAAACCAGTCGCTGCCGTCCCCGGCGGTATCCGCGCCGATCACGTAAGGTACACCCGGTTTCGGTTCTTCGTATACCAGCAACGGCCCTCGCTTTTGCTCGTATACCGCGCCAAGGCCCAGCATCTCGCGCCCCTGCACAAGCCGGATGTTCTCTTCCATGCACATCCGCTTTGGCTGTGTCAGCTCTCCCAGCCGCTTTGCGATGGCGTCTTTGTCAAAAATGCACTCGCCGGTGGACAAAAATGCCTCTTCCGGGTATGCCGGATACTCCTGCCGGAACTTGTCCACATCGCCGCCGCAATAGTTTTCAATGCACCAGCGCCGCCAGCTCAGCTGTTCGTTGTCCAGGTCGAACCGCTTTTTCAGCTGCTCCTCTTCATCCGTCAGCGCAAAACCGTCATAAGGCCGCCGGTACTCTTCCATCTCCCACCAGCCGCAGAACACCGCCGCAAAATCATTCTGCCCGGCCACGGCCGCCGCCCACCGGGCCTGAAAATCCTCGTAGCCGTTGGCCGTGCTCTCAATGACCACCATGGTATCTGGCGCGCTGGGCACGGCCTGCAACAGGCCCAAAAGCTTTGACTCCTTGTCCCCGGGCCAGAAGGCGTATTCGGAAATGTGCAGGTTCTGAAACGTGTCCGACCGGCCGATGCCGTCGCCGCCCGCCGTCATGACCTTGATCCGGCTGCCCAGCCCTTTTCCGTTTCGGTCGTCAAACACCAGCTCTTTTGCATTGCTGGCTCTGCGCTGTGGTTTCAGCGCGTCCGGCAGCTGCTCATACATCCGCCTGGACATGTTGAAAAGGTTGCTGGAAGCGTCGTCCTTGTGCGCCACAATGCCGCTCTTCACCCGGAAGCGCGTCACCGTGCGCTTGAAAATCATGGCCTCGGTCAGCGTGGAAAAGCCCATCTGCCTGGCTTTCAGCACAATGGCCCGCATGGGTTTGCCCGCTTTGTACTGCGCCGCCAGAGCATCGTACAGCTTTTGCTGTGGTTTGTTCAGCCGCAGCCCAATTACATTGCCCGCTTTGTCCACGATTTTCACATAGGCCTCAATGTAGGCTTTGGTGTTGATGGGCATTGTTAAAATTCCTCTCCGGCCACCGCCGCCAGCAGCTGCTCATAGCCGGCTTCCTGCGTGCCTACTACTCCCTGTTTCGCCGCATTGGCCGACACGCTGGAAAGCGCCCGCAAAATGTTCGTCGCGGCAAAATCTCCCATGGGCGGGGTGTATTGCAGCTTGTGCTGCAGCTGCTTGCGCTCCAGCTCTGTTTGGGGGTCCTCTGCGTCTGACGGCGGCCCCAGCGCTTCCAGGCGGCTCACAATGTCCTGCATCTTTTCGTCGTTGGAAAGGCCCCGCTCCAGCTTCCGATGCAGAAGTTCTTCGGCCAGCACCGTGCTCTGTGCCGCCTGCACGGCCACTTTGCGCACCGCATCGCTGCGCGCTTTGTCAAAGATGCTCTGCTTTTCTTCGTCCTGCATCTGGCGCGCCTTTGTCTGCCAGGTGCGCAGCGTGCTCTCCGGCACTCCGTACCGCGCCGCTACCGCTGAAAGGTTGTTTTCAAACAGCAGCGCCGCCATACATGCCACCCGCACGCTCTCCGGCCATTTCTGACCGCGGCGTGTCCCTTTCACCGTGTTGTTTTTGTATTTCACCGCCGCATCGCCCCTCTCTTTCCATTCTTGCATCCTTTCCATTTTCGTCAAGCAAATCTTAGTTATAGCGTTTTTTCCACGAAAACAAGCCCTGCCGCGCTGCGACAAGGCTGAATTTGCAATGCTTAAATTTTATGTATCATCCGGTTTTTTCTATCCGATTGGCGAACTTTCGCAAACCTTTCCCCTGCATGGCCTGTCCCATCCGCGCCGCCGCATCTTCACCAAAATCGACCATTCGCCGGTCATCTCATTGTACTGCGGCTGGGCATCGTTCATGTCCCATCCCGGATACTTTCGCGTCCAAAAATCCATGTCGTACACCTCACCGGTGCGCGCCAGCTTCTCAATGCGCCGCGCCGTCCACCGGCTGTCATTGGGCTGTTTTCGTTCCGGTTTTTTCAGTCCTCTGCTTTGCTTCCAACGCCGTTTCCGGTTGGCATATTTCAAAAGATACCTCGCCAGCCGTTCCAGACTGGCCTTGTCCAGCTGCAGCCGGTCCGCGTTTGCATACCCCAGCTTCTCTTTGTTCCGCGTCCATTGGCTCTCCACAAAGTCACGGCCCAGCCGTCCGTCCAGGATCACGTGGTGATGCACACGCACTGCCTTCTCTGTCTCCGTTCCTTCCCGGTATTCCATGACCGCAATGTACTTGACTTTGATTCCACTCTTTCTGCCCCAGTATTGCAGCCGCCGCAAAAAATCATCCCGGTCCTTTTCCGCCTGCTGCAATGTGGCCGGCAGATGCTCATCGTCATAAGTCAGCGTTACGTGCAGATCATGCTCGTTAAAATTCGCGTTCACCAGCTGCACAAAATATCGCTTGGCATGTTTCCCGTTCAGGTTCTGCTGCACAAGGCTGCTCACCTGGCTGCGCTTAGCCCGCCGCGTGCTGGTTTTCTCCCGTTCGCTGATCGGGAAGAGGTCCACTTCCATGTAGTTTTGTCCGCATACTGTCCGCACTTCGCGGATAAAGCGATTGCCCATGTGTGCATCTCCTTCCCGTCGTTCTAAATTTAATGCTCCATACAAGCCCGCACGCGGCCCGCCTGGGCCGCGCATCTTACACATTGCTTCCTTAATATGTAGGGCTCAAATCAATCCCTGCTGTACCGCCTTCCCGTATGTCAGCACGGAAAGGCCGCTCTTTTTTCTTTCTTCATTCACCTTTGCAAGCCGCTTCATTGCCATTTCAAGCGTATCTTTCGGCCCTGCTTTTTTCCCTTTGGGCCCCGTTTGCGCATTGGCACGCGTCTTTGCAGATGCCTTTCGGCTGGCGATTGCTGCCCGCTCCTTCTGGCAGCTGTCACAATATTGGACCCGCTTTGATCGCGCGGTAAATTCTTTCCCGCACATTCGGCAATTTTTCCGCACACTGACAAGATTCAGCTTTTTCTGGTTGCCCGCTTTGCGCCGCTCATACGATGCCCGGCGGGATTCTTCCAATTTCTTTTTCCCGCACGCGGGGCAGTATTTCCGCCCGCCCCGCAGCGGCGCTCCGCACAAAATGCAAACCTTCTTCATCGTCTCTTTTCCCATATCCAAAACCTCGCCGCTTTGATCTGCCTTTGTTTGGCCTTGCGCAAAAGCACTGCGCAAATCTTTGCAAGTGTCACCGCGTCCTGTACTGCGTCGTGTGCTTTTTCATTCCGTATCCCAAGGTAACCCGCCAGTGCGCCCAGGCTGTGCCGTGGCAGCTCCGGCCAAACCGCCCGTGATAACGGCAAACTGTCCAGGCACATTTGCTTTAGCTTCACGCCGCACAAACTTCCGCGCACACGCAGAAAACGTCCGTCAAATGCCTTTCCGTTGTGCATCACCAAAATACTTTCTTTGCAAAATGCCGCCAGCTCTTCCAGCACTTGCCGCTCAGGCAATCCCTTTTCCCGCAACAGTTCATTCGTGATTCCCGTCAGCTCCTGCACCTCTTTGGGCACCGTTCCCTCAATGGACACCAGCCACACCCGGCATTCCTCAATTCTTCCATCCCGCATCCGCACCGCTCCCACCTGCGTGATCTCGTCCGTATGCGCATCCAGACCCGTCGTTTCCAGGTCCACCGCCACAAATTCCGTCAGCATCCTGTTCCTTTGCCCCTTTGTTCGCTTTAAAGTTACTTTATAGTTACTTTATAGTTACTTTAAAGTATTTTCGTGTTCCGCCTTTTCTTTCGGCATAAAGTTCCTTGCCACGCTTCCCGGTTTGCAATGCCAATGTTGCTCGCAACACCATGGAATTGTTCCGATCACGGATACATAGTTTTTGACGCCAAAT
>ERZ894220.1125-NODE-1125-length-11918-cov-5.53705_pt1 | contig 11918 bp, 8 predicted proteins | sample MGYA00380292_ERZ894220 | MGnify/ENA primary metagenome ERZ894220 (study PRJEB32331, sample SAMN06328446) | human gut metagenome | biome: human gut microbiome; feature: stool | host: Homo sapiens | collected 2014-12-05 ... | reverse complement strand
TTTCTTCTTCCGTCAGGGTGCAGTTCTCATTCAGTCTTCTCCGGAATTCTGCGATATTCTCTTTTTCCAGAGAAAGTCCTGCTGCCAGCCGGTGTCCGCCAAACTTCGTCAGGATATCTTTGCATTTATTCAGTTCCTCATACATATGATATCCGTCGATCGACCGTCCGGATCCTTTCGCACCATCCTCTGCATCCGTCAGTACGAATACCGGTTTGTAATAGCATTCCCTTATTCTTCCCGCAACAATCCCCGCAAGACTTTCATGACAATCCGGCAGATAGATGACCAGTACCCTGTCGTCGGATAAATCTGTCGTCTCCACCTGTTCTTTCGCAAGCTTTACTGCTTCTTCGGTCATATCCTTTCTGCTGTCATTTAATGCTTTTAAATCACCCGCAAGAATATCCGCTTCTTTCTGTGTACGCACCCGCAGAAGTTTCAGTGCCCGCTTTGCTGTATCCAGCCTCCCGCTTGCGTTGATACAGGGGCCCAGAACAAACCCTATATGATAAGAATTCAGACTTTCTTTATCAATTCCTGTACATTCTATCAGTGCTTTCAGTCCCGGATTCTTCGTTCGCTTAAGCATCTGCAGTCCTTCTTTGACAAAGATCCGGTTCTCATCCTCCAGATCCATCACGTCACCGACCGTTGCGATTGCAACATTTTCAATCAGATCATCCAGATCAGTGGAATCTTTCCCCATGCTTTCCCACAACGCCTCCATCAGTTTATATGCAACCGCCGCGCCACAGAGTCCCTTGAACGGATATACACAGTCCTTCTGCTTCGGATCGATCACTGCATCCGCTGGTGGAAGTCTGTATATCTTTTCTCCGTCTATTTCATCGAACGGGATCTCATGATGATCCGTTACGATGATCGTCATGCCCCGTTCTTTGCCATATGCAATCTCATTTGCTGCTGCGATTCCATTATCACAGGTAATGATCGTATCGATTCCGGCATCGTAAGCCCGGTCGATCAGATGCCGATTCAGACCATATCCGTCACCTATGCGGTCCGGAATATCACTGTCCACATATGCCCCGAGACGTTCCAGCCCCTCCATCAAAATATACGTCGCATTCACACCATCAATATCATAATCTCCGATCACCCGGATTTTCTTCTCCTCTGCAATCTTTTCTTTCAAAATGTCAATCGCCTTATCCGCATCTTTCATCAGCATCCCATCATACAGATCACTGATCGTTCCATTCAGATAACGTTCGATTGCCTCTTCTCCGATCACATCCCTGTTGCGGATCAGGCATGCCAGTCTCGGACTAATCTGATATTTCTTTCCTATCGCTTCAAAATCTGCACCTTTGCGCAGCAGAACCCATCGTTCCATTTATCTTTATCCCCTTTGTATCTGTCCGTCAGAATATTATGTTTCTATTTTAAAAAAAGCAGTTATGCCCTGTCAATAGGCATAACTGCTTCCCGGATCATTTTATGATCTATTTTTTCTTTTTCTTTGGCTGTGCTTTTTTGCCGACTTTCGTCTTCATTACATACCACAGTGCTCCTGTAACACATACAGAAGAATATCCACCGCAGACGATACCTACCATCAGAGGTGCTGCAAACTCACGAATAGAACTTACACCCATAATAAACAGTACCGCAACCATGATAAATGTTGTCAGTGAAGTATAAATACTTCTTGTCAGTGTCTGTGTAATACACTTATTTACAAGTTCTGACAGATCTGTATTTCTCTTCATAAGCGGAAGTTCCTCACGGATACGGTCAAAGATTACGATCGTCGCGTTGATCGAATAACCTACAATCGTCAGCATACAAGCAATAAATGTACCTCCGACTGAGATTCTGGATACTGCATAGAATGCCAGTACAACCAGTACATCATGTAATAATGCCAGCACCGCACTTGTAGCAAAACGTACATCTTTGAAACGGAACCAGATATAAAGCAACATGAAAATTGTTGCCACGATCACTGCGATCACTGCATCCTGACGCATCTCATTACTGATCGTTGAACTGATATTTTCCGCTGTGATATCAGATTCTTTTACACCAAAATTATCTTCCAGTGCCTTATTTACTTTCTCACGTTCAGACAGACTTAAAGTTACTGTCTTGATGACTACCTGTTTTGTTCCGGATACTTTCTGTGTCTGGATATTATGATCTCCTGTCACTTTTTCTACAACAGGAACGATCTCTTTATCAATCTCATCGATGGAATAATCTTTGTCAAACTTCACATTCATAGATGTTCCGCCCTTGAAATCCAGACTGTAAGCCAATGCCCCGTTACCCTGGGCAGAATGTACTCCCATAACCACGAATCCTGCAAGGATCATTGCAATAGAAATACTGAAGAACACCTTCTTCTTGCCAAGGAAGTTGATTGGCTTTCTTTCTTTCATCTTATGGTAATATAGACTCTCTTTTCGGATTCCGATTCCATAGAACGCAAACACGATCATACGTGTAATCACCAGTGCTGTAAACATTGATACCACAATACCGATTGCCAGAGTCTGCGCAAATCCTTTGACTGTTCCGGAACCTTTAAACCACAGAACCGCAGCCGCGATCAGTGTTGTCACATTACCGTCAACAATTGCTGACATAGCTTTCTGGAATCCTGATTTCAAGGATACTTTTACACTTCTTCCTCTTGCCATCTCTTCACGTACACGGGCAAAGATGATAACATTCGCATCTACTGCCATACCAATACTTAAAATGATACCGGCAATACCCGGAAGAGTCAGCGTTACATCAAACGCATTCAATATTACAAGTACGATCTCTGTATAGATGACCAGCGCAAGGCTTGATGCCAGTCCCGGAAGTCTGTATACAAAGATCATGAACAGGAATACAAGGATCAGACCAATAATACCGGCTTTTAAACTTGTATTCAATGCCTGTTCTCCAAGCTGTGCTCCTACTACATTGGAACGCAGCTCTTCAAGCTGAAGTTTCAGTCCACCGATACGGATCGTAGATGCCAGATTATCTGCTTCTTCATAAGTGAAGTCGCCTGTAATATAGGCCTGTCCACCTGTGATCTCAGACCGTACGACCGGACTTGAGATTGTCTCACCATCATAGATGATCGCAATCTGTTTTCCGATATTTTCTTTCGTTGCCGTTGCAAATTTGCTGGTACCTGATTTGGTCAGATTCAACTCTACGGAATATTCTTTATTCCCCATGTCATCCTGACCGGTTTTTGCAGACGCACTCTTAACATCTGTTCCCGTAAGAACTGTTTCTCCATCTGCCGTCTGGAATGAAAGGGAACCTGGTTTTCCAAGTTCATCCAGAATCTTATTGGCATCTGTAACACCAGGGATCTCAATGTTAATACGGTCATTTCCTTCCTGGTATACACTTGCTTCTGTACTGTACTGTTCTACACGCTTTTGCAGTTTGTAGATCGTATCGCTCATCTCTTCTTTGGTCGGATTCTTATCTTTTACCTGATAGGTAATACTTACACCACCGGCAAGATCCAGACCAAGTTTGATGTTTTTCATCGCACCGGACTTAGATTTGCCAATTCCTGTGATCACAGTAAATCCAAGTCCGACGATGAGAATTACAGCCAGAAGCAGACTCAGTATGCTTTTTGACTTCTTCATCGTTCTCCTACACATCCTCTCGAAATATTATTCTTCATCTGCAAGTGCTGCCTTCATCATGATCGCACACTCTACACGTTTCCTTTGCATCTCACAGCCGATCTCATAAGTATCATGGATCGTACCATGGAAATTATAAGAGTTTGCCATGCATCCGCCGCTGCAGTAGAATTTTGCAAAGCAGTTTCTGCATTTATCTTTGGAATACACATTGCAGCTTCTGAAATCATCAGCAATCTCCGGCTTCACGATTCCATCATCCACATTACCCATCAGGAAATCATCCTGTCCGACAAACTGATGACATGGATAGAGGTCTCCCCATGGTGTAACAGCCAGATACTCTGTTCCGGATCCACAACCGGATAAACGTTTTGCCACACATGGTCCACCATTTAAATCTATCATAAAATGGAAGAAATTGAAGCCTTTTCCTTCTTTCTCGCGTTCGATCATCATCTTGGCGAGTTTATCATATTCCTCCATGATCTTAGGAATATCTTCCTCCCTGATCGCATACGGATCACTTTCATCTCCAACAACCGGTTCAATCGACATCTGTTTGAATCCGAGGTCTGCAAAATGCATGATATCATTGGAGAAATCCAGATTATTTCTTGTAAATGTACCACGAATGTAATATTTTTCCTGATTTCTGCTTTCTGCAAGTTTCTGGAACTTCGGAACGATCAGATCATAACTTCCTTTTCCATTTCTAAACGGACGCATCTGATCATTGATTTCTTTACGTCCATCCAGACTCAACACTACATTGTCCATTTCTTTATTTACAAATTCCTGAATTTCATCATTTAACAGCACTCCGTTCGTTGTGATCGTAAAACGGAAATGCTTATTATGTATCTTCTCCTGCTCTCTTCCGTAAGCTACCAGATCTTTTACCACCTGCCAGTTCATCAGAGGCTCCCCGCCGAAGAAATCTACTTCCAGATTACGGCGGTTACCAGAATTCTTGATCAGGAAGTCCAGCGCTTTCTTACCGACTTCATAGCTCATAAGTGCTCGTCTTCCATGATATTCCCCTTCTTCTGCAAAACAGTATTTGCAGGCAAGGTTACAGTCGTGTGCAATATGCAGGCACAGTGCCTTTACAACTGTCTTTCTCTTCTTTACTTCTTCGATCATGCATTCATATGTATCTTTTACAAATAACTGACCGCCTTCTGTCAGTTCGATCACGTCTGATAATGCATCTTCAATGTCGGATGTTTCATATTTGTTTCCAAGTGTCTGTAAAAGCTTTTCTTTTACATCCGCTTCTTTTAACGATTCGGCAGTTGGTTCTGTTTCTGACTTGTTCACTTCCGCGATCACGTCATAACAGACATCATCTACCACATGTACAGATCCGCTGTACACGTCCATAACGATATTATATCCATTATTACGGTACTGATGAATCATATCCTTTGGTACCCCTTTCTCATTTTTCTTATTTCATATCGGGAATTTCCCGTTATCTTTCTACCCGTCAAAAACCATATGTTGTCAAATAATCAAAAAACAATTCCGCAGACAACTAAAAAAGGTCCACCGGACCTTTTCGTCACATGCATGGCAACAAGAAACAGCGGACCCTAAAGACCGCTGTCCCAAGTATCCCATATCTTTTTAAATTATTTGCTCTGTTCGCAAGTCTGGTTTCCTACTGTGCAGGATGTCTTACATGCTGACTGGCATGATGTCTGGCATTCGCCGCATCCGCTTTTTTTCAGATTGCTGTTCATAGGTTTATTCAATGATTTTACATGTTTCATGTTCGTATCCCTCCTTACTATTGCTTAACTTACGTTATTATAACATTTCGACATAGGTTTCGCAATCTTTTTCTTAGGATATCATTCCGCCTGCCATACCACCTCCCGCACACAGCGCAAATGTCATCAGAATCTCTGTTCCACTTCCGTGAAATGTACGATAGATTCCCCATGTAATCAGTAACAGAAATGCGAAGTACAGAATTCCAAGTACAATTCCCCAAAAGAAACGTCTGATCTTTGCAAGTTTACCCGCCACAAGTCCACCGGCAAATGTAGAGAGCAGATAGACCGCTGTGATCCCTGCTGTCACAGCTTCTTCCGTAAGTTCGAATTTATACAGCGCCATTGCCAGTATCATCAAAAGAATTCCGGTCACTACATATGCTGCCAGAAGAGATTTCAGTATCCACATGATCCACACTTCATTTTGTCCCTTTTTTCCCATGCTTTCCCTCCTCATCTATCACAGATTATGAAGGAAGCATCTGATTTATGCGCTTATTTTTGTTTACAATCGTCCTATTGTTCCATCTGTTTGCCCAGAACCTTTGCCGTATATTCCGCAAGACAAAGCTCTGTATCTTTGAATCTGTCCGTACGTTCCTGATTCAGCAGAAAAACCGCACCGATCACATCACCTGCACACAGAATCGGACTGATCACCTCCTGTTTATAAGGTTCTGATACACTCACGATCGGTACATATCTTTTTTCCCCGGCTTTGGCATTCCGTGTTTTTCGTTCTTTCAGAAATTCTCCAAGCTCTCCCGTAATATCTTCATCCTGAATCTCTTTCTTTCCATTTCCCGCTGCTGCCACTACCTGATCCATATCACAGATCCCCACCAGGCATTCCAGAACCTGCGACAGACTTTCCGCATACTGCTTTGCAAATGCAGACAGTTCCCCGATCGGTGAATATTTCTTCAGAATAATCTCACCTTCTCTGTCTGTAAATATCTCCAGCGGATCGCCTTCCCTGATCCTCAGTGTCCTTCTGATCTCTTTTGGCACGACCACACGCCCCAGATCATCGATTCTTCTTACGATTCCTGTTGCCTTCATAGCATTTATCTTCCTCCTGATTTTTCTGTTTTTTCCATATTTTCTAACATATGGCTAGTATGCTGAAAACAGCAAGGAATTATTCATGCAGATATTAGACTGGATATTTTTTCAATAGTTTTGTATAATAGTTGGAAGAAAATATTAGGAGGAATGAATCATGAGTAAAATTGATGAAGTACGTGCTGATATGGTCAAAGCCATGAAAGCCAAAGACAAAGACACAAAGGAAACTTTATCCATGCTGCTTGCAGCTCTTAAGAATAAAGCAATCGACAAACGCGAAGACCTGACACCGGAAGAAGAGACTCAGGTAATCTTAAAAGAGATCAAGCAGACAAAAGAGACCCTGGATATGACTCCTGCAGATCGTACAGAGATCATCGAAGAATGCAACAAGCGTCTGGCTGTTCTGGAACAGTATGCTCCTAAGATGATGGATGAAGCAGAGATCAAAGAAGTCGTTGCTTCTGTTCTTGCAGAGATGGGACTGGATGCTCCTACCGCAAAGGATAAAGGCAAGATCATGAAGAACCTGATGCCTAAAGTAAAGGGAAAAGCTGACGGCAAGCTCGTCAACGAGATCGTATCTACTTTCATGAAATAAAATCTTCAAGAGCTGCCGCTGGCAGCTCTTCTTGTATACTATGGTATCTACAGAACCGCCACCTGCTGCTTCTTCCGAACACATAGTGATCACAAAATAATGGGCAGCACCCGATGGATGCTGCCCATTATTTTAATCCTCTTAGTTACCAGAAGTACTGTTTGTTCCGGTTGTACTTGTGTCTTTGGCTTTCACACTCAGTTTTGTAAAGCTAATCTTATTCCAGCTACCTTTATGGACTGTAATCTTTTCTTCTTTTTTCCATTTCTTTAATACTTTTTTATAGTATTTATCCTGTTTGTCTGTGATCATGGACTGTTTCTTAGTCTCTGTAGCCGTTTTATCATTGAGGCTTGTAACTTTTGCCACATAGCATGCAGTGTCACCTTCGATCACATCCGTCGTCTCGCCTTCTCCTAATTTGTCTGCTGCTTTTACGACTTCCTTAGACGGACTTACTGAATCCGAATCAAACGTGGCATCTTTGGCTTCTGTTCCCTGTTCCGTTGCATACGCAGCAAAATCTTCTGCTGTCTTTGCACCTTTGGCAAATGCCTCTGCCGTCTCTTTGGTTTTTTTCTTTTCCGCTTCGGATACTGTAGTATCTGATGAGCTTGAAGAATCAGATGTTGTACTATAATCAAATTCTACATACTGCATATGCTTCTGTGTCGCTTCTTCATCCGTTACTTTCACATTCGCATCTGCTACAATTGCCGCACGCATTTTCTGTTCGATCGCCATCAGTGTCATGACACGTTTTACATTTTCCTTAGAACCGGACACCTTGTCTTTTTTCTTCTGTGAATTGGCTTTGTCAAATTCTTTTGCTGCATCATTGATTGCTTTTTTATCGGCCTTTGTAAGCTTCACATCATAATCTTTCATATGTTCTTCCAGAAGAGCCATATTCTTCAGATCATCCAGAAGTGTCTTCTTGATAGACTCTTCATATGTCTTGCCGTCTGATGCATTTCTGCTCCACATATCATCACCGCCGAGATAGCTTGCAAAGTATGTTTCGTACTGAGCCTGTGTATATCTTGCATAGAAATTTGCAACACCTGCCGTGATCTCTTCATCCCCTGCTTTTACGACTACTGCATCGTCCTTCAGTGATCCACATCCGATAAGTGATGCTGCCATAATTCCTGCCAGTACTAATATTAATGCTCTTTTTTTCATTTATCCTAACCTGCCTTTATTTGCTTAATGGGTCAATTATACCGCTTTTTTCTTCGCCTATCAATCTTTTCAACCCATTTAACACATTTTTTGTACTTTCCAATGCGTCTGTCTGCTTCTCTTTCAGATTCCTTCTCTTCTTCTCATAGATAAAGCATGGCTGCACCCCATCCGCTTTGAACGTCAGCTCGCCACGAAAATCTTCAATCAGCTTCGGAATCCGCTCCGGATGTACTTTTGCTTTTTCATACATGGTAAATGTGTAAACCTCGCCTTTCTGCTCGACCGCCGTTACATACAACTGATGTGCCTGTGCCTTCAGAGCCGCTACTTCCAGAAGCTTTTCTACTTTCTTCGGAATATCTCCGAAACGGTCGATCAGTTCTTCTGTCATATCTTCCATCTCTTCTCTGTTCTCGATTGCAGCGATCCGTTTATAAACATCCAGTTTCTGATATTCATTCGGAATATACGAAGCCGGAATAAATGCATCCACATTCAGATCCATCGTCGTTGTAAATGTCTCCTCTTCTTCCATCTCGCCTTTCAGCTGCTTCACCGCCTCGTTCAGCATCTTACAGTAAAGGTCATATCCGACTGCTTCCATATGTCCATGCTGTTCTGCTCATAGAAGATTGCCTGCTCCGCGGATCTCAAGATCCCGCATTGCGATCTTGAATCCCGAACCAAGATCCGTAAACTCGCGGATGGCCGCCAGTCTCTTTTCAGCCACTTCTTTTAACATCTTGTCTCTCCGGTATAGAAGGAATGCATATGCCATGCGGTTAGAGCGTCCGACACGCCCACGCAGCTGATAAAGCTGTGAAAGGCCGAGACGATCCGCATCGTGGATGATCATCGTATTCGCATTGGAAATATCCAGTCCGGTCTCTATGATCGTTGTAGATACCAGTACATCAATCTCACCATTAATGAAATCATACATAATCCGTTCCAGTTCGTGTTCCCGCATCTGTCCGTGTGCATAGGCAACCGTCAGATCCGGCACCAGTTTCTGCACATGTCCTGCCACTTCATCAATATCTTCCACGCGGTTGTAGACATAATATACCTGTCCCTGTCTTGCGCATTCCCGTTCAATTGCCTCACGTACCATCTCATCGTTATATTCCATGACATACGTCTGGATCGGCATACGGTCGTTCGGCGCTTCTTCCAGCACACTCATGTCACGGATTCCGATCAGGCTCATATGAAGGGTTCTCGGGATCGGAGTTGCCGTAAGCGTCAGTACATCTACATTTTCCTTTAATTTCTTGATCTTCTCTTTGTGCTGTACTCCGAATCTCTGCTCTTCATCAATGATCAGAAGCCCGAGATCCTTGAATTTCATATCTTCACTTAACACTCGGTGTGTTCCGATGATAATATCTACCAGCCCCTTTTTCGCATCCTCGACTGTCTTCTTCTGCTGCGCCGGCGTGCGGAATCTGCACATCAGATCGATCCGCACCGGAAAGTCTTTCATACGCTGCACGAACGTCCGGTAATGCTGCTGTGCAAGGATTGTTGTCGGAACCAGATAGACCACCTGTTTACTCTCCTGTACTGCTTTGAATGCCGCACGGATCGCAACTTCTGTTTTTCCGAATCCGACATCGCCACAGACCAGACGGTCCATGATCTTGTGGCTTTCCATATCTTTTTTCACAGCCTCAATCGCCATCATCTGGTCTTCTGTCTCTTCAAACGGGAACATCTCTTCAAATTCCCGCTGCCAGACAGTATCTTCTCCATAGACATAACCATCCTGTTCCTGTCTCGCCGCATACAGCTTCACCAGATCCCTTGCAATCTCTTTTACCGCACCGCGCACCTTTGTCTTGGTCCGGTTCCATTCCTGCGTCCCTAACTTGTTCAGTTTCGGTTTCTTGGCATCGGCACTTGCATATTTCTGGATCAGATCCAGCTGCGTTGCCGGGATATAAAGATTTCCGCCCTGTGCATACGAAATCTTCATATAATCCTTCGAAATCTTGTCTACGACGATCTTCTCGATCCCCTGATAGACCCCGACACCATGATTCTCATGGACCACATAGTCTCCCGGTTTCAGTTCCGAAAAGCTCTGGATCTTACGGCCTTCATATGTCTTTCTCTTTTTCTTCTTTTTCCGTTTGCCGAAAATGTCCGACTCTGCGATCACAGTGAATTTGAGCATCGGATATTCATAACCTTCTGCGATATATCCGTATGCCGTCATGATCTCTCCCGGCTTCACTTCCCGGTCCAGATCTTCACTGTAATAACTGCTCAGATTATAATCTCTTAAATCTTCCGCCAGACGCTTCGCACGGGTCCTGGAACCTGACAACAGAATTACCCTGTATCCATTTCTTTTTAACCGTTTCAGATCCTGTGTCAGCATTTCAAAACTGTTATTATACGGATTCACACTTTTCGCCTGGATCTCATAAGACTCTCTCACTTCCAGTCCTTTGCATTTCATCCCCAGTGCACAGAATCCGATACTACTGTAACAATTGATCTTTTTCAGGATCTCAGTGACCGGAAAGATTTTTGCTTCTTCCTCTTCCAAATCATATCCGCTTTCCAGACGTTTCTTCTGTGCTTCCATGAATTCATCTTCAATATTCTGTCCACGCTCCACAAGACGTACCGGTTCATCCAGAAAAAGAATCGTATCCTCCGGTGGAAAATAATCCAGAAACGAGACACCCTTCTCACCATTCTGTGGGAATTCTACCGCCGGATAGATTACAATATCCATCAGATTTTCGATCGACCGCTGGCTCTCCACATCAAACGTACGGATGGAATCCACCTCATCTCCCCAGAGTTCGATACGCACCGGAAGTTCTTCCGTCAGCGGATAGATATCCAGGATTCCTCCACGTACCGCAAACTGTCCAGGTCCTTCCACCTGCACTTCCCGGTCATAACCTATAACCGAAAGCTTCTCTGCCATCTCATCCAATTTGAGAACGCTGTCATTTTGTATCTTAAGTACTTTTTCCGCAATACTTTCCTTCGGTGCCAGATGATCCATGAAGCCGTCCAGGCTTGTCACAACCGTTACCGGTTCACCCGAAAGCACTGCCTGGATTCCTTCCATTCTCTGCTTTACCAGTTCTTTACTTCGGATATCTGCCTGATAGAAGAGAAAATCTTTCGCCGGATACAGATACGTATTACTGTCCAGGAAACGGTATTCTTCATAGATTTGTTTTGCTTTTGTCTCACTGGAACAGGCGATGACTTTATATTTACAGCCATCGCCAAGTGCATACATCATATGAGATTTCTGGGAATTCACACATCCGCACACACGGATCATTCCCACATCTTTTTTCTTATTCTTGCAGAGTTCTTCAAACTCTGCCAGTTCTTTTAACGGCCCGATTAAGCCCTGCATCTTTTATGCCTCCTTAGGCTTTACTTTCCTGTTATACTGATTCATGGCAGCCTCGATCTCTCCATTTAAGATCATTCCTACCGCATGGTCTGCGCGGTCATAACCTTCTTCCATCAATTCACGGTCTTCTTTTGAAAAATGTCCCAGCACATAATCCGCCAGGTCATATTTCTTCGGCTTCTCACCTACCCCGATCTTGATTCTCGGAAATACATCCGTTCCCAGATTGGCAATGATATTCTTGATTC
>ERZ894220.1122-NODE-1122-length-11954-cov-9.23431_pt1 | contig 11954 bp, 11 predicted proteins | sample MGYA00380292_ERZ894220 | MGnify/ENA primary metagenome ERZ894220 (study PRJEB32331, sample SAMN06328446) | human gut metagenome | biome: human gut microbiome; feature: stool | host: Homo sapiens | collected 2014-12-05 ... | reverse complement strand
ATCAGATTCATTAAAAACTGTCCGAAAAAGTGTCTTAATTTATGAGACCATTATACAGGAAGGGCGGCTTATGAAGTATATGATGAATTGGATGTAAAAGAATATCTGGTAAGTCAGAAGAAAGAATCGCATTTTATTGAACAGAATTATGTGGATCCACGTACAACGAAGATTACATTTCCGGAACAAAAAAGAAATCTGATTTATATTTATCTGGAGTCAATGGAATCCACTTATGCGTCAAAAGAAGATGGCGGTGGAATGGATTTCAACTGTATTCCGGAATTGACGACTCTTGCAGAAGAAAATACTAATTTTTCTCAAAGCGATAAGTTGGGAGGAGGATATCCTGCGTATGGATGCACATGGACGATGGGAGGAATTTTCGCTCAGACATCTGGAATTCCAATAAAAAATACAGAAGATATTAGAAATGTGAATGAGGATATTAATGATACATTAGCGGAGCAGACATCCTTTTCTTCAAGAGCAAAAAATTTAGAAGATATTTTATCAGAAGAAGGATATAATCAATATTTTATGATTGGATCAGATGCTACTTTTGGAGGAAGGAGAACATACTTTGAGAGTCATGGTAAAACAGAAATATTTGATTATACTACGGCTGTAGAAGAAGGAAAAATCCCAGAAGGTTATTGGGTATGGTGGGGGTATGAAGATCAAAAGTTATTTGAAAATGCAAAAGAAAAGTTAAGCGAAATAGGAACAAAGGACGAGCCATTTAATTTTACAATGTTGACAGTAGATACTCATTTTGAAGATGGATATGTATGTGAGCAGTGTCAAAATGAATTTGGAGATAATCAATATGCAAATGTAATGGCATGTTCAAGTAGACAGGTTGATGCATTTGTTAAGTGGATTCAGGAGCAGCCATTTTATGAGAATACAACAATTATAATAAGCGGGGATCATTTAACAATGGATTCTGATTTTTGTAATGATGTGAGTGACGATTATGAGAGAAGTGTATATAATGCATTTATAAATTTACCAGAGAATCTTGATACTTCTTTTGAAAAAACACATAATCGAGAATTTTCTACAATGGATATGTTTCCAACGACACTTGCAGCATTGGGAGCAGAGATTACAGGAGAGAAACTTGGTCTTGGTGTGAATTTATTTTCAGGTGTGGAGACTCTTACAGAACAATGCGGAAGAGAAAAATTAGATAAGGAACTGAAAAAGAAATCTACATTCTACGATATGCTGATTAACGATGTAGATATTAACATTTTGAAAAAGAAAAGAGCTGAAGAGGCTGAAAACCAGCAGGAGGAAAATACCGATAATCAGGACCAGCCAATGAATCAGCCAGATGCAGGTGTAGATACAAGTGGTATTGAAACGCCGGATGCATGGCAGGGGTATACGCAGGATAATTATCAGTATAATTATAATGACGGATCGAATGATTACTGGTATGATGGAGGAAATTCCTGGGACAATTCATGGAATGGAGGATATGATAATAATACTTATGTAGAACCAACTCCAACGCCGGAACCGACGCCGGAACCGACGCCGGAACCGACGCCAGATCCGACACCAACACCAGAACCGGCTCCGGATCCAACACCAACCCCGGATCCTGGAGGAGACACGGGAAGCGATACAGGCGGAACAACAGAAAATGCAAATTAGAGAAGAACTCCGGTTTATGCCGGGGTTTTTCTTCGGATAAATAAAGCAGAACGGAGTTGTCTGTAAATTGATACAATGGGAAATTCTACAAACAAGTAGACATTTCCCCATAAAAAGTGTAAGATAGAGTCTAAGAGTATTTATACTTACAATTATATGGTTAGAAAGAGGAAAGTACATGAAGATGAAGTTTACGAAAAAAATAGCGACAATTCTTTTATCTGTATGTCTGATTGTGCCATGTTTTTCTATGATGGTACTGGCGGCAGATGGTGTGATATTCTTTTCTGATCTTGAGACAAGTGTCGGGGATGAATTTACGATCACGGGTACAGCGGTTGTCAGTGGAGATGCAATCGGAGATGCAACGATTCATATGACTTACGATCCTTCTTATATGCGATTTGAAGAGGGAGATGGAGTGAATGCAGACACCAATGGTAATCTGACATTTACTGGCTCAGGTGACGGAAGCAGTGACCGGATTGAGTTTACAATGAAATTCCAGGCCCTTCAGGAAGGAAGTACAAGACTGGAGCAGGGAAATGCGACAGTTACAGACAGTATTGGAGAAAGCGTGGCATGTGAAGAAGGATATGCGGATGTCGTGATCGGGGCAGGAGATCCAAGCAAGATCAAAGATGTTGCGAATGGAGCAAGTGTCACGATTGATGGTCAGGAGTATACCTTATCCGGTGATTTTTCAGACAGCATGATTCCGGCTGGATTTACAGCAGGAGAGATTACTTATAATGATTCGACATATAAAGGTGCTGTCCAGGAAAAGACAGGACTTCAGATGGCTTACCTGGTAGATGGTGACGGAAAAGGTGATTTCTGGATGTATGATTCATCTGACAGCAGCTTCTCTCCGGCAGAGCAGGTTGTAATTTCAGATGATTATTCGATTGTGATTTTTGATGCAGGCAGTAAAGTGTCCATGCCATCAAAGTATTCAAAAGGAAATCTGGAGATCAACGGCAAGACTTTTGAAATTTGGGATGAACCGGACCGCGATGGTTTCTATGTATTATATGCGGTAAATAATGACGGTGAAGAATCTCTTTATTTGTACGACTCTGCAGAGCATACTTATCAGAGAATGGAGACTCCGAAGTCTGCGACTACACCGGATAAGAAGAGTGCAAGCAAGTTTGACGCAATTTTAGAAAAGATTTCCGATCATCTGATCTGGTTTGTAGCAGCGGCAGCAGTTATCGTTATTCTTCTGGTAATCTTCCTTCTTGTTTCCGTTGTGAAGTTACATAACCGCAACAGAGAGTTGGATGATCTGTATGATGAATATGGACTGGATGATGAGCCACAGAGTAATCCGGTAAAGCCGATTCCATCGGTCAAAGAAGAAAAGAGATCAAAATTCAAGAAGAGACAGGATGATGATTTCGAAGATGATTATGACGACGATTTCGATGACGATTTCGATGATGATGATTACTATGATGATGACTTCGACGATGATTATGATGACGAAGGACTGAGTGATGATACTCGCAGCGTTGACGAGTTTGATGATTATTTTGACGATGACGATTTTGATTCCTTCGATGATTATAATATCAAGAAAGAAAAGCGTAAAAAAGGTGATACTTTCGAGATGGATTTTATCGATCTGGATTAAAGAGAAAGGCGGGGATGACGATTGTTATTCCCGCTTATTCTTTACAAAGAGTTCCAGATTTGCTACAATGTAACGAAAAGGGTAAAAATTTATTTTCGTACAAAAAGACTGGAGGATATAGATAAATGTGTGGAATCGTAGGATATGTCGGATCGCAGCAGGCTGCACCGATCTTACTGGACGGATTGTCAAAGCTGGAGTATCGTGGATATGATTCAGCAGGGCTTGCTGTCCGTAATGGAATCGAAGAGACGGAAGTCATTAAGGCAAAAGGCCGTTTGAAAGTATTAGCTGAGAAGACCAACAACGGTACAGCAGTTCCGGGAACCTGTGGAATCGGTCACACCAGATGGGCAACACATGGGGAACCGTCCGAGAACAACGCCCATCCGCATATGAGCGACGATGGCAATGTGGTTGCTGTACATAACGGTATCATTGAGAATTACCAGGAATTAAAGAATAAACTGCTCCGTAAGGGATATACGTTCTACTCTGAGACAGACACAGAGGTTGCTGTCAAACTGATCGATTATTATTATAAAAAATACGAGGGAACACCGGTAGATGCGATTAACCATTCACTGGTCCGTATCCGTGGATCTTATGCGCTCGCTGTGATGTTCAAGGATTATCCGGAAGAAATTTATGTGGCAAGAAAAGACAGTCCGATGATTCTTGGCGTAGGAGATGGAGAGAGTTTTATTGCATCAGATGTGCCGGCTATTTTGAAATATACAAGAAATGTATACTATATTGGCAACCTGGAGATGGCAAAGGTCAGCAAAGATGGAATTATCTTCTACAATCTGGATGGAGAAGAGATCCAGAAAGAAATGAAAACTGTTGAATGGGATGCGGAAGCAGCTGAAAAAGCCGGTTATGAGCATTTTATGATGAAAGAGATCCATGAGCAGCCAAGAGCGGTTAAGGATACTCTGAATTCTGTATTAAAAGACGGAAAGATTGATCTGACAGATATCGGCTTGGCGGAAGAGGATATCCAGAGAACCAGCCAGATTTATATTGTAGCATGTGGTTCCGCTTATCATGTGGGTATGGTGGCACAGTATGTGATCGAGGATCTGGTGAAAATTCCTGTTCGTGTAGAACTGGCTTCTGAATTCCGTTACCGTAAGCCAATTCTGGATCCAAATGGTCTGGTGATCATTATCAGCCAGTCAGGAGAGACTGCAGACAGTCTTGCAGCACTCCGTGAGACAAAAGCGCAGGGAATCCGTACACTTGGAATTGTCAATGTAGTTGGATCTTCGATTGCAAGAGAAGCGGATAAGGTATTCTATACGCTTGCAGGACCGGAGATCTCTGTGGCAACAACGAAGGCGTACAGTACACAGCTGATGGCTTCGTACATCCTTGCAATTCAGTTTGCCAAAGTAAAAAATACAATCACTGAAGAGCAGTATGAAAATTATATTGCCGAATTACAGGCAATCCCGGAGAAGATTGAAAAGATTATTGAAGATAAAGAAAGAATCCAGTGGTTTGCAGCAAAGCAGGCAAACGCAAAGGACGCATTTTTTGTCGGACGTGGAATTGATTATGCGATCTGTATGGAAGGCAGCCTGAAGATGAAAGAGATCAGTTACGTTCATTCAGAGGCATATGCAGCAGGAGAACTCAAGCATGGAACCATTTCCCTGATCGAGGATGGAACGCTTGTGATCGGTGTGCTGACACAGCCGGAATTATATGAAAAGACGATCAGCAACATGGTAGAGTGCAAGAGCCGTGGTGCATATCTGATGGGACTTACAACTTATGGCAATTACAGCATTGAAGATACCGCTGATTTTGTGGTTTATATTCCGAAGACAGATGAGCATTTTGAGGCATCCCTTGCAGTGATTCCGTTGCAGTTAATGGGATATTATGTATCTGTTGCAAAAGGGCTGGATGTAGATAAGCCGCGTAATCTGGCGAAATCTGTAACGGTTGAATAAGAAAAAGCGCAGTTTGGATAAGTCATAATATCAAATAAGATGGAGCTTAGTAAGATGGACGACATAAAAATATGCCGTTCATCTTTTTTTTCATCTTTTATCACACTTTCATCACAATTATAGGCTAAACTCTTAACTATAGAAAAGGAAAAGAAAGGAGTCTTGAATGATGGACAATCAGTACAATTATTACAGACCAGATTCAGATGAAAATAGAGGAGCAGACAATCAGCAGCAGGGGTTCGGAGCAGGACCACAGAAAGCTCCAAAACCGAAAAAAGGGTATACAAAAAAAGTCGCACTTGTTGTAGGAGCCGCAGTATTATTTGGGGCAGTTGGCGGTGTGACGATGCAGGGAACCAGTTATCTGACTGGTAAGCTGCTTGGAAAGAATACAAAGAGTACCGTAAGCACAACAAAGACTGTATCGAATGCAAAGCTTACAACATCTACCAGTACAGTGACATCTGATGTATCAGACATTGTGGAAAATACACTTCCGTCAATCGTTTCTATCACAAATATGAGCGTACAGGAAGTACAGAATTTCTTCGGAGGAACCAGCCAGCAGGAGAGTGAAAGTGCCGGATCCGGTATCATCATCAGCCAGAATGATTCAGAACTTCTGGTTGTTACCAATAACCATGTTGTAGAAGGAAGCGATACACTTACTGTTACATTTAATGATGGCAACAGTGTGGAAGCGCAGATTAAAGGAACAGACTCCGCAAGGGATCTTGCAGTCGTAGCCGTTCCGCTTGATAAGATTTTAGACGATACAATGAATGCGATTAAGGTTGCAACACTTGGAGATTCAGATTCTCTGAAGGTTGGAGAACCTGCAATTGCAATCGGTAATGCACTTGGTTATGGACAGTCTGTCACAACTGGTATTGTCAGTGCAACCGGACGTACAATTGATGGATTTGACGGAGAATACATCCAGACAGATGCAGCGATCAACCCTGGTAACAGTGGAGGAGCTCTTCTGAATGCCAATGGTGAGGTAATCGGTATCAACTCTGCGAAGATCAACAGTTCAGCTGTAGAAGGTATGGGATTTGCAATCCCGATTTCAGATGCAAGTGATGTTATCCAGAATCTGATGAATAAAGAGACAAGAAGCAAGGTTTCTGATGAGGAAAGAGGATATCTTGGAATCAAAGGTTACGATGTATCTGAAGAAGGTGCACAGATGTACAATATGCCGACCGGTGTTTATGTCAAAGAAGTCATGAGTGGTGGCGGAGCTGAGAAAGCCGGTCTTACAAAAGGATCGATCATTACCGGTTTTGAGGGAAGTTCCATCAGTGGTATGAGCTCTCTTCAGGAACAGCTTCAGTATTATAAAGCAGGAGAAGAGGTAACGCTTACCGTACAGATCCCGGATAAGAATGGTGAATATACAGAGAAAGAGATCAAGGTTACACTTGGTAAAAATTCATAAAATGATGTGAACACGCCGTTTTATGGGCGTATGAGGTGTTCGAGGACTGCGGGAATTGCATGGCAATGGAGCAATCCGGTTACATCATAAAATATTAAAGAAAGATGCCGTCAGATCAGAAATGGTCTGGCGGCATTATTGATGTTACGACCTGTTTGAAATGGAAACGGGCATCAGATTATACCGGATGCAAAAGTCAGAACCATTTTTAAAAAATTACCATACAATAATATTGCAGATATAAGAAAGGGGAGCCAAAACGATGCAAAATTGCAGAAACAATAATCCATATATGAGACGTGCAAATTGTGGATGTGGCAATAATAACAATAGCTGTAATAGTAATTCATGTATGGCGAACAATGATGGAAGAAATCCATCGATGGCAGTACCTGTTTATCGAGAACGATCTGGATGTAGCGACCGGGACGATGCGTTGGATGGAATGCCGATCGCAATGGCTTATGTGCCATGGCAGAGCTGGAGACACATTTACGAAGCCGGAAAAGGATTCCACAGAGGAACTATATTCGAAGAGCTTGATCTTCCGTTTAAGGGGAAAGGAGGATGTAACGCATGAATGAAATGCAGAATTCCAAACCTTGCAGAAAAGATCTCCTGATGCAGATCGGTCATGCGAGCTTTGCGGTAGATGATGTGAAGCTTTATCTGGATACTCATCCTCGTGATCAGGAAGCACTGGACTATTTTTATGAACATAATAAAAAAAGGAACCAGTTGTTGAAAGAATATGCAAAATATTATGGACCACTCACAGTAGATACCGCTGTTCCTTCCTGCTCAGACAGATGGAACTGGATCAACGAGCCATGGCCGTGGCAGGAAGGAGGATGCTAGTATGTGGAATTATGAAAAAAGACTGCAATATCCGGTGAAGATCACACAGACCAATCCGAAAATTGCACAGATTATTATTACGCAGTTTGGTGGCCCTGATGGGGAATTAGGTGCATCCATGCGATATTTCTCACAGCGATATACGATGCCGTATAAAGAAGTGATCGGAACACTGACGGACATTGCGACAGAGGAATCAGCACATACAAGATGGAAGTAAAAAAGATCAGCGAGAAATACGTGGAAAAACGTCTATGGAAAAAGAAGAATGCCGTTGGCCACGGGCGTTTTTCTCTGTTTTTGTAAAATCTATTCTTTCAATCACATTCTTCAAAGCTGTATTTTTATCTGCAGCATCAAAAGTATCCCATGCATTTAGAAGCTCCTGACATTTAGGGACAAATGTGGAGCGGTTCTTTTTCGACAAATTGAGACGCACGATATCAGCATTCACAGATTCAATTTTCTCATCAAAATCTTTTATTTTATCCTCCAGAGCAGTAGAACGCTCAAAGAAAATCTCTTTTGTATAAATCCCCTGCTCTAATAAATCGAATAAGGATCCCCGTTGCTTCAGAGTTGTCTCCTTTTCTTTTTCTAAATTCACAAGAATGGACCGGAGAGATTCTTGCTCGGAATCATCTGCGCTTTCAAAATTGTTTACCTTGTAGTCAGCTATGTAGTTGCGGATCCATTCCAGGACAGCGTTTTCGAGTTCTTCAAGTTCAATAGCTACAGTGGCGCATCCGGCATATTGGCAAATAAGATAATCACGAGGCTGTTTGGCGGACATTTTTTTTCTAACCATGACACGCCCGCAACAAGAACACCGGACAATTCCGGCGAACGGGTTCTGAATTCTACAGCTACGTTTTACCGGAGCGGTCATGGAAGAGTTTACAGAGTTCGCCCGGTAATAGAGATCTTCCGAGATACATCCAGGATGTTTTCCTTTTACTAAAATATAATCATCTGCCTTCGGACGGCTGGTTGCGATTTTTCCATTTACAATTGCTTTTTGTGATTTTCGATAATTCCAACGTAACATTCCTATATTTACAGGGTTTGAAATGATTGTTTTTACAGTAGCCGGATTAAAAGGCTTTCCGCTACGAGAAACGATTCCCATGCCGGTTAATGCAGAACAGGTCTTCTGGAATCCGTATTTTTTATTCCCCATAAAATCATACATCAGTTTCAAAACCGGATTTTCTTTTTCGTCTGGTACGAGCGTAAAATGCTTGCAATCATCCGCTTTTACACGCTTCCAACCGTATGGAGCGATGTTGCCGACATAATATCCGTCTTTTACAGATCGAATACGCCCAGCCTGCATCCTACGTTTAATAGTGGCATATTCACGCCGGGACATAAAAAGAGAGAACTCAAAGTATTCATTGTCGTTCTCAATCGCTGGATTATAAGTCTTTCCTGGAGTAACGATCAGAGTGTTGGAGTAGAAGAAAGCTCTCTGAACACGTCCTTGATCAATAGTGTCACCTCTGGCAAGACGTTCCACTTCCATAACAAGGACACCTTCCCAGATACCGGATTCAACTTCGGATAAAAGGCGGACCATTTCCGGTCTGGCATCGATGCTGTCTCCGGATACGACTTCTCTGTAAATAGCTCCGATCGGAAGGCTTTTGGCACGTGCAAGCTCAAGAAGGGTTTCCTCATGACGTTTCAAAACATCAATTCCGAGTGCTTCGAGGTCGGAATCTTTTCTGGATTTTCTTAAATAAATTACATACATAATGTATCAGCTCCTTTGTATTTTATGAAAAAAAGGGTACAAAAATAACAGCCTGAGAACTTTTGTTCTCTTGCGTGGCTGCTCCGGAGATGATACAATATTATTGCATTTGGGTATCTCTTCGGAGAACTTAATGAGAAACATATTGGCGTATGTTTCATCGCTCGACCGTTCCTGTTGGCGCAGGAGCGGTTTTAATTTTTACGGATTACAATGTCCGCAAGGTGAATATCCTTGAGCTATCAGATCATCTCGTGTTCCTTCGTAAGCCCAGTAATTCTCTTGCTTGATTTTGTTGACATCTCTGCAAGAAGGAATATGAAATTTACCGGTACTTGTATTAACGACATAAGAAGAAGTTTGCGGTTGCTGTGCTACTGGTTGGTCATTTACAATTTGTTCTTGTTCTGATTGCTGCGCGGCAGCTTCTTCAGCCTGCTTTTGAACTTCGGCGGCAGCAATAGCGGCTTTGTCTTCAATGCTGATGGTCAAAGAATTGCTTTTAATATTACCGCAGGAAACGGAAAGATCATAAGTGCCGGCTGAATCGGCAGAGAAAGTAAGTTTTCCATCTTGGTTTTTAAATACACCGCCAGAACTTTCGCAGCTTAATTTATCGATGTTTCCGTCTGCTGGATTAACTGCCATATCAATAGGGATTTCTGTATTGATATCATAAACAGTGGATGTATCAGCAGAAAGAGTAATTGATTCAACCGCAGTAACCTTTTTGGAAGCAGTATTTTTCTTGGAACTGTCTTCTTTATTAGAATCAGAGCATGATCCGGCAAGCCCGATGATAAGGATAAATATAATAATTCCAGTTAAACAACCGCAGCCTTTCTTTTTGGGCGATTTATATTTTGATCCAGAAGAATTACCAGAGGAAACATTCCCGGATCCGCCGTTAGAGCTAAAAAGATTCAAACGGTTTGAAATTTCACCGGAATATGTTTTGTATGTTCTGGTAAAAAAGAGACCAACTAATAAAAGGAAAAATCCAAATAAAAAGCTACTATTAAAGAAACACATTACAGTAAGAAGATAAGCAATAATAGAAAGAACTAAAAAAATTGTCTTATAGTGCTGTAATGAATCTGTTGAAAACTTCTCTAATGAAGCGTTTGGCGCAGAAGCTTGCTGCGGAATATTTTCACCGATATTATTATTGGATTCATGCAGTTGCTTTGCACTGGAATGTTTATTAGATCCGCTACCAGACGAAGATGTGTAATACATTCCAGTTCCCGGAATTCCAACGGAAGAGGTCTTCTTACCGGTTGAACTTATTGTTTTGTGAACTCCTTTGCCACCGAAAGTAACGCTGGTACTCTTTTTGTTGAGGTTGACTTTTACTCCGGGAGCTACTTTAATACTCTTTCTAAATCTTAATCCCATAAGCCACGCCTCCTTAGCACTTTACTTTCTTTTCTCATAAAAATTACCCCCCTTGTAAAGTATTTTATATAATCGCATATGCGGTTATATTCATCGTACATAGTTTTTTAAAATTTAGCAGATAATAACTGCATGGAAATCCTATTATCTAAAATCATGCACAAAAGAAATCTAACGGTACGTCAAGTAGAACAGATGACCAAAGTCCCAAAATCCACTATAAATGATATTATGAATGGAAAATCACCACGGCTGGACACATTGGAACAGCTGGCAGCAGGACTGAAAGTCAAAATATCTGATTTATATGACTCTCCGTACAAATAAGTGTCCGAGTTCTCGGACAAATTTAAAAATCGCGTTACTTCTCCAGTTTTGGATTGTTATTATAGTAGAAAGTATAATAAACAGAACAAATGTTTGCCAAACTCTTGAAAATATTTGCTACAAGATGTAATATAAAAACAAACATACGTTCGGAAACGCCGAGACTGGAGGGGTTACATATGAGTCAAGATGAACATAACAAGCAAAAAGACATAACTTTTATTGTTGAATTACTTAATAAAGAATCTCCGGAAAAAGTACGGGATATTCTGGTGTTTATCCGGAGCTATCTCGGAAAGTAAGTTCTAAAGAGTCAGGCTACTGGCTCTTTTTTAAGTTGTCTATAAATTGCTGTGCAATCTTTTCTAATGTTGCTTTGCTTGTATCGTCCAGCTGCTCGTATGTAACGATAAAAGATTGGATGGCATTAACTATCACAGAGTCTTTATCTTTTAACAGCATACCAGTATATTTCAGTAGTTTCTGCTGTTCGGTCATTTGCTCAAACATTTCACCTTCTCCGGTTCGGAGCCATTCTTCATTTACATCAAATTCCCTGCAAATAGAAGAAACAACAGCATCGAGAGGTGTTCTTGCGCCAGATTCGTAACCGGCAACAGTACCTTGTTTTACACCTATCTTATTTCCAAAATCAGATTGATTAAGTCCTAACTCCTTCCGGAGTAAACGAATTCTTTCGTTCATTTATCACTCACCTTCTTTCTAAAAACGATTATAGCACACAAAATATCGCAATGCAATAAAAACAGGTGAAAAACTATTGACAAAATAATAGCGTTGATATAATATGATATTGCAAAGATATGAAAGCGTGGTGATGAAAAATATGATGAATTTAGAAGCGAAGAAAGAACAGGAGATTAAAAACATGGTAAC
>ERZ894220.1115-NODE-1115-length-11988-cov-8.82377_pt1 | contig 11988 bp, 10 predicted proteins | sample MGYA00380292_ERZ894220 | MGnify/ENA primary metagenome ERZ894220 (study PRJEB32331, sample SAMN06328446) | human gut metagenome | biome: human gut microbiome; feature: stool | host: Homo sapiens | collected 2014-12-05 ... | reverse complement strand
TGCCTCTTCTAATCTCTTGCTGCCTTTTTCTGCTGCGAGACGTTTGTATGTGAGTAATACCTGTCCCTCACCGTCATTTACCTTAAGAACCTTTGCTTCCATGGTGTCGCCGACAGATACCAGTGTTGTTAAATCAACGTTAGCTTCGTTCGTATATTCATTACGAGTAATGATTCCGTCTGATTTGTAGCCGATATTCAATACGATCTCATCAGGTTTTACATCGATAACGGTACCTTCAACTACCTCTCCATTTCTTATTGTTTTAAATGATTCTTCCAGCATTTGTTCAAAGCTCATTTCTGACATTCTTTTGAACCTCCTCAATAATTTTGTTTGGGGTAGAAGCCCCTGCGGTAATACCTACGCTATCGATGGACTCAAAACATGTGATATCCAAATCTTTTACAGTTTGTATATAGTAAGTATTGTTGCATTCGTTTTTACATATTTCAAACAACTTCTGCGTATTGGAACTATTTCTGCCCCCTATGACAATCATGGCGTCCACATCACGGGCAATCTTTGCTGCCTCAGTCTGTCTTTCCTCGGTGGCATTGCAGATTGTATTTAAAACAATTATATCATAACCTTTTTTATTTATAATTTCAACTAATTCTTGAAATTTATTGTAATTAAATGTCGTTTGTGCTACAATACATACCTTTTTCCCAGATTCTGCCTGATATTTTTCTGCCTCTTCCGGGGTTGCGATCACAGCCGTATGCGGATCAAGTGACCAGCTTTTGATTCCTTGTACTTCCGGATGCTTTTCATTCCCGATAATTACGATCTGCGCCCCTTCGGCACTGTGTTTTTCCACAAGGCGGTGTATCTTTAACACAAACGGGCAGGTTGCGTCCACCAATGTATAGCCAAGTTCTTTTATTTTTTCAGATATGCCCTTTTCCACTCCGTGTGCACGGATGATGACCGTTCCGCCATGCGCCGCCCTCTCTTCGAGTTCTTCTACGCTCTCTAAAACAGTCACTCCTTTTTCTTCCAGATCACGCACCACCTCTTCATTGTGGATGATCGGACCAAATGTATAGATTGGCTGTCTCTCTGCGGCACTCATTTCCAGCTGCTCATACACGGTATCGACCGCGCGCTTTACGCCAAAGCAGAAACCTGCACTTTTTGCCAATGTTATCTTCATATTTTATGTTTCCTTATTTTGCCTCTGAATAAACCTGATAAATGGCATCTACCACTTCATCAATATTCATTTCCGAACTGTCAACCAAAACAGCATCCTCTGCCTGACGAAGCGGTGATGTTTCACGATGCATGTCACGGTAATCACGGTCAATAATATCTTTTTCGATCTCTGCAAGATCACAGCTTACTCCTTTTTCCGTCAGCTCATCGTATCTTCTCTTTGCCCGTGTCGCAGAACTTGCTGTCAGATAGATTTTGACCTGTGCGTCCGGAAGAACACACGTTCCAATATCTCTTCCATCCATGATGACATCTGCAGACTTTGCAAGCTGACGCTGGAGTTCCACTAGCTTTTTGCGGACCACCGGATAGACGCTTGTGGAAGATGCCATATTTCCAACTTCCTCATTGCGGATCACACCATTTACATTCTCTCCATTTAAAAGTACCTGCTGTTCTCCGTTTTCATAAGTGATCGTGACATCCACGTTCGGGCATGCTGCCGCGATCGCTTTTTCATCTTTTGCATCAATGTTATGCCGTAAAAAATAATATGCCATCGCACGGTACATTGCTCCCGTGTCCACATAGATAAATCCAAGTTTTTTCGCCAGCCGCTTTGCGATCGTGCTCTTTCCTGCTCCTGCCGGTCCGTCAATTGCAATATTCATACTCATGTTTTATTCTCCTTTTACATTTTGCTGTGTTTTTTATTTTCTATTCTTTTGTCCATAACAATCCATAGATTTATAACGCTTTATCATCTGTTATCTTTCATCCGTCTGCGCCGCTGAGATTCCCGCAAGATAACCGGTGGACCATGCAATCTGTAAATTATAACCACCAGTCATCGCATCCAGGTCTAACACCTCTCCGCAAAAATATAAATGCGGCACCAGTTTTGATTCCATCGTAGACGGATTGACTTCTTTTACTTTCACGCCGCCCTTCGTGATGATCGCTTCGTTAAAATCACGGAGTCCACACAGTGTGACCGGGAATGCCTTGATCAGTCCGATAAAATGTCTGCGTTCCTCTTTGGTGATCTCATTGACCTTTTTCTCCGGATCGATTCCGCTAAGATCCAGCATGACCGGAATCATTTTAGCCGGGAAAAACCCACCAATGGAGTTTTTGAACTGCTTGTTCTTCGCCTCATCAAACTCTCTTAACAGACGGTGATCTAACTGTTCTTCCGTAAGTGCCGGCTTTAAATCTATAAACATAGAAAGTTCTCCGGCCGTAAGAGACGGTTTGATAGCTGCACTCGCCGATAAAAGCAGCGGCCCGCTGACACCAAAGTGTGTAAACAGCATCTCGCCAAACTCCTGATACAGCAGTTTTTTTTCATTTAAAATGCGTACTTCCACATTTTTTAATGAAAGTCCCTGCATCTGCCGGACATAGTCTTCTTTTGCGAGAAACGGTACCAGTGACGGCCGGATGTCCGTGACGGTATGTCCTGCTTCTTTTGCAAAACGGTAACCATCCCCTGTAGAGCCGGTCGTCTGATAGGAAAATCCGCCTGTCGCAATGATTACTGCATCTGCCGGCATTGTGGTTCCATCTGTCAGCTTTACGCCTGTGACAATGTTTTCCGGTGCATCTTCTCCGGATGATTCCATAAGCAGACTTTGTACCTGTGTATGCAGCATTACTTTTACTTTTTTCTCTTTCAGCACTTTCTGCAATGTTGCGATCACATCCGAGGAATGATCCGAAACAGGAAATACCCGGTTGCCACGCTCTGTTTTTGTCCTCAGTCCGTTTCTCTCAAAAAAATCAATGACTCTTTGATTGTCATACGAATAAAAGGCGCTATATAAGAACTTTGCATTGGTCATAACATTTGCAAAGAGATTATCCATATCTCCCGCATTGGTAATATTGCATCGTCCCTTTCCGGTAATGAAAAGTTTTTTCCCAAGTTTTTCATTCTTTTCAAGCAGAATAACCTGACTGCCGGTTTCCGCTGCGGCGATCGCAGCAAACATTCCAGCCGGTCCCCCGCCTATTACAATGATTTTATTCATGAAAATCGCTGTCTCCTATTTTTGCATAACGCATTTTTATGGAATCGTCAATCGCATTGATCTCATCATTTTCATAGACCTGATACTCATCCCAGATTCCTTCTAACATTTCTAATGTCTTCGCAACATCTCTCTGTTTTTTCATACAGAGTGCCACGATCAGGGCATTGATCACGCTGAGTGGTGCAACCAGTGAATCCACAATAGACGCCATATCACTGTCTGCGATCAGATTACAGGACGAATACAAATTCATCGGTGAATGCACACTGTCTGTTAATGTAATCACTTTTGCACTGCGGTTGTTGGCAAACTCCATAGCCTTTAACGTCCGCATGGAATATCTCGGAAAACTGATTCCGATAATTACATCTTCCTTACCAATACGAACCATTTGTTCAAAAATTTCACTGGAACTGCTCGTCTGTATCAGACGTACATTTTCAAACATCAAAGTAAAATAAAATGCCATAAACGACGCAAGCGGCGCACAGCTTCTGATTCCAATAATATAAATATGTTTCGCATTCAAAATGGTATCTACTGCCATCTCAAATGCTGCCTGATCTATTTTTTCCAATGTGCTGTTGATTTTTTCCGCATCTGACTTTAAAACAGATTCTAAAATTTTTGACTGGCTGATCCTGCCATAAGTAACTTCCATACGCTGAATGGAGTTTAATTTGTTGCGTACCAGTTCTTCTAAGGCACTCTGAAATTCAGGATATCCCCGGTATCCAAGATGCATGGCAAAGCGCACAACCGTGGATTCGCTGACTCCGACCACCTCACCTAATTTTGCCGCCGTCAAAAATACTGCCTTATCATAGTTATCTGTGATATAGGTGGCAAGCAGTTTCTGTCCCTTGCTCAATTTACTGTATGACTCGTTGATCCGATTACTCAAATCATTCTTACTGCCCATAACCCCTCGTTCCTGTCATTTTATGACACCGTCTGCAATTTATGATGTGCCTTTGCACACCAACATTTCTATTATATCAAAACTTTTCCTTTTTGTCAGCTTTGAATCATTTTCATTCTGTAAAATTCACCTTTTCGTGCCATCAGCTCCTCAAACGTACCATATTCCACACAATGTCCGTCCGCAAGAACGGCAATCTTATCTGCATCACGAATTGTTGACAGCCGGTGTGCCACAATAAATGTCGTCCTCCCCTTCGTCAGATTTTCCAAAGCTTCCTGTATCAGTTTTTCAGAAATACTGTCTAAAGCCGACGTAGCCTCATCGAGCACGATCACCTCCGGATCACGGATCAGTGCTCGCGCAATCGCAATGCGCTGTCTTTGTCCACTGGAAAGTTTTCCTCCATGTTCTCCTACCATGGTATCAACCCCATTTGGAAGGCTCTCCATCAGATCCGTAAGATTTGCCGCCTTTATGACACGTTCTAATTCTTCGTCCGAAACATGTTCGTTTCCGTAAGTAATGTTTTCACGTATAGTCCCTGAAAATAATATGGATGTCTGTGGTACAACGGCAAGATGTTTTCTGTATGTACGCAGATCTATTTTCCTCATATCATTACCATCTAAAAGGACCTTCCCTCCGTCCGCCAAATGAAAGCCGATCACAAGATTTAACACAGTCGATTTTCCTGCACCTGACTCCCCGACTAATGCGATCGTCTCCCCCTGTTTTACATGCAGGTTCAGGTGATTTAACACCGGTTTGTCACTGTTTTTATAATGAAAGGAAACATCTTCAAAATCAAATATGCCAGTTACGTCCTCTAACTGCTTTTTCCCCTCATTCTGCTCCACATCCTCTGAGAGGAGCACCTCACCAATGGAATTGACAGATTCAATGCCTTTCGCGATTGTCGGAAGCAATGTAACGATTGCAGACACCTGATTGACCACCGTTGCAAAATAACTCTGGTAAAGTGTGATATCTCCCGCCATAATGCGTCCACGCAACGCAAGATAGCCGGTAAATGCCAGACAGACGACCTGAAACACCTGGAATACCGCCCATCCGACTGAACCAAATAATGCCTGTACCAGATCCAGTTTATATCCCTTTTCCGCCACTGTAAAAAGCTGTCCGCTCATCTTATGTACTTCTTCGTCCTCCAATGCGTGTGCCCTTGTCACCGGGACAAGTTCCACCATTTCCATCACACGCGCAGATGTTTCTTCCATTTCTTTTCGAAATTCCGTATTTCTTTTTTTCATGACCGAGCGGAACGAAACCATCGTGATTGCCGCAACCGGAGTTGTCAACAGAAAAAATACAAAAACGATCTTACTTTTTGATGCTGTGACCACCAGCGCAACCCCGATATTCAGTGCAATATTTAAAATGCTTAAGAACATCTGTGTGGAAAGTGTCTCCACCGCCTCCACATCACGCATAATCTTAGACTGCAGCCTTCCAGACTGTGTCTCCACATGGTAGGCGATCGACAACTGCTGAAGTTTCCGGATCAATGCCTTACGAAGTCCTGTTTCTGCGTAACGTGTTGCAAGGCTTTTATATGATGTATACAGATAATTCATTGGTATATTAAGTGCGATCAAACCAATCTCAAGGGCTGCACTGATCCAGATATTTCTCACGGTATCAGGATTCTTCTGTGTCACATCATTGATGATATTTGCAGTTATGATTGGAAGTACCCACACACATGCATGCTTTATAAAAAAACAGATAACTGCCATAACAAATTTATGATAATTTCCTTTGTACAGTGCTATCAGAATCCGTATCGGATGACCTTTATATCTGCGATAACTTTCTATAAACCAGTTTTCTGTATCTATGCCATTTTTCGGCGACGTTTTCCGTTCAAAATTTTCCATTTTCTTATATCCTTTATCATTTATAGGATGATTCTAATTCTTTTCTTTGTAAAAAGCAATATTTCAGCAAAACAAAAAATGCCACAGCAGCATCCTAAAATACTGCCGTGGCATTTCATCAATCATATTCTAATTATACCGGATATGCACCATTCTTTGTATCTGCAATTGTTGCATCTACTTTTTTCTGCTGTGCTTCACGGTATTTGAAGAACTCAGTTGCAACCTGTGGGAACAATGCGTAAGATAATACATCTTCATCCTGCTGTTTCCACTGTTTCATCTCAGCTTCAATCTTGTCAAGCTCTGGCTCTAACAGATCTGCCGGACGACAGGTAATTGCATTCTTCTTCTCATCGCCTAATACTTTGTCAACAACTTCCGGATTGAACGGTTTTACAGTCTGACCGTATTTTCCAAGGAGAACATCTTTCGTCTCTTTGGTCGCTACTTTGTAACGCTCACCCATTAATACGTTGAATACAGCCTGTGTACCAACGATCTGTGAGGAAGGTGTAACAAGCGGCGGCTCACCAAGATCTTTACGAACACGCGGTACTTCTGCAAGTACTTCCTCGTATTTGTCCTCTTTCCCCTGCTCTTTTAACTGGGAGATCAAGTTGGATAACATACCCCCCGGTACCTGATATAATAAAGTCTTGATGTTTACACCTAATACTTTCGGGTTCATCAGACCACTCTCTAATGCTTCCTCTCTCATCGGACGGAAGTAATCAGCGATCTCAGCAAGTTTGTTCTGGTCTAAACCTGTATCAAACTCGGTTCCCTTGAATGCCTCTACCATAACTTCAGTAGCCGGCTGGGATGTTCCAAGTGCAAATGGAGACATTGCTGTATCAATGATATCGCATCCTGCCTCAACTGCTTTCATGTATGTCATGGAAGCAACACCGGATGTATAGTGTGTATGTAACTCTAACGGGATATCGATCACATCTTTGATCGCACGAACCAGTTCGTCTGCTTTCTGAGGAACTAAAAGTCCTGCCATATCTTTGATACATACAGAATCAGCTCCCATATCCTCAACTCTTTTTGCCATATCAGTCCAGTAATCTAAGGTATAAGCATCACCGAGTGTATAAGATAAAGCCACCTGTGCATGTCCTTTTTCTTTGTTACATGCGCTTACTGCTGTCTGAAGATTGCGAAGATCATTCAGACAGTCAAAAATACGGATGATATCAATTCCGTTTGCGATGGATTTCTGTACGAAATACTCTACTACATCATCAGCATATGGACGGTATCCTAAGATATTCTGTCCACGGAATAACATCTGTAATTTCGTATTTTTAAAACCATCTCTTAATTTACGAAGACGATCCCATGGATCCTCTTTTAAGAAACGAAGGGATGCATCGAAAGTAGCGCCTCCCCAGCACTCAACAGCATAGTATCCAACCTTGTCCATCTTATCTACGATTGGAAGCATCTGCTCTGTTGTCATTCTTGTTGCGATCAGAGACTGATGTGCATCACGCAGTACTGTCTCTGTTATTTTTAAAGGTTTTTTAACAACTTCAGCCATTTTTTCCTCCTTATACAGCGAACCTGTTTTTGTTCTGCCGTCTGATTAAATTCCAAAGATTGCCATGAATACACCGGCTGCTACTGCTGTACCGATAACACCGGCAACGTTTGGTCCCATTGCATGCATAAGTAAAAAGTTCGTAGGATCTTCCTCTGCACCAACTTTCTGTGATACACGCGCAGCCATAGGAACTGCGGATACACCGGCAGAACCGATGAGTGGGTTGATCTTGCCTTTTGTAATGAAGCAAAGTAATTTACCGAACAATACTCCGGCTGCTGTACCAAACATAAATGCAATCAGTCCAAGTGCAACGATCTTTAAAGTTGTTGCATTTAAGAAAGCCTCTGCACTTGTGGATGCACCAACAGATGTACCAAGTAAGATAACTACGATATACATCAATGCATTAGATGCTGTCTCAGATAACTGACGAACCACACCACACTCACGGAACAGGTTACCAAGCATTAACATACCAACGAGCGGGGCTGTTGTCGGAAGGATCAGACATACAACAACGGTTACCACGATTGGGAATAAGATTTTCTCAAGTTTGGATACCGGACGTAAGTTCTGCATCTTGATCGCACGTTCTTTTTTCGTTGTAAATAACTTCATAATTGGCGGCTGAATGATCGGCACCAATGCCATGTAAGAGTATGCTGCTACAGCGATTGGACCCATAAGACCGGACTGTCCAAGTTTTCCAGCAAGGAAAATGGAAGTAGGACCATCTGCACCACCGATGATAGAAACGGCTGCTGCTGCTTTATCATTGAATCCCATCAGGATTGCAAGGAAATATGCGCCGAAAATACCAAACTGTGCTGCTGCTCCTAAAAGGAAGCTGATCGGGTTTGCGATCAGAGGTCCAAAATCGGTCATCGCACCAACGCCAAGGAAAATAAGGGATGGCAGGATTGACCATTCATCTAAGGTATAAAAATAATGGAATAAACCACCGACACCGTTACTCATCTGTTCCGGAGCTGCAAAGATATCCGGATAAATGTTTACCAGAAGCATACCAAATGCGATCGGAACGAGTAACAACGGTTCAAACCCTTTTGCAATTGCCAGATACAGGAAAATACATGCAACTAAGATCATTACGAAATTTCCCCATGTCAGGTTAAAAAAGGCAGTCTGATGAAGGAGGTTGCCCATTGTCTCAGTAAAATAACTCATTGTTATCCTCCTAAAATTAGTTGTTTAAAGTTGCCAGTAATGCACCTGCTTCTACCATGTCACCAACGCTTACGTTGATGCTTGCTACAGTACCATCTTCGGTAGCAACAACCGGTGTCTCCATTTTCATGATTTCAAGAACTAAGATTGTGTCACCTTTCTTTACAGATGCGCCAACAGAAGACTCGATCTTAAATACTTTTCCTGCTGCACCTGCTTCGATCTTTACGTTACCTGCGCCACCTGCCGGTGCTGCTGCCTTCGGAGCTGCTGCCGGAGCCGGAGCTGCTGCACGTCTCGGTGCTGCTGCCGGTGCACTTACAGCACCATTCTCTTCTACAGTAACATCATAAACATTTCCATTTACGGTAATTGTATAGCTTTTCATTGAATCATCCTCCTGTGATCATTACTTTTTTACGACATATATTTATTATAACTTGTCTGCTTCGCCTATCTTCTATGGATAGAACGTACTACGAATCCATCTGCTGATGTTCCTTCTGCCGCCGCGATTGCTGCAGAAATAACTGCAACCAGTTCTAAATCATCAGTAAGCTGGGATGTCTCCTCACGCTGCTCGATCTGTTCTACAACCGGATCTGCCACATCTTTCTTCGCACCAGCATTTGCTTTTTTGTTCTGTAAATACGGAATCACTTTAAAGCAGCTGATGATCAGACTTATCAGGATAAGAACTACAAATACGGTTCCCATTCCCATCAATGTATTCATACCGGCTTTTTCCATTTTCTCGCCAAGTGAATACACAAGATCTGCACTTGCATCTGTAAGTTCCGGTGCTTCTGTCTCGTAATTGTATTCATATACATAAGAAACAACTACATCTCTGTCTGAGAAATGTAAAACCTGGTCTGCAGTCACAGTCTTCTGTGCTTTTGTCACAGTAAGATCTCCAAGTCCCTGATAGGAACCCAGATCTGAAACTGTTTCACCCCAGGATGTCAGTAAGTGGGCAAATGCATCCATTCCGTTTGAGTCATAATATTCTGCACCACTCTGTATATCTTCATCTGAAAACGAAACAAGCGCAGATACTGTCTGCTCCATGTTATCCTGGATATCAGAATAACTCATACCAAAATAATCAACGCTCTTAGGATCCGTTCCACATGCTGTCATTGCCAGAACCATAAAGCAAAGACAAAGCATAAGAGATAATTTTTTCTTCATAACTTCACCTTTCTATTTTGTTCCATGTTTCTTGTCCGGTACACCTGCACATTTTGTGTATAATAATTCAAATGCATCTACAAGGTATTTTCTGGTGTCTGCCGGATCTAAAATAAGATCTACATAACCACGTCTTGCTGCAGTCATAACACTTGACTGTAATGCATCATATTCTTTTGCTTTTGCTGCGAGTTCATCTGCAGATGCATCTGCGTACATGATCTTTGCTGCAAGCTCGCCATCCATCATACCGATCTTTGCATCTTCCCATGCATATGTAAAGTCTGCTCCGATTGCTTTGGAGTTCATTGTCACATAAGCGCTTCCGATTGCATTTCCGGTGATCAGGTTTACTTTCGGGCAGGTTGCATCAGCGAATGCCATTGTCATGCGTGCAAGTGCTTTTGCAAGTCCTTTTTCTGCACAGACAGTAGCTGCATAACCTTTTACGTTTGTTAAAGACAATACCGGGATCTCGAACGCATCACAGAAGTTAACGAACTCTGCTGCCTTGTTGCATCCTCTTGCTGTCAGAGCTCCGGAGAACTCCTCTGCTTTTTTGCCCTCTTCATCGTAAACTTCTGAGCAGTTTGCAACAGCGCCGACTGTCATTCCGTTTAACTGGATAAATCCGGTTACCATATCTTTTGCATAGTTTTTCTTTGTTTCAAAGAATACATGTCCGTCTGAGATCTCACTTAATAAATATCTTGGATCGCCTTTCATGGCTGCCATGTTCTCACATGCACGGTTTAAATCATCCTGACACTCAGATGTGTATACATCTCCTTCATTATTTAAAGGAAGGACGCTTACTAACTCGCGGATCTCTGCAATGATCTCATCCTCTGTTCCAACAGCATCGATACAACCGTTTTTCTCACTCTGGAACTCTGCGGAAGAAGTATCGCATTTTTCAATACGGTTACCCTCGATCGCATTCGGGGAATTGATGAACATTTTTCCTTTGCTCTCCATAAATGCGAAATCAGATAATGCAGGAACTACTGCAAGTCCACCGCCACAGCTTCCGAAAATAGCGGAAATCTGCGGAACAACGCCGGATGCTGCAACCTCCTTTGCGTAGATCTCACCAAATCCGTTTAACGCATCCACAGATTCCTGTAAACGCATTCCGGCGCAATCGATAAATCCGATCACCGGTGCTCCCATTTTCATTGCCATGTCATATACGGCTGCAATCTTCTTTGCATGCATCTCTCCGATAGTACCGTTTAATACAGCTGCATTCTGGCTGTATACAAATACCAGATTGCCATCCACCAGACCATGTCCGGTAATTACACCATCGGACGGTGTATCTGTGTCTGCAAGATTAAAGTCTGTATTTCTTGCGGTTACGAGAGAACCGATTTCCATGAAACTGTTCTCATCGACTAACTTGGTAATACGCTGCATTGCCAAGCTATCATTACTACTATTCATCCTTTTTGCCCTCCATCTATAAAGTTTGTTACCACATCTTTTGACATGGTACATAGTGAATAATGTAAAAATATAACAAATTCCGCTAGGATAAATTATAGATGGTCAGTGACAAATTTTCAAGAGAATTGTTAATTTTTTGACAGTTTTTTTTTGCATACAAGGAATTTAGGGCTTTTACATTGGAAATAATTCTGCTGTTTTTTTTACACACCAGCAAAAATCGATTCTTTTTACCGTATTCTTCACTGTGACCACACGTTTTGTCAGAACCTCATCTCCCAGAAGGTATGTTATCTCACCGATAAAATCTCCTTCCGTTACCGGTGCATAAAGTTTCCGGGATAATTGATACTCTATGTGTACTTCCTGGTCTTTTTCAATCAATAGTTCCACATTTTCTTTCACCGGCGCAACTTCAAGTTCTGTTGTTACCTCTTCGCCGATCTTTGTGCCCTGTCCGTCCACCACCTGTACCGGAGCATATTCCCCTGCGTCCAGTTCAATCTCATCCAGACTTATTTTCCGGAACCGAGAAATTCCATACTGCATAAGTTTTTTTGTATCTGCCCACTTATATGT
>ERZ894220.1096-NODE-1096-length-12200-cov-9.58164_pt1 | contig 12200 bp, 16 predicted proteins | sample MGYA00380292_ERZ894220 | MGnify/ENA primary metagenome ERZ894220 (study PRJEB32331, sample SAMN06328446) | human gut metagenome | biome: human gut microbiome; feature: stool | host: Homo sapiens | collected 2014-12-05 ... | reverse complement strand
CATAATTATAACTTGGTACACGCTATACACTACTATAAACTGTACTCCATTTTAGGGAATCCTAAAAGAATCTCGTCATAAGAACTCATATCCATCTCTTTTTTCATAATCTCCGGTCTGTATTTCTTATCACTCATTTCCACACTGCTGCGGGATTTTTTATCCATCCAATTCAGATCAGTTTTTGTATATGGAACTTTCGGTTCAATCTCAAATAAATCAGCTTTTACTTCCTCTGCAATCATCTCTGCTACTTTTTTTGTTGTTCCGCTTGCGCTGAAAAATGCAACTAATTTTTTACTCATAATAAAAAGCCCCTTTCTTTGCGAATTTCTCGCATAAAAATAGATGTATAAGATTTGATTTTCTCTTATACATCTATTTTATACCCAATTATTTTATTATGTCTAATGCTTATATTGAATTCTCTTCTATGCCTGAAAAGCATTTATTTCTTCTATCATTTTACTGACTGCCAGAGAATATGGAATATTTCGTCTCCAGGCAATCACAGTACTTGTCGTGATTTCAGGAGAAATTCTTCGCTGTACAAGAATATCCTCTCGCCAATATTTTGCAGCACCTTCGATGGATACCGGATACCCCAGTCCATTTGCTGCCATAACTCCGGCATTGGGTACTCTTTTCAAACTTATAATTTTTTTCCAAGTTCATATGCTTTCTTCATTACATCTACATGGCTTGCAGCTGTATTTGCATCATTAATCCCACCGCCACCGATCATGCCTTTCAAGGAAGCCTTTTCAAAACAGTCTACCCAGCCTTGCAGACCATTATAGGCTTTTTCAAATGCACTTTCATCATTTTCAGCGGCAGTTGCAATCATATAAATATCTCTGAATGAATAATCTGTCGAATATAAAGGATTCAATCTATCAAGAAGTGTTTTCATCTGACCGCACATCTCATAGTAATAAATTGGTGTTGCATAGACAATGACCTCCGCATCCTTTACCTTTGCCATAATATCAGCAACATCATCCTTCAGTACACACATCCCAGTCTTCTGGCAGGAAAGACAACCGATACAATATTTTATATCTTTTCCTTTCAAAGAAAGAAGTTCCACATCATGCCCGGCTTCTTTTGCTCCCTTTGCACACTCTTTTGCGAGTATATCAGAATTGCTTCCTCCTCGAAGACTTGTCGATATGATCAATACTTTTTTTGCCATGATTAAATTTCTCCTTTTGTATGATATTTGTTATTCAGCTCCATTGTTATTTTTAATGCTCTTTGAGACAACTCGTGCATAACCAGATGCTCTTCACTTCCACCATCTACAGTATATCCGGGCTTTATATTACTCAAATATTCCTCACATGTCATGACTAACCAACCCCATTTTCTTCAAAAAATTTCTGGATTTTATCAAATGGAATTACATCCAGATTATCGTAAAGATCTGTATGAACAGCCCCTGGAATTGTTAGCAGTTCTTTATTGGATGTGTACTTGCTGTCCTTGATCATATTCTCATAAGCATCTTTTCCAAAATAATAGCTGTGCGCTTTTTCTCCGTGAACGATAAGAACTGCATTTCTGATTTCATTACTGTACTTTAATATTGGCTGATTCATAAATGACATACATCCAATACTGTTCCAGCCATCATTGGAATTCAGGCTCCTTTTATGATAACATCTGCCTTTATAATACTCACTGTAATCTTTAACGAAGAAAGGCGCATCTTCCGGAACCGGAAGAGGAACACAACCACCGCCTCTGGAATATTCGCCTTTACGGTATTCTTGTGTTCTAAGGGTATTCAGCGACTGTTTCTTCGCATAACGTGCTTCTTCACTGTCCTCAGAATCAAAGTACCCATTCGCATTTACCCTTGTCATATCATACATAGTAGATGCAACAGTTACCTTTATTCTTGTATCCAATGCAGCTGCGTTAAGTGCCATTCCACCCCATCCACAGATTCCAATGATTCCTATTTTATCCCGATCCACATCTTCTCGAACAGAAAGGAAATCTACAGCAGCCATAAAATCTTCTGTATTAATATCCGGTGAAGCCATGTATCTTGGATTGCCTCCACTTTCCCCCGTAAAAGAAGGATCAAATGCAATGGTAAGATATCCTTTTTCAGTCATCATCTGCGCATATAATCCGGAACACTGTTCTTTGACTGCGCCAAATGGTCCACTTACGGCAATCGCAGGATATTTCCCAGATGTATTTTTCGGCTTATACAGATCTGCAGCAAGTGTGATTCCATAACGATTTACAAATGTTACTTTCTGATGATCTACTTTTTCACTCTGTGGAAAAGTTTTATCCCATTCAGATACCAGCTTTAATTCTTCTGTTTTTAACATATTTATCATCCTTCCATATGCAAAATTTCTTGTAAATACACTAACAATAGTATATGATATAAATATCATATAACCTGAAGTTAACTTTAGGTCAAGCACTTTTTGAAAGAAGGTTTATTATGTATACAATCGGTCAGGTCTCTGCAATGTTTGGTATTCCTGTTTCTACCTTAAGATATTATGACAAGGAAGGCTTTTTCCCTAATCTGGAACGTAAGGGAAACATCCGTTATTTCAGCGATAATGAACTGGAAGCTCTTCGTATTATTGAATGTCTGAAGAAATCCGGTCTTGAGATCAAAGATATAAAGCAATTTTTCATCTGGGTATCTGAAGGCAGCTCCAGCTATGAAAAAAGGAAAGAATTATTTGAATCCAGAAAATCAGCTGTTGAAACTGAAATCCGGGAACTTCAAAAAACTCTTTCCCTCTTAAAATTTAAGTGCTGGTATTATGAAACAGCAATGAAAGATGGTAACGAAGATACTATAAATGCCATGTTGCCTGACAAACTTCCAGAAAATATACAGAAACTGTATGACAAAGGACATGAGTGATTTTTGTTTTCTTCAGCAAACTTGAATTTGTCAAAAACAAAGTTCGCAATACTTGCAGATGTGTTTTCTCCCGTGATATTCTTCTTCCTCGGTTTCGTCCGTCTGCCGCATCCCGTACTTTTCCATCACGCGAAGGCTCGCAGTATTCTCCGCAAAATAGCCTGCGGTAATCTTTCGGAATCCCATTTCACGTAACTCTGTAATCACTGCATGCACCGCTTCTGTTGCATACCCACACCCCTGGTAGCGTGGGTGGACAACATATCCGATTTCTATCTCATCATCTTCAATTCCACAGTCATTGATAAAGCCAATGATTTTTCCATTCAAATAAATGCCATATTCCAGATGTTTATCATCTTCCACCTGGCTGAAAGAGATCAACTTCTGTACCAATTCTTCCAGACAACGCCGAGATTCCATTTTCGGTACCATAAAGGTGTCTGTAACTTCCGGCATTGTAAGAATGTCCAGCAGTTCATCGGCATCCTGCGCAGAATACGGCTTTAACGTGAGCCGTTCCGTTTGAATCATTGCTTTTTTCTTGATGGGTCTTGCCATGTGCATATCCTCCACAACTTTTGATTGTTATCCATTCGTATATCTTAAATAATAGTAGTCGTTTCCTTCCATAACAGCTGTTTTTCGAAACCCATGCCGTAAATAAAAACGTTCTGCCTGAATATTATCCTTATGGCATCCTAACGCAATGGGACGTTTGCCAAAGTCACGATAAACAAGCTGTATCGTCTGTTCCAATATTTCTCCGCCAATCCCACAACCACGAAATTCTTTATCAACTACAAATCCCCTCAAACGGTAAAAAGGCTCGTTACTCATTTCCGGCGGATCTGTTTTCCAGGGAATTGCCTCTCCCAGAAGAATGAGCCCTATCGGCTTTTCATGATACTTTACAACGAAGGTATGCCCAATACAATGATGATTAACACCGTAATCCGTAAGATTCATTATAGTTGAAGCCGTATCAACAAAACCCTCGGGTATATCGTCTCTATCAATATTACAAGCATCCGAAAAATTCTGGTGTGTTAATTCCTCAAATTCTATATTCATAATTACCCCCACACAAATCCCGATTGAGATTTCACCTGTTTTAAGAAATTTAAATAACTGTTATATTTTGTTATTAAATTCTCCGCAAGTCCTTGAAAACACTGGATTTATCGCAGGTGAGCTTTCCCTTATTGTTTCCCTTGTGTTATATCGTCCCACCATTGTTTACGAACTCTGATAAGGACAAATACAAGGGCAAGAAAAATCTATAAAACAGTATAACACAAAATAAAGGTGACAAGGTGAACTGATTGAAATGCTTCTGATTTTTGTAACTGATGATTGAATGATAAGGAGATTCGATACGATGAGAACGATATTTGCAGAATACAATCCATAACTCAATAGTATTGATGTTTATACCAGCGCAGGTTACATGCTTCGCATTGACTGCTGGAAAGCTGAAAAGAATTTAAAAACCACACCCGGATCAGATTATGCATTGACCTCACTTGCAGTCGATGAACCACTTGAATGTGCGAGATTATATCTTGCTGGAAATTTGCAGATGTGGGTAGATGCAGAAGATTCACTTGAATTGTAAGCAGAATAACAGCGTGGATATTCAGTTTTATGAATTCCCACGCTGTTACTATTCCTAAAAATTATCTTTTTTACAAAATCAAAAGAACCAAACATATAGTGAAAATTATTATTCCAAGTGCACTAGCAATTGAATATATCTTTTTTGATTCTGAATCATTTTTTTCTTTTACTAAATAATAAATACCAAAACATGAAATAAGAATTCCAATAATCAAACCAATAACCTTAACTGTCATTATTTTTTACTCCCCCATTTTAATAAGAATGCTGAATTTATAATCACAAATATTGAACCCGCATTATGCACGAGTGCGCCAACAACAGGATTTAAGATTCCCAAAATTGCCAATGTAATTGCTATGAAATTCAGAGTCATTGAAAAAGTCATATTCAGTTTGATCGTAACCATCATATGCTTGGACAATGCTACCAGATGTGGCAGTTCTTTCACCTCATCATCCACTAATGCTATGTCAGCAGCATCTACTGCTATATCGCTTCCAACACCACCCATAGCAATTCCAACATCAGCTTTTTTTAATGCCGGAGCATCATTGACACCATCGCCAATCATGCATACTGGCATTCCGTTTTTTTGATATTGTTCAATGTATGCAAGCTTATTCTCTGGCATACAGTTTGCTTTTACATCTTCAATATGTAGTAAAGACGCTATCGTATTTGCAGCATTTTCATGATCTCCGGTCAAAAGGACTGGACATATACCAAGTTTTAAAAGTTCATCTATCATGTTTTCACTTTCCTTGCGTACAGTGTCTGATAATGCAAGAAAACCGGCAAAAGTATTATTTACAGATACATAAATGATGGTACATCCCTGTCTGATATAGTCTTTCGTATCTTCCAGAGCCGGTATCTCCACATGATACGCTGTTAATAACTCCGTATTACCCGCAAGCACCCTTTTTCCCTCTATCTCTGCACACACGCCTCTTCCCGGGATCATCTGAAAATTTTCTGGCTCATCCACTTTTTTACTTGTATCTGACAATTATTTCATATTTGAAAATCGTTCTACCGCTTTTGTAAATTGTTCAATTGTTTTATCCGCATCACCATGCTCAATACCATCTCTGACACAATGTTTGATATGTCCCTCTAAAACAACCTTTCCACACCCATGAAGAGCTGATTTAGCAGCATTAATCTGAGAAAGAATATCTTCACATGGAACATCCTCGTCAACCATGCGATCAATTGCCTGTACCTGACCAATTATTTTTTTTAAACGACGATGTAAATTATCTGCATCCATACATTGCTTCATATTAAGTTCCTCCATACTATAAGGGGTATATGTTTATTGTACTATACTGGTTAAATAAAGTCAATTTGGCATTTGATTTTAATAGCAACCAGGTATCCATAGTTTAAAGCTATATCAAACACTACTTTTTTCGTATTATACAAACACACTATTTTTTGACATAATACAGATAAATCAAACACAACTTGTACAATATCAGGGAGGAATTTTATTATGATAAATCTCACATATGACATCGTAGGTTCATTTCTCAGACCTGCCGAAATTAAAGAAGCACGTAAAGCCTACAAAGAAGGTACTCTTTCCAGAGAAGACCTGACAAAGATCGAAGATCAGACAATTGCTGATCTGGTAGAGAAAGAAGTTTCTCACGGCTTGAAATATGTTACAGATGGAGAATTCCGCCGCAGATGGTGGCATTTGGACTGGTTAAAAGAATTTGACGGATTTGATACCATTCATTTTACAAAAGAGATCAACGGAACCCTCAATGAAATTGAACTCGGAACAGTAACCGGTAAATTCTTCTACGACAAAAACAAAGCACACCCTGAACTTCGCGCCTGGGACTATCTCCACTCACTTGCACAGAAGTATGATGGCATTACCGCAAAAAAATGTATTTCCGGACCAAATATGATCCTGATCGATCATTTTCTTCAGCTTGGTAACAAAGAAACTCCTTACTACGGAACCGATATCAATGCTTTGATCGATGATATTGCCAAAGCTTATCAGGATGCCATTCAGGATTTTTATGTCCACGGCTGTCGTTATCTGCAGATTGACGATACGTCCTGGACTTATCTCATTGATGAGAACTTCTTAAAGAAAGTAACAGCTCTCGGGTATACACAGGAACAGATTTTAAGCTGGTTCCAGCTGGTATCAACCAAAGCTCTGGAAAACAAACCAGAAGATTTCTTTATTGCAACTCATTTCTGCAAGGGTAACTTTAAAGGAAATCCTCTTTTCCACGGTTTTTATGATTCCGTTGCACCGGTGATTACTGAAATTCCGTATAATGCATTTTTTGTAGAATATGATGATGCCCGCTCCGGTTCTTTTGATCCATGGAGTGTTTTAAAAGACAAGGATGCGATCTTTGTTGCCGGTCTGATTTCTACCAAGAATCCAGTTCTGGAAGATCATGATCTTCTGAAAAAACGCTACACCGAAGCACGTCTGGTTGTCGGTGATCAGATTGCACTTTCGCCACAGTGCGGATTTGCTTCTGTCGAAGAAGGAAACTGTATTGATGAAGAAACACAGTGGAAGAAGATTGATTTGCTGGTATCTTGTCAGGATTTTTTATAAGTTTGAAACGCCGTACTACTTAGTTAGTGCGGCGGACAAACAACTCTTTTCTGCTTTAAATTCTACATTTTTTCTATAGCAATTTTTTCCCTTACTTAACCTAAAACTATCTATAACTTCCTCGATAATTCATTTTTTAGTCCCAAAGTGCAAAAAAGTGTTCCTTCAGCAAATCCATCGCTTCATTTTTGCACTGTTCTCTATACTTTTCCAATTCTTTATCTTCAGCAAAATATTTTTCCGATATTTCTTTAAATTCCGATATCTCATCCATAAAATGCATTGTTCTGCTTCCATGTTTCTGACTTTCTTTCAATTCTTCTTCTGTCTGCAATTTTTCTCCAAATAAACCGTATCTCTTCACAAATTCTTTATACGCTTTACCATACTCTTCATCATATGGGTTCTTTCTCTTGCATGTTTCTTCATTAGACTCTCGCCAAAGAAAAATCATATGATCCAGAATTTTATTCCATTCTGCATGGCAAGTATCATTTACCAGAATTCCTTCTTTGTTTGTATAATTTTCTCCAAGATATCCTGGTGATCCCATCCGGTTATCTCGCAAATCCTGTAACATTTCTGGAATAAGATTTTGCAAATGTACATACATATTCCATTTATCACATTCCGCATATCCTCTTATGACACGCTGCCAACTCCAATACATACACCTTTTAAAATGTTTTATTTTAGCTGCAAACTTACTTTTTTTACCAAGCCCACATATTTGAAAATCTTCTTTTTTCCAAATATTATTCACTGATTTTCCTTTTCTCCCATTCATAAATCTACTCTCTCTATTCATTTTCTAATAAAGCCGCAGCTTTTACGCTGCGACTTCTATCTCTACATGCCTGCATTGCAGCCATGCGGATTATCCCTGGTCAATTGGTTTAACACCTTAACCTGCTTCATGGATTTCAGCACATTGTTATGCCTAAATGAAAGTTTTCTATTTACACAAAACCATTTAAGAACAAAATAGTTAACACTTCATGATTAAACATTCAAACAAAACCTAAAATGATTAACGTTTGTAGATGTATATACCATCCAATATCAGCTCTTTAAAGGCAGGATTTGAACCCGCGACATCATGATTAGCAATCATGTACGCTACCAACTGCGCCACTTTTTACTGAGCATCCAGTTAATCAAAACCGGTATTACCTTCTTGTAACCTAACCCTGTTACAGGGAAACCAAGTTCGGGATTTTCGCAATACAGGCAATGATACATCAGGCAATTTCTATAAATGTAGTTGCATTTGACACTTTAATCTGTGTATCCAGTTCTTTCAAAAGAATATTCCGTTTTTCATCCAATGCTTCCAGCTTTTTCTTTACATCCAAAGGATCTATAAGTTCTGTTGTATTTTCCTTGACATAAGCATCAACTACACCAAGCGGCTTGTCATCTTTTACTTTCGTGTCACGCCCAAGAATACTTAAACGCATATTCTCCGCCGTTGCCTGAAGCTGACTGTTCTTCATATCACAAAACCGTACTCGCTCATTATATTCATCACTCAGCTTTTCTCGAAGTTTCCCTTCAAAATCTGCTTCTCCTTCATAGGAATCTATACCTCTAAGTCTGCTTCTGAGAGAAATAGCTCCTGCAACGGTAAATGTTCCATAAGATGTCTTGATTTTTGTCTTAGCATTCGACTCTACGATTGCTGCATCAATCTTCTGAAAACGTTCTATCAGATCTCCAATCTGCTGATATGCGGCCTCTGCTTCCTTTACATATTCTGTCTTCTCGATCCTTTTTGCAAACACTTTATCTTCATTCAGCTTAATCGTATCTACAAAGCTTGCCTTTGCAATTTTATCCGTAATTTTCTTTACTAACAGATCTCTTTCATCCAGTGCCTGTGTAACTAACATCTTCTCACTCATAAAAAAATCCTCCTGTAAAATCATTTCCAACTTCTGATAGAAATAATTTTACCGAAGGATTCCTCATTTGTCATTGAACTTGTAGTATAATAGCACTCTGTTATGCTACTTTTCTTTCACTAAGTCTGTCATAATATGCATGCAAATGTCTGCGCTGTAAGAATTTCTTATCCGATTCAATAAATTTTCTATTACCACACAGCAGCTCATCTACCGGCAGCTGAAATAATTCGCTGAGTGCATATAAATTGTCAATCGTAGGAAGACTGCTTCCATTCAACCAGTGGTAAACGCTCTGAACACTTCCGAGTCCCAAATACTGCTGCACATCTTTCACAGAAAAACCATGCATCTTCATAATTCTTTTCAATCTGATTCCTGTTGCCTTCATATCAATTGTTGGGATCATCGTTCTTCTCCTTCATTTCATCTTAAATGTACTGAATAATTACACCTTTATTTTCCCAAGCTGCCAGAATGCCACCGCACTCGCCGCTGCCACATTCAGCGAATCAACGCCATGTGTCATCGGAATTTTAACCGTATAATCACATAGCGCTATTGTCTCGTTTTCCAGTCCTTCACCTTCATTTCCAAGAATAACTGCCAACTTTTCTTCCTTCATCAGTTCCGGATCATCGATGCTGACCGAATCATCAGTCAGCGCAAGTGCTGCCGTCTTATAGCCAAGCTTTTTCAATTCTGCAATCACCTGTTTTGGCCAGATTACTTCCCGCTTGCACCGCATTTCATTGCTATCCCGGATAAATGTCCACGGAATCTGAAATACGGTTCCCATACTCACCCTGGAAGCCCGTCTGTAAAGCGGATCACTGCATCCCGGACTCAGAAGTACCGCCTCCATATTAAGAGCCGCTGCAGACCGGAAAATTGCTCCTACATTTGTCGGATTCTGCACATTTTCAAGAATCGCGATTCTGTTTATCCCATCACACAGATCCTGAAATTTTCGAAGCGGTTTCCGTCTCATTGCACAAAGCATTCCTCTGGTCAGTTTGAAGCCTGTCAATTTAGTCAGCACCTCAAAATCCGCTGTAAAAATCGATACTTTCGTATCATCAAATCTGTTCATAATCTGGCTTGTTTCTTCATTCTCTTCCATCTGCTTCTTTTCAACAAGAACAGACAATGGCTCATAACCTGCATCCAACGCTCTGCCGATCACCTTCGGACTTTCTGCAATGAACATTCCCTCTTCTGGGTGATCTTTATTCAGAAGCCGTGCTTCTGTGCACCTGGCATAAATATCCAATTCCGGCGCATTAAAGTCTTTGATTTCTATTACGTTCATCATTCCTTTTCCCCTGTTTTCATCCGTATATTTAATCTGATCACCTTTTACAGACCTTCGCGATACACCTTATTGATCGTTGTCTGCGCATGTTCCAATTCTTTTTTCTGGATAATTGCGTTCCGGTCGCTTAGAATTGCCAGCATCTCATCCACCACGTCTTCCGGTCTCGGATCCGATATCCGGTACAGATATCCAAGCATTCTTGTTGCTGTGTAATCTGTATTCATCTGTTTATATGCGATTTCCCGGCAGAGGCTGTCCGGGTAACCTTTCTGCTGCAGTGCTTTGTAAAGTTCATCTTGTTTTGATTGTGTCATAAATACTACTCCAAATTTATTTTCTTTCCATTGTTCTTTCTACATTATACTGAGAACAACTTTTGAAATCAATCCGTTTTCTATGACTACAAACCAAAAAGCAGCCAATCCTGTTTCGATCAGCCGCTTCTCCTGTTATCCGTTATTTTTTTATTATTCTTCTCTTAAAAATATGGATTCCAACAACCTACATCCCACTGCCGTCTTAAAAATACAGGATTTCGCATTTTCAATCGACGCTTTTGGAAAATTACTCTCACTTGCATTTACAAGAAAATCTGCCTCTATTAAAATCTGATAATCAATCCCATCTATATTAGTGTATGTATGATGATGTGTGACCAGCCATATAATGCGCTCGACTTTCTGTTCTGATACAGGCATTCCTTCAAAGAACTCCTTTACCAGCGATTCACTTTCAAGTTCCTGATTTTTACCATTCGTGTTCCCATATTTTTCACGACAAAGTGGACAGGATATGTCATGCACAACTGCTGCAAGTTCCAGAACTTCCTGTGTGTTTTCATCCACACTTTCCTGCTCCCCTATCGTCTTTGCATATGCCCATACTTTCAGGAAATGCTCGATATCTCTCAAATTCCCCTGATAAAAACCAATCATTTTTTCAATGGCAACTGCTATAATTTTAGATTTTTCGTCTTTCATTGCGTGGTTCCTCCTGCCTTTTCTGATTTATCTTTTATAACTATAGCATATTCTATAATTTTCTACCAAACTTATTTACATGCCACACTTCCAGAGCAGAAATTCGAATATTTTTTATGTATAACTTTTATTCCGTTTGAAAACATAATATCAATATCATTTGCCGAACCATATCTGACTATTTGTGCACTCATCCCATTTCTCATTATATTTTTCTTTCCCAAACGTCCTCTAATTACTAAAAATCCAATCGAATCTGTCTGTCAATCCAGCTTTTCTGTATTGCCTCACGAATAATATCACCCTGCATATATCCACCAATCAAAAATGGGGAATCAGGATTGTGCTTTCTCATATTTTCTTTGACCAAAACCGGATTTACATTCGCATAACAGTATTTACACAAATGTCCGCAAGTATCATAGGCACCTATATCCGTCCCCAAAAGACATGCACATTCCCCATTTCTCTGATTTTGCTTTCTCTTTGGAACTTCCAGTCTGCTATGGAGAGCTGTCTCAAATGTATGAACAGTCATACATCCGGAGCAATCTGCACCATATTTGGCAAGCTCTTCTCCTTCCGCACAAGGCTTCAGAACCATTCCGTACTTTGACGCTATGTTGACAAATACTTTTCCTATCCTAGCCCTGTCTTCTGCCCGCACTGATTTTGCTTCCGGAAAATTGCGTTCCACCTTTTTATAAATATCTATAAAGCTGATTACACATGTCTTTGTGTATCCGGCAAGAATTTCAGCCATTTTTTCAAATTCAGATATATGCCACTCCACCGAATGTTTTTTACTGGAAAAACTTACTAAATTTCTGATTATCTTTTCATAAGTTGGTAAATGCCGATATAT
>ERZ894220.1095-NODE-1095-length-12203-cov-10.1586_pt1 | contig 12203 bp, 10 predicted proteins | sample MGYA00380292_ERZ894220 | MGnify/ENA primary metagenome ERZ894220 (study PRJEB32331, sample SAMN06328446) | human gut metagenome | biome: human gut microbiome; feature: stool | host: Homo sapiens | collected 2014-12-05 ... | reverse complement strand
CGCCGGAAGTCAGCAGCTGGATCAGCGCAAAGCACTGGAAGGAGTTGATGGTGGTAATGACCAGAATGTACAGGGTGGTGGGCATGATGGCGGGCCACTTGATCTTCCAGAAACACTGGAAATCGGTGGCACCATCCACTTCTGCGGCTTCCACGATGGACTGGTCCACATTGCCCAGAGCGGAAACGTACAGCACGATGGGCTGGCCCACAGAGGTGGTGAGCAGGATCAGGATGATGCAGCCCAGAGCAAAGCGCTCATCGCCCAGCCAGTTGATGTTCTTGTCAATGAGGCCCAGAGTCTTGCCCAGATAGTTGAAGATGCCATAGTAGTTGTTGTACATCCACTTCCACACCACGGTAACAGCCACAGAGCCGGTGACCACGGGCAGGTAGAACACGCAGCGGAAAAGGCTGGTAGCCCACTCGGGCAGGTCTACGATGGCAGAGGAGACCCACAGCGAGAAGGCGCAGGTCACGGGCACGGACACCACCACGATGATGAAGGTGTTCTTTAAGGCACCCAGAAAGATGGGGTCTGTGAACAGTTCCTTATAGTTTGCAAGGCCCACAAAGATATCGGCACGGTTCATGGTGGAATCGAAGAAGCTGGTCACCACGCACAGCACCATGGGGTAAATGACGAAGCCCAGAAAGAAGATCAGGCTGGGCAGCAGGAAGCAATAGGAAGCGAAGGTCTCGCGCCGTACCAGCGCACTGCTGCGCTTAGGCTCTTTGATCGCCGTTTTTGCAGCCAAGAGAATCACCGTTCCTTTCGGTTATGATTTTTTTTTACAAATAAAGCCCCTCCCTCGTCGGGATCTTCGAGGAAGGGGCGAAGCGTCAATAATTATCTGCCCCCGGCAGAGTGGATGGGCTTATGCCTGTGCAGCAGCGTTTGCGTTGTCCACAAAGGTCTTGACGGCAGTCTCGACATCCTCACCGGAGCCGACGCGCTGCAGCATGTTCCACCACTCGGTACGTGCGGTTGCCCAGCCCGGAGTGATCTGGTAGTAGTCGCCCAGATAAGCCATGAACTTGCTGTACTCGCTCATGATCTCGTTGTCGGCGTAGATATCGCCCACGCTGGTGCGGACCGGGAAGTAGGTGGAAGCCAGCACACTGTCCTTGACCTGATCGGGGTCGGCAGCGATGAAGTCGATGAAGGTCCTGGCTGCTTCGATCTTGGCCTCGTCGCCGTTATCAAAGATGCCGAAGCCCCAGATGCCGCCGCACAGCTTCGGGTCGCCGCTGTCGGTGGGGAAGGCCATGGGGAAGATCTCGTCGCCATCGTTGGTCAGACCGGCGGCGTTGTTGTCGCTGTTGGCCTGCTGTGCAATGTTCCAGCAGAATGCCATCTGCAGGGTGCCGTTGCGGAACAGGGTGATCTCATCGCCGCCTGCGATGGAAGCGTCAAAGTTGATGCCCTTGGTGTCGTGCAGGGTCTGGATCGCCTTGATGTTCTCGGCGGAGTCGGCAGTGTACTTGGTGTGGGCTGCATCGGTAAAGGTGCCGCCGTACATGTTGTTGATGATGGCGCGGGTGCCCTGGTCGCCGCCCTGACCTGCGCAGTAGATGGCTGCAACGTTCTCGTAACCGCCGTTGTACAGGGCATCAACGGTCTTCAGGAAGCCGTCGGTGCTCCAGGTATGCTTGTCGGTATCAATGTACTGGTCAGCGCCCACTTCCTTGACCTTGGTCATGTTCACGGCCATGCAGTGTGCGGTCATGCACAGGGGATACTCGTAGTAATTGCCGGCAGTGTCCTTGCAGGCGGACTCAACGGACTCGTAAATGTCCTTCTTGGCATCATCGGTCCACAGGTCGTTCAGCGGAGCCATAACGCCCTTTGCGCCCCAGTTTGCAACCAGACGCTCGGGACCTTCCATGATCAGATCAGGTGCGCTGCCACCCTCGATGGCGGTGTTCACCTGATCGTCGCCGTTGGTGTAGTCCAGATACTCCACAGTGACCTTGATGTCAGGATACTTTGCGTTGAAGCTGGAAACCAGACCCTGAACGGTCTCGTCATTGCCCCAGCCGCCGATGGGGTATGTCCACAGCTTGATGCTGGTGGAAGAAGCAGCTGCGCTTGCAGCGGTAGAACCTGCGGTGGAAGCAGCAGTGCTGGTGCTTGCAGAAGAGCCGCCGCATGCGGCCAGAGCGCCGGCTGCGCCCAGAATGCCAGCGGCCTTCAGGAACGAACGGCGGGAAATGCAGTTTTTCATAGTAGTTTCTCCTTCGCATTCAAGATGCTTCACGTTGTTGGCGGCCTGCCGTGCCAGCGGCCGCTCTTGATGGCTCCATTATAGAAAAATATTTTCATTTTGTCCATTCATGGTTTTCATAAATTTTCAGAATGACAGTGTACATTGTGCACAAAAGCGTGGGATATATGTTGAAATGCAAAGAAAACCTTGCTTTACTCTTCTGGAATTATTACAGAATGGTACAAACCCACAAAAACGATAGTGAAAATATTTTTCTAAACAAAAATGCAAAATTGAAAGATATTTTCACAAAATGGCCGGTTTTTCCGCCAAAACTGTGTGCTCTGCACAGAACTGCGGGCCAAAATGTGGGCAATGCGTCTCTTGCGAAGCGGGGGCGATTCTTTTATACTTTTTACAAAGGTGAATGAAACGGTCGGCAGCTGATCCGGGTCGGTGAACTGCTGCGCCGGAAAAGAGGAAAAAGAAAAATGGCAACGAATTTTTGGGAGCTGCTGCAGCAGCATCAGGGCGACCTGACAAAATCGGGCCGCACCGTGGCGGACTATCTTGTGCAGCATGCGGCAGAGGCACAGTATCTGTCCATCTCCTCGCTGGCAAAGGAGTGCTGTGTGGCAGAGGCAACGGTGTTCCGCTTCTGCCGGGCGCTGGGGTTTGAGGGCTATCATGAAATGCGCATTGCGCTGGCGCAGGCCAACGCCACCGGTGCACTGGTCAACCAGCATGTGCCGGAGCCGGATGCCGACACGGCAACTTTGTGCGAGCACGCCAGCGCCCTGCTGATGACTACTATCAACGGCACCCAGAACAATCTTTCGCCGGAGGCGGTGGACAAGGCTTCGGAGCTGATGCACAAGGCCCAGCAGGTGTACTGCCTTGGTCAGGGCGGCAGCATGTATATTGCAAATGATATCTGCGCCCGCTTTGCCTGCATCTCCACCAAGTTCCGCACGGCAGGCGACAGCCATATGCAGCTGATCACGGCCAGCCTGATGACCCCGGAGGATGTGGTGCTGTTCGTTTCCTATTCCGGCGCTACCCGCGATATGCTGGAAACGCTGCGCGCGGCCAAGGCGGCGGGCGCAAAGATCATTCTGCTCACCCATTATGAGGATTCGCCCGGCGCAAAGCTGGCGGATATCGTGCTGCTGTGTGGTGCGCAGGAAAGCCCGCTGGACTCCGGCAACATCCCGGTCAAGGTGGCGCTGCTGTATGTGGCTGAAGTGCTGGTGCTGCGCTACACCATGGACGACCCCGAAAATGCCAACGCCGCACAGGATCGCACCAGTGAAGCACTGGCGGTCAAAATGCTGTAAAAATATTGCCCGCAAGGCCCCTGCAGATCCCGTGTTCTGTGGGGGCCTTGGCATATCCGGCAAAGGGTGCGTAAAATCTGTTTCTGATCTTTTTCAAAAAAAATAGACATCATCTTTTCGATGAAGTCTATTTTTCTTTAGCCTCTTAACTTAACGGCATTGGGCGAATGCCTGATGGGCTTTTATGCCGGTGGTGAGGGTCTCCCGCGCACTGAGCAACAGCCCGCAGGGCTGATTGCTCCCCTGCTGTGCAGGGTCGTGCTGTTCGACCCGCTCACACGCCGCAGATAAAAAGAAAGCCCCCCAGACAAGCTGGAGGGCTTCCTTTTTATGCCGGTGGTGGGGGTCGAACCCACACGTGTTATTAGCACAAGGGATTTTGAGTTTTGGGGAGGGTTTTCCATTTGGTGTCATCTGGTGCCCGACTTTAAAGCGAAAAAGCAACAGTACATCGAATGAATTTTTGATAAATCTACGATTTTTCGATGCGTTTTCCCTCTACTCCGTTTTTTCGATTTGGATCGCCCAAATGGAAATTGGAGGGATGTTCAGGAGGGATGCAGGGCCTGTCATTCAGGACTGTGCACACAGGCTTTTTTCTTTTTTTGGAAAATATTTCAAACCCGTGCAATTCCGAGGGCGGCTCATTTGTATCCAGAATGAAGCGACAAAACCGGGTGCACACCCCGGCAGCGACACACAATAAGAAGAGGGGATATATATTATTATGAAAAAGACGGTTTCTGTTTGCATGACGGCTGTGATGGCTCTTTCCCTGCTGGCAGGCGGCGCGGTACAGGCATACGCACTTTCGGCAGAGACGGTGGAACCAGTTTCTGCTGTGGCTGAGGAAAACTGCATTTCCGGCAGCTGGAAGCGTGCTTCCGACCCGGCACTGACCGAGAAAGTCCGCAAAGTGTTCGACAAGGCCTTTGAAGGTCTGGAGGGCGTTTCCTACACGCCCGTGGCCCTGCTGGCAAGCCGCACCACCGGCTCCGGTATCCAGTACCGCATTCTGTGCAAGGCGACTGTCGTTGTACCGGGCGCACAGGAAGAGTATGTTGTGGTCACGCTGCAGCGCGGCTGGCTGGGCAAGGCAGAAATTCTGGACATTGGCGACCCGCTGTGCCTGACAAATCTGGACTACGAGGAAGGCGCTGTGGGCACCTGGCAGGAAGCGGAGTCCCCCGCTATGACGGAGGAAGCCACGGCGGCGTTCAACAAGGCCACCGAGGGCCTTGTGGGCGTGGACTATGTGCCGGTGGCTCTGTTGAGCACCCAGACCGTGGCAGGCACGAACTACCGCATCCTGTGCGAAGCAACCACGGTTTATCCGGGTGCTGAGATGCACTATGCCGTCGTGAACGTGTATGAAAGTCTGGAAGGCAATGCCAACATCATCAGCGTGACCGATGAATATGTGAGCTAAGGGAGAGTTTTTGATTCAGAAGGTCCTCCGCTGCACCTTGGGTATATTCAGCGGAAACATTTATTTTGATATTGCAAACAAGCCAGACCGGCAGGTCTGGCTTGTTTGCTGTTCCACGGAGTGGGCGTGGAGGAAAAGCGCTCCTGCGTTTCCAGCCGCTCGCCGATGGTATCGCACGCCGGAGGTGGCGCGGCTGGGGTCCAACTGGTGGGCGATTTGATTGGTGCGGATGTAGAAAGCATCGTCATCCACGCTCTCGTTGATGCGCACGCCCCACAGGATGATGCTGGGATGATTGCGGCTCTGCAAGATCATCTCTTGTAACATTGCACAGGCAGCGTCTTTCCATGCAGCATAACCTCAAAGCTGTGAGCCTTTTTATTTGACTCGTCCCTTTTCTGTTATCACTCTGCCTGTATCTCCTCCACCAGCGGCAGATAGTCGGCACAGTATTTCCGGTACAGCGGCTGTACAAGTTGCCGGAAACTCTGCATTTCTTCTTCGGGCAGCGGCAGTTCGATGCAGCCGCCTGCAAGGGCTGCTTTGCGGGCGGCGGTTTCCTCCTGTGCCCAGAGCTGGCGCTCATACTGCGCCGATGCCCGGGCGCACGCTTGCAGGGTCTGCCGGTATTCCTCCGGCAGTGCATCCCATGTGCGGCCGGAAGCCAGCTGCACCTCCGGTACGCGGCTGTGCTCATCGGCCATGTAGTACCGTGCCACCTTGTAGTGCTCCATGGAATAGTAGGCCGGCCAGTTGTTTTCGGCGGCATCGATCTGCCCGGTCTCAAGCGCCGAGTAGACGTCGCTGTACGCCGTGGTCTCCGGCACTGCACCCAGCAGGCGGATCATGTCGATCACGATCTGCGAATCCTGCACGCGGATGGTCTTGCCCTGCAGATCGTTCAGGCTGCGCACCGGCTGACGGGCATAAAACGAGCGGGCACCCGCGTCGTACCAGCTCAGGCCTACCCGTCCCTGCGCGGTAAAGTCCTGCAAAAACTCAGCCCCGATGCTGCCGTCCAGCACGCGCCACATGTGGTCGGCATCCCGGTAGAGATACGGCAGCAGCAGCACGTTGAGCCGGGGCAGATCGTCCGTGACCACCGAGAGCGACACACGCGCAAAATCTACGCCGCCAATGGCAAGCTGTTCCCACACCTGCTGTTCCGAGCCGTACTCGCCGTTCGCCTTGACCTGAATGACCACCTTGCCCCCGGTCTGCTGCTGCACAAGGTCTGCAAAATACTGCGCGCCCTGCGTAGTGGGGTACCCGGCGGGCTGGTTGTCGGCATAGGTCAGCACATAGTCCGGTGTAGTCTGCGGCTTTGCGGCACAGCCTGCCAGCTGCAAGGCTGCAAAGCCCAGCCCGGCTAAAAAAGTCCGTCTGCGCATGGTGCCCTCCCTCCCTTTGCAGATAGTATAGCGCACAAGGCTGCCTTTGTGCAAGAGACAGAAAAAGGCGGTGCCCGCCGCAAAGCAGGTACCGCCTTTTTTAGGAGAAGAAGGGAATGTCTCAATTACATCAGGCCCATTGCCTGCGGCAGTGCGGTAGACACTGCCGGGATAAAGGTGACCAGCAGCAGGCCGCCGATGATGGCCACATAGTACATAAGCATGTACGGCATGACCTTGGAAAGCGAGGTGCGGCCCACCTTGATGCCCACGAACAGGGCGTTGCCCACAGGCGGGGTGATGTTGCCGATGCACAGGTTATACACGAGGATCAGACCGAACTGGATGGTGCTCATGCCAAAGCTCTGGCAGATGGGCAGGAACAGCGGGGTGAAGATGAGGATGGCCGGAGTCACATCCATAAAGGTGCCGGACACCAGCAGGATCACGTTCATGATGAGCAGGATGATGTACTTATTGCTGGTCAGGCTCAGCAGGGCTGCTGCCACAGCATCCGGGATCTGCAAAAAGGCCATGACCCAGCCCAGAATGTTGGAAACACCCACAAGGAACACCACCATGCCGGACATCTTGGCAGAGTCCACGAGGATCTTCCACAGGCTTTTCAGGTTGATGGAGCGGTAGCAGAAAGCAAGGATCAGCGCATAGGCAACGGCAATGGCAGAGCCTTCGGTGGCAGAGAACACACCGCCGATGATACCGCCGATGACCACGATAATCAGGGACAGGGAAGGCAGAGCGCGCAGGGTGCAGATGCCGAGATTTTTCCAGTCAAACTTGCCGGGGGTGCCTTTATAGCCCAGCTTGACCGCCAGCAGCACGCCCACCACGCAGCAGCACAGCGCCCAGATGATGCCGGGAATGTAACCGGCCATGAACAGCGCAGCCACAGAGGTGCCGCCGGATGCCAGAGAGTAGGTAATCAGGGCGTTGGACGGCGGGATCAGCAAACCGGAGCAGGAGGAAGCGGCGTTGGTGGCAGCGGTCACGGCGGGGTCGTAGCCCTGCTCCTCGGCACCATCGCGGATCATGGAGCCAACAGCCGCCGCCGCAGCGGAAGCAGAGCCGGAGATGGCGCCGAACAGGGCGTTGGTGCCGATGTTGGTCACCAGCAGTGCGCCGGGCATCTTGCCCAGAATGGCCATGACGAAATCCACCAGACGTTTGGCGATGCCGCCCTGATTCATGATGTTGCCGGCCAGAATAAAGAACGGGATGGCGGTCAGGCTGAACTTGCTCATGCCCACAAAGGTGCGCTGGGCAGCGGTCAGCACGGCAACATTCAGATCAATGGAAGAAAGAATGGCAGTCAGGGAAGAGACTGCAATGGCGTACGAGATGGGCACGCCGAGGAACAGCAGCACCAGCAGCACTGCCAGAATTACGAGTAATGCTTGAATTGCCACAGCTTAGTCCTCCTTATTTTCCTTGTCGGCATCGGCAGCCATTTCGGCTTCCACCTTTGCAAAGTCTGCATCCTCCGGGGTATCCAGACAGATGGAGCCGTTTGCAATGCCGATAATGTTCAGCACGGAATACACCAGAATGATCACGCCGCAGATGGGCATGACCCAGTAGAACACGCCCACGGCAACGCCCAGCGAGGAGGTCTGCTGTCCCATAGCCAGCTGGGACACCTGAAAACCGCCGAACACCAGAATGGTCGCGGAGAAGATGAAGGCGATGACCTCAGCAAAGATGTGGAACGCCTTGCGCATGGTGGGGTTGAATCGGTCCACCAGCACGGGAATGTTCATGTGGCCGCGCTCGCCGGAGACAATGGTGGCCCCCAGCATGGTGCTCCAGCCGAACAGATAACCCACCAGTTCCTCCGACCATGTGGAGGGAGAATTGAAGATGTAACGCACGATGACCTGATAAGTGGTCAGAACCACCATGACCGTCATGCTCAGACCTGCCAGCAGGTTGAGCACCTTGTTCAGGGTATTTCTCAGTTTTTCCATGATGCTCCTCCTCAGTCCGCAGTGTGGGCAGCGTTGTGCTGCTGGATCCGATCATAAATGGGCTGCAATTCCGGGTTTGCTGCCAGCACGGAATCGTGCAGGGGGGCCATAGCCTCCTGAAACGGTGCAGTGTCCGGGTAAATAAAGTTGACGTGCTGCTCGTTCTCGGCCTTATCTTTCGCCTCAGCCACAGCATCCTCCCAAGCATCCTGCTCGGTGCGCTTCACGATCTGGAAACCCTCTTCAAAGATCGCGCGCTCCTCGTCGCTGAGTTCGTTCAGGAAAGCGTAGTTTGCCACCAGCAGGTCCGGCACCATCTGGTGCATATCGTAGGAGTAATACTTGCAGATATCGCCGTGACCGTTATCGGTCAGAGCCAGCTCGTTGTTCTCGGCACCGTCCAGAATACCGGCCTGCAGTGCGGTGTACACATCGCCGAAGCCCATGGGCGTAGCGGTGCCGCCCAGCAGACGCATCATTTCCACGTTGGTGGGCGACTGCTGTACGCGGATCTTCAGACCCTTCAGGTCGGAGGGCTGGCTGATGGGGGTCTTGATGGTGTAGAAGTTGCGGGTGCCGGCATCCAGCCATGCCACCGTTTCCAGACCGGCCTTGGAAGTGGTCTTGAAAATGGGGTCCGTCACCTCGGGGTCGTCCATCGCCTCGTGGTAGGCTTCTACGCTGGAGAACAGGTAAGGCAGGTTGAAGATCTGGTATTTGGCACTGAAGGTCTCCATGATGGCAGTGGACGCCACCACAAAGTCGATGGCACCGGTCTGGGTCAGCTGCACCATTTCGGTCTGGGAGCCCAGCAGCTCGCTGGGGTACACCTCCACGCGGTACTTATCGCCCAGCTTCTCGTTGATGTAGTTGGCAAAGGCTTCCAGTCCCAGATGATCCGGGTGGGTCTGGGACTGCACATGGCCGATGCGCACGATCTTGCGGTCGTCACCAGAGCCGGCACCGCAGCCGGTAAGCATCATGCTGCTGGTCAGTGCCGCTGCGCCCATCAGCGACAAAAACGTTCTTCTCTTCATGAATGGCATCCTCTCTTTTCACGTTTTTTCTATGATTATATTTTAACAACTCGTTCATTTTTGCGAAACCGGATTATTTTGTGAAACGCAGTACGATTTTGTCTTTGTTGTATCCAAGTACAATTTTTGTGTTTTTTGGACGAAAAAAACTGGCAAAAACAAAAAAGCACCCGTTCCTCTCCTGTTCACAGGCAGGAAAGAACGAGCGCTTCTTTTGGATCCGATTTATCCTTGTGCCGCTTTTTCCGCTGCGGCTACGCGGTATTCCGAAGGGGTCTGGCCGGTCAGGCGCTTGAACACCCTTGTAAAATAGTTGGCGTCGCTGTAACCCACAGTAGCGCCGATATCCTTCAGGCTCAGGCGCGGGTCCAAAATCAGCTGGCGCGCTTTGTTCACCCGGTATTCGTTCAGGTAGGCCGAAAAGTTTACCTTAAAGCACTGCTTGAACAGCTTGCAGAAGTAGGCGTCCGAGTAGCGCAGCGCAGCGGCGGCATCCTGCATGGAGATATCCTCCCTATAATGAGCGTCGATGAAGCGGCTGATCTCGGCACGGATGATGGCGGTGCGCATATCCTCGTCCTCTTCCCGGCGGAGGGGCTCTGCAGGCGCAGGGGGCTGTGCCGGGTGGGCAGGCAGCGGCACCGACACCTGCCGGATGGCATCCTCCACCGCGAATACCAGTTCCTGCTCGTTGTAAGGCTTGAGCAGATAGTCCATCGCCCGCACAGAGATCGCCTGCCGTGCGTAGTCGAACTTATCAAAGCCGGTCAGGAACAGGATGGCGCAATTTTTGTCTGTTTCACGGATCTTGCGCGCCACCTCCAGCCCGGTGAGACCCGGCATTTCAATGTCCAGCACAGCCACCTGCGGCGCTTCGCGGGCAAAAATTTCCAGAGCTTCCCTGCCGTTTTTCGCCTCGTACAGGCTGATCAAATCCCCCAGATATTTCTGCAGCGTCTTGCACAGCACCTTGCGCTCGATCAATTCATCCTCTGCCACCAGCAATTTGCACTTCACGAGAGCGTCTCCTCCTTTTCTTCCGGCTGCTGCGTTTGCGGTAGTTCAAACCGCACCACCGTGCCATGACCTGCGCGGCTGTATACCTTCATTTTACCGCCCGGATACAGCATCCCGATGCGGCGGGAAATATTGCCAAGGCCAATGCTGCGGCCGGTCTGCTCGCTCTGGGCAATTTTTGCCTGCACGGCGTCCAGTTCCTCTGGGGTCATCCCATTGCCGTTGTCTGCGACCGTGAGCACCAGCACCTTGTCCTGCATCCATGCCCGCAGCAGGATGCGTCCGCCTTCCTCGCGGGACTTGAGCCCATGCGAGTAAGCGTTTTCCACCACAGGCTGCAGCATAAAGGACGGCACCAAAACCGCCGCAGGCTGCACCCGGATGCTTTTTTCTACGGTAATGCGTCCGTCGAACCGCATTTGCTGCAAATAAATGTAGTCCTCCAGCCCGTCCAGTTCCTCCTCCAGCGTGATCTGCTGGCGCTTGGTGCGCAGGTTGTGCCGGAACAAACTGCCCAGATGCACGATCATCTGGTCGGTGGTGGAAGCATCCTCCAGCCGCGCCATGCAGGAGATCATGTTCAGGGTGTTGAACAGAAAATGCGGATTCACCTGACTTTTAAGCACCTCCAGTCGGGTGTGCTCCAGATCTTTTTCCAATGCAAGGTTCCGCACCTCTTCCCGGTGCAAGGCCTGCTGCGTGGTCAGCTGCTGCGCCATGGCGTGCTTCATCTGGTTGAAGGTTCCCGTCAGCCGCCCCACCTCGTCGCTGCTTTTCACCGGTAGGTCCGGTCTGGAAAAATCGCCCTCGGCAATGCTGCGGGAAGCCTGCGCCAGCCGCAGCAGCGGACGCACCACCGCGCGGCTCAGCACCCGGATGAGCAGCAGCACCAGTACAGCCGCCGTCAGGAACAGCCCCAGATACAGCCACGGCAGATGCCGGATGTGAGCCGCCGTGCTGCTGTAAAGGGCGTTTTCCTGTTCCAGCGTGGCCTGTGTCAGACGCAGTGCATACTCGGCAAGGTAGTCCTGCAGTGCCATCACATGGTACATCTGTTCAATATAGGTATCTGCCGAGGGGGAAAGCTGCAAAAAGGCATCCCGCTCCTGCCGATAGCCCGCATACCCTTGCAAAAGATTCCATGTGCGGGCATAGCGCTCCTCGCCGATGCGGGCATAATCGAAGGGCAGGGCTGCAAGGCTCTGCTCGGAAGCGGTGCAGGCGGCGGTATAGGCCTGTTCGGTTTCAGAAGTAGGCTGGCGCACATAGCGAGCAAAGGCCTGTGTTTCGTCCTTGAGGGCGTTTTGCACCGTGTAGCAGACGGCGTTGTCGGCCAGCAGCATATCAAAGGAGCGTACCGTCCACTGACCTGCCATGGTAGCAATGCCAGTAGAAAGCATGGTGACCAGCAAAATCGCGGCAAGCCATGCCGTGACCTTGCGGCGCAGAGATATACCGCCCTGCGCGGTTTTGTTCCGTGCCATACGCTTTCCCTCCTGTCCTTGCAGCACCCGGCCTTTTTTATAAGTATAATAATCTCCCGGGGAAAGTGCAACTGCAAAAAAGCACCGGCTTTCGTAAGGGAGCCGGTGCTTGCAGGCAATGTGCCAGGCTGTCAGCGGGTCAACAACTGAAAATGATTCCGCATCTTCCCAGAAAACACCAAAGTATAAGAAACTGAGCAGAAAAAGAAAAGCAGCCCAAAATCTTTCGATTTCGAGCTGCTTGCTATGCCGGTGGTGGGGGTCTCCCGCGCACTGAGCAACAGCCCGCAGGGCTGATTGCTCCCCTGCTGTGC